>JABLTR010114645.1_pt1 | contig 46565 bp, 46 predicted proteins | sample 7160071 | NCBI WGS metagenome assembly JABLTR01 (sample SAMN14651230, study PRJNA627086) | human gut metagenome | isolation source: feces | host: Homo sapiens | reverse complement strand
CGAAGAACGGTGCTTAGGTGGATCACTTTCAAATGAGCACAAGTGGCTCAAAATCAAACGAGCACGTGGCTCACTTTCTAGTTGACATTCATACCTGAGCTTTCTCCATTTTCATAATATCTTTCAATCCACTTTTTTCAGCATAGCAAAACAGGCACTTGAGTGGAAGCAAGTACCTGTTTCGTCTCTCTTCTCGATTTTTTATTGATTTTACAATCTCATTCAGGAGTAACTCTATCTGCATCTTAAGCTTTTCATCAAGAGCTTTGCTGAAATCCCAGTACAGTATTCTCTGGTCTACTTCTTTTTCAAAAGATCTGGCAACAGTACCGCTGAGATATTCCGGCAGATAGATTTCCTGTTCAAGCGGAAGTTTTTTCTTCATATCTTTTCTCTTAGTAAAATCCTATTTTACAATCCATTGTCCTGATTTGCGGCTACCGATACGCTCGATAATCCCTTTTTCTCTCAGTTCTTTTAAAACTCTTCTTATTTGTCTGTCAGAGCGATTCAGTTTTGTGGAAAGCTGCGCCTGTGTTATATGAGAGTTTTCTTCTATTGCTGATAATACTTCTTTCTCTAATGGATCATTTATTAGGACATTTAATGGGACATTTATTAGGACATTTTGATCTTTTAAAATCTCCTGATGTCCTAAAGGCGTAAATTTCACCATAATATCTTCTAAATGAAGCGTATATTCCGGCATTGGAACACCGTGTTTTTTACAGGCTTCACATATTTTTTCTATCCCACGTCCCCATGTTTCTACATATCCAGCCCGAAAAAATCCATTAGCAATATTGGGATTATAGGGCTGTGACCGATGACGCTCCATCAATGTTTCCACAGTCCATCCAACCGGGAAAACGCAGTCATTACTAATATATACCGCATCCTCATGTATCCGGATTTGTATTGGGACTAGCGCTGCATAATTGGAATGGATAATCGCATTATATACCGCCTCCCTGACAGCTGCTTTAGGAAGAGGATAAGTCTCAATTCTGGTAACATTATCGTAAGATATCATTGCTTTCATATATTTCAGATATATCAGTTCTATAACTCTATCCGCCTGAATAAACAGAGAGCCATGAATCTCATCCTGATAACGCAGATCAGATCCCTCGCCAAAATATCCGATTTTGATATATGCACCCGTAACCCACTTTTCCGGATTTCTATGGAACAAGAGAATTGCTGCTCGTTTCAACTTACCATGTTCAAGAAGGCCGAGGTTATCCAAAAGCTGCTCGTTACTCATATTCAGGTCTTCTTCTGTCATACGACCGCTTCGCAGAGCCTCTCGCCGAAAAATGTCGAAACTCTCTTTGTCCAAATCGTCAACTGTAACGCCATCTACCGGAACTGCATCCCATTTATATCCGGTTTTAGACAATAAGAACTCTGTCAAAGCAGCTCCTCTGAGAAGTTGCTTTGTACTGCCACTGCGATAATGGTACTCACCCTTATAATTTACAGGGTAACTGCTCGGATTCACACATATCTCAATGTAATCTTTACCATCTTGGGACAGCAGATTGACATCCACGATAATGCCAAGAATATCCCGCACTTTATTGGGGATATCTTCCAACAGCTTTTTACTATCCTGCACACCGATAACATTGCCATTGTCATCGGTTCCAATATATATTTTGCCTCCTTGAGCATTTGCAAAACCACAGATCCATTTCAAATACTCATCACGCCAGGATTCTTTCCATTCTGTGTTTTGGTTTTCTGCCATATTTTTCCTCCATCTCCAAAAGGAATAAATTATTTCCTTGAAGGTTAGACATAATTCAATTAATTTTGAACATCATAGAGTTTATTATGTACATTAAACATAATAATTTCTTTTCCCATTTTATCAATCTTATACTTGATATAGCTTGCTATTTTATCCTCGTGTGTAGATAAAATAATCTGCGTCTTAGTAAACTCATTTTTTATAATTTCAACAAACGATGCTATATTTAACTCATCCAATGATTGACAAGGATCATCTATCATAAAAACATCCAAATTAGTTGCTGCTATTTTTTTCAATGCCAACATTAATGCTATATTAGCTACATTTTTCTGCCCCGTACTAAATTTATTACTTACATCCAGTTTTTTACTAATCTCTTTCTTATCTGTTGTCATCTTAAATTCTGTAAGTGCATTTTCTTTTGAACCTGTAAAACAAAATATCCCAAGACCATTGTGATGTGTTTGTATAAGCTTGCCACTATAAATATATAAAGGAATCTCCAAATATTTCATAATATCATTTAAATATTCCTTTCTTGCCCTTTCCTGGCAGTCTAATACTTTATTTAATTTCGCTTCCCTCTCATATAATTTCTTGATTTCAATCAATTTTTCTTCATATAGTGCCTCATTAGACGAATATTCTAAAGCAATTTTTTTCTTTTTCAGCCATTGGAGTTGGCTAATTTTTTGTTTCAAAGAATCTATTCGTCCATTCTCTCCAGATAAAAACGCGATCTTCTCTCTATTTTCAACGTATGTCAATTCATCAATCTCGTATTCTGAATATTCTTTTCCATTGGTTGTCGCTTCCATTTTTTGAAAAATTAATTCAATTGATTTCTTTAAATCTGACACTGCATTTTCATATTCATCTACGTTTTTATAGTGCTGTCTAAATTCTGTCTTATCTGTAAAAACTAATAAAGTATCATCACCTACTAAACCACTTAATTCATTCAGTATCTTTTCTAAGGTATTGATATGAGTTAAATGATTCTCCAGATTTTGTATATCATTATATACAAAATCATTTTTAACTTCTTCTCCAATCCATTGCGTTATTTGCTCTGTTATTTTCGCTATTTCCATCTTCCAAGATTCAGCCTGTTCCTCTAGCACAGTATCTAGAACTTTTTGTGCCTCTATAAAAATATTATCAGCCTGACGAACTGCCTGCCCAAAAGAAATATTTCCTCCCTCAAAGTTACTACCGCATAAAGGACAATGTTCATTAAAAATATCTCCGATAATTTCTTCTTTACCCTTAAAACTATTTCTGAAAGCCCCTATCTGTTGATACAAACGTTGTTTATCATCCAGATTATTAAGATACTCTTGATGTTCTTGTCTAATTTGGTGGATTTTTGAACTAAAATCTTTACCCAAATATTTTTCATTCAAATCTAACGTCCATATCGAATCTTCTTCTATCAATTTTTTCAGGTAATGCTTTTTAGCAAAGGAATTAGTATATGTTTTTCTTTTATCTAGTTCATAAAGACTTAAAATATAAAATTTATAGCTTGGCTCACTATTATGTAATTGCTCTATCAAATCAAGTTTTCTTTTATGCTCATATTTAGAGGAATGACTTACTATTTCCAATACTCGCCTTGCTTTTTCTTCATATTCCTGAAACGGCTCTGATTCTTCATACCTGTCTCTATCCCACAAATAATCCAATTCGGGATATATTTGAGGATAAACTGGTTCCTCCCCCTGAACCTCCTCAACTTCACCACTGACTTTCTGTATCAAACTTTTTATTTCATTTTGCAAAGACAATATACTTTGTTGAACTAAATCTCTCCTCTGTTTAACCTGTAAAAAATATTTATCAGTCTCCATATCTATAAGATTATTCAAAAAATTAACTCGCTCTTTATCAGATTTAAGAACTATATCACTCTCGTGTTCCTGCTGAATATAGTTTCTATTAATCCAATCCAGGATATTCTTTTCTCCAATCCTCTCTTCAATATCTTTTCTTGTTTTCTTTTCATATTTTCCTATCATAAAATCTTGAAAAGAGAATTTTCCTTCTGCAAAATATAACTGAAAATCAGACGCTTCCTTCTCTGTCTTTTTGACCGTACCGGGTACGCCTTCCTTTGTATATCTAATAAATGTAAAGCACTCGCCCACTTTATCTATAAATTCTATTGCAACAAAACAAGGCTTCGATAAATCGTTAATTATAATATGCTCCGTACTCTTTTTTCTTCCATCTACATATTCTCCTGGATTTATAATTCCAGACAGCAAAAAATAAATCGCTTGGAAAATAGAAGTTTTTCCATAACCATTAGGACCCGATAGAATCATAGATTGTATATTATTATCTCCATCGCTAAAGTCAATAGTTACATAGGGCTTTTCCGTTTTTTCTTCATATACAAATGGTTTAAAGTTGCATATATACAACTTGTTAATATAGTATTCCATCTATTTTTTCTCCTTGATTAACGCTGCCACTTTTTTGTCTATACTTCTCTGTTCTCCTTCGGATAATATAATATCAGATTCTATATTTTCTAATTCCCCTGTTTCTAATTTCTCCGCTAGTCCCTTACTAATATCATTTAATTCTTTCTTAATGTAATCTAAAATTGTTTTATCGGTAGTTCTTAAATCAGTTAAATTTAAAAAAGGAAGTTTAACAAAAATTCTGCTCAGGCAATCATATCCTTTGTATTCCGAATTTTTAAACTTGCTAAAATTACTATAACTTTCAATAATAATGTTTATATTGGAAGTAGAATAATTACTTTCACATAATTTCTCTAATTCCTCTTTTTCTTCAGCTGTATACCACATTACATATTTTCTACAGAAATATTTATTTTCTTCTATAAACAACACACGTTTTCTCTGATTCCACGACAACTCAGCATCAATTGATGTGAGCAAAACTAGTACCCAATTTGATTTATAACTCTTACTTATTTTTTGATCTTTTTCTGCTTCTAAGCAAAGTTCTATAATTTCGTCTAAAATGTTCTTACTTAAGTTTCCTTCTACTATAAAATACATTTCATCAAATTTGTTTATATAAATTTTCTTTAATACTGTTTTCTCACTCACATCTTCACTCTGATTATCAAGCCCTAATTGTTCCATAAGTGTAAAACCATTATTGCGAAAAATTTGATCTATTATATTTATCATATTTCTATTTCCTCATAATCTATAAATTCTGTTTTTCGTATTTCATTAAATGTTGGTCTCATTTCTTCCTCATCTAAATTCACCTTTAAAATACTGAGATCTTTCTCCGATAAGCAATAGTTATAATTCTGTGTTAAAACGCCTTTATAATCTCTATATATCTTTGAATGTTCCCAATAATTATTCAATATTCCCATTAGAATTTTCTCATTATGCCGTTTACTTATTCCTATTAGAGCTGACAAAGCATACTGTTGACCTAATGCCAAAATATCATTACTCTCCAATTTTATTTGAGACTTAAAATGCTCCATCATATCTATAATCAAATTATGTTTAATATCAGATAATTTATTTGTTAGAGATTCTTCTGCCTTTTCCGGCGAATACAATGCGTACTCTAAATTGATATTATCAATAACCTTTCTCATATCCCACTTTTTAATCGTAGCTAGTATACAATGCGAACATCTTCTCCCTTTATCATCGCATTTCGAACAAATTGTGCTTTCGATATCCTCAAGTAATTTTTCTCTTTCTCTATATAGGGTAGCCGTCCAACAAGCTATCGAATTTTCTTCATCTAAGAAAACTTTACGAATATCTGTAAATTCATATTCAAAATTTTCTTGTTCTTTTTTGTTTTCCAAACTCATCATTTTCTGGTATATATCTGCATATAGATTATTCAATATATCTTGTTCAGTAAGTAATGTATTTCTTTCTGTAACATACGGAAAGAATAATTTTATTTCTGCTTTGCATCTGTTATCCAACGTTTGATTTGTAATTTTCTGAAATTCAAAACAACTTTTAAATTTTTCAAAATCCTCATCCTTATAAGCCAACCTATCCTTTAATGGTTGTAAATAATTTTTGCATATACTTTCACGTTCGATCTCTGTTTCATATGTTTGATTATTCTTTTCCAACCACTTTCTTAAATATGCTCGAATTTCCTTACATAATGAATACTTATTTTTTAACTTTAAATTATTTTTCCAATAATCATCTTCTCTATAATGACTTTCTAGTAAAGCAATTTGTTTCAACCATTTTTCTTTTATATGCACTTTATAACACTGATCAAAATCATCTCTGGTCAATGACAAATCCCCTAGTTTCGTCTCGTCATATGCTAGTACCCATTTTGCTTCTTTATCAAAAATCTTAAATTGGATAATAAAATTATTTAAAACCTCTTTACGGTTCTCATCAGTCAACGTCTTTTTAACCTGATAGATTTCTTTTATTTCATTATTTTCAAATAAAATAAAATCCTCTATCCATTCTATTTTCATTTTCAATGTATTTGCTTCAACACTGTTTCCAGCATATTGGAATTTCTTGACCAATTCTTCCAGAAAACGTAGTAATGCCACCATTCCCTGATAATGATATCCTTGCCAACTTGATATAGCATTTCTCCGTTCATTGTATAGTGCCTCAAATCCATTATCCATTTGTTACTATATTTCCCCTTTGCAATTTCAAAATATAACATTATCATCGTCTCAAATTTATTATAATTATATCCTACAGCCACAAAATTTTCCATTACTATTACTGCAAAAAGGCATGCCCTGCTCTCAGATCATGCCTTTAAAAAACAAATATTTAATTACAACCCTAAACTATCTACCCAAGCTACAACATCCTCTTCCGAAGCACTTGACCGGAATCTCTCCCCTTCTAACCAGTTACCTGTTCCTGCCATTTTCTCTAATAATGTGCCACTGTCACCGATTCCAGAAGACGCCGATGTACAGAATGGAATTACCGTTTTTCCAGTAAAATCATTATTCTCAATAAACTGATTTACCGGCCATGCAGCTACTTGCCACCAGATAGGATAACCTACAAAAATATTTTCGTACTCATCAAATCCTTCTACCGTCGTAGAGACAAGTTCCACATCTCTCAGGCTCTCATCTGCATATTCCTGAGATACACGACTGTTCTCATCATTATAATTCAAATCCTCATCTGTATAAGGCTCTACCGGCTCCAGCTCAAATAAATCTCCTCCTGTAGCATCTGCAATGTAATTTGCCACTGCTTCGGTATTTCCTGTTGCGGAATAATATACCACCAGCGTTTTTCCATCTGATGCACCGCCGTCTGATGTATCCTCCGTATTCGCTTCTGTATCTGAACTTGTTTCATCTGCAGACTGATCTGACTGTGCCGTACTGTCACTCTGATCCTGAGTATCTTCTGCAGCACCACATCCACTCAATAAACCTGCTGTCATAACACCTGCAATAAGTAATGATAATAATCTCTTTTTCATGCTTAGAGTCTCCTTTCACTCTTTCTTGATCTATATCATCGCTATACACAGTATGTCTTTCTATTTGTGTATAGCGTAGTTTTCTACCTCATTTTTCAAACGCTATACACTCTATACACGGGTAAAACCCTGCTCCAGTTTAGGATAGCCGATGAAGACCGTATCGTAATCATCCATGTTCTCCACCTGGGCTGTCAGCTCCGGTCTGGCATTTTCAGCCCGCTCCTCGTTTGCCCTGTCAAGGCATTCATCCCAATCCGAAGGATACGGCTCCGTCACCTGTATGGTGAAGACATCGCCGCCTGTACCCTCCTGCACCCAGCCTGCCAGCCGCTGCACATCTCCCGGCGCCACAACGCTCGGCGACGTGACGGCATCCACGTCCTCATCCGTCTCGGCATTCTGCGCCCATGAGAAATACGCTATCAGCACACTGCCGTCTCCGTCAGCCGGCTGCGCTTCGGCCTCTGACTGATTGTCAGCCGGTTCGCTTTCACCGCTTCCCTGCTGCTCCTGACCACAGGCCGCCAGCGAAACGGCCATCAGGAAAACCAATATACATACTGTAAGTCGCTTCATAAACAGCACCTCCATCTTCTTCCATCTCATCGTTTCATATCCCCGCTTTCCCGACCGATCCCGCGCCGCCCGCAGCACAAAAAATGTAAGCCTGAAAGGGATATATTCTTCCTGTCACGCTTACATTATAGATTTGCTGTTTTGCCATGTCTAATACCTTGTTTTTATGATATTTCATGCTTTAAAAGCATGGATCAACAGCCCAGTCCGACCGCAGATTAGTTGAAAACCTGACTGCAACATTGAAATCATAACAACGTATTGAAAGACTTTTCCAGCGTTTCCTTCAGGAATTCGATGAACCTGGCGGCAGCCAGACCGAAGGGCTGTTGACGTTTCCAGGCCAGTACACTGTTGGCGCTCAATTCCGGCGACAATGGACGGCAAACTATCTTTTCCCTGTCCCAGAAGGAAATCGACCCCTGTATCGCAATGGCGCATGCCAGCCTGTTATGCGCCATGACAGCGCTGTTAGACGGCAGATTGCTGGTAAACAGTACATTCAGCTCGTCGTAATACTCACCGAACCAGTGGGCCAACTCGCTCCTGACATTGAGACGCCGAGGAAGGATGAGAGGTACCTCTTTGAGATCCTCCGCCGTGATATAATCTTTCTGTGCCAGCGGCGACCCGGGATGCATGACGACTATCCACCGTTCAGCCCTGTCCAGCCTGATGAATTCATATTTCTCCATATCGACAGGCTCCAGCAGCAGACCGACATCCGTCAGTCCCCGGTCCATCCTGTCCTTTATGTGGTCGGCAGTAGCCGTGTAGATGTCGAATGTAACTGCCGATAATGTTCATGGAAGCGGCGAAAGATATCGGGAAGGATCTGGACTGCTGCCAGGTCTCCGCAGCCCACTGATACGACTCCTCCTACATTTTTTTCCTGCTGCGCGATTTCCTTTTCCGTCTTATCTACCAGCTCCAGTATTTCCTCGGCTCTTCGCTTCAAAAGCAGGCCTTCCTCGGTAAGTGTCACCTTCCTCGTTCCCCGCTCCAGCAGCCTGACTCCCATCCCCTCTTCCAGCTGAGATATCTGACGGCTCAGGGTCGACTGAGTGATATGAAGCACCTCGGCGGCCTTCGTAATGCTTTCCTCCCGCGCTACGGCCAGAAAATACCGCAATACCCTTATTTCCATGTCCGCACCTCCTTACAGTGCCGTCCCTTTTTTAGGAACGAAAAACCTGGAGGTGTCCACCCCCTCATGTTCCAGCAGCCATATCTTCAAGTCGATACCCCCTGCATATCCCGTCAGGCTGCCGTTGGTGCCTACGACCCTGTGACACGGGATGATGATGGATATGGGATTGTGGCCTACAGCGCCGCCCACAGCCTGGGCCGACATGGAGTCCTTGCCCTTCATGGCGGCTATCTTCCTGGCTATCTCGCCGTATGTAGTCACTTCCCCGTATGGGATATCACACAGTATCTTCCACACCGCCTGCCGGAACTCACCGCCTATGGGCGCCATCGGCAGCGCTGATATCTCCGGCTCTTCTCCGTTGAAATACCTGTCCAGCCATTCCCTTGTCTCATCGAACACCGGCACGTCGTCCCTGTGTATCATCTCCTCGTCCACCGTGTCCTCGTAATATTTCTGTCCTTCTATCCACAGTCCGACCAGATTGTCTCCATCGCTTCCCAATGTGAGATTCCCTATCGGCGAGGGGTAAAATGTCTTGTAAAACATGTTCTTCTCCTTTCTCTGATCTGTGCTCCGATGACTTTCTTCCTGCTACTCCGAAGCGTTCCAGATACACATAACGGCATATGCTCGCCACGGCCGCCAGCTTTCCGCCAGTTCCAGCATTTCCTTCCGGCTGCGGGGAGCCAGTCCCTTCTTTACGCCCAGGTCCGTCTCCAGGAAAGCGTCAGACCAGCCGAAAGCCCGCATGGCGATGTATCCGGCTGTCCACGGGCCGATGCCGGGTATTTCCACGAGCCTTGTCATCTCCGCCTCCGGATCTGCCCACAGCTCGAAGCCTGTTTTCCGCGACGCTATCAGTTCTGCCAGGCTGCAGATAGTCCTGGCCCTCGATGAGATGATACCGAGAGCCGACAACTCTCCTTCCGTGCGATCTCCCAGGGAAAGTATCTGTTCGGCCGATGGAAATACGAAGTTCAGTCCTTCTATACCCGTCTCCGTCTGAATACCAAATTTCTCTACAAACCTTCCTGCCAGCGTAGTCGCCGCCTTTACGGTTATCTGCTGCCCCAGCACAGCCCGCACGCTCATCTCGAACATGTCGAAGCACCCCGGTATGCGGGTTCCGGGAACGAATAGCCCCGGCTTTATATCATCCATGGAAATCAGCTTCTCCTGCACTACCGACGGCTCGCAGTACAAGTCGAACTGACGGCGTATGCGGCTCAACACCTGAGGCAGCACCGGCAGCAGAGAGTCGGATATGGTCACCTGGAGCCTGTCCTTATCATCATTGTTGCCGACCTTTATCCATCCCGTCACCTCCCGGCCGTCCTTCACAGACAGCCTCGCCGTACGATAATAGACGCCGTCCCTGACGATCTCCACCCCCGGGATCGCTCTGTAGCTGAGAAACTTCAACAGCCTGTCCCATTGATACGGCGGACGGTAACCCAGGCCCAGCGTAACGCCGACCGCCTTTCTTTCCCCGTCCTTTGCGGCACTCCGTCTCAGGGCAGTGGGCGTCAGCCTGTACCGCTTCCTGAACAGCTCGTTGAATCGCCTCAGGCTCCCGAACCCGGATGCCATAGCCACTTCCGTGACAGAAAGCTCCGAGTCGGTCAGCAGCGTCTTGGCCAGCAACAGACGGCACGTCTGACGATACTGGACCGGCGAGACATGATATTCCATCTCAAAAGCCCGTCGCAGATGTCTGTCCGTACAGCCCAGCTTTTCCGCTATCTCAGAAATGCTCTCGTCGCTGCCGCAGCCGCTTTCTATCAGCTCCGCGGCCTTTCGCGCCAGAGACGAAGTGGCATCTACAGGCGCAAAGCCAGGCGCCAGCTCCGGTCTGCATTGAAGACAAGGTCTGAACCCTGCCTTCTCCGCTTCCGCCGCAGTCCTGAAATACACACAATTCTCGGCCTTAGGCAGTTTAGCATTGCAGACGGTACGGCAATATATCCCGGTAGACAGCACTCCCACGAAAAGCCTGCCGTCATATCTGGGATCTCTGGCTTTCAAGATCTCATACAAGAACTCTCTCTTCTCTTTCATATCTTCTCACAGCTCCTTCTTGCTAGATTATACCACGGCGCCGCGGAAAAACTAGCCGTTTTCGGACATGAAAATATTTATCTGCCTGAGGCATATCCGTCCGCCTGGCGCATGCTCGCCCACCCGGCGCTCATTCGCCTTGCGCGAGCGAAATAAAAAAGCGAGCCGCACGCCCGCTATTCTCTCAATCAAAGTTTTTAAAATCCATTCTGACCAGCTTTTTCCCGTTGGGAAGAGGAGATTCCGCCCTCCTGGACAAAACATATCCTGTTGCTGACATGGCTTCCTCCAACCCCCACTCCTCCATCTGATGATGGACTTTATCCAGACCGTCGAACACATGGATGTACGGAGAATCGGATACCCAACTTTCCTCGCCGTTGATTTGAATCCCACACGAAACGATCGGCGACGACACTTTTTCCACGACTCGCTGAAATGCCTCATACCCGATGTACTCCACCAGCAGATTGGCGATGACCATATCAGCCTGAGGCAATTCTTCCAAGTTTTCGCACAAGTCGATGCAAAGACATTCCAGCGTCTCGCCCATATACCCATATCTGGCCACTGTTTCCTCCAGATACCGGGGATTTATATCCACGCCGTATATCTTCGATATCCTGTCCGTTGGAACATGTCTGAGACCGTTTCCGCCGGCAACACCGAGTATCATCACGCTGGACACGGGATAATCGTTAAGCTGTTCCTTCATCATGCTGTCCAGAGTCTGAAGCTGCATGACGGAATCCAATTTCATATGGTTCTCATAATCATTAAGCGAAATCTCTTGCCACGGGTTTTTCACGTTCTTCCCTCCTCCGGTCCTATCTCCATTATCTTTCCCGGATCTCCGCTGCACAGCGCTTCCAGATTGTCGGATATCTTCTCCGCATCCCAGTCCCACCAGCGGAGCTTCAACAAGTGCTCGATCAGCGCGTCGTCAAACCGCTTTCTGATTACGCGGCATGGATTGCCGCCTGCGATGTGATACGCCGGGATGTCTCCTGTCACCACGGAGTCAGCTGCGATCACAGCACCATCTCCGATGTGGATGCCCGGCATCACCGTCACGTTCTGACCTATCCACACGTCGTTTCCCACGACAGTGTCACCTTTGATGGGCAGGTCCTCGATGGCAGGCGTACACTTTTCCCAGCCGCCGCCCATGATGTTAAACGGATATGTAGTCACGCTGTTCATCCGATGATTCGCCCCATTCATGACGAATTCAATACCCTTGCCGATGGCGCAGAATTTCCCGATAATGAGCTTGTCGCCGATAAACTCATAATGATGGGTTACGTGCTCCTGGAAATTTTCCGAACCAGCCGGGTCATCATAATATGTGTATTCCCCGACGATGATATTGGGCCTTGTAATGGTGTTTCTGATGAAGCAGACACTGGGTATGTTTTCGTTAGGATGTATCGCTTTAGGGTTTGGTCCCTGCATGATATCACCGCCTTTCAGTAATTTTGTCTACAGATGGGCCACCATGATGTATTCCTCATCGGTTTCGTCCAGGATCTTAAAACCGGCCTTCAGATACATAGCCGCCGCGTAGTTTTCCTTCTGGACTGACAGGGAAACCATAGGATATCCGGCTTTCCTCAATGTACGGAGCATCTCATCCAGCAGCGCCGTCCCCGTACCCCTGCCCCTGTGTCCGTCCTTTACTGCCATAGCCATAGAAGGTGTGCCATCGTCGATATGCCCATAATCATCCATGATGCGTGACCATATGACGCCGACCACCCGGCCGTCTGTCTCGGCCACCAGCGCCCTGTCGTGCGCTGAACCTCCGAACCCTTCCGTGTAGATCCGCAGCCCAGGCTTTTCTACGATATCCCTCGGCGGAGGGTCCGTCCCCTCCGGAACGAATATAGCTTCGTAAAGGAAATCATCCAGCAGCTGTATCTCGTCTTTTCTCATCTTCCTTACGACGCAGCCTGTATCCTTTTCCATGATGAAATTGACCAGGGCGACGCCTCTCCTTTCCACCTGCTGCGCCTTCACGACCCTGTAACCTCTCCTTTCAAAGAAAGGTCTGGCCGTAATGGAAGCATGGACGACGACCTTGCCCCGCGCTTTTCGCTCCAATCTATCGCAGATGGCGGAGCCGACACCTTTACCTTGGTGCTCCCGGTGAACGTACAGTCTGTCCAGATATCCTCCATCCTCCATGTCTCCGAAACCCGCGATGATCCCGTCCCGAACCGCGACAACAGTATGATGCTCCAGAAACGACTGGTTCCAGCTTGCCAAGTCGATGTCCTCCGGCGCCCACGCATCCAGTTGCTTCCCCGTGTAGTCCGCCCCATTGACTGTGTGAACTGTGTCGTAAAACAGCCTGGCCAGCTCCCTGCAGTCCTCTTCCCTGTATTCCCGCAGCTTCATCTTTCCACCGTTTTCTTCCTGTTTCTGAGGATATCGACGATGATGAAAAGCAGCAGCATCACCACCAGCATGCAGTATAGGCTGCTGAAGGGATAAAAGAAGATATTTATCTCGAACGTCACATCCACGATCCCGAAAACAGCCAGGATAAAAGGGAGAATGCAGAGCAAACTGTTGAAAACAGCCACTCCCAGAGATATCCATCTCCCCGCAGGACATGAAGCTGACAGTTTTCTGTGAAGTGCCATCATCACGATCATGTACGTTCCCGCCAGCACTCCCGATATCAGCGGCCAAATTCCCAGCAGATAAGACGCCCATGACACGTCCCACATGATTTCATGCAGTGAATCTTCGCCCCTTTCCACCAGCAAGGCACACTGAAAGCACAATGGAAACATCACAAAAAATATGATACTGTACACTATCCCTTTCTTTGTAAATATCAACGAATTCATTTCTCTGCCTCCGTATCCGTCTTCGCCTTTTTATCGATGTATATGCCTGCTATGATGACCGTCGTCAGCGCTGTGGCTGAAACCTTTTCATGCCATCGGCGTGCCGACTTCTATCAGATTGCCGTCAGGGTCATAGAACCTTATCACCTTCTGTCCCCAACTGTGAGTCATGAGCCTGTTTACATATCTGATGGAAGGATAGAGCCGTTGGAGGCGCTCAGCAAAAGCCTCTATATCCTTCTCCTCAAAATACAGCTCGCAGGAATTGCTCTCCGACACGATGTCCCGCCCCAGAAAGCCTTTCCATATCTTCTCATCCTGGAGTACCAGCCCTTCCGTCAATATCACATTCCCATCGTTATCGAGGACTACGTTAAGTCCAAACAAGTCGTGATAGAATCGCTTCGACCTTTCAATATCCCTGACGACGATCAATACGTTTTTCAATCTCATGGCCTTCACCTCCTGCCAAACGCGGCCACTGATATCCTCCTGTAATGTTTCCTGCCGGATTTTTAAAATTCTTCTCAAATCCGGCACGCCTGACACAACTTCTTGCCGGATTCCACGTTTTGATTGAAAATCCGGCACATCGCCTGCCGAATTCTCATCATGAGAGAGAAATTCGGCAACGGTATGTAAATAACTGGAACGGTTTCTCGTCTCATGACTCTCATCGCCGTGATTTACTGCCGAATTTTTTGCCTTCCCGGAAAACCCGGCACATTCTCGTGTCAAAGCTGCCGGATTTTCGCTTTCCATTGAGAATCCGGCAAAATTTCCTGCAAACCAATGCTTTCCGTCAAATTCTGTCCACTGAACCGATAGATCCTCCGATGCCGACGAGGATGCAATTAAACATCTTTCCTGTCCTCCTTACCTTCTACAGCTTACGCCGCAGATAAACCATGTGGATCAGCTGAACGCCGCCTTCATATATAGGATGATCGTAATTATCCGTGAAAAAATTTTTGATCATATGAGAACGACGAAAGCCGCACCTTTCATAGAAAGGGACCGTTGCCTTGCTATCGCCTGTCCCCACCTGTAAAATGCGATATCGTCTCTCATACCTTTCGCCGATGAAATCTATCAACGCTTTCCCATATCCCTTTCCTCGTGATTCCGGTTCTATCGCTATATTTTTGATTTCAAGGACCCCATCTCCCTCATCGGTAACGACGCATTCTCCCCGTACTGCGCCGCCCTCTGTCAATATATACATAGTCCCATTATCCAGATACCGGTCTATCATATTCTCCTGTTCATCCGCGCAAAGCAGCAGGGAAAGATATCGCTTTTTGTCTCCCGTCACTTCACTTATCTTCATTTAAGCCCCATCTCCATCATCACGTGGGGGATTCCGTCTTCCAAAAACTCGTCAGATCTCGCCCGGAATCCCAGCCTTTCATAAAAACCTATGGCATGAGACTGTGCCTCCATGACCAGCTTCTCTGCAACGCCTTCTGTTTTTATCAATCCCAGAGCATCTTCCATCAGTGCTTTTCCCAGGCCGCACCCCCGTCGAACCGTCAGAACCCTTCCGATCTGGAAGATCCCGCTCTCCCTGTCTCTCGGGAAGACTCTGAGATAAGCCAGTACTTTACCCCTTTCCTCATAGAAAAAATGGGTACTGATATGATCCACACCATCGATGTCCTGATATGGACATTTCTGCTCCACGATGAACACTGCCATCCTGACCCTGAGTATCTCATAAAGTTCCGCCGCCGTCAGCTCCTCAAATCTTTTGACCTTCAATTCCGACGCCGTTCCTGCCTTCATTTTTCAGCTGCTCCTTCCCTATTCTCCTTCACTCCAGCTGCCCCGGCAGCCTCAGCTTTTCCTTCTTTGGGAATCCGGCGTCAAACCGCGCCACCTCTTCCTCATCAACGAAATACCCATCCGGCGCGCTGTAATTTCCGGTAATATTCTCAAGAAAACCTTCTTCCAGCTCCTTTATGAGAAAATACGGAGCATCGGCTCCTTCGGGATCATCACCGTAACGTATGCCCCTTTCAGCAGCTGTTACAAAACCGGACTTTCCATAAAACCCGATATCTCCCTCTATGCAAACGACCTTCGCTCCCATTTCTCCGGCCTTTTCCAGCGAAAAGTCCACCAGCACTTTCCCAAAGCCTCTCCGCTGCCAGTCGGGATGGATGCTGAGCGGGCCGAAAGTCATGACGGGGATTTCACTGCCGTCATCAGCCTGTATCTTTCCATGGACGTACATGATGTGACCGATAATGTCACCGTCTTTTTCCAGCACCAGATCCAGCTGAGGAACGAAGTCCTCCCTGCCTCTGTAACGATGCAGCACATAGTGTTCATAACATCCTGGTCTGTAGACGTTCCAGAATGCCTCCCGAACCAGATTTTCCACTTTCCGATAATCGTCAGGTTCTTCTGCGCGTATCCTGTAATCGTTTTTTTCTGTCATTTCATCTCACTTCCTTTTTCTTTTCCGTCGCGACCAGTACATTGATTTTACTTCTTTTTTGGCGGCGATTCAATCCCTTTCCGGAGGTTTGGCCGCTGCGGTTTTCACAGCTCCCGGCGAACGTACATAACATATATGGAGTCCCTGATGACAAACCGGGACTCGGAAAGGAAAAATACCATAGGTATAACCAACGCCAATAAGGAAATAAGTACGGCCCGCATAAGCTGCGAGGAAACCTTCAATATAAAGTTATCGCTCACTGCTTCTCCGGATATCGTCAGCAACCCGACCGATATAGTCCTGTTGCTGGATCGTTCGCAGAGCATGGCCGGGAGTCCTCTCGCCAATCTGAAGAATGGGGTGAAGAAATTCATCGATATCATCGCGGATGCCACCGGGGGAACACAGGACGGTCAGATAGGCGCCGGAAGCCGCATAGGCATCGTGAGCTTTTCCAATACTGCTGTTGCCGAAGGCAACGCCGCCATCTTCCCCGATCCGGTCATCAACATCGACTGCGGTGAGGTCCTGGTGACCGAGCCTTGCCCTCAGCCACTGGACATCACTATAGACGGCTGTGAGGATTCTCTGGTATTCGATTCCTGAGACTTGATGATGCAGTCTGCCGGCCGCATCCTTCAGCTCAGCGTGACGCTGAAAAACGTATGCCCCGGCAAACGCGTAGCGTTGGCGGCAATAGTAACCGAGGTGGATTCGGAAGGTCTTGAATACAAGAGAGGCTTCAAGACCATGACTATCCCTGCTCACAACAGGAACAGATGCCGTGATGTGAAAATAGACTGCATCAAGTTTGTCCTGCCGGAAGACCTCAGTATCGGGGAAAATCAAGACGGCTCTTCTATCTGCGGAGACAGACAGTTCAAGGCCAGCTTCATCGCCCACTATATCGACAACGACTTTCAATGCTGCGACGTAGTTCTATAACAGGCTGATACGATGCGTTTGCGCTGCAGCCTGCCTGGAGGAGCATACTGTAGAACATCCCATACACCCTTAAGATACAAGGCGAGACAGGCAGCATTCCTGTCTCGCCTTGTGATTATCTTTCATATGTGATTTTTCCATTCATCATGGTCATCTCGATCTTTACCTCATGGATCCTTCGTGGATCCACACTGAAAAGATCCTTTTCCAGCATCGTCAGGTCCGCGTATTTCCCGGCCTCAAGCGTCCCGATCTTATCTTCCATATGAAGCTGGTAAGCGGCGCTGGAGGTATAGCTTTCGAGGCACTGCTGCAAGGTCATGCCACCGCCTTCAGGCTCCAGTTCCGGAGCGTCCTCGACACCGTACATCTTCCTGGTCATCGCCATCTCTATGCTCTTCAGCGGCTCATATCCATACAGATCTACCGGCCTGTCGCTCCCCAGCGAAACCTTCGCCCCGTGATCGATGATAGGCTTCATGTAAAACGGATCCGAAGCCTTCTCGCTTATGATATTGCCCTTATTGGGCTTTCCACCATAATGCCACACGCCTGTGGTGTTGGCGATCACATCATACTTTCCAAAGAGAGGCGCATCCTCTTCCAATACATACTCGGTGTGGGCGTTGGTTATCCTGATATCATCATACCCCGCTTCGCGCACTGCCTTCGCCGCCATCAGCACTTCATGGATAGCCCTGTCACCGATAGCGTGACAGTGGATGTCGAAGCCTTCGGACGCTGCACGCACGAAGAGATCCTGCAATTCTTTTCCTTCCAGAAGAGGCGCTACCACTGATCCGTCTTCCACGTAAGGTTCCATCATGCTGGCGCTCCTGGACTCGATAGTCCCGTCCAGTATCAGCTTATATGTATCCACCTTGTAGAGATCGCCCGCGTACTTGTCACGCCGCTCCCTGAGCCTTTTGAAATTATCCTCCAGATCGTCGACAGACCCTGTGAAGGCGCAGCCCGAAACACGGAGTCTGCAATTCTCTCCGTCGGCGTAATACTGCTGGAAAAACGGTATGCTGACCCCCTCCATATACTTCATGGCGCCGCAGTCAGCCAGTGTCGTGACGCCTGCTCTGCAATAATCGTCAAAAGCGTCGAGGTAACTCTGTCCCAATATCTCCTGATCGAAGAAATTTATCTTACCGAAAATCATCTCCTGCACATCTGTTTCCACCAGGTGCCCCGTAGGCTGCCCGTCCTCGTCCCGTTCAAAATACTGAAATCCCGGTACCGGATCCGGCGTTTCCTTCGTGATCCCCGCCAACTCAAAGGTCTTTGAATTGCACCAGCCCTCATGGCCTCCGCTGCCCAGGATCATCACCGGTTTATCAGGACACATGGCGTCCAGCACTTCTTTCCTCGGACCTTTCTCATCGTAAGCGACTTCCGGATATCCGATCCCAAAATATGTTTCCCGCTCCGGGTGCCGGTCTATGTATTCCTTTACCGCATCCTCGACCTCTTCCCTGGTCATATCCACACTCAGCAGTATCCCCGATGAGAAAAAGGCGCACAGCGACGGATGGCAATGCGCGTCGATAAAGCCCGGCAGCAGCATCCTTCCCCGCAGATCGTATCTAAGGACATCCGCCGCAGCCATTTTCTCCGCTTCACTCAGCATTCCCACGTATAATATCCTGTCGTCTCTTACCAGCAGAGCCTCCGCCTCCGGATAGTCTCCGTTCATCGTATATATCGCTCCGTTATAGAATAATGTGTCTCCCATATTTTCACCTCCGCTTTCCCTCATTTAAAAACTATTTTAAATATACAAAAAATAAAGACGATAAGATATCCGTTTCTTGCCGTCTTTATTCGCGAAGTTGCTCTACTTTTTTATATATATCCCTTCCTTCACATCTCGATCTTCCAGACAAAGGCTGTCGCCGTCGCTGAGCCGCAGCCTTCGGTCGCCCATCTGGACGACGCACCCTCCCTCCGAAAGTCTCAGCGTTATGGTGACGGTCTCAGATCCTCCGCCTTCCATCGTCCCGAAGGCTTTCTCCACGCTGACGGCCTCCTCATCGAAGCCGGTCTTGCCCGGCGTATCGGCAGCCTTCGCCTTCCTGTATTTTACCGGAGACATATGAAAGCACATCTTGAAATACTTGTTGAAATACTGGTATGAAGAAAATCCCACCTTATCGGAGATGACGCCGGCCGGCCAGTCCGTCGCCAACAAGTAAAGCTCAGCCCGCTCCGCCCTCATTATTCCCAGCAGCTCCTGCAGAGAAAACCCGAAAGCGCGCCTTATCATATGCGACAGATAATACCTGCTGACTCCGTGAGCGTCAGCTATAGCCTGCAATGTAGGGGACTCATCATAATGGTGACACAGATACACTATAATGCTGTTGATTCGCCTGGAAAGCATCTGGTTTTCGGCGAACTCGTTCTTCTCTTCCCTCACGATGTCGTAATTCTCTATATTATAGTTGTTCTTCAGGAAATCCAGCAGATCCCGCAGCTTTTCTTCAGTCTGCCGACCCGATCCATCTCCTGTCTTCATGTCTGCCGCGAGAATCTCCCTGATCATCGTCTTTACCTGCTGGTGGAGATGACTATCCTTATTGTACAGGGTGGCCTGCCACATGAGGATGCCGTCCTTTTTCCCGTACAACTCCTCTCCACACTGTATTATAGCCGCGATATTGCCATTTCCGCTCCCCGCATCTCCCAGCGCATGAGTCTCATACGGATTTATCAGCAGGAAATCTCCTTCCTCCAGCCTGTAGGTCTCGTAACTTATCTTCACGTTGAGACTGCCTTTTATCAAATATAATATCTCACATCCGTCATGTATATGAATAGGATGATGTCTCACATTGACATACCGTATATCAGTACGCCTTCCGGTCCGGCATGCGACCGTTTTCATCAAGGCCAATTTCTTATAATCAGACATTCTCACCATTATTTACCACCATTCCTGCCAGATAAATATTTCGCAGATCTCATCAAAAATTGTCAAAAAACTGCTGCAGCTTTTCCACGAACTCACCTATATGTATGCCGTCCACGAAAGAGTGATGAGCCTGGACCGAAACCGGCATCACCGTCCGCCCGTCTTTCTCGTGATATTTCCCCCAGTCAAAAAGGGGCGTCGCGTTATCCCTTTTTCCCGAATTGGTATGTGAAATATGTGTGTATGTCACCCACGGCATAGGAGAGCACTGGAACACGTCGTTTCCCAGTGGGCCGGTAAAATATTCCTTCTGCACCTGAGCTGCCTCCAACGCCGTTCGGCAGTACTCCGCCATGTCGTCTGTAAAAGGCACGTTCACTACTTTAAACAGCCGGTCACCCGGAGCCATATATGTAAAGGCCGTATCTATTCTGTCAAACAACACCACATTTCCGTCCAGGAAACGATATCTGAAAGCCTCTATCTCGTTAGCGCACTTCGAAACAGCGTAGACCATGGCCATAGTAAAGGAAAGGCCCTGCTCCTTCACCGCTTTTCTGAAATCGGTAACATCGGCTTCAAAGGTCACACAGAAAGCCGGCTCGACACAGTCTCTGAAAACGGCGCAGTGGATCGCCCGCTCCCAGTTTCTCTCATCTACTATCTCATATCGGTTCATCTTCCTTCCCTCCCGTCCGTCTCGTATTTCAGACCTTTCACTTTTTTCGAATTTCATAGGTGTGAATATCATTCCGTCGGCCGATCGACGGCTATCCGTATCTTCAGATCCCAATCTGTGAGAAACCTCCACAGCATAGGAAGAAGAATTCACCGTGAACGTCCGGCCGTCGTACCTTCCCAATGAGGCTTATCGCTCCGTCGATATCTCTCCCCTCGATTTTTCGTATATCCATCCGCTCCCCCTCTCACACATTCAGTCTGTTTATCTCACGCTGCAACGTTTCCAGGAATTCCGCCGCCGGTATACCGTCCATCTGGGTGTGATGAAACTGAAACGACACCCGAAGGGTAGTCCTGAGCAGACCCTTCCTGTACCGTCCCCAGATAAGAAAGGGATTGTTATAGACTCCGGAATAGATATTTACCGCTCCATCGATGTCATATCCCGTCAGGGCCGAAGTGCCGATGACCATCCGCTCCTGACTCAGGTCGTATGGCTGCCCGCTGATCCCGACCTGCTTCGTCAGTCGCAGATATTCACGGCTGAACTGTCCCATATCATCGCAGAAGGGGATGTCGCAGGTACTTATTCCCCCGCCTCCCAAATCCACCACCGTGCTGACAGCTATGCCGTCATAGACGATCATCTTATCGTCTTCCGGAAGCATATAAAACTCTTCCGTCTGTGACGCCGCCTTGCCGATGCACCAGCACATGAGCATATTGAATTTATATCCTCCCTTGCGGCTGAGCTTCACCAGCCTCGTCACATCTATAGTCTTGAACAGCGTCACCATAGGCATGGGCGCCTTTATCCACATTTCAAAGGCCTGAGCCCGCGCCGTCTCCTTAGGGTCTGTTTTTCTCGTCATATCCTTCCTCCAGTCCTCTGTCACCGCCTCTTTGCTCTCATCACTCCGTAAAAATCCTGAGTCCTGCCAGCATATCGTGGAGCTTATGCTCGTCGAAAGGCAGATATTCGGCAATGGTGAAGCCCACTACATCGGACTCTTCTGTTATCATCCCCAACACCCGGGACAGCCTTTCGAAAGTCATTCTTCCGCCGCCGCTGCCGTCTCCGGTCAAAGCCTTATTGGCAAAGTAAGTGGAATGGAACAGCTCCGCATCCAGCACATCGATATCAAAATGTACCAATATGTGCTCAAAGCGTCCGATGAAATCCCTTATCTCGCCGTCCGATACGAATTCATCCGTCTGTATCTTATGATCGACGCCCATCTCCCTGAGGAATTTCTCCTGATAAGGATGGAGCCCCTGCAATCCCACATACATTATCTCATCAGCTTTAAATGGTCTGTTTTTCATCAGCTCCGAAAGGGCGCTTTCCTCGTGTCCCATCAGTGCTCTCAGTACCATGGCATGAGCGTTGGGATAATCATCTGTCGAAGATACATCAGGATGGGCATCTATCCAGACTATCCCCACATCGTCGTACAGTCCGTGAAGATAATCGAAAGGCGCCTGGGAAACGATACAGTTACCTCCAAGGGTGATTATCCTGTCCGGTGCCGCCGATTCGATGACGGAGACGGCCTTCTTGATCCCGTCCACCACCTCAGCCTTTCCGTATATGCCATCCGTCACCTGCCGCGACCTTCCGTCAGGCGGTCCCAGCTCCACTCTCAACAACGGCTGGTTCTCATTGGCCGGAACGATATGAGACAGCAGCTCCGCACCGAAGTAATACGTGTCCAGCCCTCCGCTCAGGTAATCAGGATATAATAATCTTATGGTTTTCATTTTCATTCTCCTTCGCGACATCTGTCCTTTGACTTATTAAACCATTATACCGTTTCCCGTGAAAAACTCAATGCGTTTATCTCATGAAGCCCATAAAAAGCCCAAAAGGGCTCATAACCCGCTTCCGTGGTCTTTCCCGTCTGGCGTACTATCACCGCTTGCTGTCGTACATCTCTAATCTCAAATACCCATCCCCGGTATTTATCGTCTTGAATTTACATCAGGAGTTAAATTCCCCATCGAAATTATACTTGATCTCATAAAAATGGAATTTTAAGTAGAGCTTGCACCTGCCCATATCTGTCAAAATCCCGTCCCACTGTTCTTTTACAACCGACTGGCATGCCGACGTGCAGCGCAAGCCATAAAAATACCCCCTCATACCGCGATTTTTCGCCTGCTTTCCATCCGTCGACTATACTTACTTTTTAATTTTTACAGAAAAAAGTATAACTAAATTCCCAAAAAATACATTGACCGCCATCTGATCCACGATTTTTCACTCAAATCCCATTCTGTCACACAATCTTGATATACCGATGCTATAATTCCTGTAACATGAAAATGAGGTGATAAAAATGGCATTGATCAGATGCCCGGAATGCGGAAGGGAAATCTCTCAGTACGCGGATAAATGCCCCGGCTGCGGCTGGCCTGTGCCAAAGCCGACGGCCAGAGAGGGTAATTACAGCGAAAGCAGCAATTACGAGGACATCTACGAGGAATATCTGCGGCAGCGCCGCCAGGCCCAGCGTGACAGTGCGGCAAACGGTGCTGCAGACAACGAGGGCAGAAGAGGCGGCAGCCAAAGACGCGGTGGGGATTCATCGGAGCAAACCGGCAGCCAAAGACGCAGCAATGAACAACGCCGAAACGATGATCAGCCGCGAGAACGTACTAAAAAGAAATCCAGACGTTCCGGCGTTTCCGCGCCCAGGATGCCCCGCTCCGGCAGGAAAAAAGTCGTCCACAAGACCAAAAAGAAAGGAAGCAGCGCAGGGACAGTAGCCCTGGCCGTCATCATAACACTGCTGATACTGGCCATGGCTGCGGCAGCCGCTTATTACTATTTCTTCGTCTACAAGGATAAAAGCAACGACCAGCCGGCTCAGACCCAGCAGACACAGGAGCTTCAGCAGGAGCCTGCGGAATCCTTGCCGGAGGAAACACCGACTGAAAGCCCTGAGGCCGAACCTACATCTCCATCCACAGACAGTAGCCAGTCTCCGGAAAACACAGGGCTGTAAAGGAGGAAAATCACCATGTATGAAGTTGAAATAAAAGCATCTATAGGCGATACGTCTTTCCGCCAGCTGCTGAACAGCGCCGCAGATCTGGGATTTGCCTATTGTATGACCGTCAGGGAAACAGACGTATATTACAACGGTGTCGCCAGGGACTTCATGAAGACTGATGAAGCGCTGCGAGTCCGAACATGCTCTCGATGGCAGGAAGGGAATCCAAAGGACTCGGAAAGCACGTTGACCAATGCTCCGGAAAACAGTTCCCAAGATATATCGAAAGAAAGCTTCATCACGTACAAAGGCCCCAAGCTGGATGTCAGCTCCAGCACCAGGATAGAACATGAGATCATGGTCAACGTTCCGGATGAAGCCAGGCAACTTCTCTCATCCCTGGGTTACATCCCGGTTTTTACCGTGGATAAGACTCGCCGTGAATTCAATCTCCCGGCCGGATCCGGACGGCCATTCCCCATTACCCTGTGTGTCGACTGCGTGACAGGTCTTTCCGCTCATATGGAATTGGAGACACTGGCCCCATCAGAAGACGCAAAGGACGATGCCCTTCGGCACCTCTTTTCCATTCTGGATGCGATGAACATACCCAGGGAAAATCTGACCAGAAAATCATATCTGGAGCTGCTGATAGCAGCCCAGACAGCCGGGAAATAAAAAGGAAACGAAAATGAGTTATATTTCCCGCATTATAAAAACAGGATGTCCCGTCAGCGAAAGTATCACGCTAACAGGACATCCCATTTTTTATAAAGTAATATTCTTATTCACTCACGCCCATCCAGATCTATCTCCGCACCCTTCATCACATCGAAGAAATCCTCATAAGGTATATACTGCCTGTTGATATCGCCGAGATACTTTGCCAGCTGATCACGAGCGAATATGGTGTCCACGGCCTTTGCCATATTCTTGTCAGTGAAGCTGTCACCGATCCCGATAGAATGGTCGTAATCATAAAGCGCCATGACATCGGTCTTCCTGAGAAGCTCATTTCCATCGTCATATCCGGAAAACAGAAGGGATGGTGAAAACCAATGAACGAAAAAAATTATCAAGTCTATGGGTATCGTTGGGTAGTATTGGGAATATACGGTCTATGTACAGGTATAATCCAACTGATGTGGACCACATTTTTTCCATAACAACGGATGCATGGCAATATTACGGATTTACCGATGCCGCTGAAGGCGAAAGCGCCATAAGCCTTCTTTCCATAATATTCATGGCCGGCATGATAATAGTATCTCTCCCGTCTCTGGCCGCTTTCGAGCGTTTCGGTTTTAAGAAAGTCGTTGGATTCGGAGTTGTCCTTACGGGAGTCTGCGCCCTGCTTCGCGGTTTTTTCGGAGACAGCTACACGATGGTTCTGATCATCACCATAGGATTCGCCATAGCTCAGCCTTTCCTGCTGAATTCTCCCGGCCTGGTGGCAGGCAAATGGTTCCCGGAAAAGGAACGGGCCACGGCCAACAGCGTAGGGCTCCTGTGCAGCTATTTGGGGATGTGCGTAGGCCTGCTCCTGACACCGGTACTGCTGGAATCAGGAATGACCATAAAAGGGATGCTCCTGACTTACGGCATAGTCGGAGCTTTAGCCGCCCTCTACGGGTTCTTCATCGTGGGAGGAGCGCCACTCACGTTGACGTTCGCCGCGGAATCCTGCTATCCGACATCCGAAGGAACATCCGAGGATCTGCTCATGTTCGCCGGAAATGTGGCCGGTGTCATCTTCCTGGGTGCCGCCAGTCTTTTCGGGACCAACCACAGGATGCTGATGATAACAATGATAGCGGTCACCATCTTCTACATAGTGCTGATGTTCTTCGCCAGAGAAGTAAAGCTGGAAAAATCATCTTCCGGCAAATGATCCGGCCTTGCGGATCGACAAAACGGGCTGTGACGTATTCCTCCGTCACAGCCCGTTTTTCTGTAAAAGACAAAGCTCAAAGCTATCTCCATATCCTGGCTTTTTTCAATTCGTAATCTTCCGGCAAATCGAAAGGATAGAAACCTTTCGGCAGGTTCTTCCAGTCAAAGTATTCCAGATTAGACGCTCCCGCTCCCGGAGTATCCGCATAGCAGAAATCATCAGCAAAGGCGCTGTACGGTACTTTGAAAGACGTATTAGCCTTGACCACAATGAGATCATACAGCTTCGGCTCGATGCCGAAATGCCTGAGTATCTGAGGATCGCCCGACGCTCCCGGTTCTTCGCATACCATGATATCGATATTGCCGAAAGAAATGACAGCCGACATTCCCACATTGCACGGAAAACCTCTGCCTGCCGGTCCCTCCTGCCTGAAGGAGCCGTCGTGAAGGGAACGAACACGTCCTACAGCTTTCAGCGGCCCAGGCATTCCCGGCGTAAATCCGGCTCCTACCGAAAATTCCGCAGAATTGCCCACGCCAACTTCAAAGGCCTTTTTAACGGCCTCCGGATCCTTTACGAACATACCCGCTGAAACAGTCGAGCCTCTTTCCATAAGTCTGATGGCCGGAAGAACGCTGTCTCCTACGGCACCTCCATTAGGCGAATCGGCAGCATCGACCAGTATGACCGGTTTTCCCGTGGTATTGTTCTCCGCTTTATCTATGACCTCATCAACCGTCATCAGATCCGGCCAGAATTCATCGCGATTCTCATAGAGACGTTCCGCCAGCATATCCGCGTACTTTTTCGCTGTCTCCTCATCAGAAGCTACAGCAATGACCGTGGACCCGATCTCCTTGATATCCAGCCACGGCTGCACCTGAAGCACGCTGAAATCCAACAATTCTCCATCCTCCACCAGCTTTTTTCCACTGTCTATTATATCCTTGAACACCCCTTCCAGAGATGTGTAGCCGGTAGGAGGCACCATCATCGGTATCGTAGTCGCCGCCAATTTCACCGGCTTCCCTGCCAGCTTATCCATGCACAGGGTAGCCGCTCGATATCCGGCCTCGTAAAAATCTACGTGAGGATAGGACTGATAGCTGCATATGATGTCCGCGTTCTTCAACATCTTCTCCGTTACATTGGCATGGAGATCACATGATGCTGCGATGATCTTATCCTCTCCCACCAGATCCCTGAGAAACTGCAGAAAATCTCCACATGCGTCCTCTCTGCTCACTGTACAGGTAGCCCCGTGGAGAGATACGCAGACAGCGTCAAAATCCGTTACTGATCCGACGTAGTATTCCATCCTTTCACAGAGAAGCTCAAAAACACTGTCATCGACGATACCCCCTGACGGTCCATAGAGGGAAATGGTCGGGATCACCTTCCCGCCCTTTTCCTCCACACCATCTATCATGCCGTGGAACGCGCATGGTATCTTCCGGCAAAGGTCGTAAGCCTCCTGTCCTTCCGCATATCGCACAACCTTGAAACCCTCCACCGACATGACTACAGGATTGAAGGTATTCGTCTCTTCGTGAAATTCACAGATCAATATTTTCTTTTCGGAGTTCACTCCCATCGTACATCATTCCTTTCAATATCGGATATCGCAGCCTGCGGGAGGCAGGAATCTCTCCTCCCGCAGACCATCGACAATCGCCGCCGCCTGTATATCAGTATTTGCCATTCAACTCGTCGTATATCCCGCTGAGAGCCGGATACAGTTTGACATATACGTCGAACATCTTTTCATAGGTTTCAGCATATTCGCTTCTCGGCTCGAATGTCTTGTTTATTCGTACGGCGTCATAGATGGCGTCATAGTTCTCTATCTTGCCAAGACCTACCATGGCGCAGTAGTAAGCTCCCATAGCTCCGGTATATCTAGGACTTTCCGGAACTTCTACCTTTACCTGGAGGACGTCGGCCAGCATCTGCATCCAGACATCACTGGCCGCTCCGCCGCCCACTACTCTGATAGAGGACAGTTTCAGCCCGTTCTTCTCTTCATATGTCTTGAGGTAATTTCTGTGAGTGTAACATACGCTTTCCATGACAGCTCTTACCATATGGCGTCTGTCATGAACGGACGTGACATTGAGGAACAGCGCCTTGGCGTTCTTTGCCAGCGGCGGAAGTTCTCCCGTCAGCCAGTGAGTGGCGATGAGACCGTCGCTTCCCGGAGCTGTCTCGCTCACTTCCCTGTCCACGAGGCCAAAGACATCGTCTCCCAATATCTTTCTCTCAGCGTTGTAGAACTGATCGACAGCCCAGTCGAAAGCCATGCATCCCGTCTGCAGCGAGAACATCGCAGCTTCAAAATTCTTATCGAAGGTGAACCACTGCGGCGAATAATTGTCTCTTCTCTCACGCATCAGCTGCACCAGCCACGACGATGTACCCATGTAAATGTGGACCATATTTTCCCTGCAGCATCCCGTTCCTACGGTAATAGCCGGCAGATCTCCGAAACCTCCGAATACTGGTATACCAGGCACGAGCCCCATTTCATGAGCCGACTGCTCGTTGAGCTTGCCCACTTCATCGGTCGCCGGCTTGATAGGCGGGAATTTATCCAGATCTTCTTTAAGGCCTGCCGCTTCAAGGATCTTGTCATAGAGCTCCTGCATCTTCGGATTATATGAATGGATGAAATCGTCAGATGGCTCCGTTACGAAGGCTCCTGTAGCCTTCCATTTCAGATATGTGTTGAGCCCCATTATCCTGTTGGTGTTTTTCCAGATATCAGGTTCCTTTTCTTTCAGCCACATCAGCCTTGGCCAGTACTCCTGTCCCGTACCAACAAAGAATCCGGCGGCGTCGTTGAGCTTCTTCGCCTGTTCGGCCGCTCTGGCGTCTGCCCATATTATGCTGTTATAGAGAACATTGCCCTTGTTATCCACCGGAATGATGTTTTTCCAGTGCGCTACGAATACGAGGCCAATAACATTTTTAGGATCTATCTCGTTTTTTTCAACCAGTTCCTTGGTCGTATCACAGATATTCCCCCATATCACGGCCGGTTCTATTTCAGCCCAGCTGGCTTCCTTCTGTATCAGCGGATTGTCCGCTCTGGCATCGCCTATCACTGTACCGTCACTGCTTATCAGTACGGTTTTAAGGGCAGTCGTTCCGCAGTCATATGCGATAATGTACTCTTTTTTCATAATTACCACCTTTTCCTCTCATTTGTGAAACAGTATCGGTACTTATGCTTTTCTCTTGTATCTGGACAGATACATGTTGATGAACATAGCTATCAGACAAGGCGCTGCAGTCACATACCAGCCTACCGTCCAACTGGTCTGATCAGCCAGCCAAGGCACGAATATAGGCGCGATGATACCGCCTGCTCCGGCTACCAGCAGCACCAGACCTACTCCCGAACCGGACGCTGCGCTTCCAAACAAATCAGCAGGAAGTGACAGCCCCGGGCCATTGGTTGCCGGCACGCCCCATCCCGCGATGAGAGCGACCAGCAGCGCGCATCCGATATTGAGCGGTGCCAGATGCGGCATCAGGACACTTCCTACAAGACCTACGAACAGAGCCGGCCAGATATTGGCCCATGTTCTCGCTTTAAGAGCGCCATGCTTGGCTACCCTCTTATCTGATATCCAGCCTACAAGCGGCGTAGAAATGATGGCAATAAGCCCGTTGAGCAGTACGACGAGCGCCACATCGCCAGCCGAATAATCCAGCGTATACAGATACTGTGCCAGATATGCGTACATTCCATAGCAGTTGAAGAAGCAGCACAGTGTCGACAGTCCCAGCAACCAGAGAGCCGGTTCTTTGAAGAGACTTCTCTGCTGTTCCTCTTCCACAGTCACTTCCTCCTGCTGCTGTTCCTCTTCTTCAAGAGGAGGAGCTACTCTGACCATAGCATAGAATATTATCGCTCCTATGATGGATATAGCGGCGATCACCCAGAAAGCGTTCCTCCATCCCATTATAGGCGTGAGTATACCTCCAACGTATCCGCCGAAAGCCGAGCCTACGCCGATAGCTCCCAGCAGGATCCCGAGAGCAAGACCTCTCTCCTTTGTAGGGAACCATGAGCTGACAACGTGACTGGTGAGCGCTACCATGCATCCGCAGCCCTGAACGAATCTCAGCAACAGAATGATGTAGTAGTTGTTTACGATAGGAATAAGCGCCGACGCGATGATAAACGCGACGATAACGACGGTGAAAACTTTTCTCCATCCGAATCTTCCTATCAGCTTTCCTTCGATAAATCCACCGATAACATATCCTGCTATCTGCATAGATGTTCCCGCCTGTATCAGCGGTGCCGACAAATCGAACGTTTTAGAAAGTTCGTTTACCGCTACAGACCAGGATGTAAGCGACATGTACACTATAGTGAGCATGAGAGTACATCCGATAAGAGCAGCATACTTGCCTTTTGCAGAATTGCCTTCCATGTTCTACCTCCTTGTTTTCTGTTAAAAATGTGTGAAGAAAATGTTTATTTCATTGTAATTTTATGAAGTTTCATGGATTTTGTCAATAGTTACCGCAATAAAATGCAACTAAATACATATAAATACAACTAAATACAATCGGCTGCATCCCTTCCGACGCCTGCTGTCAGCCGCAATATCCGCCTTTCCGAGTGTTCTACCGAAAAAATTTTTTCGAAAGATAGCATGTGCTTTTACCTGATTTTGTGATATGCTTAGAACAAAGCCACAATATATCTGTGCAATTAGACAGAAGATCCAAAGAGAGGTATACGATGCTCGCAAAAGAACGCCAAAACAGGATACTGGCAATAATACGTGAAAACAATTCCATACGCATGGCCGACATCATCAAGGAATTCCATGTGTCCCACGAGACGGCCCGCAGAGACCTGGACGCGTTGCAGGATCAGAATCTTATAATGCGTGTCCACGGCGGCGCCATACTCGCCGAAGAGAAAGCCACTTCTACAAGTATGGCAGGCCGGACAAATCAGACAGATCAGTCATCCGCTCAGGCCAGCGGCAGCTCCCAGAGCGCAGCCCTTCTTTCGGAGCCTTCTCAGGCCACAGCTCTGCAGTCATCCCGAACGCCCTCCGGCATGGCCGAGAGAGCGGCCATAGGAAAGTCGGCCGCTTCTATGATAAAGGAAGGAGAGACGGTCTTCCTGTCGGTAGGCCTGACTGTACAGCAGATAGCCAAGGCGCTGCGAAAGAGAAAGAACATCACCGTGCTGACCAACTCGGTATTAGTGCTCAACGAGCTTCTCAACTCCGATATCCAGGTGTATATCCTGGGCGGTATGATCAACAACTCCGAGAACAACATCGAAGGCCCTCTGGCCCTCCAGACGCTGATGAACTTCTACGTGGACATCGCCTTCATCGGCGCGGGCGGTATCACCCGTGAGCTGGGCATCTCAGATTACAGCCTCGAGGTGGCCAGACTCAACGAGCACATCATCCGCCACGCCAGAAAGTCCGTATTGGTAGCCCATTCCAAAAAATTCGGTATCAACTGCATGAGCGTCACCTGCCCGCTGGACGGCGTGGATACCATAATCTCCGATACCAATCTGCCGGCCAGTGAACAGGAATATCTTATAAAACAGGGCATTGAAACGGTGTTGGTCAACAGGTGAACTCCCCTTTCCAACACCGGGTATTTAATATCACTGTAAATCATTGATCAATTCATCAATATCATCTGATTCTTTTATATTTTCTTTTTGTTGGTTTTCCAACGTCATCTTTTCCGCACGTTTTTTTGCCTCATCTTCATCCTTATATGCACAAATTTCATTATTATATATCAAAACTTCTCCATAGTCTTCATCATTCTTCAACTCATATGTATACGAAAGGTCTTGGTCGTTAGAAATAATGATGTAATTTTCGTCAACAGTATAATCGTAAGCAATTCCACCGATAATAAAATGACTCTCTGTCGCCTCCGCAAAAGTCTGCACTTCATATTCCCCATTAGTATCAGAGTCAGGAAAAATGCCGTACCACGTTCCTTCAATATTGGGGCTGCATCCGCAAAAAATAAAGAATAGACTACTTATCAACAAAACAAATATTTTTAAACTTCTTCTCATTTTTTCACCTCATTATAAACACTTCTTTATTTCATGTGAAAAAGCTTTCTTTTATATCAATAATTATTAACATCATTATTCATTTTTCTTTCTCAACATGTAAATGACTTTCTAAGCAAATTTTTATACAACAATAACAATAATGTAACGTTCAGCTTAATATCTCTCTCAATATTAAAATCAACATAAAATAATATTTTTTGCTAAAAAACATTTGAACCTTGATAATAAATACCGCTATGATTCCCCCTTCCTGATCTTTTCATCACTCATGAACCGTCCAGTATTCCAGCCCGAAGATGCTTTCACGCACGCATACTCGCATATCGTCGCCGATATCTATCTCTTCGTATTCGCTTTTAGTCACACTGAACTGCGCCTCTTCACCTCTCCAGTCGGCCCAGACATACCAGTCTCTGTTCTTTCCTGAAGTATAGCTTTTATCGGATATCGTGATCTCATCGTGATGATCCACATCAAAGGTGAACAGTAAATTTACCGGAAAAGATACCGAAAAGGCGATGGCAATGACCGCGAAAACGACAGCGAGATTTCTCAATGCCCGCTGCTTCACCGTGATTCTTGAGGATTTAACGACAAATGGTATCAGAAACAGCACCGCAATAACGCCTGTCGCCACCAGCCAGTCTGAAAAATCCTGATCGTATATATCCGATACCATAAGCAACATCAACAGTGCGAGTACCACACCAAAAAACGGGAGACGCAGCAGGTCTTTCTCGGCCTTTTTGCTTACCGTCTCAAAGAATATGTAAGGGTAAAACTTTATGTAAACCCCATAGGTTGTCAAAACTACAGCGATATAAAGAAAGAGCATGACCCTTCCACCTATAAGGAACGCCACAACGTCCACGGCGATCAGAGTCCAGCCCATGATTTTCAAACGCTTCCTGATTTTTCTCACGTCCTCGACCGCGCATTCATCGCGGAATTCCTCTACCGTGCCGTCGATATTGGCAACCCCTTCGTAATACTTTCTCTGCGCCCTGTTCAATGCTGACCAGTAACGGCTTATATCCTCGTCTTTTTCCACCATCTCCTCGACATCGATGATTTCCAGAGTTCGGGCAGGCGAGGCAGCCAGCGCCTCCAGGAAACCGCCAGCCATCATGGTATCTACAGTCAAAACACACCTGTCGCTTTTATCGACAATGTTAAAGTTTACCTGGTTATGTAAACTTGCTATCAGTATATAGGAAATATCCTCATAGGAAATGTGGTTACTCTTCTTTAATATGTAAGATGCGATGATTTCCCTCTCAGTAAACATCAGATATTGCTTCCCATACGCGACAAGAAGAAGACCTCCCAGCGCCCCAAAAAGACAAGTCAAAGCGATGAAGCCCCACTCTCCCGTGACTACGCAGACCACCGCCGCTATCAACGCTATTATTACTCCCACTACCCCTGTCATCTTAGTGATTTTATGAAGTCTTACGACTGTCGGTTCCATAAATGCCCCCACTATACGCAGTCCCGACACGCACCTTATGACAATCCGACCGATCTGACAACCGAATCAGGACACATGCCATGAACTATCTTCTCATATTTCTCTCTATGCTAATGCCATTTGGATCCAACTTTATATCGAAACGGCTACAGAGTCCAACGCGGATTTAAAAAGCCAAACGGATCCAGAAATATTTTACCATCTAGGCGCGGAGGCTTCTACTATATTTAAAATTCTTGTATAAAATATCGCTTTATACCTCGGTGTCTGTTTCCAAATTTACATTTCAAGTTTGTACGCTTATCTAACATCATCAGCGTGCTTTTTCCTTTCAAATACTCCATGAAACTCGACACACTCTTCTTCAGTGATATACTCAGCACTAAATGCGCATGATCCAATATCAGATGCCCCTACAGTATCTCTGCCTGTGTAATTTTCACCGCTTCGGCCTGTCCACACCGAGCACGGTCGCCATACCGCAAAACAGGGAACATGCGCACAGCGCGTAAATGGCCCATGAGGAATGCCCGGTAAAATCCATATACGGATTGTAGCTGTCCATGACCCGGGCAGTAAGCAGTATGATGCTGCATATCACACACACATGAGCCGCTATCTTTCTTATCGTTTCAAACCATCTCATTTCAAATTCTCCATGATAAATATCCCATCCGCTACTTTGTTATCAGGTTTATAAGGCTTGTTTACCACTCTGTCGCCCATAGTCATGAACGCGGTATGTCCTCCGTCCAGATTGTATGCGACCTTGCATCCCAGATCCTCGAACAGCTTTGCCATCTCTCCCAGAAACATGCCGCGCGAAGTCGTTTGTCTCCCGTCTACAACCAGCAGACAGTAATGCCCCGGCTCATAATACCCTATGGCCGTTCGTGGATGGGATTCCTGTATGTAGTCGCGTATAGCGAAGGACGTTTTCGCCTTCCCATTTTCATCCAGCAGACTCGGCCCGAATATCCAGCTCTGGTACGCCCCCTCGTCTATCAGCTTCTGTCCGTCCATGGGCCCTGGCTCATGGATTTTCATCGTGCCGTCCCTGTATAGTATACAAGTCTCCGTATCACTGCTGTTGGAACGATACAACGTCCCGTTGCGTATGATGACCCCATTGTCCCGCTGGAGATTATTGCTGTACGAATCTCCGTTTACAGCGAGCACAGATTTCATCCTTTTCGACATGCCCCGCAGCGTTTCCGAAAATCCTGTCCCGTATGTATCTTCCGCAAAGGCAGTCTTTATGCATGAGATGTCGCTGACGTAGATATCAGCCAGCACATATGCTGTTCTCGTCCCATATGCTTCATGGACTCCGCCGCCCGATCTGTCCAGCCGGTTTGTATCGAAACTGTTGTATGTAAGCTTCACTGACAGATCGGGGCTGGTATAGCTGGTATCAGTGGATACGACAGTGTCCGTAAACTTATCGGCGAACTTCTCATGCCAATCGCCTGATGCTGTTTTCCCCACTGATATATCTGTCGCAGCAGCCGCAAAGGTATGCGGCATGATGAACAGCATCTGCATACTGCTGACCATCATGACCACAAGCAGCAGCACATCGGTAGCTCTTATATCCTTTGACGGACCCGCGCAGTTTACCGCGCACACAGTCATAAACACGATGGCTGCCGCAAAGAGCAATACGCTGGCAAGACCCGCCAGTCTGAGAGGCAGTGTCGAGAACGCCATTATCCCGTCGGCGGCATACGCGAAAAGGCTCCCCATCTTCCATTTTGAAGTTCCTTTTACCCGCTCCGCGTCCTCATACTTTATCCATTTTGTCTCGAATCCCACAAAAGAAAATATACCTTTCATATACCGACTGCTATATTCTCCCATATTTATGATAGAATCTGCCACCACCCTTTTCATCATCCTGAAGTCTCCATAGCCATCCCGCATATCCATACTGGTGAGCCATTTGCCAATTTTGTAGAACATCCTGGTAAACAGCTCCCGGAGCGAGCCGTCACCCTTCCTGCCGACCCGTTTCCCGCCGCAGCAATCGCAGTCTTCTTCACATTCCCTGCCGGCAGAAAATTGCTGTTGACCAGACTTTCCGCCAGATAATCGAACCTGTATATACCATCCGAGATAAGTCTAATCTGCTGACTGTCAAAAGGAAAACCATCCTGCCTCGTATCCGACAACGGCAGATACTCCTCACCGACCCGGCTCACACCTATACTGACCAGCAGCGAGAAAGTCATGACCGCTATCATAGCGCACCTTCCGACGACTGCCGGTATACGAGCCGCGGCCTTCGAAAGAAGAAATATGGTCATCAGTACAGCATCTATCAGGATCACAGGAGTCCACCTGGAAAAGACCGCCGGGACAAGGCTGATCAGGCATATGAGCAGCGTTCTCGGCAGCGGAGCCTTTTCCTCCAGCGTATCGACACAAAGCCATATTATCAGCGGGACAAACGGTATCAGCATTTTGCTCCTCGGATAGAGGAAACCGCTCAACGCCAGCCATATGACCGGGATCGTAAATATAGCCAAGATAGCTGCCGCTATCATTCTCTTCCGTTTCATGAACAGAGACGCGATGAGCCCGTACAAGCTTATTAGAGTCAATCCGCATCCGTATGGATTGTACAACAGCCCTTTCATGGAAAAATCAAAGATTTCCGCCGGAGCAGCCGCGAAGCTCCCACCATCTTTACCAGTAGATACGATGGCCAGAGCCGAAGGGATCAGCAGCACGCCGCTCATCCCCAATCCCAGCAGCACAGCCGCAACGCCTTTCACAAATTCCCGGAGCTTTTCCCTCCTATCCTTGTCTTCATGTGAGATCTCATGCAGGAAGTAGATCAGACATACCAGAAGACAAGCCGGCACATAGAAAAAACTGTGTATCATTATCAGGAACACAGCTGAGACAGCCATGCCCATCCGCCCTTTTCGCAATAATCTGTCCGCTCCCATCAGCGCCAGGATCAAAAAATGCATATAACTGACAAACATCACATGATGATGCGCGTGGAAAAAGCAGGCGGCCCCGGCCATGAACAGGCCTCCCATGAGGCACGCTGAGCGTCTTATTCCCTTGCCCCTGAGCCATATGTACATCATGTTGACCGACGCTATGAAACCCATAGCCGCATACACCGCGATGAAATATTTCATTTCCACACCTGGGAACAGGCATGATATCATGACATCCGGTCTGAACAGCCCGTAATACGCCAGATCATAGATATTGCTCCCTCCGCCGATATTGACGAGCTGAGGGAATATGACGCCGCTGTCTGCGATCGTCTGCCTCAGAGCCTCAGCAGCTCCCACATGCTGGCTGTACCAGTCTCCGCCAGAGCCGAAAAAATTCCCGCCGCCTGCAGGCAGCGCCATTACAGCCACAGTTATTATCGTCAAACCCAGATGATATTTCAGATCTCTTCTCTCCATTGCTCCGATATTCATTGATGTTACACTCATTCCTTGAAATCGTCACTTATTATACAGAGAAATGACGGGCGATGTATTATATGGCTATTAACAGACTTTAAACAGTTTTTAAACTTTACGATCTCAATATATATAACGTCTTGCCACGGCAGAGATTCTGAGACGATGATGACGACCTGGGTTTATACTCTTTTAACGATTTCATCGATTTCACATATAGACTCCGACCACGGCAAAAATGCTGAGACGATGATTTTCACCGCTTTTTATACATTTTTCAATGAATCTATCAAGTTTACGTATAACTCCTGACGGTGTTGAAGCTGATCGACCTGAAATTTTTATACGTAATTTTATTCAATCTCAGTAAATATGTATAAAAATCATCCTTTCAGGCTTCCTCAGCCAGAATTTCATCGAGATCTTTTATACGTAAAATCACTGGATTTAAAATTTCTGTATAAAATCTCGCTTCGCGCCCAGCTCCACAACGTCCTTCGCAACGCCCTTCTCAACACTTTCCACAGCGTCCTCCGCAACGCTTTCCACAGCGTCCCCCGCAACGCTTTCCGCAACGCTCTCCACAACGTCATTCTGACGCTGAAAATTTCCCCATACAAAAAACCGCGCATAAACCGCGGTTTTCACTTAAACAAACAGAGGGACGGCAGTGCACCGTCCCCGCTAAAAGCTCCTCATCTCACCGCCCCATTCCCACGGGCATGATCTTTTGCTCACAACACACACCTTTTCATACATCCTCACGGCCAGGTTCCCTTTCAGCGCCGCCATCATCTGCTCCATCGGTGCTATGCTTATCCCCCGCCTTCGATGGTCGGACAACGCAATCCGGTAAACGATAAGTATACTGCACTTCACGCAAGGGTTTCCCTCCGATCTGGTCTTCCAGGAAAGCGTCGGAAACGTTAAATCCCATTTTCTCGTAAAACAGCCTCGCGTGATGGTTTTCCTCCAGCACCCACAGAAAAATATCACGGAAACCCAACTGCTTCAATTCGCAAAGAGCGGCTTCCAGCAGAGCCTTACCATATCCCTGCCCTGCATACTCCGGCAGGAGATAAAGGGATATGATCTCTCCCCACGACGGGAACTGTTGGAATCTGGACTCGCAGAAACTCGTAGTGCCTATCGCGCGCCCTTCATCGACGCATATCAATGTATGCCAACCCGGCTGATCCAAATGCGGCGCCCAATGTCCATTCGGAATCGAATCAAGATATGCCTGTGGGACAATTCCCTTATACGCGCTTTTCCAACTTTCTTCATATATCCTGCTGATGTCCATTCGGCTGTCATCCGGACGGATCCGTCTGATTTCCATCTGCTCCTCTCACACCTTTCTTATGGGATTTCTTATCACGGTCTTCAGCTTCTCGGGTGCCACTCTCCTGACGTCGGAAAGGTAGATCTCATGATGCATGCGCTTATCCGTGATGTCAGGCGCGTACCCTTCTTTTTCCATGAATTTGTGCATACGCACAACGGTTTCCGGTTCGTCGTCATACGCGCCGACGTGCATGCACTGTACGCACAAACCTTCATCATAGGCGAAAAACTCCGCCTTTGAAAAGTCCTTTTTCTTCTTTGCCGCGGCCTCTCCGACAGCCCAGTCAAAGCCTTCCTGATAAAATGATCATGTCCCAAGCATACCATATTCGACGTTCCATATGCAACCAGCCGTGTACAGAGGAGCCGGCGTCTATTGCTTACTTTCGAAAACTCTGATCTCCCACAGACCATACATGGCTGTCGGAGGATGCTGCCGGAGTATTCTGTGCCATCACTCCCACAAGTCTGTGAGGAACGTAAGGCTCTTCAAGATACTCTATTTCACTTTTCTCCAGCACGAGCTCCGTCGCTTTAGCGGCGCCTTCTACATGATGCAGCTTCGTTGCTCCTGCCACGGGAGCCGTGACCTTCGTGAGGAGCCACGCCAGAGAGATCTCCGTCATGGAAACGCCCCGGTTTTCCGCCAGTTCAGCCACGCGTTCTATGATGACACTGTCCTGCTCAGCTGTGGCGTCGTATTTCAATTTTCCATAGCTGTCTTCCTCCAGCCTCTTGGACGTTTCCCCCGGATGCTTAGACAGCCTCCCTCCAGCCAGAGCGCTGTACGGAGTCATCGCTATATTTTCTTCCGCGCAGTAAGGAGCCATTTCCCGCTCTTCCTCTCTGAACAGCAAATTGTAATGCCCCTGTACCGATATGAATTTCGCGAAGCCTTCCTTTTCGGCAAGCGCGTTGGCCTTGGCTAGCTGCCACGCAAAACAGTTTGAAATACCTATGTACCTTACTTTGCCCGCTCTCACCACATTGTTCAATCCCTCCATGATATCGTATATCGGCGTCCTGTGATCCCACATATGATAGATATACAGGTCGACGTGATCCATTCCCAGGTTCTCAAGGCTTTTATTTATCATCCTTTCGATATGCTGCTGCCCCGTGATCCCCTCCTCGATCTCTTCGTTTGTCCTCGGCAGGAATTTTGTTGCGACTACGACCTCATCCCTCTTTGCGAAATCCGCCAGCGCCCGGCCAAGATACTGCTCGCTGGTACCGTTCTGGTAGCCTATCGCCGTATCGAAAAAGTTTATCCCTGCTTCGATCCCCCTTTTTATTATCTCTCGCGTATGTTCCTCATCTATCGTCCAGCTGTGCTGCCCCCTGGATGCGTCCCCGAATCCCATACATCCCATACATATCCTCGAAACATTCAGTTCCGAATTACCCAGCTTCGTGTACTGCATTTTCTTCCTCCATTTCAGATTTTTCCACCAGACTTTCCTGCTGAGGATTATACCGCGCTCCGACGATCTGGATCCGATCCAGTTCATCATTGATCCGCCGCAGCTCTTCCTCAGTGAATGCGATCTCGTCCGCCGCGAGGTTTTCCTCCAGACGGCTCAACTTTGTAGTTCCCGGGATCGGTACGATCCACGGCCTCTGAGCCATGATCCATGCCAAAGCAAATTGGGCAGGAGTACAGCTTTTCTCCTCCGCATGATATCGCACGAATTCCACGATCTTCTGATTTGCTGCCAGCGCTTCCGGAGTTTCAAACCGCGGCATTCCCGACCGCACATCGTCCCTGTTGAACGTCGTTTCGGATGAGATCGTCCCCGTCAGATAGCCTCTGCCGAGAGGGCTGAAGCACACGAGACCGATCCCCAGCATCCGAGGCCAACGGAACGGACTTTTAACGGGCTCTTTTTCCCCAGCACTGTCATCTTCATTATTTCTCCTCCATTTCTCTGTACGATGCCTGTCATTCCTCATCCTCAAGGGTCAGCGTAGCTGTGATATTCCCCGTTCCCAGCACATCCTTCAGCTCTTCCTCCGAAAGCTCCTGCACCTTGCCGAGACGCGTAAATTTCCACGTGTTCGGCGCATAATATATCACCAGCAGATTCCCCTCCGAGAGGATCACATCGCCGGCTTCGGTGGTTATCCTCTCATCGTTAGTGGGGAGCTGCATCCCGAAGCTGCCGAACTTCTCCATGTGAGCATAGTCCTTCATGGAGATGGTAAAAGGGCCTTTTCTCAGTAATTCTTTCACCGCCTCCGCCGAGCTGTTATCCTCCAGTTTCACCCGAATGTTTTTCCCGTTCACTTCCATATCCATCATCGTCATATCCTCCTTCGCAAATCCATCACTTCAACTCTACAGGCTCGTCAAGACCGGGTTGTTCAAATAGTCGTAGACCCGTCTGACTTCACTTATTTTACGAGTATCCAGCATGGACGGACATCCCTTATCCAACTCCGAGATCCTGTCCATATCCGCTTCATCCAATTCAAAATCCCAGATCGCCAGATTTTCTTCCATGCGCTCTCTGTGAACAGACTTCGGTATGACGATGACTCCCTGCTGCACATTCCAGCGCAGGATGATCTGAGCCGGAGTTTTCCCGTATTTCGCCGCCACCTCTAACAAAACAGGCTCGTCAAACATCCCCTTCAGGCCTTCGGCAAAAGGCGCCCACGCTTCCGGCTGGATATCAAGTTCTTCCATCAGCTTGATATCCTCCGCACGCTGATAATGAGGATGTCGTTCGATCTGATCGATCTGAGGTTTTATCTCAGCATTGAAGCAGAGATCAAGCAGACGGTCAGGTTGAAAATTGCAGACACCTATAGCGCGGACTTTGCCTGCGCGGTAAAGGTCTTCCATCGCCCGCCACGAACCATAATAATCGCCAAAAGGCATGTGGATCAGGTAGAGATCAAGATAATCAAGTCCCAGTTTGTCCAATGAGCGCTCGAATGCCTGCATCGTGTTATCATATCCCATTTCCTGGATATACGCTTTTGTAGTGATGAAAAGCTCATCCCGCGGGACACCGCAGTTTCTGACCGCACGACCGACAGCTTCCTCATTCTGATAGGAGCTGGCTGTGTCGATCAGACGATAGCCCGCGTCTATCGCATCCATCACGACCTGCTCACAGTCCCTTTCCGGTATCTGAAAAACGCCGAACCCTTCCATCGGCATAGATACTCCATTCGGCAGTTTCCTTGTTTCCCACATAAATCCTTCGCCTCCTTTTCCTCGCTTCCATTATAATCCCTTACATTTTTAATAACAAACAGTTGTGAATTATGATTTATCATCGCTTTCAGGAATGATAAAGATGTGATATACTGACCATATACTGACAGTATTCCAGGATAAAAGGAAGTGACAAATATGATAGAAACAAGACTTCTCCATTATTTTCTCGCCGTCGCCCGCGAACAGAACATCACCAAAGCGGCCCAGGAATTGTTTATTTCTCAGTCCACGCTTTCACGACAGATGATGGATCTGGAAAAGCAGCTGGGAAAGCAGCTCTTCATCCGTGGAAAGCGGAAGGTAACATTGACGGAAGACGGTATATTTTTACGCAACCGTGCTCATGAGATCATGAAACTCCTTGAAAACACAGAAACTGCGCTCCATACCGATACGGAAAATCTGAGTGGGGATATCTTTATCGGCTGCGGTGAAACGGTAGCTATGGATACCATCGCCGGTATGATGGCAGAATTTCATGAACAATACCCGGAGGTAAAGCTCCACACATACAGCGGAGATGCCGATGCCATCATGGATCGGATCGATAAAGGGCTTTCCGATATGGGTCTGCTCCTCGGCCCCATGCGCCAGGAAAAATACGATTACCTGAATCTGCATCAAAAGGATATTTACGGTCTGTTGATGCCTGGAGACTGCGAGCTCGCAAAGCAGGAAACCATCAACATAGATCAGTTGAAAACGCTGCCTATGATTCTCGCCGATCAAACATTTTCCGGACATCAGGATCTCGATTGGTTCGGAGAAGACGCGTTGAACGTAGTCGCGACTTATAATCTGATCTACAACGCGACTTTCCTGGTAGAGCATGGCGTCGGATACGCTCTCTGTTTTGACAGATTAGTAAATACAAGCGGCCGCAACCTCGCCTTCAGGCCGATCACCCCTGAACTGTCCGTAGGACTATATATCGTCACAAAAAAATATCAGACCTTTTCTCCGGCAGCGAAAGCATTTTATGGAAAAATCAAGCAATGCAGAAAATAAACTGTATTTTTATCAGGTGTCCAATATTCCATGCGCGCTCATGCTGACTTCCTATGAAGGAAACGGCTGCGACAGCCCACCGTCTTCCCTTTCCGGATACACAGCTCTGCCTTTAGGAACGGTTAAGCTTTTAACGTTCTTTTTTCTATACAATTTTCTTCTCATCCCAAGAATGTACACAAAAAAATACATTTTTGTTGTTCACGTTTATAAATGCGCTTTCTTCGCCCTTTTCATCCCGCATTTCTTGCCTTGATAAATATTTAATTAACAAAAATCTCTTTACAAATCCATTCATCAAATATAGAATAGTTTTAAAATTCAAATTATTAAAATTCACATGGAAAGGAGCTTCAATGAGCAGATTAGAGTTTCAAACAAAAGACAGAGCCCAAATGGTAGTCGAAGGGCTTTACAAGGATCTTGAACGCCGTATCATCGCAAGCCCTCCCGGGCAGTGTCCCGTAGATATGGCAGCATCATTTCTCAAGCTATGTCACGCACAGACCTGCGGGAAATGCGTGCCATGCAGAGTCGGGATCGGCCAACTGCTGAATCTCATCGACGATCTTCTGGATCTCAGCACAGATACTTCTCTGGCCACCCTCGATCTGATAGAGAACACTGCTCTGGCCATCAGAAATTCCGCCGATTGCGCGATCGGCACAGAAGCGGCAAATATGATACTCAAAGGGCTGGACGGATTCCGTGACGACTATGAAGAACATGCCGTCAGAAACCGCTGTACTGAAGAAATACAGAAAGGCAAACAGCCTGTGCCTTGTGTCGCTCTCTGCCCTGCCAATGTAGATATACCGGGATACAGCGCATTGGTTTTAGAAGGCCGTTACAACGATGCGGTCAACCTCATCCGCAAAGACAACCCTTTCCCTACAGTATGCGCTCTTATCTGTGAACATCCATGTGAAGCGAGATGCCGGCGAAATCTCATCGACGCGCCTGTAAACATACGCGGACTTAAGCGATACGCTGTAGATCACTGCACCCAGGTGGACATACCTGAAAAAATGGACGACACAGGTAAACGCGTAGCTGTCATAGGCGGCGGTCCAAGCGGACTGTCTGCCGCTTACTTCCTGTCGATCATGGGCCATGACGTGACTATATTTGAAAAGCGGAGCCAGCTGGGTGGGATGCTGCGGTACGGCATTCCAAACTACCGCCTTCCGAGAACCAGATTGCAGGAAGAGATCGATCTTATCCTCTCGACCGGCGTAAAAGTACATACGGATTATGACGTTGCCGACGAGGAAAATATCCAGGCTATCCGCAATGAATACGACGCTATCTACATAAGCATAGGAGCTCATACCTATAAAGAAATGGGAATAGAAGGAGAATTCTCCAAAGGCGTCATCCCCGCAGTGGAAATGCTCCGTGGGATAGGCGACGACTCCATGCCTGATTTCAACAACAGATCCGTTGCCATAATAGGAGGCGGTAATGTAGCCATGGATGTCGCCAGAACAGCTAAACGTCTCGGCGCTTCCGAAGTCACGATAGTCTACAGACGAAGAAGAAGTGATATGACTGCGCTGGACGAAGAAATCGAAGGCGCCATCGCCGAAGGCTGCGACCTTCTTCAGCTGAGAGCTCCTTCCAGGATAGAGGCCACCAGAGAAGGGAACGTCAAAGCCCTGTGGGTCAAATCACAGATCGCAGGTGAGGCCGACAATTCAGGCCGCCCTCGCCCCGTCGATGCCAATGCTGAAGAAGAATGCATACCATGTCAGATCATCATATCAGCGATAGGACAGGACATCGAATCCCATATCTTTGAAAAATGGGGAGTTCCTCTCGAAAAAGGGCATACACTGTCCGTAAACAGTTTCGGCCAGGTCACGAATATGGACGGAGTATTTGCCGGAGGAGATTGTGTAACCGGTCCTTCAACGGTCATCAATGCCATCGCGGCAGGAAAGGTAGCCGCTGCGAACATCGATAATTTCCTCGGATATCACCATGAAATAAAAGTAGATATCTCCATCCCGGAACCTCGGATCGCCGACAAAAAACCTTGCGGCAGGACTGAACTGCGTCTGCGTTACGCCAGAGAACGAGGTCGGGATTTTCTCGCCATCGAGCAGGGCATGAACGATGAAGAAGCCCAGCAGGAGGCTTCAAGGTGCCTGCGATGTGATTATTATGGTTTTGGTTCTTTTAGGGGAGGAAGGTCAGAAAAATGGTAAAACTTACAATAAACGATCAAACGGTCAGCGTGCCTGAAGGTACTACCATCATGGACGCCGCGCAGAAAATCGGCATAGACATCCCGCATCTTTGCTATTGGAAGGGGATAAACGACATAGGCGCATGCCGCGTCTGTGTCGTTGAGCTTGAGGGTATGGATAAGCTGATCACCGCCTGCAATACTCCTGCCGAAGAGGGCATGGTACTGTACACAAACAGTCCAAAAGTCCGCGCTACGAGAAAAACGAACGTACAGCTCATCTTATCGGATCACGATGAAAAATGCGCCACATGTGTACGCAGCGGGAACTGTACCCTGCAGTCGCTTGCCAACGACCTGGGAGTTCTGGATCTGCCTTATAAAATGATAGCCGAACACAATCGCTGGGATAAATCCTTTCCTCTTATCCGCGAAGCTTCCAAATGCGTCAAGTGTATGAGATGTATACAGATCTGTGACAAGGTGCAGAACTTACACGTATGGAACGTTACCGGCAGCGGATTCCGTACCACTGTAGACGTAAGCGGCAATACGTCGATAAAAGATCAGGACTGCTCCTTATGCGGACAGTGCATCACTCACTGCCCGGTAGGCGCCCTCCGCGAACGAAATGATGTTGACAGAGTTTTCGACGCGATAGCTGATCCGGATATCGTCACTATGGTCCAGATCGCGCCCGCAGTAAGAACGGCATGGGGAGAAAGCATCGGTATGAGCCATGAAGAAAGCACTACCGGCAAACTGGTAAACGCATTGCGCCAGGTAGGTTTCGACTATATATTCGATACTGTTTTTTCTGCGGATCTCACTATCATGGAGGAAGGAAGCGAGTTCATCGAGCGTTTTGAAAACAAAGGCTCTTACAAATGGCCTATGTTCACCTCCTGCTGCCCTGGATGGCTGCGCTTTGTCAAAGCCAGACATCCCGAACTGATCCCCAACCTTTCCACGGCAAAATCACCGCAGCAGATGTTTGGAGCAATGGCAAAAACATATATCGCCCACAATATCGGTGTCGATCCGGACAAGATCTTCTGCGTTTCCATCATGCCATGTGTTTCCAAAAAATTCGAATGCGATGTCGAGCAGATCAACGATGCGGGACACGGTAAAGATGTAGATGTCGTATTGACAACAAGGGAGTTGTCACGCATGATACGTTCTGACAGAATAAAAGCCGAAGCTCTGGAGGAAGATAAATTTGACGATATGTTCGGCGAAGGAAGCGGAGCCGGCGTGATCTTCGGGACCAGCGGCGGAGTTATGGAGGCCGCGCTGCGCAGCGCTTATTACCTGATCACGAAAAGGAACCCCGAACCGGACGCCTTCAAAAGCGTTCGCAGCGATAAGAGATGGAGGTCATATACATTTGAAATCGAAGGCACCGCTGTCAATATCGCCATAGTAAGCGGGCTCAAGAACACTGAGGATCTCATCACCGCCATAAAAAAGGGATCTGTAAGCTACGATTTCGTCGAAGTCATGGCATGTCCCGGCGGATGCTCCGGCGGAGGCGGCCAGCCGATACACGAAAGAGAAGAGCTGGGCGACGAACGCGGAAAGATCCTTTACGGGATAGACCGCGCTTCCGATATACGCTTCTCCCATGAAAATCCGGCAGTCCTCCTCTCATACAAAGAATTTTTAAAGGAACCTCTTTCAGAGAGATCCCACCAGCTGCTGCACACAGATCTGTCTGCATGGGAAATCGAATAAAACCGCAGCTTTGTGAAATGCGCTCGCCGGGCGCGCGCGCCATTAAACGAATCCCTCGCATCGGAAAAATCCGACGCGAGGGATTTTCATCTGGCCGCCAGTCGCTTGTACATCTCCAATGCGCAGCCATCATTTCGAAAAAATAAGGCTTGCAATCTTTTTAAGCTTTTAGTTTTCCCGTCTCTTCCTGTCGTACAATAATACTCCTGCCGCTCCTTCTTCCGGCCTCTTCTCTATACCTCCAAGCCTCAGGATGCTGTTCCTTACGCTCTGTCTGCTTACTTCTCCGTCTGTTACGATCT
>JABLTR010030403.1_pt1 | contig 46736 bp, 45 predicted proteins | sample 7160071 | NCBI WGS metagenome assembly JABLTR01 (sample SAMN14651230, study PRJNA627086) | human gut metagenome | isolation source: feces | host: Homo sapiens | reverse complement strand
CGGCCCGGCGTGGAGTGGGCCGTCTCGGCGGGCCTGCTGGCCGGCCGCACCGCAGAGGACGGCGCGCTCCTCCTCTCCCCCGGCGAGCCGGTCACCCGGGCGGAATTTGCCGCGGTTCTCCAGACCCTGTGCGAGTCGGTCCTTCCCTAGTCCAAGCCATACTGCGGCCCCGTACCTGTGATTCAGGTACGGGGTCCTTTTCTTTGCTCCGGGTTCCGGCCTTGCAATTCCGGCGCGTCGGGAGTATGATAGAGAAAATGAGTTTCACCTGTAAGGAGCAGCAACGCTTATGAACGTATTTGATACCCACGCCCACTACGACTCCGGCGCGTTCAACGGCGACCGGCTGGAACTGCTGGCTGCCATGCCGTCCCGGGGCGTGGAACTGATTGTCAATCCGGGCTGTGACCTGGAGTCCTCCCGCACCGCCGTGGAGCTGTCTGAGCGCTTCCCCTTCGTCTACGCCGCCGTGGGGGTCCACCCCTCCGACTGCGGAGAGTGGGAGGACAGCTGGCTGGACGAGCTGCGGTCCCTGGCCGCCCGCCCCAAGGTAAAAGCCATTGGGGAGATCGGCCTGGACTACTACTGGAAGGAAAACCCGCCCCGGGAGCACCAGCAGCAGGTGTTCCACAAACAGCTGGAGCTGGCGGAGGAGCTGGACCTGCCCGTCATCGTCCACGACCGGGAGGCCCACCACGACTGCCTGGAGGTGGTCCGGGCCCACCCCAAGGTCCGGGGCGTGTACCACTGCTACTCCGGCAGTCTGGAGGACGCCAAGGTGCTGGTCAAGCTGGGGTGGATGATCTCTTTCACTGGCACCATCACCTATAAAAACGCCCGAAAGGCCTTGGAGGTGGTGGAGTGGCTGCCCATGGACCGGATCATGATCGAGACCGACTCCCCCTATCTGACCCCGGAGCCCTTCCGGGGCAAGCGCAACGACTCCGGCCACGTCCACCTGGTGGCGGAGAAGATCGCCCAGATCAAGGGGCTGGAACCCGACGAGGCGGCCCGCATCACCCTGGAAAATGGGAAGCGCTTTTTCCGCATCCCCTGAACGCTGTCCCAGGCGGCAAAACAGCAGGCCGCTTAAAATACAACAGAACCATCAACATTTGAAGGAGGCGTGACGGCTATGACCATCACCTATGAATATGAGGGCGCACTGTATGTGAACCTCACCAACCGCTGCAACTGTAACTGCGAGTTCTGCCTGCGCCACGGGAAGAAGGAGGGCTCCATCTACACCGAGGACTCCCTGTGGCTGGAGCGGGAGCCCACCCGCCGGGAGGCCCTGGACAGCTTCCTGAGCCGGGACGTGTGCTCCTACCGGGAGATCGTCTTCTGCGGCTACGGCGAGCCCACCTACCGCACCGACGACATCGTGTGGCTGGTGGACCAGCTGAAGGAGCGCTTTGGGGACAAGCTGCCCCCGGTGCGCATCAACACCAACGGCCACGCCAATCTGATCCAGGGCCGGGACGTGATCCCCGACCTGAAGGGGCGCATTGACACCCTGTCCATCTCCCTCAACGCCAACACCGCCGCCGAGTACGTGGCCCTGTGCCACCCGGTCCAGGGGGAGGCCGCCTATCAGGCCATGCTGGACTTTGCCAAGGAGGCCAAGGACTACGTCCCCCACGTGGTGTTCACTGTGGTGGACAAGGGCACCGCCCCCGAGGAGATCGAGGAGAGCCGCTGCATCGCCGAGGGCCTGGGTGTCAAGCTGCGGGTCCGCAGCTACATCGACTCCTGAGGGCATTTCGAAACTGCAAAAAACCACCCGTCTCCAGCCTTTGGCCTGGGAACGGGTGGTTTTCTTCTTTGGTCAGCGGGGCTTCTCTGCCGAAACCAGCAGCATCATGGGCCGGCGCATCTCGTCCCGCATGCCGGGCAGGTCCAGCATATCCTCCGGGGGCTGGGGCTCCACCACGCGTTTGAGGCGGAAGCCGCAGTCCAGCAGGGTGTTCAGATAGGTGGTGAGGGTGCGGTGGTACTTCACCACGTGCTCCCCCAGAAACACCGCATCCCGCTCCCCCTCATAGTAGTAGTTGTCCACCGGGAAGTGGAGAATCTCCCCGTCGGGGCCGTAGTACCAGTCCTTGGAGCCGTAGGCGGTGAACACCGGGTGCTCCGCCGAAAAGATAAACGCCCCGCCGGGGGTCAGCCACCGGAAAATATTCTCCGCCAGAGGCCCGAAATCCCGGACATAGTGGAGGGCCAGGGAGCTGAGCACCACGTCAAAGCTGCCCGCCGGGAAGGTCAGGTCCTCCATGGCGGAGCGGCGGTACTGGACGGTCGGGGCGCTGTTTTTGATCCGGGCCGTCTCCAGCATTTTCTCCGACAGGTCGGTCCCCAGGACATAGGCCGCCCCGTGCCCGGCGGCGTAGCCGCAGTGCCAGCCGTAGCCGCAGCCCAGGTCCAGCACCCGCTTCCCGGAAAAATCCGGCAGGAGCTTTTCCAGCTCCCGCCACTCCCCCGCCCCCTCCAGGCCCTGGGTGGAACGGAGCATCTGGCTGTATTTTTGGAAAAAGATCGGATTGTCATAGGGGTTCTCTTTCATGGTATCCCTCTTTTCTGGTTTTTCCGGGCCGGTCGGGGCTCCTTTAAGGAGGCATCGTGGCGACAAGCTGTTATCCTTTACGGCATCTTCTCGCAGAAATGGAGCACGGGCGGCCCGGTGTGCCGCCCCTACGGTTTTACAAGAACATATTGGAATCCCTGAACGGGCGGTCTTGGACCCGCCCCTACGGCGAATCTGGAAGCAGTCCCTTCTTTTTCGTAGGGGCCGGTCCAGGACCGGCCCGACAGCATACGCACCGGGAGCGTTGGCGAGGGAACCCATGTGCAGGTGCGGAACCGCACCAGCCGCCATTTTGCAAACCCAGGGCCCAGCAGCCCGATGAGGGCATCGGGCCCTACAAAATTGAGGCACAAGTCCACCGTTCGCAGAAAACGAACCAGCCCGACCATCGCCCCCTCATCCGCCTGGCCTAACGGCCAGCCACCTTCCCCCCAGGGGGAAGGCTATAGAAGATCAGGAGGCGAACTATCCCTTTTAGGAAATCTTCGTCATATGCGCCGCCGCCGACTTCATCATCAGCCGCTTGGTGCCCACGTTGTCAAAGGCGATCTCCACCAGGGCGTCCCCCCCCATCTTCTGGATGGACAGGATCATCCCCTTGCCAAAGGCCTTGTGCTGGACCATGTCCCCCTTGCGGAAGTCCGCCGGGGCCGCGCTGGGCGCCGCGGAGACGCCGGAGGCCTTGGGCCGGGCCTTTCCGCCGCCGGACATGGCCCTGGTAAATCCGCCGTAGTCCCCGCCGGACGGGCGGCTCTCGTACCGGGGCCGCTGATCGAAGGGGTTCCCCCCTCCCCCGGCGTAGGTCCCCCGCTGCCCATAACCCCCGTAGCCGGAGGTGCGGCTGGGGATGCCCCCCCAGTCGGAGGTCTGGTCCAGGAAATTCCGGCCCGACCGCTCCAGATGCTCCGGGGGGATCTCCTCCAAAAAGCGGGAGGGCCGGTTGGAGCTGGTGCGGCCAAAGAGCATGCGCTGGTTGGCACAGGTGAGGTAGAGCTTCTCCTTGGCCCGGGTCATGGCCACGTAACAGAGCCGCCGCTCCTCCTCCATCTCGTCCTGCTCCCCGATGGCCCGGATGCCGGGGAAGATGCCCTCCTCGGCCCCCACCACAAAGACCACCGGGAACTCCAGGCCCTTGGCGGAGTGCATGGTCATCATCACCACGCAGTCCTGGTCCGGGTCGTGGCTGTCCAGGTCGGTGTACAGGGCGATCTCATCCAGGAATCCGGCCAGGGAGGGCTCGTCCCCGGCGTTCTCCAGATAGCCCCGGATGGAGGTCAGCAGCTCCCGCACGTTCTCCAGGCGGGTGCGGTCCTCCACGGTGTTTTTGGTCTCCAGCATGGTGCCGTAGCCGGTGCGGACGATCAGCTCCTCATAGAACTGGTCCAGGGGCAGCTTCCCCAGCAGCTCCCGCAGCTCGCCCATCAGGCTGGTGAACACCGCCAGCTTGCCCGCCGACCGCTCCAGCTCCGGGTACTGCCGGGCGTGGTCGATGACGGCGTACAGGGAGGTATTTTCCCGCCGGGCCACCTCCTGGGCGGTCTCCACCGTTTTCAGGCCAATGCCCCGGGGCGGGTTGTTGATGATCCGGGTGAGGCGCAGGTCGTCCTCCGGGTTGTTGAGGACGGCCAGATAGGCGATCATGTCCTTGACCTCCGCCCGGTCAAAGAAGCGGGTGCCCCCGATGATCCGGTAGGGGACCCCATTGCGCTTGAAGGCCTGCTCCATCTGGTTGGACTGGGCGTTCATCCGGTAGAGGACGGCGTGGTCCTTCCAGGAGATGCCCTGGCTGTAGTCCTCCAAAATGCGGGCGGCCACATACTGGGCCTCGTCGCTCTCGTTCATGGCGGTGTACAGGTGGAGCTTCTCCCCCTCGCCTGCCTTGGTCCACAGCTCCTTGCCCTTGCGGCCCTGGTTGTTGCGGATGACCGCGTTGGAGGCCTCCAGGATGTGCTTGGTGGAGCGGTAGTTCTCCTCCAGGCGGATGGTGCGGCAGGCGGGGTACTGCTTCTCAAAGGAGAGGATGTTCTCAATGGTGGCCCCCCGGAAGCGGTAGATGGACTGGTCGTCGTCGCCCACCACGCAGAAGTTCTCATAGCCCCCGGCCAGGGTGGAGGCCAGCAGGTACTGGAGGTTGTTGGTGTCCTGGTACTCGTCGATGAGCACATACCGGAACTTCCGCTGGTAGAAGCTCCGCACCTCCTCAAACTGCTGGAGGAGCCGCACGGTGTGGAGGATGATGTCGTCAAAGTCCAGAGCGCTGGCCTCCCACAGGCGGCGCTGGTACTCCACGTAAATTTTGGCGATCTTGGCCAGGCGGTAGTCCCCGGACTTCTCGCACTCGGCCAGATATTCCTCCGCCAGCTTCATGGCGTCCTTGGCCCGGGAGATGTACCCCAGCACCGTCCGGGGCGGGAACTGCTTGTCGTCCAGGTTCAGGTCCTTCAGGCAGTCCTTGATGACCCGGATGGAGTCGTCGGTGTCGTAGATGGTGAAGGAGGAGGCGAAGCCCAGCCGGTCGATGTCCCGGCGCAGGATGCGCACGCAGGCGGAGTGGAAGGTGGAGGCCCACACGTCCTCCGCCTCCGGCCCCAGCATTTTGGCCAGGCGGTCCTTCAGCTCCCCGGCGGCCTTGTTGGTGAAGGTGATGGCCAAAATGGTCCAGGGGGCGGCGGGCTCCAGGCGGCACAGGCGCTCCTGCCGCGCCTTGTCCTCCGGGGCAGGGGCGATTTTCCCGGCGGCGTAGTCCTCCAGAAAGGCCAGGTCGTCGGAGGTCACCCCCTGGGGCACCTCCTCGCTGTCTGACCCCCGGCCGTACTTCATCAGGTTGGCAATGCGGTTGATGAGCACGGTGGTCTTGCCGCTCCCCGCCCCGGCCAGAAGGAGAAGGGGACCCTCGGTGGCCAGCACCGCCTTCTGCTGCTCCGGGTTTAATTGGGAAAACTCCCGGGCGATGGCCCCCCGGCGGGCCTTGCAAAAGCGAAGTTCTTCTTGATGGTTGAGCATAGTCTCTCGTTCCTGTTCTCTCTAAAATCTCCCCGCCCGCCCCGCCGGGACGGACGGCTCATATCCAAACGTGCCTTTTATTGTATCGCAAAGGGCCCGCCCGGTCAACCGAAGTTTCTCCTCCTTGCGGCCGGCGGGGATGCCCTGTATAATAAAAGGCAAATATGCCCCATCTTTGATCCATCGGAAGGAGGTCTCCCCATGAATTTCCTCACCAAGGAGTGGAGCCAGCAGATGAGCAAGAAAGGGTTCCTGCTGAGCAGCCCTCAGGTAAACCCCCAGGCGGCAGCATTTTCTGAGCCGTTTTATCAGACGCTTTATCAAGAGGCGCAGCAGGAGCACCTGGATCTGATGCGGAAGGTGGCCGCACTGCGCAGGAAGCCCTTTCAGGCCGAGCGGGAGGCGGAACAGTTCCGCCAGACCCACCAGCGGAGGGTGGAGGAGCTGCGCCGGTTCCTGCCCCAGGAAATTTTGGACCAGGTGGCCGACGTGCGGGTGCTGGCTCTGGACGTCTCCACCCAGGAGGTGAAGGAGGCCGCCGCCCGGTGGTGCCGGGAGAACCGGCGGCAGGCGGAGCAGACCTTCCAAACCTGCCTGGACTGGCGCAAGCAGGTGCGGTCCCAGGTGGGGGCACAGCTCCAGGATCGGTTCTCCTTCCACGACAGCAAGGTGACCAAAGTGGAGCGCAGCCCGGACAGGCTCACCCTCTTTCTGGAGGACGGCGGCTACTCCCCGGTGAGCCGGGTGGACTTTCTCTCCCCCAAAATTCTGGAGGAGGACGAGAGGCTGGAGGGAGCCGTCTGGCTCTATGAGGAGATCCACCCCGCCCAAGGGGGCAACGAGTACCACGCCATGCTGTGGCGGGAAGGTGACCAGCTGCTCTATCTCACGGTGTTCGCGAAAGATCTTCGCATGTATGAGGAGTAACAGAAATTCAGTCCCCAAAGCCGCAGAAAACAGGCATCCCCCGCCCGCATTGTGCAGGCGGGGGATGCCTGTTTCCTGTCTATGTTACGCCTGTTTTCCCTCGGCCTTTTCCTGGATGCCCTTGGGGGCCACCATGATGCGCAGGTGGGAGCCCTCGCCGCACTTGCCCTTCTCGTCGTGCACCTCGATGTCAAACCACATCTTTCTCCGCTCGATGCTCCGCAGACGGGCGGTGGCGGTCACCTTCATGCCCACGGGGGTAGGGGCCAGGTGGCGGCAGTGGATCTCCGCCCCCACGGTGGTCATCCCCTCGTCCAGATAGGCCTTGGCCAGTTCCAGGGCAGCCGCCTCCATGAGGGCCACCATGTTGGGGGTGGACAGGATCTTGGACCCGGCGCTTCCGATGCGCTTGGCGGTCATCTCGTCGGTGACCTCCCAGGTCAGACTGTACTCGGTGGGTTTTTCCATGTTCTGTTCCTCCTTATGATTTCGTCCCATATTATGGTTTTGTTTCCAGGTCTTCTTCCCTCGATGCCTCCTGTCCCCTGCGGCCGCGCAGCTGTTTCAGCGAATCCCACTGGGACAGGGCCAGCCCCACCAAGGTCAGCAGGGTGCCCCCGGCGGACATGGGGGTGACCACCTCGCGGAGGATCAGGACGGAGCAGACCACCGTAATCACCGGCACCAGATAGATGTACACCATGGTTTTGATGGGGCCCAGGGTCTTGATGGCAAAATTCCAGGTGACAAAGCAGGCGGCGCAGGCCCCCAGCCCCAGGTAGAGGAACATCCCCACATAGCTGGGCTCGCTCAGCCGCTCCAGTCCCAGGCGGAAATCCATGACCGCGGCGGCGGGAATCATAAAGAGGATACCCCAGCCAAAGATCCGCCGGGTGGTCTGGATCACGTTCCAGCCGTAGCCGCCGATCTGCTTGGTGAGCAGGGAGTAGACCGCCCACACCACGGCGGCCAGCACCGCCAGCAGGTCCCCCCGGGGGTCCAGGGATAGCTGGCTGCCATTGAAGCTGATGAGGCAGATCCCCGCCATGGACACCACAAAGCCCAGAAGGAAGCTCCAGCGGGGCCGCTCCTTCCCCCGGCTGAGAAGCAGGGTGAAGAGGGCAGCGAACAGGGGCGAGGCGGACACGATCACCCCCACATTGGAGGCCGTGCTGAAGGTGAGGGCGATGTTTTCCAGCAGGTAATAGAGGCACACCCCTGTCAGCCCGGCGGCGGCAAAGACCGCCTCCCTGTGCCACTCCCCCACCTTCAGCCGCCGGGGGCACACCAGCCACAGGGCCAGAAAGCCCAGTACGAACCGGAACAGCAGGATCTCAATGGGAGTAAAGGCCTCCAGCAGCAGCTTGGTGGCGATAAAAGTGGTCCCCCAGTTCACCACGGTAAACAGCGCCGCCAGGTGCCCCAGGGACAGTTTCTCTTCCATGTCCGCCCTCCTCATCTCAGAGCTTTCAGTTCAGTGTACCACGAGAGGGCGGGCGCTGTAAAGGAAGAAACGCCGCTGCCCGGCTCCCTCCTCCCCGTCCAGGGGTCGACGGATGGGGAAAACTCTGGTATACTGAGAAAAACATTCCCTTCCCCAGAGAAGGGTCAGGAGGCGCAGTATGGCCCATATTTTTGAGATCACAGACATCCATGCACCGGAGCTGCGGCCCTACGTCCAGCTCACCCACGCCCAGCTGCGCAGCCGCCGGGACCCGGAGCAGGGTATTCTCATCGCCGAGAGCGCCAAGGTCATCGCCTGTGCCCTGAACGCCGGCTGCCGGCCCGTCTCCTTCCTCATGGAGCGGCGGCAGCTCCCCGCCTTTGCGGAGCAGTTCCAGGACTGGTGCGGGGACGTGCCCGTCTACACCGCCGACCGGGAGGTCCTCGCCCAGCTCACCGGCTATGCCCTCACCCGGGGGATGCTGTGCGCCATGCACCGCCCGGCCCTCCCCGCCATGGAGGACCTGTGCCGGGATGCCCGGCGGATCGCGGTGCTGGAGCATGTCACCGACTCCAGCAACGTGGGGGCCATCTTCCGCTGTGCCGCCGCCCTGGGGATGGACGCCGTGCTGGCGGCCCCCTCCTGCTGCGACCCGTTTTACCGGCGTTCCATCCGGGTGAGCATGGGGACGGTGTTCCAGATCCCCTGGACCTGGATCGACGGGGCGTGGCCCACCCCCGGCCTCTCCCGCCTGAAGGAACTGGGGTTTCAGACGGCGGCCCTGGCCCTGGACCACCGCTCTGTCTCCATCGAGGAGCCCGCGCTGGCCCGTGCGGACAAGCTGGCCCTCCTGCTGGGCTCCGAGGGGGACGGCCTCTCCCCGGAGACCATCGCCGGGTGCGACTACACGGTGCGTATCCCCATGTTCCACCAGGTGGACTCCCTGAATGTGGCCGCCGCAGCGGCGGTGGCCTTCTGGCAGCTCCGGCCCCGGACCTCCGGGGAGGGTTAATCTGCCCATAAAAATGCCATTACTTTTGCGTCGCACAGCGGCACAAAAGTTCTCGCTTCCCTCTCCGGAAGTCTTGCACAGCAAGACTTCCGGGGCATTCGATCCCATTCGAGGCGGGCGGCTGCCCCCTCGAGCTCCCCCGCCAAAACTCACCCCCATTCTGTTTCACAGAAGTCTTCGCCAAACTGAAATCCGGCGCGGAGTTTACCTCCGCGCCGGATTTTTGCGCTCATGGCGGAAACACTCGTCGCACAGCCGCCCCCGGTGGTGGAGGGGCAGGGCCTTTCCGCAGCGGGCGCAGAAGCGGATGTTGTTTCGCAGCCGGTGGAGCAGGATCTCGTTGATCTCGTCTGCCACCCGCTCCCGGCTGTCGTAGAGCTTGTCCTCGTCCACAGGGCAGTCGAAGGCCTTGGCAAAGGAGAAGTAGAGGTCCAGCTTCCGGTAGTACAGCTCCAGCTCCGGCAGGGTGACCTCCCCCTCCGGCTGTCCCGGCTGCTCAATGGGCTCCCCCCGCTGCCAGCGGTTCAGGAACTGGAAGAACAGCTCCCGCAGGGCCTCCTCCGTCTCGTCAAAGGGGATGTTGGCCGCCCGCAGCTCCTGCTCCTTGGAGAGCAGGAATCCCATCTCCCGCATCTTGGAGATGATGGCGATGTACCGGGTGATGTCCAGCTTGCGGTAGGGCTCCACCGTGGGCATCTGGTTCCACTGGGTCAGGACCTCCAGCAGGTCGAAGTCCACCTGGAGCACCAGGTCGGAGAAGCCCACCACCGCGTACTGCAGAGGCGGGACCACCGCCTCCAGCCCGGCCCGGATCAGCTCCAGGTTCTGGGTGGCCCCCACATAGCCCTTGGCGTACATGCCGTACCGGCCCGCCCTGCCTGCGATCTGGCGGATCTCCTCCGGCTTCAGGGGGCGGCGCTCCACCCCATCAAACTTCTCCGTGTCCATGAAGATGACCCGCCGGATGGGCAGGTTCAGTCCCATGCCGATGGCGTCGGTGGACACGATATACTTCATCTTTCCCTCCAGGAACCCCTCCATCTGCCTGCGGCGGGTGGCGTAGGGCAGGGCCCCGTAGATGATGGCGGGCTCCTTGCCGCTCTGGCGCAGGTCCTCCGCCACGCTGAGCACCCCCACCTTGGAGAAGGTGATGAGGGCGTCCCCGGGCTGCACCCGCTGGTAGTCGATGGGGTGGGTCATGCATATCAGAGGGGTGGTCCGCTGGTGCTCCTGCACCTCATAGGTGTCCCCGCAGCTCTCGATGAGGCGGATGAGCAGGTGCTTGGCCTCCGGGGCGGCGCACAGGTGGACCTCCGGGGCCAGCACCCCCAGGATGGCCCGGGTCCAGGCGTACCCCCGCTGGGGGTCGGCGATCATCTGGCACTCGTCGATGACCGCCACGTCATAGCGCCGCTCCAGGGACAGTTTCTCCGCCGTGGCGGCCATGTGGGTGTCCCCCTCCCGGAGGTCCTCCTCCTCCCCGGTGGACAGGCTGCAGTCCACCCCGGCGTCCAGCAGGGTCTCCTGGGCCTCCAGGGCCAGCAGCCGCAGAGGTGCCAGATAAATTCCCGTCCCGGCCCGGATGAGCCGCTGAAACCCGGCGTAGGTCTTGCCTGTGTTGGTGCCCCCCAGGTGGAGGACAAAGCGGCGGCGCATGGCCCGGGCCTCCGGGTACTCGTCCTTGGGGTTCAGGGCGATGAGCAGGGACAGGCTGGTGCGGATGGCCTTTGGCACGTACCACACCGACCAGACGGCCCCCAGCCCCTCCAGCAGCAGCTGCCCGGCCGGAAAGCCCTCCGCCTGGAGAAAACGCTCCACGTCGGCCTCAGGCTGCTGATCCGTGAAGTCTGCCAGCGCCTGCCCGGAGGCAGCCCGCAGCACATTGGGATAGCGGGCGTAGACCTGCCCGGCGAGCGGGTGGTCCGGGTGCTCCCCCAGCCAGCTCCCCGCCTGGAGGAAGTGCTTCAAAATCTCGGGCAGGCGCCTGCTGTCGCACCGCTGCTCCAGGGCCAGAAACTCCCCCAGCCAGGCCGCCGCCTGGGAGGTGCGCACTCCCCGCCCCTTCGTCCCGGCGGGAAGCCGGTCCAGGATTCCCCGGTGGTAGTGCTCCGCCAGCCGCCAGGCTGTCCCGCCGTCCGTCTCCGCCGCCTCCCAGGCCCGCCGCAGCGCCCCGCAGACCGCCTCCACATCCCGGGGCTGGCGCTCCCCACCGGAGCGCCGGCGGTTTCTGCCCTGGGCAAACTGGGGGGTGCTCTCCGCCCGGCTCACATCCTCCTTGCTCCAGGCCCGGACGAAGCGCCCGTCAAAGGGCAGATAGCGGGGCTCCGGCAGCAGCTCCCGGATCAGAGCGTTGGTCCACCCCCGCCGCTTCAACAGGGAGGCGGTCCAGTATTTTCCTCGGCTGCGTCCCGACACGGTGCATTCTCCTCTCTCTCCTGTGCAGTCGCTCTCCTGTCCAGTATAGCCGAAGCGGGCAAAATCTTCAACCGCAGATCGCGCTGCCCCTTCCGGCCGCTCTATGAATTGGGCGGCAGCCGCAGGTCCAGCCCCCGGATGCGCCGGCGCAGGGGCAGGATGGCGGAGGGGGACACGGACAGCTCGTCCACCCCCATCCGGAGAAAGAGCTCGGTGAGGGCCAGGTCGGCCCCCAGCTCCCCGCAGACCCCCACCCAGCAGCCGTGGCGGTGGCCCGCCTCCACCGCCATGCGCACCATCCTCAGCACCGCCGGATGGTGGGGGTCGTAGAAGGGGTCCAGCCTGGGGTTCTGCCGGTCAATGGCCAGGGTGTACTGGGCCAGATCGTTGGTGCCCAGGGAAAAGAAGTCCACCTCCCGGGCCAGCTCGTCGGCGATCATCACGGCGGCGGGGGTCTCCACCATGATCCCCACCTCCACACGGCCCATAGGACAGCCCTGGCCGCTCAGCTCCCTGCGGCAGTCCTCCAGCAGCTCCCTGGCGTCCTTCACCTCCCGCACGGAGATGATCATGGGAAACATGACGGCCACCGTCCCGTAGGCGCTGGCGCGGAGGATGGCCCTCAGCTGCGTTTTGAACAGGTCTTTCCGGGTCAGGCAGATGCGGATGGCCCGGTAGCCCAGGGCGGGATTCTCCTCCCTCTCCAGACCGAAGTAATCCGCCTTCTTGTCCGCCCCGATGTCCAGTGTGCGGATGACCACCTTTTTCCCCGCCATGGTCTCCACCACCCGGCGGTAGACGGCAAGCTGCTCCTCCTCCGTGGGGGGGTGGCCGCTGTTCAGATAGAGGAACTCGCTGCGGAACAGCCCGATGCCCTGGGCGTCGTTCTGGAGGACCAGCCCTACGTCGGCGTCGCTGCCGATATTGGCGAACACCTGGATCTCGGTGCCGTCCAGGGTTACATTGGGCTTCTTTTTCAGCCCCTGAAGGAGGGACGCCTGCTCGGCGTCGGCCCGCCTTCTGGCCTCCATGGCGGCCAGGAGACTGGGCGCCGGGTCCACATACAGGCACTGGTTATAGCCGTCCAACACCGCCATTCGGCCGTCCCAGGCCGGGTCCGCCTCCACCCCCACCAGGGCGGGGATGCCCATGGTCCGGGCCAGAATGGCGGTGTGGCTGTTGGTGGAGCCGCCCCGGGTGACAAACCCCCGCAGCTTCCGCTTGTCCAGCTGCACCGTCTCGCTGGGGGACAGGTCGTCCGCCATCAGGATGAAGGGCTCATCCCAGTCCGGCTTCTCCTCCGCTCCCGCCAGGACGGCCTGGAGCCGGTGGGCCACGTCCCGCACATCCGCCGCCCGGGCCTGCATGTAGGTATCCTCCATGGCCGCAAAGGCGGCGGCAAAGTTCTCTCCCGTCACCTGGACCGCGTGCTCGGCGGTGCCCCCCTGGGTGCGGATGACGCTTCTCACCGCGTCCAGAAAGTCCTCGTCCTCCAGTATCATCTGGTGGATCTCAAAGATGGCGGCGTTGTCCTCCCCCACCTCCCCTACGGCGCTCTCATAGAGAGACCTCAGCTGGGCCTGGGCCCTGGCGCGGGCCTGCTCAAACCGCTCCAGCTCCTCCTCCGGGGCGAGGCCGGAGATGGACTGGGCCTGGACCTCCCGTTTCTGAAACCAGCGGAGCCGGCCGATGGCAATTCCATCCCATATGGATTTCCCTGCGGCAGCCTTCACATCCGTCCACATCCTTTCCCGGGCGGCAAAAGCGCCCTGCGGATTTTAGTCTCCGCAGGGCGCTTTCTTTTATGTGGGCCTCTCTCACAGATTCTCCTGGAAAAACTTCTCCATGGCGGCGGCGGCCTCCTCCTCATCGGCCCCCTCCACGGTGACGGTCACCGTATTTCCCTGCTTGATTCCCATGCCCATCAGGGCCATAAGCTTGGTGGCGGCGGCGGTCTTGCCGTCCTTCTCCACGGTGATGGAGCTCTGGAAGGCTTTGGCCGCCTTCACCAGCAGGCCGGCGGGGCGGGCGTGGATGCCCACGGGATCGGTAATGGTGTACTGGAACTGTTTCATAATTGTATGCACTCCTTTTCTTTGTATCCGTTTCCGGGATGACCCGCCCTTAGTTATGGCGGAGTAATAACATGGATTCGTAGGGCCGCAGCTCCATCTCCGGCTCAGGCTTGGAGTCGGGGTAGTTGGCCAGCAGAACCTGGTATCCCTCCAGGTCCACCGGGCATTTCCAGGTACAGGGCTTTCGGTAGAAGTTGCTGACGCACAGCAGCTCCGTCCCCTCCCAGCTGCGCCGGTAGGCCAGCACCGAGGGGTTCTCCGGGTCCAGGGGGGCGAAGTCCCCCTGGGAGATCACATCGTGCTCCCTGCGCAGCTGGATCAGGGTCTTGTAGTAGGAGAAGATGGAGTCCGGGTCGTCCACCTGGGCGGCGGCGTTGATCTTCTCACAGTTGGGGTTGACGCTGATCCACGGGGTCCCGCCGGTGAAGCCGCCGTTTTCCGAGCCGTCCCACTGCATGGGGGTGCGGGCGTTGTCCCGGGAGTGGACCTTCAGAATGTTATAGGCGCTCTCCTGGCTCATACCCTTGTCCCGCAAAATCTGGAAGTGGTTCAGGCTCTCCACATCCCGGTATTGGCTCAGATCGGTAAATCCGGCGTTGGTCATGCCGATCTCCTCCCCCTGGTAGAGATAGGGGGTGCCCCGCAGGCAGTGGATCACCCCGGCCAGCATCTTGGCCGACTGCTTCCAGTACTCCCCCTCGTCCCCGAAGCGGGAGACCACCCGGGGCTGATCGTGGTTGCACCAGAACACCGCGTTCCATGCGTTGTGCTCCGCCATCCCCTGCTGCCAGGAGAAGAGGATGTCCTTGAGCTTCTGGAAATCCGTGGGCACCAGCACCCACTTCTCGTTGCCCATGAAGTCCACCTTCAGGTGGTGGAAGGAGAACACCATGGTCAGCTCGTGGCTGTCCGCCCCGGCATACTGGAAGCAGTTCTCCATGGAGGTGGAGGACATCTCTCCCACGGTGATGATCCCCGGGTCCCGGCCGAAGGTGGCCTCGTTGAGCTCCTTGAGATACTGGTGGATCTTGGGCCCGTCGGTGTAGAACCGGCGGCCGTCCCCCTGTTGGTCGTCCTCAAAGGAGGCCTTGCTGATCAGGTTGATCACATCGAAGCGAAAGCCCCTGACCCCCTTGCCCATCCAGAAGCGGACCACGTCCTGGACCTCTCGCCGGACCTCCGGGTTGTCCCAGTTCAGGTCCGCCTGGGTCTTGTCAAAGAGATGGAGATAGTATTCGTCAAACTGGGGGACGTATTCCCAGGCACTGCCGCCGAATTTGCTCTCCCAGTTGGTGGGAGGGGCGCCATCCGGCCTGCCTTTCTTCCAGATATAGTAGTTCTTGTACTTCGGGTCCCCGGCCAGGGCTTTTTGGAACCACTCGTGCTGGGTGGAGGTGTGGTTGAACACCATGTCCAGCATCAGACCGATGCCCCGCCGCTCCGCCTGGCGGGAGAGCTCCTCAAAGTCGGCCATGGTGCCGTACCGGGGGTCGATGTTCCGGTAGTCGGCCACATCATAGCCGTTGTCGTTCTGGGGGGACACAAAGAAGGGGGTCAGCCAGAGATAGTCCACCCCCAGCTTTTTCAGGTAGTCCAGCTTGGCGGTGACCCCTTTCAATTCTCCCAGTCCGTCCCCGTTGGTGTCCAGGAAGGACTTGGGGTAGATCTGATAGACGACGCTCTTCTTAAAATCCTGCATGGGAACAGCCTCCTCTTAGAAGCGGATGACCACGGTCCGGCCCGCCTGGGCCTCCACGTTGGTCTCAAAGGTGGGGGTGAGGTCGCCGGGATCGGTGACCAGGAAGGCGGTGGTAGTGGGGTGTCCGGCCGCCTTGATCTTCTCCGGATCGAATGTGATCAATTTGTCGCCCAAGTGCACCCGGTCCCCCTCCTTCACATGGAGCTGGAAGCCGTCGCCGTTCATGGACACCGTGTCGATGCCCACGTGGATGAGCAGCTCCGCCCCGTTGTCCAGGGTGAGCCCCACCGCGTGACGGCTGTCCTCAATGACCGAGCACACGGTGGCGTCGGCGGGGGCCACTACCACGTTGCCGGTGGGCTCAATGCCCACCCCCTCCCCCAGGATGCCCTGGGAGAACACCTGGTCGGGGATCTCCTCCATGGGGATGACCCGGCCGGACAGAGGTGCGGTGACGCCCTCCGCCCCAGCGGCGGGGGGCTCCGCCTGGGGCTGTTCCTCTGCATTGGGGACGACGGAGGGGGCCGCGGGCTCCGCGGCGGCCGTACTCAGCCCCCGGTCGGCGGCGGACAGCTTCCGGCTGCCCACCAGGATGGTCAGGACAAAGGGCACCGCGACGGCCACCAGCATGGCGATGAGGAAGTTCAGCCAGAACTGGGGCTTGATGGACAGAATCCCGGGCAGGCCGCCCACACCGATGGAGTAGGCCTCCACGCCGGTGCCGATGGAGATGACCGCCCCGCAGGCGGAGCCGATCATGCCGCACACCAGGGGGAACCCATATTTCAGGTTGACGCCGAAGAGGGCTGGTTCGGTGACGCCCAGGTAGCAGGAGATGCAGGCGGGGATGTTCACCTGCTGGGCCCGCTCATTCTTCTTTTGGAGCACGCTCATAGCCAGCACGGCGGAGCCCTGGGCGATGTTGGACAGGGCGATCATGGGCCACAGGTTGGTGCCGCCGTACAGGTTCACCAGCTGAGAGTCGATGGCGTTGGTCATGTGGTGCAGCCCGGTCATCACAATGGGGGCGTACAGCAGGCCGAAGAGGGCCGCAAACAGCCAGCGCACATTGGAGGTGAGGCCGGCATACACCACCGAGGCGATGGCGTCGCCGATCTGCCATCCGATGGGACCCACGATGGTGTGGGCCACCAGGACCGCCGGCACCAGGGAGCAGAAGGGCACCACGATCATGCTCACCACTTCGGGGCAGATCTTTTTAAAGAACTTCTCCAGGTACACCAGCACAAAGCCGGCCAGCATGGCGGCGATGACCTGGCCCTGATAGCCGATCATCTGGATCTGGACAAAGCCGAAGTCCCACACGGGGATGTCCTCCACGGCGGTGGTGGCCACCGAGAAGCCGTTGAGCAGCTGGGGGGACACCAGGGTCAGGCCCAGGATGATGCCCAGGATCTGGGTGGTGCCCATCTTCTTGGTGATGGACCACACGATGCCCACGGGCAGCATGTGGAACACCGCCTCGCCGATGAGCCACAGGAAGCTGTACATGCCGGCCCAAAACTGGGACACATCCGCCAGGCTCTGGGTCCCGCCGCCCAGGAAGTTGATCTCACCGATGATGTTGCGGAAGCCCAGGATCAGGCCGCCGCAGATGAGGGCGGGGATGATGGGGGCAAAGATCTCGCCCAGAGTGCCCATGATCCGCTGGAGCAGAGACTGGTTCGTCTGGGCAGCCGCCTTCACCGCATCCTTGCTGACCCCCTCAATGCCCGCGCAGGCGGTGAACTCATTGTAGAAGATGGCCACATCGTTGCCGATGATGACCTGAAACTGTCCGGCCTGGGTAAAGGTCCCCTTTACCGCCGGGATGGCCTCGATGGCCGCCGTGTCCGCCTTGGCCGGGTCCGCCAGCACAAACCGCATCCGGGTCATGCAGTGGGACACCGCCTGGATATTTTCCCTGCCTCCAATGGCCCGCAGAAGTGTCTGTACATCTGCCTGATACTTTGCCATGGGCGCCTTCCCTCCTGTTGGTTCTAATGTTTATCCTAGATTTCCCTCGTTTTTTGGAGAAATCCCGTCTCCGTGCACCACAAATCATAGTATACTTGTTTAAACAAGTCAATGCGCCATTTTCATAAAACTGGAATCTGTTTTTTGTTCAAATTCACCCAGCCGCTTGTCCTTGACTTTTCCAGGCCGGGAGTGGTAATCTGGTACCGCATCACAACAAGTTGTTTAAACAGGGAGGCCCCCTATGCCCCGGCAGAAATACGAACAGATTTATTCCATCCTGAAAGGCCAGATCGAGGCCGGAGACTACCCGGTGGGCGGCCTGCTCCCCTCGGAAAATGTGCTCATCGGGGAGTTTCAGTGTTCCCGGAATACGGTGCGCCGTGCCCTGGCCAACCTGGTGCGGGACGGCTATGTGCAGACCCGGCAGGGCTGGGGGGTGTGCAACATCTACCAGCCTATTGAGACCTCCGCCTACACCATGGGCACCATCGAATCCTTCGCGGAGACCGCCCGCCGCACCGGTCAGAACAGCGCCACCCGGGTGGTGCTGTTTACCACCTGCACCGCCGACGAGGCCCTGTCCCGCCGCACCGGCTTTCCCCCAGGCACCGAACTCTTCTATCTCCAGCGGGTCCACGACCTGGACGGCGTGCCACGCATCTTCAACCACAACTACTTCCGCCGGGACTGCATGCCCGGCCTGACGAAGGAGATCGCCCAGGGCTCCATCTACCGCTATCTGGAGCAGGAGGTCCATATGTCCATTGTCACCAGCAAGCGCACCATCACCGTGGAGATGGCAGATGAGCTGGACCGGACGTGGCTGATCTTGGACGGCTTCAACTGTCTGGCGGTGGTGAGCAGCCAGACCTACAACAGCGACGGGATCATGTTCGAGTACACCCAGTCCCGCCACCACCCCAGCATCTTCCGCTTCCAGGACAACGCGGTGCGCACGGCCGCCCGCCCGCCGGCGGAACCAGGTCCTGCTGGGGAAATGTTCTGACTGGGCCGGCTCTTTATAGTGTGTCTGGGATGGGCATAATAATACCCCTGGGCGCCACGCGGCACCCAGGGGATATTTTTATTGATTGCGTCTTCGATGTCGTGTCCGGTCAGCAGCAGCCGCCGCAGCCGTTGTTGCAGCCGCAGCCATTGCCGCAGCCGTTTCCGCTCCAGCCGTTCCCGCAGCAGCAGCACAGAATGAGAATCAAAATAATGATCCACAGGCAGCCTCCGCCGCCAAAGCCGTTATTGCAGCACCCCATTGATGAAGTACCTCCCGTTATGAAGTCTGAGACGGCTCTCCGCCGTGCTCAGTCCATCCTATGTACCGGGAAGGAAAGGGTTACAGATAGAGGCTGTCAAATTTCATGAGAATGGCAGCCACCTCTGCCCGGCTGGCCGGGTCCTGCGGCCGGATGGTCCCGTCGCTGGAGGGGACGATGAGCTGGTTGGCCGCCGCCCAGGACACGGCCTCCTGGGCCCAGGAGGCCGTCTGTCCTCCGTCGCTGTATTGGGACAGATCCGCCCCGCCGGTGATAGTCAGCCCCAGGTATTGCCGGGCGAAGCTGTGGAGCATCACCAGAAGCTGCTGGCGGGTGATGCTCTGCTCCGGGCCGAAGGAGCCATCTCCGGTGCCGGCGGTGACTCCCTGGACATAGCCCCAGCGCACATAGGGGGCGTACCAGCTGTCCGCGGCCACATCCCAGAAGCTGGCCTGGGCGCTGCTCAGCTCCTCCTCCGGCGAGCCCGCCAGGCGGTACAGCACCGTCACCAGCATGGCCCGGTTCATCGTCAGGTTCGGCGAGAAGGCGTCAGCGCTGGTGCCGGAGAACAGGCCGTTGGTGTAGGCGTACTCCACCGCGCTCTCATACCAGTCCCCCTGTGCCACATCCACAAAGGGCAGGGACTGCTTCCCGGCATCCGTAAAGGTGTAGCTCCCCTGGAGCCCCAGATACATCACGCCGGAGCGCACCGCCAGGGCGGCGGAGGTGTCCTCCCCCACCAGGTAGCGGTGTCCCGCCGTCAGCCGGGTCCCGGAGGGCACCGTGGTCCCGTCGGTCACGTCGATGACCGCGCCGCTGTTGGCCAGCTCCCCGGTCCCCCCGTAGATCATCAGGCCGGAGCCGGTGGGCAGGGTGATGGTGTCCCCCTGGGAGAAGGTGCGGCTTTGAAAATCGGCGCTGTACAGGCCGCTCGTGCCGGTCCCCCCCTGGAGCTGGGCGGCCGCCTGGTCGTAGGCCTCCTGCATGGCGTCGTTCTGAATCTCCTCCAGCTGGCTCTGGGCGCCGGGGAGAAACGTATCGGTGAGATAGCTCAGGGAGATCAGGCTGTCCCCGTTTCCCAGGGCCAGCGCTCCCCCGGCCAGCGCCGCCGCCAGCCCGGCCGCGCACAGGGCCAGGCGGAATTTGGGCCGTCTCATGTGGCGTCTCCCTCCTCTTCCTCGTCCTCCCGCTGGGAGATCATATAGCTGAGCGCCAGCAGGCTGTCGGAGAAGTGGACGCTCTCCACCACCACGTCAGAGCCGGGAAAGGCCACCTCGTAGTTGGTAAAGTTCCAGATGCCCCGGACGCCGGCGGCCACCAGCCGCTCCCCCATACACTGGGCGGCGGACTTGGGCACCGTCAGCAGACCCACATTGACCGGGTGCTCTGCCAGGAACGCCTCCAGCGTGTCGGCGTGGTACACCGGCACGCCGGCAATCTGCGTGCCCACGGTGCGCTCCTGCACGTCAAAGGCGGCCAGCAGCTGAAAGCCATTGCTGGAAAATTTGAAGTTTTCAATGAGGGCCCGGCCCAGGTTGCCCGCGCCCAGCACCACAATGGTGTGGCCCCGGTTGATCCCCAGGATCTCCCCGATCTGCTCCTTGAGCCCGTCCACCTTATAGCCGTAGCCCTGCTGGCCGAACCCGCCGAAGCAGAACAGGTCCTGCCGGATCTGGGAGGCGGTCAGCCCCATGGACTTGCCCAGAGCGCTGGAGGAGATGCGGACCACCCCCTTGCGCTGCAGCTCGGAGAGCTGGCGGTAATAGCGGGGCAGTCGGCGGATGACCGCTGTGGATACCTTGGAATTCCGCTTCATAGGCTCCCCCCTTCTTTCTGATGTATTTTCCATAACAGTAGTTTACTCGAACTCGCCCTCCCTGTCAAACCCCGGATTTTGGGGCAGGCGCCGGGGCAGCGAGAGGACCGCCGCGGCTGATCTCTTCCGCGGCGGTCCTTTTTCCGATGCCAGTGGTTTATTCTGCTGCACCCAGATACCGCTCCCGCACCAGGTGCAGCGTCTCCGGGGCGTTGGCCGCCAGGACGGGGGTGCGCCGGTCCAGGGGGAGGAATTCCCCCTCCAGATCGCACAGGCTTCCCCCGGCTTCGGCCAGGATGATCCGGCCGGCGTTGTGATCCCAGGGACAGGACCGCAGGGTCACGAACAGATCGGCCTCCCCCGCCGCCATGGCGCACAGCTCCAGGGCCACCGAGCCCAGGCTCCGCACTCCCCGGACCTCCCGGGCCAGCCGGAGCAGTCCCTCCTGACGGGGGTGGGGATTCAGCAGGGTGCGGGGCACCCCGGGGACGGTCATCAGCAGCTCCTGCACCTCCCGCCGGCGGGAGGTGTGGAGGGGGGTGCCGTCCCGGAAGGCCCCGCTCCCCGCCTCAGCCCAGTAGAGGGCGGGCCGCTCCACGTCCAGCACCAGGCCGAACAGGGGCTCCTCCCCTCTCCAGCACCCCACGGACACGGCGTAGTTCCGGTGCTGGCTGACAAAGTTGGTGGTGCCGTCGATGGGGTCCAGGTACCAGGTGCAGCCCTCCGCACCCTCGTTGGCGGCGGGGTACTCCTCCCCCACGATGATATCCTGGGGGAACGCCTCTGAAATCCCCCGGCGGAGGAACTGCTCCGTCTCCTTGTCCCACCGGGTCACCAGATCCTGGTACCCGCTCTTGTGCTGGATCTCATCCTCCCGCAGGCGGCTCTCCCGCAATGCGGCGCCGGCCTGCAAGACCAGCTCCCGCGCTAAGGCAAATCGCTCCATAACTTGTCCTTCCTCCTCGTTTCGTCCCTCCAGCAAACCACATTTTGGACCGTCTGTCAAGTTTTTTCTCCATTTTCATTCCGTCTGTCCTTGCAGAAACCCGCCGGCGAATTGACAGCGCCATGGAAATAAGCTATGATAGTGTCTGCTGCATTGACCGCGAAGCGGTTTCATGATGCGGCAACGTCTGTAAAAGAGGGAAGGAGTTCTCATTGTGAAAGAACGAGAAACATTTGCCTCCCGCCTGGGATTTGTGCTCATCTCCGCCGGATGTGCCATCGGCCTGGGCAACGTATGGAGGTTCCCCTACATCGTAGGGCAGTACGGCGGCGCCGCCTTTGTGGTCATCTATATCATGTTCCTGCTCATCATGGGTCTGCCCATCATGTCCATGGAATTCTCTGTGGGACGAGCCAGCCGCAAGAGCATCACCATGTCCTTTCAGGAGCTGGAGCCCAAGGGCTCCAAATGGCACTGGTACGGCTGGTTCGGCATGGCGGGCAATTACCTTCTGATGATGTTCTACACCACCATTGCCGGCTGGCTGATTCTCTACTTCTTTAAGGTGGCCGCCGGTCAGTTTGAGGGCATGACCACCGCCCAGGTCAGCGAGGCCTTTACCGCCATGCAGACCCAGGATGTGGGGATTCAGCTGCTGTTCATGGCCCTGGTGGTGATCCTGGGCATGGTGGTGTGCAGCCGCGGCCTGAAAAACGGCGTGGAGAAGGCCAACAAGGCCATGATGCTCTGTCTGCTGGCCCTGCTGGTAGTGCTGGCGGTGCGGGCGCTGAGCCTGCCCGGCGCGGTGGAGGGACTGAAATTCTACCTGGTCCCCAATTTCCACAACCTGATGTACGACGCCGAAGGAAATTTCCGCCTGTTCCGGGCGGTCTATGACGCCATGGGCCAGGCCTTCTTCACCCTGAGTCTGGGCATCGGCGCCATGGCCATCTTTGGAAGCTATATCGGCCGTGAGCGGAGACTGTTCGGCGAGGCCATCAACGTGGGCATTCTGGACACCTTCGTGGCCTTCACCTCCGGCCTGATCATCTTTCCCGCCGCCTTTGCCTTCGGAGTCAATCCGGACTCCGGCCCCAATCTGATCTTCGTCACCCTGCCCAACGTGTTCAACTCCATGCCCGGCGGGCGGCTGTGGGGGGCGCTGTTCTTCGTGTTCCTGTTCTTTGCCGCCCTGTCCACGGTCACTGCGGTGTTTGAGAACATCCTGGCCTGCTGGATGGACCGGTGGAACATCTCCCGGGGCAAGGCGGTGGCCGCCAATCTGGTGCTCATCCTTCTGCTGAGCCTGCCCTGCCTGCTGGGCAACAACCTGTGGAGCGGCGTGCACATTCTGGGCATGAGCATCATGGATTTCGAGGACTTCCTGGTGAGCAACAACCTGCTGCCCATCGGTTCGGTAATCTACCTGCTGTTCTGCTGCACCTCCTCCAAGTACGGCTGGGGCTTCGACCGTTTCCTGGCGGAGGTGGACCAGGGCCAGGGCATCCGCTTCCCCGCCCGGTTCCGGATCTACTTTACATATATCCTGCCGGTGATCGTCCTGGTCATTTTTGTCATGGGCTACTGGGACAAGTTCGGCGGCTGAGACGCCTTGCCGCACGCCAATATAGTGTCATAAAAATGCTCCCCGGGTTCTTCGGTCCAACCGAAGCCCCGGGGAGCGTTTTTTATTCCCGCAGCAGATAGCAGAAGTCGCCGTCGTAGGAAAACTCCAGCTGTATTTCAAAGCACTTTGACCCATAATTCAGAAATCCGCTGATCCATGCCTGATTGTATCCGTACATCTCATCCATCACATCCACCGTCCCGCCGGGATAGCGCTCCAAAAACTCCGTAATAGGCATTTTCCGCCCGGTGAAGCTGCCAAAGTTGCCGCAGAGGACATCCTGGTACTCCAGGACATAGGCATGGCAGAACGTCCAGTCCACCCCGGTGATCCGGACGTCGCCGTCCACCTGGCAGGCATCCTCCACCCGCAGGTAGCCCCCCTGAAAACAAAGCCGGACAGAGTCCCCCTCCGGCACAAGCTCCATCAGATACGCGTCGTGCAGGCTGTACGGCGGCTCCGCTGTCCGCTCCTTTCGGATTATGGTCTCCATGGCCCTCTCCCCTTTCCGCGGCTGCGCCGCCTCAATCTTCTGTCCTCAGCATACCGCATTTCCACCGGTATTGCAAGCAGACCGCCTATGTTCAAAACATAGAAAAACCCAGACCCAATATGGGTCTGGGTTTTTGTAATCTCTGAGAGAATCTTACATGGCAGCGGGCACGTGGATGACCCCCACGGGGCACTCCTTCACGCACAGCTGGCAGCCCACACACTTCTCCTGATCGATGTAGGCCACGTTGTTCTCCACGGTGATGGCCTCTCTGGGGCAGGCCTTGGCGCACTTCATGCAGCCGATGCAGCCCGCGGTACAGGCCTTCCGGGTCTGGGCGCCCTTGTCCTTGTTCTGGCAGAGGACCACAGGCTTGCGCTTGTGCTCGGGCACCACCTCGATGACGTGGTTGGGGCACACGGCGGCGCAGGCGCCGCAGCCGGTGCACTTCTCCCGGTCCACCTTCGCGATGCCGTTCTCAATGTGGATGGCGTCGAAGGCGCAGGCCCGGGTGCAGTCCCCGTAGCCCAGGCAGCCGTAGGCGCAGGCCCCGTCGCCGCCGTACAGGCCCTTGACGGCCTGGCAGCTGGAGATGCCCTCGAAGGTGTAGCGCTTGGAGGTCTTCTCACAGGTGCCGGAGCAGGCCACAACGGCCTTCATCGGCACCATGCTTCCCGCTTCCACACCCATGATCTCAGCGATGGCCGCGGCGGTTTTCGCGCCGCCGGGGATGCACTTGTTGATGCCGTTCCCCTCTTCCACGATGCTCTTGGCGTAGTCGGCGCAGCCCGCGCAGCCGCAGGCGCCGCAGTTGGCCCCGGCCAGCACGCCGGTAATCTGTTCCACCCGTTCATCCACAGGGACGTACATGACGATGGAGGCAACCACCAGGATGACCGCACCGATCAGGCCGATCACCGTAACCAGCACCACCGCCATCAGAATCATCTGCATATCCATACTCTATCTCCCCCTCCTATCAGACGCCGAAGATGTTCTCGACGATACCGCCGAAGCCCATGAAGGACAGGGAGACCATCGCCGCAGCAACCAGGGTGATGGGCAGGTCCTTGAAGCACTTGGGAGGCATAGCCTCTTCCACCCGGCGGCGCACGCCGGAGAACAGCACCATGGCCACCAGATAGCCGATGCCGGCGCCGGCGGCGCAGACGATGCTCTCCAGGAAGTCATAGCCGTTGTCGATGTTCAGCACGGTCACACCCAGGATGGTGCAGTTGGTGGTGATCAGAGGCAGATACACGCCCAGAGACTTGTACAGGGCGGGGATGTACTTCTTCAGGATGCTCTCCAGCAGCTGCACCAGCACGGCGATGATCAGGATGAACACGATGGTCTGGAGATAGCCCATATCCCACGCGCCGCTCTCCGGGGTCAGCAGGAACATCTGAATGGGCCAGGTGGCCGCGGTGGCCAGCACCATGACGAAGGTGACGGCCAGGGACATGCCTACCGCGCTGTCCAGCCGCTTGGACACGCCCAGGAAGGGGCAGATGCCCAGGAACTGGACCAGCACGTAGTTGTCCACCAGGATCATGGAGAAAAAGATAACGCCAAGTTCGATCATCTTGCTATCCATTACGCGTTGCCTCCTTCCGCAGCCTCAGCGGGGGCGGAGGCCTTCTCCTTCTTGGGGCGGGTGGTCAGCCAGGTGGCCGCCGCCATCATCACGCCGAAGATAAAGAAGCCGCCGGGGGCGCTGGTCATAATGGTGAAGGGGTCGATGGACTCAGGCAGAACCTGAATGGCAAAGCCCTCGGGCAGGAAGGGGAACAGGCCGTCCAGACCGGACATCCAGGTGCCGGAGCCCAGGATCTCACGGATGGTGCCCATGATGGTCAGGGTGAGCATGAAGCCAAGGCCCATGCCCAGTCCGTCCAGAGCGGAGTCCACGATGCCGTTCTTGGAGGCGAACATCTCGGCGCGGCCCAGGATGATGCAGTTCACCACGATCAGGGGCAGGTACACGCCCAGGGCCGTATCCAGTGCGGGTACAAAGGCCTTGACCAGCATCTGCACCACCGACACGAAGCCGGCGATGACGGTGATGTAGCAGGGGATACGCACCTGATTGGGGATGATCTTCCGCAGAGCGGAGATGACGATGTTGGAACACACCAGCACGAAGGTGGCCGCCAGGCCCATGCCGATGCCGTTGGAGGCCATGGTAGACGTGGCCAGAGTGGGACAGGTGCCCAGGACGAGCACCAATACGGGGTTTTCTTTCAGAAAACCGTTGGTAAATACTTTCAGCTTATTGTTGCTGCTCATCTCAACTCACCGCCTTTCAAGGAATCTGATTGTAGGCCTCAATGGCGGCGTTCACCGCATTGATGACCGCAGTGCTGGAGACGGTGGCGCTGGTACGGGCGTCCACGTCCTCGTTGAGCACCAGAGGCTCGGCGGCGGACAGGCCGCTGTACTGGGCCAGATACTCGGGGTTGTCCACCACATTGCTGCCGATACCCTTGGTCTCGGACTGCTGGGTGACGGTGATGGCCTCGATGCTGCCGTCGGCGTTGATGCCCACCATGATCACCACGTCGCCGCCGTAGCCCTTGGCGGAGGCGGTGATGGCGGCGCCGGCGCCGTTGTCGGCGGTGTAGACAGCGGACACGCCCTCCACAGTGATGCCCTCCACGGGGCTGAAGCTGTCAGCCTCTGGGAGCACCTCGGCACGGGCGGCGTTCTCCGCGGCGATGGTCGCCTCTTCAATAATAGGAGCGGTCACCTCATTGGTGGCAGCCAGAGCACCGGTCACCACCACGCAGATCAAAGAAAGCACCACGATGGGTTTCCAAATACGATTCCAGTTGTTCATTTCCCGGCACCCTCCTTGTTCTTCTTGACTTTGGCGATGCCCAGGCGGTCCTGACGGGTGAGAACCTCAATGTAGGGGACGGTCAGGTTCATCAGCAGGATGGAGAAGGACACGCCCTCTGCCATGGTGCCCAGGAACCGGATGGCGCAGGTGATGATGCCCAGACCCAGGCCGAAGATCAGCTTGCCCTTGGTGGTGGTGGGCGAGGTCACATAGTCGGTGGCCATGAAGAAGGCGCCCAGCAGCAGGCCGCCGGAGAGCAGCTGATAGATGGGGTCCTCTCCCGCTACCAGGGACAGCACCGCCACGGTGGCCAGATAGGTCACAGGGATGGTGGGGCTGATGACCTTGGTGCCGATGAGGAAGAGGCCGCCCACCAGGATGGTGATGGCGCAGGTCTCGCCCAGCACGCCGCCGTGGGTACCCAGCAGCAGGGTCAGGTAGCTGTCAGAGCCCACCTGCCCGGCCACGGCCAGGGGGGTAGCGGAGGCGAAGGCGTCAATGTTGTTCACCGGATGGGGGTAGTTGGACATGGCCCCGGCAAAGCCCATGGCCATGGCAATACGGCCCACAATGGCGGGGTTGGCGAAGTTGTAGCCCAGGCCGCCGAAGAGCTGCTTGACCACCACAATGGCGATGAAGGCGCCCACAATGGCCATCCACCAGGGGAGGGTGGCGGGCATATTGAAGGCCAGCAGCATGCCGGTGACCACGGCGGAGAAGTCGCCGGTGGGGTTCTCCCGGTGCATGAGCTTGCAGTAGCCCCACTCAAAAAAGACGCAGGCCACCACGGTCACAGCCACCAGGATCATGGCGTTGATGCCGAAGATAATCACCGAGGCGATCAGGGTGGGGCACAGGGCCAGGCACACCCGCTGCATGATCTTCTGGGTGGTGTCGGTGCTGGTGATATGGGGGGCCGCGGTTACGATCAGCTTATTGTTGTCCATCACTTCTTACCTCCATTCTTCATGAGGATCTTTGCCAGGGCAATGGAGGGGGCCAGAGGCCGCTTGGCGGGACAGACAAAGGAACAGGTGCCGCAGCTCATGCACAGATCGGCGTTGAGCTCCTGGAGCTGCTCCACATCGCCCTTCTCATAGGCCTTGACAATGTCCTTGGCCGCCAGACCCAGGGGACAGGCGTTGACACACCGGCCGCAGTGGATGCAGTTGGTCTTCTTGGGCAGATGGGCCCACGCCTCGGAAAAGGCCAGAACGGCGTTGTTGTTCTTCAGAATGGGCTGATCCAGACTGGCCACACAGGTGCCCATCATGGGGCCGCCGTACAGTACCTTGCCCGGCTGGGCGGTGAGGCCGCCGCAGAAGTCCAGCAGCTCCTGGATGGGGGTGCCGATGATGACCTCCACATTCTTGGGCTCCTTGACGATGTCGCCGTCCACGGTGAGGCGCTTGGTGGTCAGGGGCATGCCGGTCTCTAAGTACTTGCCCACAAAGGCGGTGGAGGTGACGTTCATCACGATCACGCCCACATCGGAGGGCAGGCCGGGGAAGGGGACCTCCCGGCCGGTGCAGGTCTCAATGAGCACCTTCTCAGCGCCCTGGGGGTAGCGGCAGGGCAGCTGCTTGACCTCAATGCCCGCCACGTCGATGGCGGACTGCATCTTGGCGATGGCGTCGGGCTTGTTGCCCTCGATGCCGATGATGCACTTGGGGATGTTCAGATACTTCATCACGGCCTTGATGCCGCTGAGGATGAAGTGGGTGTCCTCCAGCATGCACCGGTGGTCCGAGGTGATATAGGGCTCACACTCGGCGCCGTTGATGAGAAGGGTGTCGATCTCATCCAGGTTCTTGGGGGACAGCTTCACCGCCGTGGGGAAGCCGGCGCCGCCCAGACCCACCAGACCGCTGGCGCGGATGGCGTCCGTGAAGGACTTGAAGTCTGTGACCTGGGGGGGAGCGATGGAGGGGTCCACCTTCTGCTCCCCGTCCGGGGTGATGACCACGGTGGTCTGGGTCGACCCGTTGGACCCCACCATGGTGGAGATCTCAGCGACGGTACCCGACACGCCGGAGTGGATGTCGGAGGACACGAAGCCCCCCGCCTTGCCCACCACGGTACCTACGTACACCTGATCGCCCTTCGCCACCACAGGGGCCGCCGGAGCGCCGATGTGCTGGTTCATAGACAGGACGATCTTTGACGGAAGCGGCATGGCCACCGTCTCAAGGCCGGCGGTCCGCTTCTCATGCGGCACGCCCGCGCCCTGCGCAGAGCGTTTGAGAAATTTGCTCATTCGGATTTCAACCTCCCTATACTGCAATCGCTGGGAATAAATAATCGTATCTCTCCTGCCGGCGCTCCACTCTCCCACGGGAGCTCGGTCCGGCCCTTCTTTTCAGCCCTCCCTAGATCGTTCTCTGCAATTTTAGGCCCCTCCACGGCACAGCAAAACCCGCCGGTCTCTCCCCTTGTGTGAAAAACCGTCGGTTTTCCTGGCGCGCCCCGCCGGTCCTCCCGGAGCGGAGCGCCCTTCAGCCGTCTCGGAGCTGTGCGGCCGCTGACCGCGGATTGCCCCACAGGCGGGGGCAATCATTGGCTTTTATCATACACCCTTTTTGCCGAAAATGCAATCGTTCTTTTCCCAGATTGCATCCTTTTGCTCCAAAAAATTCTCACATTTTTTGAAGAAATTTCAGCGGTTTTCCTCCCGGTTCCGCCGTCCGCAGACAGACGGACCGGCACAGAGGGCGCCTCTGTGCCGGTCCGCATTCTCAACCGTATCCTATCATAATGTCTGACGGAGATTCTCTCAGTCCTCGTCCGCCGCCGCGTCGTACATGGGGCGGCCGCCGGAGGAGGCCTGTCCCGCCGATGTGGAGCTGGCCGCCGCCCGGAACCGGGCCCGGGACTGCTTGATCTCGTTGTAGGACTCGGCCACCGCCTCCTCGGTGCGGCGCAGGGCATCCTCACAGTACTCGTTGGCCGAGCGCTTCAGCTCCCGGCTGCGGTCCTCCGCCTGCTGCATCAGCTCGTTGGCCCGCTGCTTGGCCTGGAGGAGGATGGTCTCCTCCGAGAGCATCTGCTTGGCCTTCTCCTCCGCCTGACGGCGGATGGCCTCGGCCTCCCGCTTGGCGGAGGCGATCAGATCCGCCCGGCTGGCCATCACCTTCTTGGCCTCGGACAGCTCCACCGGGAACTGGGCCCGGATGTCGTCGATCAGGTCCAGAGCCCGGTCCCGCTCGATCATGCACCGGTCGCTGGACAAAGGCACGTTCTTCGCCTCGTCCACCATATCAAACAACATGTCCAGCAGCTCTTCCACTCCGCTTGCCATGGTTAATCCTTCCTTTCCTGCAGTTCCTGCATTCTCCGGTTCACATCATCCACGATCTCCCGGGGCAAAAACTCTCCCAGGTCGGCCCCGTACCGGGCCATCTCCTTGACGATGGTGGAGCTCAGGTATGTATATTTCTCGCTGGAGGCCAGAAACATGGTCTCCAGACCGGGGTTCAGCTTCCGGTTGATGACCGCCATCTGGACCTCCTGCTCAAAGTCGGACACGGCCCGCAGGCCCTTGACCACCACATGGGCCCGGCGGCGCTTGGCATAGGCGGCCAGCAGCCCCTCGGAGTAGTCCACCTCCACGTTGGGGAACCGGGCGGTGGCCTTTTTCAGCAGCTCCACCCGCTCCTCCGGGGTAAACATCCCCTGCTTTTTGGAGTTGATCATCACACAGACAATCAGGCGGTCAAAGCAGGCGGCGGCCCGCTTGATGATGTTCAGATGACCCAGGGTCACCGGGTCAAAGCTTCCAGGGTAAATGGCAGTCTTCATGGACGGCGCTCCCCTCCGTTTCTCCGGTACACCGTCAGCTTGATCTTTCCATACCGGTAGTCTTTTCCACGCTCATAGGGCTGAGATAAGTCGGGCAGCACCTGTTCCAGCGGACTTTCGCAAATCATTATACCATGTTCCCGGAGAATGTCAAATGCCGCGATGGTCTCCATGGCCTGTTCCAGAAGGCCGCTCTGGTAGGGCGGGTCCAGGAAGATCACATGGAATTTTTCCCGGCAGGACATGAGGTAGGAGATGGAGTCCCCCTGGACCACCTTCCCCTGCCCGGTCAGGCCGGTGAGCTTCAAATTCTCCCGGACCAGGGCGGCCGCGTCCTTCCGCTGGTCCACGAAGGTGCACCGGGCCGCCCCCCGGGACAGGGCTTCGATACCCAGCTGGCCGGTACCGGCGAACAGGTCCAGAATGTCCCGGCCGGGGACCTCAAACTGTACGATATTGAACAGGGCCTCTTTCACCCGGTCGGTGGTGGGGCGGGTCTCCATCCCCTGCAATTCGTTCAACCGCCGCCCGCGGGCGGAACCGGAAATCACACGCATATCTGATCTTCCTTTCGTGGCATGAACTTCACTCGAGTCTGGTCTCCCAGTGCTCCGCCTTTCGGGCCTCAAAGCACATTTGGAGCTGCTCCGGGGTGGTCTTCTCCAGGTCCAGCTCGGGCAGCTCGTTCAAGGAGAACCAGCCGCTCCCGCTGGTCTCCAGGTTCTCCCGGAACTCCCCGCCCAGGAGGGTGCACAGGACAAACACGATGCACACCTTCCAGGGGTAGACCGTCTCGTGGTGGTTTTCCCCGTCCTGGAGGGCGATGACCCGGTCGGCCCGCACCTCCAGGCCGGCCTCCTCCCGCACCTCTTTCACCGTGTTTTCTTTTACTGAGACGTCCACATCCACCCAGCCCCCGGGCAGGGCCCAGCCTTTGGGCTCCTTCACCAGCAGGATGCGCTCCCCCTGAAAAACTGCGGCCCGGGTGGCCAGCTTGGGGGTCTGGTAGCCCGTCTCATTGCAGAACCACCCCTTGACCTGCTCCAGGGGCAGGTCCGCCTGCCGGGCCACCATTTCCGCGGCGATCTCCCGGATGCGGGCGTACCGCTCCAGGTCAAACTTGTCCTTTCCGTAGTACAGCCCCGCCTGGGCCAGGCTCTGGAGCTCTGAGGCCCAGGAGAGCCACTGCTCGCCGTGCTTCATAGACCGCCCATCTCCGTTTCAAACTTCAAAATCCTAATTCTCCCGAAAGTAGTGGTACACCGCCTGGGCCGTATTTTTGGGCACCACCCGCTCCAGCTCCTCCAGGGGAGCCTCCCGCACCGCCTTGACGCTCTTGAAGTGCTTCAAGAGCTGGGCCCGGCGCACCTCCCCCACCCCGGGGATCTTGTCCAGGGTGGAGCCCTGGACCCGGCCCTTCCGCTGCTGGCGGTTGAACTCGATGGCGAAGCGGTGGGTCTCCTCCTGGATCTGGCCGATGAGGGCGAACACCGCCGGGATGGCCTGAATGCCGATCTCCCGGCCGTCAGGGGCCACCAGGGCCCGGGTGCGGTGGCGATCGTCCTTCACCATGCCAAAGGCGGGGATGTCCAGGTTCATGGCCTCCAGCACCCGCTGGGCCACCCGCACATGGTTCTCGCCGCCGTCGATCAACAGCAGATCCGGTTTTGTATTGAACTTCTCGTCCCCGTCCAGGTACCGGCGGAACCGCCGGGTGAGCACCTGCTCCATGGAGGCGTAGTCGTCCGGGCCGTCCATGTCCTTGAGCTTGAAGTGCCGGTAGTCCCGCTTTAACGGCCGGCCGTTCTCAAAAACCACCATAGAGGCCACGATGTCGTCGGCGCCGGTGTTGGAGATGTCGTAGGACTCCATCCGCCGGGGCGTCTCATTGAGGCCCAGCATCTTCCCCAACGCCTCCAGCAGCTTGTTCTGCCGCTCCTCCCGGGTGGTGGCCCGCTCCACCTCCTCCACGGCGTTCTGGTTGGCCAGCTTGATGAGGTCCATCTTGGCCCCCCGCTGGGGGGTGACCAGCTCCACCCGGTACCCCACCTGCTCGGAGAGCATCCGGGTGAGGGGCACCTGGTCGGACAGCTCGCAGGGCAGCAGAATCTGCTTGGGCAGACGGGTGCGGCCCCCGTAGCATTCCCGGATGAGGGAGGACAGGACCTCGTCCTCGTCCTCCTCCATGGGAGTCTCCAGCAGTTCCATGTCCTTGGCCGCCAGGTCCCCGTCCACATAGTGGAGGACCACAAAGCAGCTCTTGGCCGTTCCCCGGAAGAAGCCCGTCACGTCGGTGTCCGCCAGGGAGCCGGCCACCACCTTCTGTCGGGCCCCCAGCAGCTCGATGGCCCGCAGCCGGTCCCGGATCTCCGCCGCCTTCTCAAAGCGCAGCTCCTCCGCCGCCGTCTCCATCTCGGCGGCGAGGTCCGCCTTCACCTCTTTGAAGCGGCCCTCCAGCAGGGAGACCGCCTGGGCGACGGCCTCGTCGTGCTGGGGCTTCAAATTTTCCGAGCGGCAGTAGCCGTCGCACTTGCCCATGTGGAAGTTGAGGCAGGGCCGCTCCTTTCCGATGTCCCGGGGAAACTTCTTCCGGCAGGAGGGCAGGCGCAGGGCGGTGCGCAGGGCGTCCAAAATGTTCTGTGTGCTGTGGCGGCTGGCGTAGGGGCCGAAGTACCGGGCCCCGTCCTCCGCCACCCGGCTGGCCAGGGAAAATCTTGGGTAGTCCTCCTTGGACAGACGGATATAGGGGTAGCCCTTGTCGTCCTTTAAAAGGATGTTGTACCGGGGCTGGTGGCGCTTGATGAGGGAGTTCTCCAGCACCAGGGCCTCGAACTCGCTGTCGGCGATGATGACGTCAAAATGGTCGATCTGAGACACCATGGCCCGGGTTTTCTCCGTGTGGGAGGCCAGGTTGGCAAAATACTGGCTCACCCGGTTTTTCAGGGCCTTGGCCTTGCCCACATAGATGACCTTGCTCTGGGCGTCCTGCATGATGTATACGCCCGGCTTGAGAGGCAGGCTGTGGGCTTTTTCTTTCAATTCGTCAAAGGTCATGGGTGCTTTTCCTGCCTCCTTTTTACTTTGTATTTTCCGCGCGGGGTGTTTTGCCGCCTTTCCGCTTCGCTGTAGGGCGCGACGACCCCGGCGCGCCGCTTTCTGAATTCGCGCATGGGGGCGCCGCCTGCTCCTCCCAAGCCTTCCCCCTGGGGGAAGGTGCCGAGCGCATGCGAGGCGGATGAGGGTGGGCTCTGGAATCGCTGAGGCCCCTTAGCGGGCCGCCGAAGTCGTCGGCCCCTACGGCGTTCATCGGGCAGGTTGCTGCATTTTTGTAGGGGCGGCCCCATGTGGCCGCCCGCTTTTTAGCCTGTCCTGTCCAAGCCGAGAGACGGCATGGAAAAATACCGGCTCAAAAGGCTCCCCCGCCTCCGCTTCTAATATCAAAAAAGGCGCCGCATGGCGGCGCCTTTTCATGGTGCTTGGGAAATTACTCGGAAAAGTCGGAGGAGATCATCTTGTACAGGGCCTCCACCGCTTCCTTCTCATCGGGGCCATCCGCAATCAGCTTGATGGGGGTGCCCTTCACGATACCCAGGGACAGAACGCCCAACAGGCTCTTTGCATTCACCTTCCGCTCATCCTTCTCCACCCAGATGGCGCTCTTGAACTCGTTGGCCTTCTGGATAAAGAACGTGGCCGGTCTGGCGTGCAGCCCAACCTGATTGTTAACGACCGCTTCCTGACTATACATACAACCGTACCTCCGCACTCGTCATATTGTGTCTTTAGCATACCAGATTTATCCCGTTCCCGTCAATGACATTTTTCACAAATCTATGCTTTTCCGCTGCAAAAAATTACAAGCAGAATGGATATTCGTTTTTTTGTACGACACATCTGTTTTGTGTTCCACGTTTTACAGTCAAAATGACGGATTATTTCAGGCGCTGAACGGTTTTTCACGCGGAGGCCGCATCTGGATTTAACGCCGCTCCGGCCAGGCCGCTTCAGATCATCACGTACGCCTCACATTACTTCAATTCCACCACGGTCACGCCATCTTCACAGGCGCGGGCGGTCCCTGCGGGGACCGCTTGCGCATCCGCGCGCCGCGCCTTCCGGGGGGCACTAGCAAGGTGAATTGCCGCAACGCGGCAAGAGAAGGCACCCTGGGGTGTTCCCCCCGGAGGCCCCCCTCCAGTCGACCACGGGGCGGGGGCTTTTGGTATCCGCAGACTTATTTCAGTTCCACCACGGTCACGCCGTCCTCACCCTCGCCGTAGCGGCCGGGGCGGAAGGACTTCACATAGCGGCTGCGCTTCAAATAGGTGCGCACCGCATTGCGCACCGCGCCGGTGCCCTTGCCGTGGATGACGGTGACTGTCTCCAGCTTGCCCAGCATGGCGGTGTCCAGGAAGTTCTCCAGGGTCACCAGGGCCTCGTCGGTGGTCATCCCCCGCAGGTCCACCTCTCGGGGCGCGGCGGAGCGGATGGTGCGCTCGGCCCGCTGGATGATCTTCCGCACATCTTTCTGGCTCTGGGTCTCCCCCTCCACCACGCGGACCTCGCTCTGCTTGGCGGAGATCTTCAGAATACCGGCCTGGAGCTGCAGGCTGCCGTCCTTGTTCACCGACAGCACGGTGGCCTTTGTGCCCATGGACACCAGCTCCACCGTGTCCCCCGCCTTGGCGTCCCGGGTGGGAGGGGGCGCCTCCGGCTCCTGGACGGGGCCGCCGATGTTCTTCTCCGCCTCGTTGAGCAGATGCCTCGCCTGGGCGCGGCCATCGTTCACCTGCTGCCAGTCCAGGTCCTTCCGCTTCTGGAGCTCTTTGAGCTCAGAGATGGCCAGGTCGCTGGCCGCCCGGGCCTCCTCGATGATGGACCGGGCCTCCGCCTGAGCCTTCTCCACCACCTTGGCCCGCTCGGCCTCCAGTTTGTCCCGATACTCCTTGGCCTTGGCGGCGGACTGCTCCATCTCCAGCTTCAGGCGTCGGGCCTCGGTGCGCTCCTTCTCCATCTCCTGGCGCTGCTGGTCCAGCTTAGTGAGCACGTCCTCAAAACGCACGTTCTCTGCGTCCAGCCGGGCGGCGGCTTTTTCGATGATATACTCCGGTAAACCCAGCCGCCGGGAGATGGCGAAGGCGTTGGACTTGCCGGGGATGCCTAAAATCAGCCGGTAGGTGGGGGCCAAGGTCTCCACGTTGAACTCACAGGAGGCGTTCTCCACCCCGGGGGTGGTCATGGCGTACACCTTCAGCTCGGCGTAGTGGGTGGTGGCCGCCACCAGGGCCCCCAGATTCCGGGTGCTGTCAATGATGGAGGCGGCCAGAGCGGCGCCCTCCACCGGGTCGGTGCCCGCCCCCAGCTCGTCCAGCAGGATGAGGGAGCGGTCGTCCGCCTCGTTCAGGATGCCCACGATGGTGGTCATGTGGGAGGAGAAGGTGGACAGGGACTGGGCGATGGACTGCTCGTCCCCGATGTCGGCCAGCACCCGGTCAAACACCCGGACGGCGGAGTCCGCCCCGGCGGGGATGTGCAGGCCGCACTGGGCCATAAGGGTCAGCAGGCCGATGGTCTTTAACGTCACCGTCTTGCCGCCGGTGTTGGGGCCGGTGATCATCAGGGTATCGAACTTGTCCCCCAGCTCCAGGTCGTTGGCCACCGCCGTCTTTTTGTCCAGCAGGGGGTGGCGCGCCTTTTGCAGGCGTAAATACTTCTCCGACAGCCGGGGCTGGCTGGCCTCCATGTTCAGGGACAGCTTACCCCGGGCAAAGATGGTGTCCAGCCAGATGAGCAGGTCGTAGTCCTCGGAAATGTCCTCCTTGTGGGCGGCACACTGGGCGGACAGCTCGGCCAGGATGCGCTCGATCTCCTTTTTTTCCCGGGCTGAGAGCTCCCGCAGTTCGTTGTTGGCCTTCACCACCCCCATGGGCTCGATGAAGAAGGTGGAGCCCGAGGAGGACACGTCGTGGACCAGGCCGGGGATGGAGTTCTTGAACTCCGACTTCACCGGCACCACGTACCGGTCGGAGCGGATGGTAATGATGGACTCCTGGAGGTACTTGGACTGGTTGGAGGAGATGATCTTCTGCAGAATCTCCCGCACCTTGGCCTCGGTAGCCCGCATGTGCCGGCGGATGGAGGCCAGCTCGCTGCTGGCGGAGTCGGCCAGCTCATCCTCCCCCACGATGGAGTTGGTGATGGTGTCCTCCAAGAAGCGGTTGGGGGTGAGGGCCCGGAACAGGTGGGAGATGGGGGTCTTCTCCTCGGTGTCCCCGTACTCCTTGGCGGTGCTGGCGCACCGGAGGACGGCGGCAATCTCCAGCAGCTCCCGGGTGTTCAGGCTGCCCCCCATGTCCGCCCGGTGGAGGCTGGCCCCCACCGGCTTCACCCCGGAGAAGCCGGGGCTCCCCCGCTGGATGAGCATGTTCACTGCCGCCGTGGTCTCGTCCAGGGCCCGCTGCACGTCGTCCGGGTCGGTCATGGGCCGCAGGGCCAGGGAGCGCTCCTTCCCCTCCTGGGTGGCGGCGCAGGCGGAGAGCTGCTCCAGAACCCGGGGCAGCTCCAGTGTGACGATGGATTTTTCAAACAGGTCCGTCATAGCTTGCCTATCTCCTGTCTCTCCTATATAAGGTTCGTATCTCGGTTATTTTCTCACACTTTTGCCGTTTTGACAAGGGGTGGGGCTTATGGTATGCTGGGGTTGAGGACCCCATCCCACTTGAGAGGAGGCGCCCCCCGTGTTTACTCCCATCGACCTGGAGACCTGGCCCCGCCGGGCGGTCTTTGAAAATTTCCTGGAGCTGGACTGTAGCTACAGCCTCACCGTCCCCCTGTCCATCGCCCCTCTGCTCTGGTATGTGCGGGGACGCGGCCTGCGCCTCTACCCCGCTCTCACCTGGGCGGTGACCACCGCCGTCAACCGGCACCAGGAGTTCCGCATGGCCTATGACCGGGAGGGGCGGCTGGGGTACTACGACCTGGTGCACCCGGAGTACACGGTGCTGGACCCGGCCACCCACAATATGGACAGCCTGAACACCGCCTATACCCCCTCCTTCCCGGACTTCTACCGGGCCATGGCGGAGGACCTGGACCGCTTCCAGCAGGACGGGACCCGCACGGTCAGCCGGGAGAACTCCATCCTTCTCTCCTGCGTGCCCTGGTTCTCCTACACCGACGTGTCCTTCCACCCCAAGTCCAGCTTAATGTTCCTGCGCCCCATGTTCGTGTGGGGCAGGTACCAGGAACAGGGGGAGGACGTCACCCTCCCCTTCACCTTCCAGGTCCACCACGCGGCCGCGGACGGGTACCACTGCCACCTGCTGCTGGAGGAGCTGCGCGGCCTGCTGGAGCGGCCGGAGGAGTCATTTGCCCTTTGATTTTCGACTTTTCTCTTGCTTTTTGGGGAGAAATCGGTATAATAAGGAATATCTACGCCTTCCATTGGCGGGGGCGCGGCATACGGGCGGACTCCGATGGTCCGCCCGTTTTTTACTCCGCCGCCCCGGGAGGCGGCATCAATCGAGAGGGAGGAATTTTATTTGGAATTGATTTTACAGATCAACAGTTTCATCAACGGGATCGTCTGGGGTCCTATCATGCTGTTCCTGCTGGTTGGCACGGGAGTCTATCTCACCGTCCGCTGCGGGTGCCTTCAGGCCCGCAAATTCGGCTTTATGCTGCGCAGCACCCTGGGCTCTCTGTTCCGCAAGACGGACAAGGCCTCCGGCGGGCAGAACCTCACCCCCTTCCAGGCGGTGTCCACCGCCCTGGCCGGGACCGTGGGGACGGGCAACATCGCCGGCGTCACCGGGGCCATCTTCGCCGGAGGGCCGGGGGCGGTCTTCTGGATGTGGGTGTCCGCCTTCTTCGGCATGATGACCAAGTACGCCGAGATCGTCCTGGCTGTGAAGTACCGCCAGGTGGACGGGGACGGCACCCACTTCGGCGGCCCTATGTACTACATTGAAAAGGGCACGGGGCACAAGTGGCTGGCGGTGCTGTTCGCCCTGCTGGGCGGCGTCGCCTGCTTCGGCATCGGCAACATCGCCCAGTCCACCGAGATCGCCGGGGCCATGCAGTCCCTGGTGGGCCTGCCCCCGCTGTACACCGGCATCCTTCTGGCCATCCTCACCGCCTTTGTGGTTATCGGCGGTGTGAAGCGCATCGGGCAGGTGGCCTCCTACCTGGTCCCCTTTATGGCCATCTTCTACATCGTGGCGGGCGTGTCCGTCATCCTGCTGCGCATCACCGACGTCCCCGCCGTCCTGGCCTCCATCTTCACTGAGGCGTTCAGCTTCCGTGCGGTGGGCGGCGGCGTGTTCGGCTACGCCATTCTGGTGGCTATGCGCCAGGGCTTCGCCCGGGGCGTGTTCTCCAACGAGGCGGGCCTGGGTTCGGCCCCCATGGCCCACGCCGCCTCCAACACCAAGGAGCCGGTGGAGCAGGGCCTGTGGGGCATCTTTGAGGTCTTTGTGGACACCATCATCATCTGCACCCTCACCTCCATGGCTGTGCTTCTGTCCGGGGTGCTGGAGAACGACGTCAACTCCTACGGCTCCAACGGCGCGGCTGCCGCCGCCGCGTTCAACGCCATCCTCCCCGGCACCATCGGCGGCACGGTGCTCCAGATCAGCCTGCTGTTCTTCGCCCTGTCCACCATCCTGGGCTGGAGCTACTACGGGGAGCGGTGCTGGGGTTATCTCACCCACAACAGCAAGACCGCCAACCTGATCTTCAAGGTGGCCTTCGTGCTGGTGTGCGTGGTGGGCGCCGTGGGCTCCGGCAGCCTGATGTGGGACATCTCCGACACCCTCAACGGCATGATGGCCATTCCCAACCTGATCGGACTGCTGCTGCTCTCGGGCACGGTGGTCCAGTTGACCCGCACCTACTTCAAAGACAAATAGATTTCATGTAAAACAAGCCCGGCGGACCGTGAATGCGGTCCGCCGGGCTTGCCGTTTCGGATGGTCAGCTGATCTGACCGGAGGGAGTGCAGGATAGGGAAATATCTACATACGTTGTACCTGCTCCTAATTTTGTCAGCTTAGCAGTTAATTCCGCTTTGTTTCCAGACTCTGAAATACGTTCATTTTGATAGGACCAGCTGCCGCTGGTGGTGTGGGAAGAGTCCGTACCTACCACCCAGGCGCTGTCTCCATCATAGCCAAAAGTCGCCTCCAGCGTCACTTTGGCAATCACACTTCCCGCATACCGGTAAGTCGACGTCTTTTCCGCACTCTTCGTTTTGGAATAGAGCGCCGTATCCCGTACCGTCAGGACCGTCTCCACCTGAATTTCTCCGTACTGGGTCTGAATGGTCTGTACCTCCTGGACCGTTTCAGCCGTGGCCGCGTAGGAGGGCAGAGCCAGCGAACCGGCAATCAAACCCACCGCCAACAAAATAGACAGCTTACGTTTCATCCGGACCTTCCCTTTCTTCATAAATGATAAGTCTTTCTGTTACCTCAACCTTCATGGGCTGTGTTTCCAAGAGAACCACCCAAACAAGCAGCAGAATCATTGCGGCCGCAACTACGCCCGCAAAGATTCGTCTGCCCAGCTTCCGCCGCCTTTTCCGGCGCTCCAGCAGCTCCGGGTCCAGTTCCTCCAGAAAGCACTGGGCCAGCTCCTCCGGCTCCCCCAGGCATCCGGCCACTTCATCGGGCGCGGCGTCGGGCTTGCCCTGAAGGAAATCGTCGGCCATCCGCCGGGCCTGGGCCAAAAACCGCTCCCGGTCCTCCCCGGGACAGTCCAGACAGCGCTCCAGGGCGCGGAAGTAGTCCTCCATGGTGCTCCAGGTCTTCATGCTCCCTTCCCCCCTTCCGTCAGGCCCAGGATCTGGTCCACTGCACCGGTGTACCGCCGGTATTCCCGAATCAGAGCGTTCAGATACTCCTCCCCCTCCGGGGTGATGGCAAAGTAGATCCGGGCCCGGTTGTCCTCGCTGACCACCTTCCCCTGCTCCTCCACATAATTAAAGTCCTGGAGGCGGTGGATGGTCAGGTAGAGGGTATTGAAGGTGATGACCCCCTGGCTGAGCACCTCAATCTCGCTCATCATCTCATAGGTGTACATGGGCCGCCGGCGCAGGAGAAACAGCACCAGCATCTCGGTGGTCGCCTTTTTTAGGGATTCCCGGAACCCCTCCGGGGTCCCGCTTCGCTTTGCGGCTTTTTCCATAAATACCACAACCCTTTTCTGAGCTCAATATCATTATAAAACAAATTATTTTTTTGTCAATATATTTTTCATTGACATGTATTATTTTTTATGATATATTCAGGTCACAGAGAGGTCTCCCGGGTATCTGATCAGGAGGTGTATTCCTATGGACCGCCGATGAAACCAAATAAGACTATGTCATTTCCTTTACACCCAATATCTAAATAAGATTGAGGAGGAATTTCAGCATGAACATGAAAAAATGGAGCGCGGGCGTAATGGCCGCCGCAATGGCGTTCTCCCTGGCTCTTCCCGCAGGGGCAGCCGCCGACCTTGAAGCGATTCAGCCGCTTGCCTCTTATGACGACTCACAGGATTCTCCCCACAAGACCGTCTATGCAGGCGATTATACCTATGATTGCTATGCGACTCTTTATTATGGGTCCAGCAGCAAAGCCTGCCTGTGGCTGGTAGAAAACGACCGTCAGGACGGGCCTGTTTCTTTACGCGCCTACCTATATGAAAATGGCACCGCCATTGGTGATAGCGGTTGGGACGACAGCAATTCTTATATTCATTTCGTAAACACAAAAAATTACTCAATTTCTGGTAATTTGAAAGCAGACGGTGAATACCGGGCTTACTATGACGAGAGCCTGACTGATTATTCTGCAGGCCGTTCCAAGCCGTCGGAGCTTTACTATCCCGGACGTTCTTCTCAACAAGATGCCATCACCAGTTACCCCACCAACAGCGCCGGTGAAACCTACGGCTCTTATCTTGACCGCCATACTGTGGGCTACGCCCCTGAACTGATCGAAGCCAAAGGCGAAAACGGAGTCTACGGCTATGTCCGCCTGGAGGATTTTGCCCCTGAACTGGACTCTCTGGGCGAGATTCAGCTTTGGCAGGACAAGGTAAACGAGGACAACATGATCCCTCTATACGACTTGAATGGCAACATAATTGGCGAGTATGCACTGGGTACCACTCAGGAGCAGGAAGAGATTGACCCGGCTATTCTAGCGGACATCTATGAGATCACCGGCGGCGTGATGCCCATGAGTTTGAATGAGTCTATCTCCCCCGCCTATGTGCCCGACGCATACCCCACAAACGCTCAGGGTCTGACCTACGGCTCTTATGCGGACCGGACTATGTACGGCTATGCCCCTGAACTGGTCAGCGTCCAGGGCGATGAGGGCAACTCCGGATACGTCCATCTAAATGAGTTCCGCACCGCTAAAACAGGCGACAGCCTAACCGTCTACGATTTGGACGGGAAACCGATTGATACGTTCTCCTGCACGGCCGGCGAAGTCTCCGAAGATCAGCTGGCCCAAATTGCTCAAATGGAACGGTGATTTTCCAAGTAACTGAATGACAGCTCCAGCGGACCGTCTTCCCCTGAGGCGGTCCGCCATCCTTTTACCCCCGCCCCATGAAGGAAAAAACGGGGAAACGCTCTGTCTCCCCTTGCTATTCACCCCGGACTATGGTAAAAATAATGTATAAAACGAAGCAGGGAGGCAGAAAATTATGGACAGAAGCCGATTTTCCACCCATAAGCGCCCGGCGTTTCTTCTGGCCGGGGTCCTGCTGGTCCTTCTGGGCCTTTTGGGGGGCTGGCATGTCCTCTCCCGTCAGGCCCAGTGGACGGTCCTGGACCAGGCCGCGCTGGAGAACGCCGGGGACGCGCACCTGCGCTCCCTCTCCCAGCAGGCGGAGCAGTGCGCCGGCGCCCACGACTTTCTCTGGACCGGGGAGCCGGTGGAGCTCACCAACCGCCTCTCCTCTGAGGCCCACGCCTTCCTGCCGGTGTGTGCCATCTCCCCCGCCGACGTCCCCAAGTACGGCGACGCCGCCTGGGAGATCGAGTTCTTTCTGCTCACCACCTGGGACGGGGACGAGCCCCCGGCCTGGGTTCCAAAGCTCTCCCTCTCCCAGTGGGAGCTGGAGCTGGACCCGGGAATCCACACCGGCCTGACCGCCCCCGACTGGCACTCCGCCGGCGGGGCGCGGTGGTACTCCCTCACCCAGGCGGACGCCAGCCTCTGGCAGGAGGCCCAGAACGGGACTCCCGAAATCCGTTACAGCCTCCAGGCCGCCGTCCTGGACTCCGACGGGCCGGACAATGCGCCCGCCTCCGGCACCCTGTCTCTCTCCTTCACCCTGGAGGGCGGCGGACAGGCCCAGTCCTACCAGTGCCGGCTCCCCTTCGACTATCTCTCCAGCGCCGTGTGACGCCCAGGGCCCGGACGGGTTCTCCCCTGTCCGGGCCCGGAAAAAATATCTGGAAAACCCCTTGCAATCCGGTTTCGGCTATGGTATAGTAGGAAAGTAAATTATGGTAGTATTGGCTAGAGTGGGGTTTCGGCTCCGCTCTTTTTCCTTGACTAAAGGGCCGGGACCGGCACAGGAGGCATGTATGGCAAAGGTAACCGACGCGGTGGCCCAGCTGGCCCTCCCCTATGTGGAGGCGGCGGGCTGCACCCTCTGGGATGTGGAGTATGTGAAGGAGGCCGGGGAGTGGTTCCTGCGGGTCTATATCGACAAGGCGGACGGGGTGTCCATTGAGGACTGCGAGGCGGTCTCCCGTCCCCTGTCCGACAAGCTGGACGAGGCCGACCCCATCGAGGGGAGCTACACCTTCGAGGTGTCCTCCGCCGGGGCCGACCGGGTGCTGAAAAAGCCCGAGCACTTCGCCCAGTTCCAGGGGGCCGAGGTGGAGGTCCGCCTGTACCGCGCCAAGGACGGCCGGAAGGATTTTATTGGGCTGCTCCAGTCCTGGCAGGACGGGGACGTGACCCTGGAAGTGGGCGGCGCGCCCATGGTCTTTACCAAGCAAGAAGTAGCCCAGGTGCGGCTGTACCCCCGCTTCTGAGGCAGTTTAGGAGGAAACATTCGTGGCTAAGAAGACGACCAAGAAAGTCAACAACAACGAGCTGGACGGTCCCGAGTTTTTCGCCGCCATCGCTCAGATCGAGCAGGAGAAGGGGATCAAGCCCGGCTATATGATGGAGAAGATCACCCAGGCCCTGGTCTCCGCCTACCGCCGAGACCACGAGGGCGTGGGCGACAACCTGGTGGTGGACGCCAATCCGGAGACCAACACCGTGCGCATGTTCCTGAAAAAGGACGTGGTGGAGGAGGTAGACAACCCCGCCACCGAGATCAGCCTGGCCGAGGCCCAGGCCGCCCTCCCCCGGGCCCAGCTGGGGGACGTGGTCCGCATTGAGATCAAGCCCAAGAGCTTTGGCCGCATCGCCGCTCAGACCGCCCGCCAGGTCATCATCCAGGGCATCCGGGAGGCGGAGCAGGGCATGGTGTACGACGAGTTCTCCTCCAAGGAGCACGAGCTGCTCACCGGCGAGGTCACCCGCATCGACCCCCGCACCGGGGCTGCCACCCTGCGCATCCGCTCCGGCTCTGAGTTCACCGACGCCTATCTGGGCCCCAACGAGCAGGTGAAGGGCGAGCACTATGTGGAGGGCCAGCGGCTGAAGGTGTACATGGTGGAGGTCCGCAAGGCCACCAAGGGCCCCCAGGTCCTCATCTCCCGCACCCACCCCGGCCTGGTGAAGCGCCTCTTCGAGCTGGAGGTGCCCGAGATCTTCGACGGCACCGTGGAGATCAAGTCGGTAGCCCGCGAGGCGGGCTCCCGCACCAAGCTGGCGGTGTGGTCCGCCGACCCCAACGTAGACCCCATCGGCGCCTGCGTGGGTCCCCGGGGCCAGCGGGTGAACACCATCGTGGAGGAGCTCAAGGGCGAGAAGATGGACATCATCAAATACTCCGAGGACCCCGCCGAGTACATCGCCGCCGCCCTCTCCCCCGCCGACGTGATCAGCGTGGACCCCCTCCCCGACGGCAAGAGCTGCCGGGTGGTGGTCCCTGACGACCAGCTCTCCCTAGCCATCGGCAAGGAGGGCCAGAACGCCCGGCTGGCCGCCAAGCTCACCGGCTTCAAGATCGACATCAAGCCCGCCTCCGCCCCCCTGGAGCCCATTGAGGAGCCCGAGGAGGATTTATTTGCAGAGGAGGCCCCGGCGGACGAGGCCGAAGCGCCCGTGGAAGAGCCTGTCGAGAACGAGACCGCTGAGGCTCCGGAAGAAATTTAATCTTACAGAGTGAAGCGTTGAGCGTGGAGAGTGAAGATATCTCCTATCTCAACTCTCCACTCTTCACTCTCAACTCTAACCAAAAGGGTGGTGCGGAACGTGCCCAAGAAAATACCCATGCGCCAGTGCGTCGGCTGCCGGGAGATGAAGCCCAAGAAGGAGCTGATTCGGGTGGTCAAGTCTCCGGAGGGGCAGGTCTCCCTGGACTTCCGGGGCAAGCTGCCCGGCCGGGGGGCCTATGTGTGCCCCGATCCGGCCTGTCTGGCCAAGGCGCGAAAGTCCAAGGCTCTGGAGCGCGCCTTCTCCGCCCCCCTCCCCCCTGAGGTGTGGGAGGCCCTGGAGGCGCAGATGAAGGAGGTGCCCACAGATGCCCAATGACCCCATTCTCCACATGCTGGGACTGGCCCGTAAGGCCGGCCGCCTGGAGATCGGCGAGGAGCCGGTGGGGGCCGCCTGCCGCGCCAGGCAGGCCAAGCTGGTACTGCTGGCCTGTGACGCGGCCTCCAACACCTTTCGCCGGGCCGCCCACTTCGGCGAGGCGGGCAACGTGCTCTGGCTGGAGGTCCCCTTTACCAAGGCGGAGCTGGGCTTTGCCCTGGGCCGGGGCAGCTGCGCTATGCTGGCCCTGACGGACGTGGGCTTCGCCTCCTCCCTGGTGCAGAAGCTCTCCGCCCGGGACCCGGAGAAGTACGGCCCCGCCGCCCAGCAGCTGAAGGCGAAGGCAGACAAGACCCTCCAGCGGCAGAGAGAGAAGCGCCAGCACGAGAAGAACCTGCGGGAGGGGAAACAAAGAAAACCCTGGGCGGTCCCTCCGCCGGAGCAGGAGAAACCCTCCGCCCCCAAAAAGCCCAAGGCCGCCCGGAAGTCCTCCGGCCCGGCCCGGGGTACTCCCGGCAAGCGGGAGGACGGTCCCAAACGCTCCGCCCGCCCCGGCGGTCTTTCCAAGGCCGGTCCCGGCGGCCGTAAGCTGTCCGGCAAGTTCCGGCATCATCCCTAAGAAACGAGGTGGCTCCCCATATGATGATAAAATATCCCATTCACAAGGTTGCCAAGGATTTCAAGCGGGGGTCCAAAGAGCTCCCTTCCAAGGAGATCATGGACATTCTGACCCAGTACGGCCATCCCCCCAAGAACCATATGCAGCCCCTGACCGACCAGGAGCTGTCCATCGTGTTTGAATATCTGACCCAGCACAACCAGGTGGACTCCATCGAGTCCATCTACGCCGACGTGTACCACGAGCCGGCCGCCGCCAAGAGCGCCGCTCCCGCCCCCAAGCAGCCCGCCCAGAGCCAGCAGCAGGCCAAGAGCGCCAACAGCCAGCCGGCTAAGCAGCCCGCTCAGAACCAGAGCGCCGCCAAGCCCGCCGCCCAGAGCGCCAAGCCGCAGGGCCAGGCCCAGGCGCCCGCCTCCAATAAGCCCGCCTCCCGCACCCCCGCCAAGAAGGTGGTAGACACCCGGGGCGGCCAGGCGGTAAACCTGGAGAAGTACGACGAGCGGCTGGAGAACTTCACCACCGAGCGCCAGCAGCAGGGCGGCGGCAAGCAGAAGTTCCAGGGCCGCAACGCCCAGCGCCAGCGGGGCCGTCAGCAGGGCCCCGGCAACAAGCGCCGCCAGGAGGAGGCCGAGAAGATGCGCCGCCTCCAGCTGGAGATCGCCAAGAAGGCCCCCGTGAAGGTGATGATCCCCGACGAGATCGGCGTGGGCGAGCTGGCCTCCCGCATGAAGAAGACCGGCGCCGAGGTGGTCAAGACCCTGATGAAGATGGGCGTCATGGCCTCTCTCAGCGAGATCATCGACTACGACACCGCCGCCCTGGTGGCCATGGAGCTGGGCTGCAAGGTGGAGAAGGAAGTGGTGGTCACAATTGAGGAGAAGCTCATCGACACCACCGAGGACAAGGAGGAGGACCTGATCCCCCGCGCCCCCGTTGTGGTGGTCATGGGCCACGTGGACCACGGCAAGACCTCTCTGCTGGACTATATCCGCCACGCCAACGTGGTCTCCGGCGAGGCCGGCGGCATCACCCAGCACATCGGCGCCTATCAGGTGGACGTGGGCGGCAAGCCCGTCACCTTCCTGGACACCCCCGGCCATGAGGCCTTTACCGCCATGCGCGCCCGGGGCGCCATGGTCACCGATATCGCCATCCTGGTGGTGGCCGCCGACGACGGCATCATGCCCCAGACTGTGGAGTCCATCAACCACGCCAAGGCCGCTGAGATCCCCATTATCGTGGCCATCAACAAGATGGATAAACCCACCGCCAACCCCGACCGCATCATGCAGCAGCTCACCGAGTACGAGCTGGTGCCCGAGGAGTGGGGCGGCGAGACCATCATCTGCCCCATCTCCGCTAAAACCGGCATGGGCATCGACAACCTGCTGGACATGGTGGTCCTCACCGCCGAGATGCGGGAGCTGAAGGCCAACCCCAACCGCTCCGCCCACGGCGCGGTCATCGAGGCCCGGCTGGACAAGGGCCGCGGCCCCGTGGCCACCCTGCTGGTGCAGAACGG
>JABLTR010029760.1_pt1 | contig 46786 bp, 44 predicted proteins | sample 7160071 | NCBI WGS metagenome assembly JABLTR01 (sample SAMN14651230, study PRJNA627086) | human gut metagenome | isolation source: feces | host: Homo sapiens | reverse complement strand
TTGTCGAAAAACCTCTGTTTAGACGAATCCGCCCGAGTATTGGCGGGGGAGCTCGAGGGGGCGGCAGCCCGCCTCGAGTGGGATCGAATGCCCTGAATGCCTTGTACAGCAAGGCGTTCAGCGAGCGCAGCAAGGACTTTTCCGCCGTTGAACGGCGGGAAAGTAACGGCATTTGTCAGGCTGTCGGAAAAGTCCTTGGACTTTTTTGACAGTCTGACAGGGACGGTCCGATGGACCGTCCCTGTTGGTTTTGCCGGTTCTGCCGTCATACCGCCAAGATGTCCAGACAGAACTGCCACAGCAGGACGGCCACGAGCAGCAGCTGGAGCGTCAGGCGGAGGATGGTCTGCCGGGGGGAGAAGGGGCCGGGGCGGGGTGGGAGGGGATCTCCCTCCTGCAGCCGCCGGCGCAGGTCCTGGAGCACCTGGTTTGACCGTTTAGCGTCCCAAAGGTTCAGAAGGGCCAGTGGGATGAAGCATATAAAAAGTGCAGGGATGCCGTTCTCCCAAATCCGGGGCATGAAACAGGGAAGCTCCAGGATACATAGAAACAGGACAAAAATCCCGAATGACACTTCCAACCGCAGGTTTCTGACTGCGGTACGGAAAAGGGGCTCCAGGGCCAGCTCCAAGGTCTGGGGGTCCGGATTTGGCTCCGGGGCCTCCGGATCGTCGGTGGAAAAGAGGACCAGGGAGGAGGAGGCCCAGCCCTCGCACTGCCAGCCGAAGCTGGCGAACAGCTCCACCAGGTCCTCCGGCGGCTTTTGGAGGAGAAACTCCCGCTCACGGCCGCAACAGGGCTGAAGGCGGAAACGACGGGGCCGGGGCTCCCCCCGCCGGAATCGGGCGGTCCATGATTTCAGCCGCTCCAAATACAGTCCCTTGCCGGCCATCTCCTCCAGCCACCCCTCCATACCGGGCAGGTCATAGGTGGGGACAGGAAGCCATTTTCGGACATGCTTCATGGAGAAATACACCTCCTACGAGTTTGGCGTGAGCATGGCGGCAATTTCGCCGTACCAGTCGCTCAGGTCCAGGGCCCCATTGTAAGTCAGCCGCAGCACCCGGTCCCCCTCCAGGGCGACCACATCCCAATCTTCTTCCTCTTGATGAACCAAAAATTCCTCCGCGCCGGGAACCGTTTCCCGCTGGAAGTCCAGTTGGTCCGGGGCGGAATCACCGATGTTCCGATCCCGCGTGATCTGCTGGGTCAGGTCGGCCAGCTGGGCCCAGGCCTGTTCCGAACCGGCCGCTATGTAGTAGTACAGGTCCATCTGCCCGTGCCCCGCGGCTCCGGTGCCCCCCTGCTGGACGATGTAATAGGTCTGAATGGGGGAGAAGATCGGGTTGCGCTTCATAGTTGCCGCATTGTAGTAGATGGTGATGTCGGCCTGCTCGGCCATCTCAGGGGAGAGGTCTACGTGTTCGCTGGCGGTCCAATCCTCCCAAGGCGTCCAACTGCCGTCCCCCGCCATCTCCTCCAGGGTGAGCAGAGAGAAGTCCGGCTGAAATTCCTCCAGAGGGATGTTCTTCTCCACTTTGTCGGTGAGAGAGGCCAGCAGGGCGGCCGACACACCCGTCAGCAGCAGGACCGCGGCGGCGCGGGCAAATAGCCGCTGGAGCCGGTAGGGCCAAAGGGGGAGGCTGGGCCGCACCGTATGGTCTCTGCGGGCCCGGCGGCGGAGCAGGACCACAGTCAGGAGATCGCTTCCCAGGATCAGCACCTGCAGGACCCACAGCAGGGCCAGGAAGACCCGGAATAGGGTGACCAGGGGGGCGGCCAGGTGGGGGGATTGATGGAGGTCCATATCCATAACCGCGATGGCTGTATACAGCCATAGATTCAAGGCGAGAAGGAAAAGATAGGAGAGCAGGTTGCCTTTTGGAAAGCGCAGGGCGTACCGGAAGGAATCCGGGTCAGTGTAGGGCTCCTGGGCCTCCGGATCGTCGGAGGAAAAGAGGTACAGGGTGGTCCAGGACCGGCCGAAGCTCCCCTCGTAAGTCCACCCCGCGCCGGCGTACAGCTCCAGCAGCTCCTGGGACGGCTCCTCCCGCGCCTGCTGCTGTCCCTGGGCGGGACACACCCGGTACCGGCGGTGGGGGTGGGGCTCGTCCCGGCGGAATTTGACCCGGGCTAGGGAGAAACAGTTCTGCTGAACACGGTGCACCAGAAACCCCTTCCCGGCCATCTCCTCCAGCCAGGACTCAAAGCGGGGAAAGTCCATGGGGCTCACCGGGGACCACTTGGTGACCCGATTCTTTTGTTTCCCCATCGTTCGTCACTCCTTATTTCAATTTGATGTTTGCCCGTAACATGTTTCCCAAGGTAGAGGTTCGGGGCGCGGCGGCCCGGCACGTCCTTGGCATGGGCGCCTCTTGCGGCCGCCTATGGCCGAACTCTTTGGGATAAAACGAGCTGGGCAGGGCGGGGGCTTGCCCCCTCCGCCTGTCATTCCTCCGGCGTGAGCATGGCGGCAATCTCATCGTACCAGTCCGTCAGGTCCAGCGCGCCGGAGTACCGCAGGGCCAGCACCCGGTCCCCCTCCAGGGCGACTACGTCCCAGTTTTCTCCTGCCCGGCGGACCAGAAACTCCTCCGCGCCGGGAACGGTTTCCCGCTGGAAGGGGAGCTGGTCGGGGAGGTAGGAGAGAAGGTCGCCGTCCGGGCTCTGCAGGTCCTGAACCAGGCCGGCCAGGAGCTCCCAGGCGGCCTGGGCGTCGTCGGAGACAAAGTAGTTCATGTCCATGCTGGAGTCCCCGCTGGTGCCGTAGCCCGCCTGGCTGACGTCGTACCACATCTGGACGCCCCGGCCGGGGTCCTGGTACACGTCCGCCGCATTGAAGCGGAGGAGCTGGTCCGCGACCTCCAGGTCGGGCTCCGGCGTCCAGCTCCCGTCCCCTTCCATCTCCGACAGGGTGAGCAGGTCAAAGTCGGGGTCGAACTGCTCCAGGGGCAGGTCGCTGTTGATGCGAAAGATCGTGAAAATCAAGGCGAGAGCCACAGCCAGGAGCCCCGTCTGGAGGAGGGATAGAAGGGAGGAGAAGAAACAGCGGGCGGCGAACAGGGCGGAGGGCGGAGCGGGCCGCACCGTGTCCCGCCGCCGGATCTCCTGCCTGAGGGCCAGAACGGTGAGCCAGTCGATCCCATTCAGAAGAAGGGAGATCAGCCAAAGGGCGATCAGCAGTGCCGCGGCCGCGGCAAGAATCCAGTTGGGCAGGAAGGAGAGCTGGCGGTCCAGGATTCGTGTGGCGCGGAGGATGACGGTGGAGGTATACAGCACCCCGCCCAAAAGCAAATCGTTGAGCACATCTTTCTTCGGGGGCCGGAGGGCCTCGTAGAGGGAGTCCGGGTCGGTGTAGGGCTCCGGGGCGGCGGGGTCGTCGCTGTAGAACAGGTAGTAGGACACGCATGAGGTGCCCCAGTACCGCAGAAACTGCCAGCCGGCCTGGGCATACAGCTCCAGGGTCTCCTGGGAGGGCTCCGCCTCCTGGGGCCGGGTGGGGCACAGGCGGTACCGGCGCTCCGGCCTGGGGGTGTCCTTCTGGAACAGCACAATCCAGAGGGGGCCGGGGGCCAGGATACTCCACCCGGAGAAGTCGTGGAAGAACAGCCCCTGGGCGGCCATGTGCTCCAGCCAGCTCTCCGTACGGGAGATGTCCGTGGCGTTCACCAGAGCCCACCGGCGGACCAGCTTGGCGGCGGTTTTTTTGTTGGAATCGTTCATAGCTATTCCGCTCCTTTTTCTTGGCGGGAGGGCCCGCCGCTCCTTATTCCACCGGCGTGAGCATGGCGGCGATCTCGTCAAACCACTTACTCAGGTCCAGAGTGCCGTCGTAGCGCAGCTCCAGCAGCCGGTCCCCCTTCCGGGCCAGGACGAACCAGGCGGGGGAGACATCCTCCTCGGGGGTGAGTCCCACGGAATCGCACCAAAATTCCTCTGCCCCGGGGACCTCAATGGGCTGGTAGTCGTAATGTTCGGAGGAGGTCCGTTCCCGCTCCAGCCTGGTCTGGGCCGCCTCATCGTCCCGGGCCAGGTAGTAGGAGATGGACAGAGAGGAAGTTCCGCTGTTCCCCGTGCCGTCCTGGCTGATGGTATACCAAGTGGGGATAGGCTGTTCGGGGGCCTCGTGCAGGTCCACTACGTTGTAGTGGATTTCCTTCTCCATAGAGGGTATGCCGGCGGCAAAGGTGAAGTCCTCGCTGGGGACCCAGCTTCCGTCCCCCTCCATCTCCGCCAGCGTGAGCAGGTCGAAGTCGGGCTCCCAGTCCTCCAGAGGGACGTCCTCTGTGACCTGCTCCTGGGGAACCACGGCCTGGACCTCGTGCCGGGCGTCCAGAAGGCGGTTCATCCGCCGGAAGAAGGAGCCGCCTGGTACCAGCAGCACAACCAGGATCAGCACCCCCTGGACGGCCGCGAAGACCCGCTGGACCGGCAGCAGCCACTGGGGCAGGGTGGGCCGGGTGGTGTGCTCCTGCTTGATCTTGCGGCGGAGGAGGAAGTAGATCAGCCACTCCGTGCCGGTGCAGAAGAGAGACATGGGCACCGAGAAGATCAACAGGGCGTAAATCCCCAAGAGCTCCGGGGCGACCAGCCCCGCCGCCCCTTGTTTTGCCCAGGTTTGGTAGAGCAAGAAACCCACGAGAAAAACAAGAACGATCCAGCTAAAATTATAGATCAAGAAATTCCGGATGGGGAAGCGCAGGGCGCGGTAGAGATCGTCCGGGCTGGCGTAAGGCTCCGCCGCGTCGGGATCGTCGGTGGTGAATAGAAAATAGGCCACGCAGGTGCTGTAGATGTAATCCACATAGGTCCAGCCATAGCTTTGATACTGTGCCAGCAGGTCGGCGGGGGGCTCGGTCAGCATCTCCGGAGCGGGGTGCAGGCGATAGCGGCGGTTGGGGTCGGGGGTTTTCACCTGGAACCGCACCAGACTGAAGGCCCATAGGGAGAAGGAGAGGACCTTGTTGGAGTACCAGTGGTAGAAGAGTCCCTGCCGGGCCATCTGGTTCAGCCAGTCCTGGAACCGGGGCATGTCCATCAGGTTTACCGGGCTGAGCTTCCATTTGTATGAGGCGTTTTTGGGTGTTTTCATGGGAGAATCCTCCTCAGTAATAAAGTAAAAGGGAAGTCGCGGGAGCCGCTGATACTTATGAGACTGCGCCCATCCGCTCCAGCAGCAGGTCCAGGGCCTCCTCCGGCGGGACGGTGCCCCGCACCGTCAGGCGGAACACCTGGTCTCCCGCCTGACCCAGCCAGTAGTAGGTGTCCGCAAACTGGTTGACGGTGTAGTGGTGGTCCCCCACGTCGTACTCCGACGGCCCCACGGGGACTTCTATGTAGGTATACAGGCGGTCCAGGCCGGGGCGGCTGGCCTCCTGCCAGGGGATGCCGTCCTCCACCTCGTCGGTGCGCTTCCAGCTGTCCAGCACCCACCCGGCAAAGGTGGGGGAGACCGCGTCCACATAGTCGATGGAGATGGAGGCGGAGGGGTCGTCCGGCTCCTCCCGGTAGGTCCACTGGTTCAGGTCCTGCTTGACGGCCAGGGGCGAGAAGGAGGTCTCCGCCAGATTATAGCCGTACTCCGGATTCTGAATGGCCGGGTCCAGCTCCAGGTCGTACAGGGAGACCAGGGGGGCGGGGGTGGGCCGGTCCGGGGTGAGGGTGGTCTGCTGATAGGGCGGAATGAAAACGCCCAGAGTCCCGACGCACCACAGGGTGATGGGGACGGCGAAGAAGGCCACCGTGCGGGCCAGGGAGCGGGGGTGCCGCTGTCCCTCCTCCAGGGGGACCCCCATGGCCAGCTTGTCCCGCAGCTTCCAGAGCTTCCAGAACCGGAAATAGATCACGGGGGTGATGACCAGCAGGGACCACAGGTCGGCCAGCAGGAAGGGGACCACATACTGGGTATCCAGCACCAGCTGCTCCAGGAAATTGGGCAGCGTCAGGGTGAGAGAATCCCGGTCAAACCCGATGGTGTAGGCCAGCTGGCCCAGTGCCAGGACCAGAAATGCGAAGAAAGCCCGGAGGTGCCGCTTGAGATACCGGTCGAACACGTAGCTCTGGGTCATGGGGTCGGTGTGGAGCTCCTCCGTCTCCGGGTCCTCCGCCCGATAGATGTAATAGTAGTGGCCGATAAAGTCCACGTACTCCCAGCCCATTTTGGCGTAGGCCTCATTTTTGTCGTAGTCCAGGGACTGATCCCAGTAGGTCTGAGGCTCCAGGCGGTAGCGCACCTCGGGGGCGGGCTCCCCAACCCGGAAGATGCCCGTCCGAATGCCGAAGCTGTCCAGCAGGAACCCCTTGGCGGACATCTCCTCGAACCACTGCTGAAGGCCCGCCATGTCGTAGAGCTGATAGGGGATGGCTTTGCGGACCAGTTTATTTCCGTATTGGTCGTACATAAACCAGCGCTTCCTTTCTCATTTCATTTTTATGGGGGTGTCAGACGGCCTCCGCCGCCAGCCGCTCCGTCAGCAGGTCCAGGGGTGTTTCCAGGTCGGGGCCCCGGAGATGCAGTACGAACACCTGACTGCCCAGGCGGCCCACATAGCAGGCCCGGGACCAGTCCTCGCCCCAATACTGGTACGAGAAGCGGGTCAACTGGTCCAGACCCGGGTAGGAGATCGTTTCCTCCGCACCATATTCAGAGACTAAGGCGTTCAGCCGCTGCCGCCACTCCTGGACCTTTCCGGCGTACACCCACTCTGCCAAAAAGGGGGCGCGGGTTTTGGTGTAGTCCTGAACCAGCTGGACCTGCCGGGAGATCTCGCCGGGCAGGCGGGCCAGGCCGGACTGGGTGACGTAGTACTGATCCGGGGCCAGCCAGGAGGTGTACGCCCGGTCGTAAAAGAACACGATTTGACCAGGCCGGCTAGGGAGCGTCACCGTTTGACGGGCGTTCTCCCTCAGCTCCGTCCCGGCGGGCACCGTCTCCGAGAGGGTGATGTGGGGGAAATCCCACTCCGCCGGATTCTCCGGCAGAGGCCGCTCCCGCCAGCTGTTGACCCAGTTGAAAAAGAAGAAGTACCCCATCAGAAAGACCACCAGGAACAGGGTCAGCAGAAATTGCCGCAGCTGGGGATAGGTGCGCTTCTGCACCGGGGGCAGCTCCCCCTGGGCCAGGCGGCGGCGCAGGCCGGTGAATCGAACCGTCTGATACAGGACGCCCAGCACCGTCCCGCCCACCACGACCAGCAGCGCCAGAAGCAGAGGGGCCAGGCGCTCAAAATCCAGGACCAGCTCCATGGCAAGGACAGCGGGGGCGGTGAACAACTGGGCAAGCATGTCCCGCAGCAGCAAGCCGGCCCAGAGCAGGACGGCCGCTGCCGCCAGCCACTGCCGCCGGATGAGCTTTTTCATAGCCCAGCCTAAGCTCTCCGGGTCGGTGTACAGCTCCGGGGCCTCCGGGTTGTCACAGCGGTAGACGGCGTACAGCTTGCCGATCTGCTCCACAAAGCGCCAGCCCAGCTCCCGGTAGTTGGCCGCCCGCTCCCGCAGCTCTTTTGTCCCCTTTCCAATGGGCTCCAGGCGGTAGCGGCAGTGTTTAGCCTCCTCCGAGGGCTGAAATTCCACCCGGCCTATGGACCAGAAGCGGGAAAAACGTTTCAGTTCATAGCCTTTTGCGGCCAGTTCGTTGAGCCACAGCTCGATCCCCTGGATGTCCCACAGGGGGTAGGGGCAGAATTTTTTCATGGAAAACACCTCCAAACGATGGGGCCGTCACCCGATCAGCTGCGCGATCAGCATGGACAGACAAATCAGAATCAGAACGCCGGTGATCCCGTCCAGCGCCAGCTTCCAGGCGCTCAGGCCCCGGGCGGGCGGCGGGGGCGCGCCGTCTCCGTCCTCCAGCCGCCGCTGGGTCCGGCGGGCCTCCCGCCAGAGGCGGCGCTTGAACAGAAGGGCCGCAGCCAGCAGAAGCAGGGCCAGCAGCTCCAACGACAGGAGAAGCGGCGTGAACGAGACGGAGTACACCTTGGGCTCTAGGACCAGGTCATAGAACAGGAAGAACACCATCCCGGCCAGCGACATCCAAAATTCCCGCCGGAACTGCCCCACCAGGTCCTCCAGGGCCAGGGCCTTGGACTGGGGGTCGGTGTAGGGCTCCGGGGCCTCCGGGTCGTCGGTAAAGAAGAGGTAGTAGAGCGATTGGCAGTAAAAGCCCTCATACCGCCAGCCTGCCTGCCAGAACAGCTCCGCCATGTCCGGGGACGGACCGGAGAGGGGGTCGCCCTCCCGCACCGGCTCCAGCCGGAAGCGGCGGAAGGGGGCGGGGTTTCCAGTTTGGAACCAGGTGAGATAGCCCAGGCGGGAGTGGAAGAACAGGCCGTCATGGGCCATCTCCTCCAGCCACTGCTCCTGAGCGGCGATCTCAAATTTTAAGTAGGGGTTCCATTTGAGGACGGTTTTCATAAGAATGCCTCCTAACATGAGGGTTCTGTGTAGGGGCGGCTATCAGCCGCCCGCCGTTTTCCCAACTCGTATCATGCGGGCTGGTTTGGAACCCGCCCCTACTCCACCATCCCGGCGAGCTCCTCCAGGTGGTCTACCAGATTGCCGGAGCCCGTGTACTGAACGCACGCCGCCCGGCCGTTGCCGGAGAGGGCGGCCAGCTGAAAGCCGCCGCCGGGCTGGACCGCCACGGCGCACCAGTCCAGGCCGTCCACCGCGTACTCGGTGACCGTCCAGCTGTCCCAGGTCTCCTCCGGAGCGGTCCACCAGGAGCGGTAGTCCAGGGCCTGCCACTTGTCCAGCAGCTCCTGGGCCAAGGGCTGGGCCAGCGGTGCGAGCAGGGGCCGGTACCAGCGGATGTACAGATGGACCTCACGCCCGCCGCCGTCCCAGCCGCTCTGGTCCAGGCCCACCTGGTCCCAGCACAGCAGGGAGTGGTCCAGGGAGACCCCGTACTGGCTCCGGGACAGGTCGGGCTGGAAGCCCTCGCCCTCCAGGGCGGAGAGGGACAGGGGGGTGAAGTATGTCTCCGCCTGGGGCGGCGGGTCGGTGTTGATTTCCCAGATGCTGTAGACGATGTAGATGGGGCCGGCAATGATGATCCACGCCGAGAAGGCGGAGATCATCAGCGCCCCCGCCCCGTTGCGGAGGGGGCGGCTGCGGAGGGAGACCTGGTGGTCCATGGGAACTCCGTCCCGCAGCTGACGGGCCAGCCGCACCGTCCTCCGCCAATTCCAAACGTCCCGGATGGCGAGGGGGACGCTCAAAATCAACATAGCGGCGACGGGCGCGGTGTGAATGCCGCCGATCAGGAACAGCAGGGGCTGGGAGGGCAGCAGGGGAATGAGGACCGCCAGGACCAGGTAACAGGCCAGCGTCACCAGCAGGCTTTTCCGCTGGGACCGGGCCATCTGGGCCACCAGCTCCCCCTGGAGGGGCGGGTCGGTGTGGGGCTCCTCCGCACGGGGGTCGTCCGTGAAGAAGATGGGCATGGAGGCGCCTGCGGCCGGGCACACATAGGTCCAGCCGAAGTCCTGATACAGGTCGATCAGGGCCTGGGGCGGGGAGACGGGCCCTCTCCGGTCCGGCTTGCAGTATTCCACCCGGTAGCGCACCGCTCCGGGGGCTTTTCGGGTGAAGGTGCAGAAGGAATTCCGGTATTTGGTCAGATAGAGCCACTCTCGGGCCATGTCCTGAAGCCAGCTCTCCAGGCTCTGGATGTCATATGGGCTCACCGGGGTGAGTTTTCGGATGCACTTCATAAAATTCCCTCCTCCTCCGCGTCCATAAGGCAGGACCGCAGGCGGTCCACCTCCTCCTGGTACACCGAGCGCCCCTTGGGGGTGATGCGGTAGGTGCGCTTGCGGCCGTCCACCTCGGTCTCCTGGATGAGCTTCTCGTCCTGAAACTTGCCCAGCAGGGTGTACAGGGTGCCCGGGCCCAGCTTGACCCGGCCGCGGGTCTTTCGTTCGACAAATTCGGTGATCTCTGTGCCGCACATGTCCCGGCGCAGGAAAGACATCAGGACATAAAACATAGGTTCGGTCAGAGGACCGCGGCTGTTTCCGCCCATCTGAACACCTCCTTGGGATGCAATATCGCGAGTCGATATCGTCTAATGATATTGTAATATCGCCTGGCGATATTGTCAATCCTGTGGGGAATATCCTGAAATATTCGGAGAATGATACAACTTTTTGAGGGGCTTTTTGTGGAGGCTGACCGGCCGGAAGGGCACAAAAAAAGCAGCCCCGGCGGGGGCCGCATGGATATGGGGGAGAGGGGGCTGTCACGACCCGGCCGGCATGGACAGCCCGTGGAGAAATCCGTCCATCTGGGGGGAGAGGACCTCGCCGCCGATGACCGTGTTCCGGTAGAGCATCAGATTGGCCTGGACCCCCGCCTCGCCGGTGGGGTAGTTGGTGATCTCATAGGTGTACCGCTTCACCCGCTTGCCGGCGTACTGCTCCAGGTCGAAGCCCTGGCTGGCCTGGAGGGACAGGTAGTCGTCGTAGCTCTCGTCCATCTCCTCCGGGATGAGCAGCTCCTCGGTGGCCAGGGGCTCCTCCAGCACCTGCCAGCCGTAGCCCTCCAGGTAGGCCACCCGGTCCTCGTTGGACTTCACACCCTTGGGGCTGGGGAGGCCGGAGGCGGAGGCCGAGGCGGCTTGGAACGCGCCGCCCCCCAAATTCAGCGCCAGAGCCGCGCAGCACACCAGCGCGGCGGCGGCCACGCTGAAGGCCAGCTTTCTTCTGGGCAGCTTTGCGGTCATAATCAACACAGCGCATATCTCCTTCCCGTTCCTGGTCTTTGCTTCATTCTTATGCGCCCCGGGACAGGGGTATGCCGGAGAGAGAACAAAAAAGTATTGAATTTCCTGGTGCCTTTTGGTACAATAGACCGACGTGTGAAAAAACAGTCCGAATTTTCAGGAAACGGGGGCGGCGGTATGGCGCTGGAGCGGCTGGACAAGCTGCTGGCCTCCACCGGGCACTGGTCCCGGCGGGAGGTGAAGGACCTGGTCCGGCAGGGCCGGGTGCTGGCGGACGGCCGCCCTGCGGCCCGCCCGGAGGACAAGTTTGACCCGGAGCGGGTTCGGCTGTCTGTGGACGGCCGGGAGGTGGACTGCGCACCCTTTGTGTATCTGATGCTCCACAAGCCGGCGGGGCTGCTGTCCGCCACCGAGGACCGAAACCAGAAAACGGTGCTGGACCTTCTGCCGGAGCACCTGCGCCGCCGGGGCCTGTTTCCCGTGGGGCGGCTGGACAAGGACACCGAGGGCCTGCTCCTCCTCACCGACGACGGGCCCCTGGGCCACGACCTGCTCGCCCCGAACAAGCATGTGGACAAGGTGTACTACGCCCAGGTGGACGGGGCGGTGGACGCGGCCGACGCGGAGGCCCTGGCCCAGGGGATGGTGCTGGGGGACGGCCTTGCCTGCCTGCCCGCAGGTCTGGAGCCCCTGGGGGACGGCTCGGAGTGCCTGGTCACCCTCCGGGAGGGGAAGTACCACCAGGTGAAGCGGATGCTGGCCGCCCGGGGGAAGCCGGTGCGGTACTTGAAGCGCCTGTCCATGGGGCCCATCCGGCTGGACCCGTCCCTGGAACCGGGGGAGTGGCGGCCCCTCACCCGGGAGGAGGTAGCAGCTCTGCGAAGGGGACAGTGAGTTTCTCGCAAGGTTTTGGTTGTTTTTCACAAAAAAATTGGGAAACCCTCTTGCCAAACCGGGGGGTAAACCGTTATAATGTCAATAGTTGTTTCAAGAGTTTTACTTGGGAGGGATCCATGTGTCCAGCAGGATGTTTCAGGGAGTGGTACTCCAGATGAAAGACAGCGTCGACCGCACTGTGGGTGTGATCGATGCAGACGGGATCGTGGTGGCGTGCAGTGAACTGACCTGCATTGGCGAGCATTGGTCCGGCGCGGTGACCGCCGTCAATGCCGCGGACCACGCCGCCGCCCATTTTGAGGGAAAGACCTTCAAGCCCCTGGCGGGCTGGGGGGCTCAGTTTGACTATGCCGCCTTTGTGCAGGGGGAGGACGAGATGGCCGGCTCCCTGTGCGCCATGGCGGTGGTGGCCTTCAACGGGGCCAAGGCCTACTATGAGGAGAAGCACGACAAGGCCACCTTTGTGAAAAATATCATCTCGGACAATATTCTTCTGGGTGATATTTATACTCAGGCCAAGGAGCTGCACTTCGTCTCCGAGGCGCCCCGGGCCGCCTTCCTGGTGCGCCAGCTGGGCCCCGCCGACGTGAGCACCATCGACGTCATCCAGAACCTGTTCCCGGATAAGCAGACCGACTTCGTCATCTCCATCAACGAGACCGACGTGGCCCTCATCAAGCAGCTGCCCGAGGGGGCGGACGCCCGGGAGCTCCAGCGCATCGCCAAGCAGATTGCCACCGCCGTCACCCAGGAGCTGGGCATCAAGGTGGTCATCGGCATCGGCACCGTGGTCAACCACATCCGGGATCTGGCCCGGGCCTACAAGGAGGCCGGCGTGGCCATCGACGTGGGCAAGGTGTTCGACACCGAAAAGACGGTCATCAACTATGAGAACCTGGGAATCGGCCGGCTGATCTATCAGCTGCCCACCATCCTGTGCCAGATGTTCCTCCAGGAGGTTTTCAAGAAAAACCCCATCGACGCCCTGGACCAGGAGACCCTGCTTACCATCAACAAGTTCTTCGAGAACAACCTGAATGTGTCCGAGACCGCCCGGAAGCTCTTCGTCCACCGGAACACCCTGGTGTACCGTCTGGAGAAGATCAAGAAGCTCACCGGCCTGGACCTGCGGGAGTTCGACGACGCCATCACCTTCAAGGTGGCTCTGATGGTCAAGAAGTACCTCATTTCCCGGGGAATCGAGTCCTGACAATTCTACAGAGTGCAAAATGGGGCCTCTGTCTGCCGCGAGGCGGACAGAGGCTCTTTTTCTTGTGGAATCCGTCGCCCCAAAAAGGTGACATAAAACCGAAAATTGCCATTGACAAAGAAAGGTTACGGGTGTAACCTAATAGGGCACAGGATTTCCCGGGAAAACATTTCCACTTGTTGCTTTGGGAAACTGTGAGAAGCGCATTTTCGTTTTGAGGGAAGGGCCGCCGGCGCGTCCCGCCTCAGGACTGACTTTATTTGGGCGCATGGCGCGCCCCGACATAACTATATCGTGAGGACTATCTTACATGATACGCTTTATTGACGTTTATAAGGAGTACGACAACGGCACCAAGGCTCTGAAGGGCATCAACCTGCGCATTGACGACGGGGAGTTCGTCTTTCTGGTGGGACCCTCCGGGTCCGGCAAGTCCACCATCATCAAACTTATCACCGGGGAGATCGGCCTCACCGAGGGCAAGCTCATGGTCAACGGGTACAGCCTGAACAACATCAGCCCCCGGCAGGTGCCCCTCATGCGGCGGACCCTGGGCATCATCTTCCAGGATTTCCGCCTTATCGACAAAAAGACGGTATATGAGAACCTGTCCTTCGCCATGCGGGCCATCGGGGCCTCCCCCCGGGACGTGAAGCGGCGCATTCCCTATGTGCTGCAGCTGGTGGGGCTGGAGCACAAGGCGGACCGGTACCCCGGCCAGCTCTCCGGCGGCGAGCAGCAGCGTGTGGCCATCGCCCGGGCTCTGGTGAACAACCCCAACATGATCATCGCCGACGAGCCCACCGGCAACCTGGACCCCCACCGGTCCATGGAGATCATGATGCTGCTGGAGCGCATCAACGATCTGGGCACCACCGTGCTGGTGGTCACCCATGAGAAGAGCCTGGTGAACCGGTTCACCAAGCGGGTGGTGGCCATCGAAGACGGCCGCATCATCAACGACGAGACAGGCGGGTATTACAATGGCGAGAAGGTTTGATTTTCAGTATTACTGCAGCGAGGGCTTCCACTCCATCTTCACCCACGGCTTTATGTCCTTTGCCGCCGTGTGCATGATTGTGGCCTGCCTTCTGATTATGGGCTCCTTTTCACTGGTGGCGGTGAACTTAAACCACATGCTGGGGGACCTGGAGGACGACAATCTGTTTTTGGCCTATGTGGACGAGAACTACACAGAGGAGGAGGCTCGAGCCCTCCAGAGTCAGATTGAGGCGGTGCCCAATGTGGGTCAGGTGGCCTTTGTCACCCGGGCGGAGGCTTTGGACGACTTCCGGGCGGGCCGGGAGGACAACCCCCTGCTGGCGGATCTGCCCGATGAGGTGCTGCGGGACCGCTTTGAGATCCATGTGGACGACATCGAGCAGCTCCAGGCCACCTCGGAGCAGGTAGATGGGATCACCGGCATTGTCGATGTGAACGCGGCCTACGACATCGCCCAGGGATTCGTCATGGTGCGGAACATCGCCGCCGGCGTGGCCATTGTGCTGGTGACCATGCTGGCCGTGGTGTCCCTGTTCATCATCGCCAACACCATCAAGCTGGCCTTCTTCTACCGCCGGGAGGAGATCGCCATTATGAAGATGTGCGGCGCCACCAACGCCTTTATCCGGTGGCCCTTCATCGTGGAGGGCATGATTTTGGGCATGACCGGCGCCCTGGTGGCTTTCTTTGCCCAGTGGGGCATCTATGAGCTGGTGAGCAAGGCCATTATCCAGAACAACGGCCTGTCCCTCATCACCGTTCTGCCCTTTACCTCGCTGGCGTGGCAGTTTTTGCTGGTATTTATCGTGGCCGGGCTGCTCATCGGTGTGGTGGGCTCGGTGCTGGCCATTCGGAAGTTTTTGCAGGTATAAGGTTTCGTGGGAAAGGAGCGCAAGGCATGAGACCGAAGAAGCAGCGGATTGTAATGGGCATTTTGGCCGTGGTGATGGTGATTGCTCTGATCCTGCCCATGGTGAGCACCTTCTGGATGCGGTGAGGTGGCCGGCATGAGACAGTGGTGGAAAGAACACGGAAGAAAGTGGGCGTTTCGCCTGTGCGGCCTGGCCCTGGCAGCGGCGGTGGCGGTCTCTCTGCTGCCCGAGACAGTGGTGGTTCCCGCCTCCGCCGTGACCCAGGCGGAAATCGACGCCATGCGGGAGGAGGCCGACGACCTGAAAAGCCAGCAGAAGGAGATCCAGGCCAAGCTGGACGCCCTGGAGGCGGATCAGGCCAACGCCATGGAGCGCAAGACCCTGCTGGAGCAGCAGATCAACGCCACCCAGGCGGAGATCAATACCATTGCCGCCCAGATCGCCAAATACGATGAGCTCATCGCCCAGAAGCAGGAGGAGCTCAGCCAGGCGGAGGCCGAGGAGCAGGCCCAGTACGAGCTGTTCTGCGAGCGGGTGCGGTATATGGAGGAGCAGGGGGAGGTCTCCTACTGGTCCATTCTGTTCTCCTCCAAGGACTTTGCGGACCTGCTGGACAACGCCATGATGGTGGAGGAGATCATGGACTATGACAACCAGGTCATGGACCAGCTCATCGCCCTGCGGGAGCAGATCGAGGAGGACAAGGCGGAGCTGGAATCCGCCCGTCAGGCCCAGCAGGCCGCCAAGGAGGAACAGGAGGCGGCGCAGGCAAACCTGAAATCTCAGGAGGCGGAGGTGAGCGCCCTCATCGACCAGCTGGCCGCTCAGGAGGACCAACTGGAGGCGGAGGAGGCCAAACTCCAGGCCGCCGCCAACGCCGCCGACGCGGAGATCGCCGCCGCCGAGCGGGAGCTGGCCGCCCAGATCAACAACGTGGTCAGCGAATCCGGTTTTATGTGGCCGCTGCCTGGATATTATAACCTGTCCTCTCTGTTTGCCGGGCGCATCCACCCCATCACCGGCAAGCCCCAGCACCACACGGGCATCGACATCCCGGCCCCCAGCGGCACCAGTATTCTGGCCGCCAAGAGCGGCGTGGTGACCACCTCCACCTACAACAACTCTTACGGCAACTATGTGGTGGTCAGTCACAGCGACGGCACCTCCACTTTGTACGCCCATATGAGCCGGCGGGGCTGTTCCAAGGGGGATGTGGTCTCCCAGGGCCAGACCATCGGCTATGTGGGCACCACCGGTTCCTCCACCGGCAACCACCTGCACCTGGAAGTCCGGGTGAACGGGAGCCGGGTGGACCCCACCCAGTATTTCAGCGTGGCCCTCTATATGGGAGGAGCCCGGGTCAATTAAAGGGGCTCAGAAAATTGCGGCGGGGCCTTGAAAAAACGCCAAAGTCGGGCAGAACAGTCCTTTTTGGGCTGTGCTGCCCGGCTTTTTTTCATTGAGCTCACTATGCGGAGAAAAGGAGCGTGCGCACAGCCGGTATGAGCGGTGCGGGCAGCGGGCCGTAAAAAGAGGGGAGGCTGGATTGACAAATCGCCCGGAGCACCTTATAGTGGTAGAATAACCAGTCAGACCGGGCGGGAGGATTCTGAACCCGCATGGAAGAGAGGGGAGCGCATCATGTACGAACTGATCCAGGTCACAGAAAGAAGCTGTTATATCCAGTGTCCGGCCAAAATCGGCTTGGTTCGCCTGGAGGGGGACCGTGTCTGCCTGATTGACAGCGGGAGCGACAAGGACGCCGGGCGCAAGGTGCGGCAGATTCTGGATGCCAGCGGCTGGCGTCTCACCGCGATCTACAACACCCACTCCAATGCCGACCACATCGGGGGGAATCAATATCTCCAGAGGCAGACCGGGTGCAGGATTTTCGCCCCCGGAGTGGAGCGCGACTTTACGCAGCACACAGTCCTGGAGCCGTCCTTTTTATACGGGGGCTATCCCTTCCGGGAACTTCGGCACAAATTTCTGATGGCCCAGGGGAGCGATGCCGAGGAGCTGACGCCCGGCTGTCTTCCGGAGGGCTTTGCGGCCATCGACCTCCCCGGACACTTCTTTGATATGGTGGGGTACCGGACGCCGGACGATGTGGTGTATCTCGCGGACTGCCTCTCCAGCCGGGAGACGCTGGACAAATATCAGATCGGGTTTATCTATGATGTGGCCCGGTACCTGGAGACCCTGGAGAAGGTCAAGGGGATGCGGGCGGCGTGCTTTGTTCCGGCCCATGCGGAGGTGGCGGAGGACATCGCGCCGCTGGCGGACTACAACATTGCCAAGGTCCATCAGGTGGCGGAGCAGATCCTCCATGTCTGCGCGCAGCCGCTGTGCTTTGAACAGATCCTCCAGCGGCTCTTTACGATATATGATCTGACCATGACCTATGAGCAGTATGTGCTGGTGGGCAGCACAGTGCGCTCCTACCTGTCCTGGCTGAAGGATACCGGCCGGGCAGCCGCCTTCTTTGAGGATAACCTGCTGCTGTGGAAACGAGCATGAGATTAAAAAAATGCCGCCCGACTGGGCGGCATTTTTGACGTATATCTGAAAAAATCAGCGCTTGGAGAACTATTCCGGGCATTTTACATCGTAACGAGGTGTAGTAAACCATTGAAAACAGTGATTTTTGATTTTCATAGTGTTCAAAACCGTGGCGTATTGCTAAGCACTTTCATATACCTTGTGCGGCAAATTTGCGGCAAGATTATCTGTCACCTAACGGGAAAGAGGGAGAACTTTGCCTACATAAAGTAGGCCGCCTGGGGTCTGGATTGTCAATGCCATCGGGAGAGAGAACAAAGGCGTGAAATTACCCTCCCTAATCAGCGTAGGACCCCTGAGATAGTCTGAGTGATCCTTACCTGCACCTCGGACATGAGGTGGGCATAGACCCTGCTGGTAATATCAGCAGAGGCATGGCCCAGGTGCTTACTGATGGCGTCCAGATTTTCTCCTGCCAGGATCAACAATGAGGCGTGCGTATGCCGGAGCCCGTGAATCGTAACCCGGTGCAACTCCGGGTGATGGCTCATAAAACGCCGGAACTGGGTATTTAACAAAGAACGATCATAGAAATGGCCTGTGGCAGAAGTAAACACTGCATTCGGCTCCATCCATGCAGAGCCAATGATTTTTTTCTGCTTGTCCTGTTCGGCTTTGTGTTCCTGGAGCATTTGCACAGTGGCATCGTCAATTACAATTTTTCGGATACTCATAGGTGTTTTAGGGGTAGACAGGAAGTAGCGGCCAGTCACATAGGTCAGGGTCTTGTCTACGAAAATCGTTTTATTTTCAAAATCAATCTTATCCCAGGTCAACCCCAGAGCCTCTCCGCTACGGAGGCCCGTCAGCAATAGTAACTTGATGATAGTATTAAAGGTGGAATAGGGAGCCACTAATTCCATCAGTTTTTTGGCATCTGCGGCGGAGAGATAATTGTTCCGCTCGGAAGAGTCAATCTCTACATCTCGTTTCCAGATAGTCCCGATGCAGGGATTTTCCGTAATGAATTTTTGGGAAACGGCATATTCAATGATGCTGTGCAGGATAATCTTGTTCTTCCTGACGGTCTGCGGCTTTTTTGTTTTTCCAAGTTCCAGAAGAAATTCCGTGATTCGGGCAGTAGTAAGATCTTTCAGCCGGGTATTGCCGAAAACCGGCTTGATATTCTTTCGATAAGAGCCTTCATAAGTATATGCTGTAATCTCCTTGAGGCAATTCGGAGCGTACTGGCTGAAATACAGATCGCCAAGTTCGGAGAACCTCATATTTTCTTTCAATGATTGATTGTTGGTCACCTTCACATAAAAATCATCGTAAGCGGCCTCTACTACCCGTTTCAGTTGGCGGCCAGTCAGACCATCCGGGGGACGGTAGGTCATGTATTTTCGGACCTGTTTTCCATTACCATCAAAGCCATTAGACACCGTGAATTGAAATTTGTCGCCCCTGAGCCGAATGCCGTGCTTAAACTCCATATTGTTTCTCCTTTAGTCGAATAAAAGTTGAAGGCCCCCGTTTGGAGCAAACATACAAAGAGGTGCGCTCCAACGGGGGCCAATGATTATATTGTTAAGGCTTGACTGTTCAGATATGCAATTACATTGTCATAACAAACATAAGCCGTGTTTCCACTATAAACAGCTGAAATCTGCTTGCTGCGCACCCATTCACGGAGTGCGTGTTCCGATATATGATAGCCATGCTCCACTAAAGCCCTGTGGATCTGGCGAATTGTACCGACCTTACATTCCATTATTAAGGCCCCCTTAATTTGATGATTGTAGTCGGTAAAACAATACGCATTTTAACCGCCGCCACCACCAAATCGAGCCGGCCCGATACCTTCCTCCAGACCTCCACCGCCAGACTAATTTATACTAAATTCCGCCGCCACCGCCACCGTCAACTAATCCTGACCACCGTAGCCTCCCGTTCCGATTATTCCGCCTGTTCAGAAGTTACTTCTTATCCTCCGCCATACTAAAAATCCAGCCACCACCCCTTCCGTTGCTCTTCACCATTCCTTTTATGCCCAGTCCTTCCAAGCAATTATTCACGCCACTCATTTTTAAGAACCCATCTCCTCGATCAGTTCGTTTCTTATGGCCAGTGACCTTGTGATAAATTTCGTGAATTTTTTCACTAAAGACTTTCTGCTCTGATTTATCCTTCAATACACGACCATTATGCCCTCTTAAAAACTCCATCAATTCCTTTTTATTTTCTTCATTACTGCTATATCTCAGCCAGTTCCGTTCATCATAGGCATCGGGTTGACCGAGCCAACCATGTACAACGCAAGGGAAGGCAGAATCGCCGTATTGGTCGAAGGCCTCTGCCAACTCTTCGTAATACTGCTTTTGGCGTAACAATTTATGATACAGTAGATCGTTAAATTTGTAACTGCCGCTATAATCCAGGTACAGCAACGCACCTTTGGTGCGATCTCCCTCCAAGCGAAAGCGATCAACATAACGGTTGTAGTGTTTGGACTGCTTAATTTCTGCCGCTAAAGACAATAGTGCACTGTTCCTATGTACCAGCCCATTGAGCCGTTTTTGACTGACAGTTTTGATGTAAAGAGTGAACTTGGGCGTTCCTTTAAAACGGACACGACCAAGCGCCTGCATGAACATGGTGCGATCCTCAAAGGGGATTACCACATGTTTCAGATCTTCATCGTGGATGTTTACGCCACAGTCTAAGACGGAGGTGGTTATTAGAACTCGACAAGGGAGCCGCTCTTCATCAAGCAACTGATTCCACACATTGCTCCCCTTTGAGTCCGCCGAGATAAACTCGGCATCATCTCCGATGGTTTCTTGCAAGACCGCTCCCCGTTCCTTGGATGGAACAAAGATCAGCCACTTGTCCTCTCCGCTTTCCCTGATTTCATGATAGAGTTCATCGTCATGATGGAAGTAGCGGATGGGCAGGCTACTGTACTTGCCATATTTATACTGATACAAGTCAATAACTGGTGTTTGCCCCAACATCAAAGGAGAAAACCGTGCTCCGGTACGCTCTACCAAGGGACGCTTTGCTCTGCCTTCTGCCTCTGCCACAGGTAGTAAGGTATCCTCCAGAGTAGCCGTCATATAGATTCGGGTTGCCTCATTGAACAACTGAGGGATTATATTCAGTAGCCGTGCGGCATTTGGATTGAAGGAAATATCAGATGTGAAGTAGTGGACTTCATCCACAACCAGAACCGATACTTCCTTGGCATACTCTCTTCCCTGCGTAGTAGACAGGAAGAAATCCAACGACTGTAATGTCATGATCTTCACAGGACCAAAATCAGTTTTCTTTAAAACCCCTTCTGGGGTGAGACAACCGATCTCAGACGGCTCGACCATTTCAATTACTTCTAGTTTCTGCTGATAAGATACTGCAAGCCGATTACTGACCAGCAGCATCTTACCCCCAGACTGCAATACCCTCGGCAAGACCTCATGCAAGATAAAGTACGTCTTGCCAAATCCCGTCGGTGCCTGAATGATAACTGCATCAAAACTGCCCAGAACAGCGTCAATGCCTTCTGCAATACAGGTCACATCCGTTGAAACAGGATGTAAACGGACGTTACCCGGGAGATGAGCGTCGTATTTTCGGCTGAGGTGCGCATTAGTAGGTACCTCTGTCTTTAACTTTCTAAAATCTATCATGGGAAAATACCTCCTATGGAAATTTTAGTAAGAAAAGAGTTGAAAGATTCAATTATCAAGGTGCAGGTAAGATTCTCTTGACTTTAGTTTATTTTCACGATAAAATAAAATCAATTAAATCCACCAAAATGATATACCGACAAGATGATTTTGTCAATAGAAATTTTTAAACTTTCTCAACTTTTAAGGAGGCCATCATGAAAGTCGATTTTTACGACCTATATATTGCCCTTTGCCGTGATATTGAGATTTCTCCCAGCGAGGCAGCTAAATTGATGGGATTCAATAAAAGCACTGTTTCCTTATGGAAGAACAAGCACACAACACCGACCGATAAAATACTTATAAAAATGGAGCGCTTTTTTAACGTGCCCTACTCATTTCTTACACAATCTCCGCCGTATAATTGCTGGAAAGAAATACTTGAAGACTATTCCGGCTTTTTAAAAGCAACCGAGTTATCAGAACAAGTCCTTTTAGAATCCTGGGGTATTGATCCACAGAAACTTAGAGTTAAGGAATTAGTTAAGTTTATTAATGACTATATCGCAGAGATTAGGTATGAAAATGGTGTATGGACTATTATTAGTAAGGCTGATGCGAATAATCGTACATCCCGTGATATTAGGCATATCCTGAAAGTTCTGCAGAAAAGTCTGGAAAATAATGACATATACTCATATGGAAATACTCAAATGACAAATACTGCCCGTCAGCGTCTAATCTGGGCCATCCAACTTGGCCTGGATGCCGCAGATGGCATCATAAAAAATGAAAATAAGCCTTCTTGACGTTTTTCCTCAAAAACGTCATTCGAATTTTTGTCATTGCGCCCTAATAATAACAAAGACAAAAGTCTTTCTCTCACAGGGAGAAAGCCGGAGAGGGAATGAGGGTTCAGCAACTGTCTCCAGGTTTGCACCCAGTCCACCAAGGGGGAAAGGGAGAGGTGGCTTTCTCTTAAAGGCGGCCCAAGCAGGCCGCCGCTCTTTGGCTCTCCCTTTCCCCCTTCTGCATGATTTTCAGGTCTAGGTGCCCTCACTAAATGATTAAAAATGCCTCAAATTTATAAATCATTACATAACATAAAATTAAACTATAATACAAAATAGGAGGGCGTAGCCCTCCTATTTTGCCGGGGGGAGGGGGCTAATGGTCGTACAGCCTATCGGCTGTCCGCCCGCCCCCTCCCCCCGGACCCTCCTCCCCTCTTTTTATGCTTTCTCCTATTTCGTCCTTTTTTCGTTCTTATTGAGTAAATTTAAGCGATTATTTATGTGTTTATGGTTCATTTTGGATTATTTCTCCGGTTGCTGAATCCACGGAAACTACATCTTCTACCACAGTGGGCTGCACCAAGTACATATCATCGCTGATTTCTTGCTTGATGGTCTCGTCCTGGGCCAGACCGCGGAGAAACTCCGTTTTGAGTGGAGCATATTTCAGCACCCGTTTTAGCACCGTTTTCTTCGCCATTTCTTCAAAATTGGTTTGCCAGGGGCCGTTGTCATAAGCCTTGCTGTATTTCTGCGCAAAGGAACGGATTTCCTCTATGGACATGACCTCAAATCCATACCCGCCCTCTTTCGTCTTGAACACCGCATAGACATAGATCGGCTCTCCACGGTCGCCAGCGGCGGGGATATGCTTTAGTGTCGGTTCCAAGCCAAAGGAATAGGTAAAACTGTCCCCCGAATAGACCACTTGGGCCTGGATAATAGAAATCTCCCCGGAGCGATAGGCAAGGTCAATCAGACCTTTGTACCCCAGTTGGAATTGACACTCCATCACGCCCTTATTCCGATAAGGGATCAGGTATGCTTGTCCCAGCGGGGTATTCGGCTCGACCCCCAACTGGGCCGCTGTCATCATGGCCCCCAGGAAGGACTGAGGCGTAGTCTCGGCCAACTTGGGATTGGTGGACAAAGCGGACAGGACGATACGAGTAAAGCGTTCCGGAGTTATCACACTCGGGAGCGCCTTCTTGATCTCTTTTTCCATCTGTTTGATATACTGCTGTAGTGCGGGTTTACCCGTAGTCACAACGGCTGACTTCTGCGTCGCCTGCTGAATCATTTTGTTTGCAGTTGCCATATTTCAATTCCTCCCGCTTAGGCCACCAGGGACACGAATTTGTCCAACATGGCGTGGCCGTCCATGATGCGCCCCCAGTTGTTCTCCCGATAGTTCGCTGTCTTTCTCCTGGGAGCGTTGTGGGAGATCATATCGCTCATAGCGTTGACGGCTCCCCAGGCTGTTCCTCGGAATTTCAAAATGTCAGGGGCAAAGTAGCAGACCATGTACTCATTTTTTAATTTTTGGATATTCTGTTTTTCTCGGTCGGTGCTTTCCTCGGTAACGGGGAACATCTCGTCCAGAATCTCCCGCAATCTGTCACGGGTGACAGTTGTATTTGCCAGACGGTCTGCCGTCTGGCTCAAATCGTTCATATAGGCGCTTGCCATTTCCAGACAAACCCGGGCCTCATGCATTTTACTCGCCATGTCTCCGGTATGGCGGACAGACCACGCCCGTCTCGCAGACCCCAAAGCCAGGTTCAGGGTATTGTTGCAGACGACCCGGATTGGCGTCATACAGACCCGGATGGCCCCGCTCCCATCATGGGTGTTCGTAAAACAAAGATATGGCTCGGTCTTGTCGCCAACGATTTCTGTTTCGGGTAGCCTCGCCAACAGCCAGATCTTCCGGCCTCCATTCAGGCTCCCGGCAGTCTCATATCGCACATCCCCACCAATCAGGGAATCGGTAAACTCAAATGCCTCGGCGTTCTGGACGATTTTATAGCGGTCAGAGACAACGCCCAGCACCGTTCCATCCGAATCCCGAACATTTGCTCTATAGTTCTTGATTTTGGCCCCGCCGCAAACCTGGATATTCCGCTGTACTACACTCCAGTCCAGACCTGCCATGCGGAGCGCATCGGTACTGGTAGGTGCCTCTTCTACTCGGGTTCCCAGGCCGTGCCACGGCTTTTCACGGACATACATCATGCTCTCTACTAATGCTGGCATAATAAAAACCTCCTTAAATTATCCTGCGTTTTTCAGATTTTTCTCAACTTCTGATACCTTTACCTTGAAGGGCCTCGCTGTGATCTGCTTGTAGAATGGTGCCAGGTCAATCTCAGGGTGCGCCCTGGCAAATTCCTGGGGCTGAAAGATCTGCCGGGTCTGGGATTTCCATGAGACAGAATAAATTCCGCAGTCTCCACGCTCTGCCTCGCCCATATCCGCCTTGATGGTGTTCTCGATAGCCCCGATACTTTCCAGGATTTCTTTCTTCTGGGATTGAAGTTCAAAATACCGGGACAGCAACTGTTCTCTCCCAAAGAGGTGGATGTCCCCGCCTCTGCTAATAGGATAGATGCGCTGCAAAGCGTTTCCAGTAGGCTCCAGGCCATCCAGGGCTGGAGGGCTACCCTGCTCCACCAGCTTCCAGAAATCCTGCTCTGCGGCCATGAGTGCGTCGATCTCCGTTTGATCTCGCTCCAGAGTAAAGGTGAAAAAACCACGTCCATAGACCAGTACAGCGAGATACCAGCGTGTAGCACCTGTTACCGCCAGATAGTGGACACACTGGGCGTAATACTTCTCCGGAAACTCTATTCCCTTGAACTGTCGGAGATTCAGCGTTGAGGTGGTCTTGCACTCCAGCCCAGCGTTCTCACCCACCACAGTCCGGTCAATGTCAGCGTGGGCGAAGGGATAAAGAGAATTGTAGAGTATGGCATTGGAGCGACGGACAGTCTTTCCGGTGGCCTCCATCCATCGCTCCGCCACATACCCCTCCAAGTCTCTCCCTTGCCGCATGGCCTCGTTGTCCTCCTGATCTGCAAATCTACCTGTCTTATCCGCCCATACCGTGTAGGGTGTGGCATACTGACTTAGGCCCACGATCCCAGCGGCATCGCTTCCGCCTATGGACTTCCGCCGCTGGGCCAGCCAGTCTGCCCGGCTCATGGATCGGGTACTGAGGCGCACCAAGTGTTGATTCATTGTGATCGGCTCCTCTCTAAATTGATTAAATTGATTTCGACATGCTCCAGCCCCTTCCGGTTGCCCCGGAGTATATCACAGGGATGATATGTCACTGAGAATCGCCACTTTAACGAAAAATCCCCTGGGCCACATGGCCCAGGGGATTCCTCATATTAGGTTTGCTTGGGTTTTGATATATTCCTCAATCGCAAGGCGGGGGATTCTCCATACCCTTCCATTTTTATAGGCTTTCAGTTTCTTTTCTGCCAACAATGCATACAGCGCATTTTTACCAATCTTCAACGCCTCGCAAGCCTCGTCCACTGTCAGGAGGTCATCGTATGTTTCCAGCATGGCTGCAATCCTTTCCGCAGTTTGAACAGGATTTATTCCCACAGAATGGACAGAGGCAGTCCTGAACAATGCGCTCTAACTTCTTTCTGTTTCTGGGCTTGCATTGATTTGCAAGAAATCCCTTCTTCTCTAACTGCTGGTAAATGGCCACTTCGGTACGATCCAGTTCAACCGCAATCGCAGAAATTCCGATGCCCTCTTCGAACATGGTCGTCAATTTTTGCACTTCATCCTCTGTCCAATATTCTCCAGAGCGTTGTGGCGGTCGCTTTCCAGTTCTTAGGCTGCGCAGTTCTTTACGGTAATTTTCCATAGGTTGCAACACCTCCTTAATGATTATTGAGATGTTACTTCCACAAAGAAAAGAATTAAATTGTTAGAAATTTTCGAGAATGACAGTGACTGTCCACTTCATTTGCTATACTACAAACAACATGGGGACTAGTCATCAAATTGCAAGAACTTATATGCCGGCACATCCAGAACAGAGGCGATCTGAAACAGCGTGTCCAGTGATACTGCCTTCTTGATATTTGGGGCCTCTACATGGCCGATAAATGCCGGGGTACGGTCCACCTTCTCTGCCAGCTGCTCCTGTGTTAGCCCACGGAGTTTTCGGTAATATGCAATACGCAACCCCAGTTGGCGGTACTCTGATTCGTAGGCAGAATTCATGTCATCACCTCGCTGGGTATATGTTACCCAAGAATGACAGCAATTGACATGGCCTGAATTTTAGGTTATCATATCTTACAGATATGGGCATATTGTACAAACGATTGGAGGGAGGATTATGGAACATTTACCGGAGGCAAAATCGGCAAGAATGCTGGCCGTCTATACCCGGTTAATGGCCGGGCAGATCTTGAACAAGCATACCCTGGCGCTGGAATATGGGATTACCGAGCGGAGCGTTCAGCGAGATATGGAGTCTCTGCGGTGTTTTCTGACAGAACAGAACCTCCCCCAAGACGTGATTTATGATCGCAGAGAGCGGGGTTACCGCTTGGTCAACAGCGTACCCAAAGGGCTGACTAACAGCGAAATATTAGCCGTCTGCAAGATTCTATTGGAAAGCCGCTCTATGATTCGAAATGAGATGTTGCCGATCCTGGACAAGCTGATCGACTGTTGTGTACCGGAGGAAAATAAGAAGGCCGTCTCTGATCTGATTGCCAATGAAAAGCACCACTACATGGCACCTCACCACGGGCGGCCCATTCTCACCGGCCTGTGGGAGATTGGACAGGCGGTGAAAAAACAGCAGATACTGGAGATCACTTATGAACGGATGAAGGAGCCAAAGCAAGTACAGCGGCGAGTCTGGCCGGTTGGGATCATGTTCTCGGAGTATTACTTCTATCTGACGGCCTTCCTGGAGGATAAGTCAGACTTTGAGAACCCGGACGACCTGTTCCCCACCATTTACCGGATCGACCGGATTCAGAATTTCAAGGTTTTGGACGAGCATTTCAGGATTCCTTACAGCGGTCGCTTTGAAGAAGGAGAATTTCGCAAGCGTGTGCAGTTCATGTATGGCGGTAGGCTGGAACGGCTCCGGTTCCACTATTCCGGCCCCTCCTTGGAATCGGTGCTGGATCGTCTTCCAACCGCTAAGGTCATCAGTCAGGACGCCGAGGGTTGGTTGATCGAGGCGGAGGTGTTTGGGAAGGGGATCGAAATGTGGCTACGGAGCCAAGGAAACTATCTTCGCAAATGTGAGGTGTAAATTTTCCATGGATAAAGAAAAAGATTCCAAGGAAGGGAAAGTAATCAATCCTGTTACGATTGCTGCAACGGAACGCGACTTGGTTCAAACACATGGAGAAGGCTCTAGCCAAATAATTCAAGCATATAAAGGTGTTCGCGTTGATGGGCAAGGAATAACAGAAGATTTTCATGGAAGAAGTCTAAAAGGTATTAGTAAATATAAGACCAATCCCCAATATAAAAATCAAAATATACAGCAACAGGCAGGTTTTTCTGCCGAATTGATTGATGAAGCTCGTCAAAACCAACAGGCAATCTTAGCCGGAGATGCAACTCGAACAAGAACTACAGATGGACTAGGGCAAACCAATGATCCCCAAAATGATTTAGTTAAAGTACATCCAGATGGTTCTGTTATATCCGGAAGCGGCACACAACTAAAATTTTACGGATATGAGTCACCTAAGTGCGATTATATTGACAAAAGCCTAAACAAAGATACCATTGCTGTTCCTAAAGGAAGATTAACCGAAGCACGTGCTTATTTGGATGAAAAAATAAAAATAGCTCAAGATAAAGCGAAAAGTTGCCAAGAAAAAGGCGCTATAGAGAAGGAAATAAAATTCAGACAACAAGCGGAAAAATATCAGGCAGCAAAAAGCAAGATTTATGAAGATAAGACCCTGCACTTAGAGGATTTCCAAATTAATAAACGTTATAAAGTGGTGTCTAAATATATCTCAGACGAATCTTGGGATAGATACGAGACAATAACGATTCCGAAAGGGGACTTAGAAGGCACGATTGCTGATGCTAAATATAGGGCCAAGCAATTTCGCGAAATAGCACATAAATATGAGGAACGTGGGGAGCACGATTTAGCAACTCAAAATTTAAAAAAAGCAGAACGTTGCGATACCCTAGTTTCAAAGGTAAAAGAATCAAATACTGAATTATCTGAAGCCGTATTTGCCAGGCAAAATCCCCAATTATTCACGATTAAAGAAGTACTCACCAATGGTCATCAAGCAGGTGTAATAGCAGCCAAGAATGCTATGGTCATGGGTGGAACAATTTCTTTGGCAATGAATGTCTATGCTATTGCATCAGGGGAAAAAGATCTGGCTGAAGCTACAAAAGATATGGCAACAGCTACTGTTGGTGCAGGTGCCTCTGCTTATTTAATCGGAAACGGTGGTACCGTATTGCAATCTGTTATGCATAGTTCAGGGGTTAACGCACTTCAGAAACTTTCCATGACAGGACTTCCTTCCGCCATTGTCGCTGGTGGAATTGAGATGCATCATATTCTAAAGGCATACTTTAGAGGAGAAATCACAGAAACCGAAGCTGTACAGCAATTAGGGGAAAAAGGTGTTGGTACGCTTGCGGCTACTTATGGTGCAACAGTTGGGACATTAATTTTACCTGGGATTGGGACTGCTGTAGGCAGTATGGTCGGGTATATGGTCAGTTCCATGATCTACGGCTCCTGTTTGAGTATTCTTCAGGAAGCTGATCTCGCTTATGAAAATTACTTAGCAACTAAAAAGATGTGCGAAGCAGCAAGGGAGCAAATGCGGCAGCAAAGAATAATCTTTGAAACAGTAAGTAGTCAAATTCTGAACCACCATAAGAAGGTTTTTGATTCTTCCGTTCTCGCCTTAATGGATGCTTTTGAAGACTCCGACACAACGAATTATACAAATGCACTCAGTGCCTTGGCGCACGAATTTGGCCGGGAGCTTCAGTTCAAGGATGAATCTGAATTTGATCAATTTATGTCTGACTCGTCAAGCACACTTATTTTTTAAGTGTCAAAATACATTTTTAAGGAGGAACTTATTATGCCACTACCGTTAATTCCTATTTTGGGAGGAGCCATTGCGGCAGCAACAGCAGGTGTCGGAATCAAGAAAGGAATTGATGCAAAGAACGACATGGATTTGGCAAAATCGGTCAATCAAGAAGCTCAAAGTATTGCAAAAAAGGCTGAGGAGAGTATCAAGAACACAAAAGAGTATACCGCTAAAACGATTGAATTCCTCGGCAGACGGAAAATTGATATTCTGAGCGGCTCTGTCAAAGATTTTGTAACCGCTTTTGAGCAAATCAAGAATATTGATTTTCAGGAGAGTGAAGGTCTGGACGAACTTAAAAATTTCAACCCAAAGAGTCCAGGTTTTATCCAACTTAAAAAAGTGTCCATGGAAGCTGCTGACATTACGGTAAACGGCCTCGGGGCTCTTGGAAGCGGAGCTTTGCTGGCCTTTGGTACTTACAACGTGGTGATGGGTGGCTTAGGAGGCCTGTTGGTAACCGCTACTACTGGGACAGCACTAAGTACTCTTAGTGGTGTTGCTGCAACCAATGCCACGTTAGCATGGCTCGGCGGCGGTGCTTTGGCCGCTGGTGGGTTTGGAATGGCTGGCGGAATGGCCGTTTTGGGAGGGTTAGTTGCTGGCCCTGCATTGGCAATCGGCGGTTCCCTGCTTGCGAAGCAAGCAGACAAAGCCTACTGGGATGCCCACTCTAACCGTGAAAAAGCCAAAACTTTTGCTGAACAAGCAGAAGGAATCTGTAGTACGTTAAGAGCCATCAACAAACGTGCTGCTCATTTGCAGGAACTACTTTCAAAATTAAATCAACCGTTTACAGAATTAGTGGCTGACATGCGTAGCATTATCCGTAATTCTGGGACAGACTGGCAAACCTATACCAGTGGAGATAAGCGTCAGATATATAAGTGTGTCCAACTTGCGCAGGTTATCAAAATGGTCTTAGATACATCGTTACTAAGTGAATCTGGTGAACTCTTACCCGAAAGCAAAGCCGCTTTGGAGAAAGGCAATGAGTTCTTGAGCAACTTCACCCTTTAACCATGTTTCAATGCACAAAATGTGGCTGTTGCTGCCGATCCTTAAAAGGCATTGAACTATTCCAATCGCTAGATCGTGGTGATGGGGTCTGCAAGTACTTTGATGAGGCTACAAACTTATGCGAAATTTATGAAAACAGGCCACTTTTATGTCGAGTTGACGAAAGCTATTCTGCTTTCTTTGTTAATTCAATGTCTCGCCAAGACTATGAGGAACTCAATTACAAGGCCTGCGCCGAGTTGAAAAAACGCTTTGAAAAATAACCCCATAATATAAGGGGAAAGCCAGTGCGTCTGCACTGGCTTTCCCCTTGCCCATTGTCAGCGGCTTGTCCCCTTCCATTCCGGTCTGTCGGGATAGTTGAGTGCCTGCGGCTGTGCAAGGAGAAGATGGACACCAAGAACGTCTACCTCACCAACCCGGCCTTCGACAAGCAGCCCGTCCCCGCGCCCCAGCCCAGAGGCAACGGGTGAACACACCTGACCCAGAACAGGCCCGGACCGCGTCAAACGGTCCGGGCCTGCTTGTTTCAGGGACACTCTGCGGGCCGGTCAGGCCCAGTCCCTGATTTCTGTGAAAGAGCTGTGGTTTGGAGAAGCGTTAAGGCTGGCGCTCTGGTTCCTCAGCTGGGTCCGCTGCCTGGATCTTTTCCCTTGCGGCTACCACGAAGCGGCCCCCGTCGGTGTGGTAGCTGCATGTGATCAGCGTCAGCAGCCGGTCCCCGGGCTGAGCTGTGACTCCGGTGTCGTACAGGGCGGCCCCCTCCAGTCCGTCCACGTATTCCTGGAATGCCGCCGGGTCAGAGAGATCCTGGTAGTAGTAGAAGCGGAACACCCCAGTTTCGTCGGTGCGGTAGACCCGGCTGTAAAAGGCGGCCATCACTTGATAGGTATGCCGTTGGTAGGAGCCGTCCGGCTGGATCAAGTCATAGGTGATCTCCGGGTGCTCCTCCCAATAGGCGGGGTCGGCATAGCGGTCCAGGGAGCCAAACATGGAGCCGTTTCGCATATAGTGGCCGTAGATCATCACATGTTCGGAATCCGGGGCGGAGCCCGCCCCGATGAACAGGCTGCCGCTGACGGCGTAGCTGCCGTCAAAGGCCCGGCGCAGGTAGAATTCCGGCTCCTGTGGGGTGTAGAGCACCGGATAGTCCAGTTGGGTGCCGGGGACCGTCAGCCAGGCGGTCAGGTCGCTGTTTTGTTCTGCCAGAGTGCGGTAATTCCGCTCCGGCTTCACCTCCTCCGCGGCCTCCGGCTGCTGGGAGGCGGCGGGGATATACTCCTCTGCCCCCTCCTCCACCAGGCGGACCAGTTCCTCATTGGCCCGTTGCTCCCGGCCGGCTCGGAGCAGATCCCCTGCCAGCAGCAGGGCGGAGACCAGAAAAACCCCCGCGGCCAGGATGGCCAGCACCTGGCGCGGTCCAATGGTCCGCCGGGCGGTCCGGCGGCCGCCCCGGCGTGTGGTCTGATTCAGAAGAACCCCTCCTCTGGGATAAAATACCGGCGGAGCCCGCGCCCCGCCGGTATGCTAGAGATTTACTTGTGGCTGCGCCCTCTGCGGCCGGGCTTGGTAAAGGCCAGCAGGACCAGGACGCCCAGGGACGCCAGACACAGGGCGGACCACAGCCAGGTGAGGCTGGGGTCGCCGGTCTGAGGCACGCCGGGGTCGTCGGGGACATTGGGCTCATCGGGCTCGTCCGGCTCATCGGGAGGCGTGGGCTCGTCCGGCTCGCCGGGTTCATCGGGCTCATCGGGGATGTCAGGCTCGTCCGGGGGATTGTCGGGCGGATTGTCCGGGGGGTTATCAGGCGGGTTATCGGGGGGATTGTCCGGCGGATTGTCCGGGGTAAAGCTGTTTACAAACTCCACCCGGTCCGTGCGGTTCGCCTCGATCTCGCCGGAATCGGACACCATATTGGCAGTGTAGCCGTCCTCATTGGCGTCCAGCTCGGTGACAATGTACTTCACTCCCTCGGGCAGGCCGGTGGCGGTGGCGCGCTCGCCGTGGCGCAGCGTGAACTCGGCCACGCCGTTTTTAAAGTACATGCCGCCCCGCTGTCCGGTGATGTTCTGGTCCAGCTCCACCCGGAAGCGGAACTCCCGGTTTACGTCCGCGCCGGTGCCCTGGACGGTCTTGGTGACGGTCAGGCTGCCCTCGTCGTCATCGTCGTCGGGCGGGGGCGGCGGGGTTTCCTTGTCGCGGTGGTTGGTGAATACGGCCTCAGCTGTGCTGTTTGCCGGAATCGTGCCACTGTCGTTTGTGCTGCTGGTGTCATAACCGTCCTGGTTGGCCTCCACCTCTGTCACGGTGTAGGTGGTTCCAGCGGGCAGGTCAGTAGCGGTGGCAGATTCCCCGTCACGGAGTCTAAAGGTGGCCTTACCGCCGTTAAATGTCATGTCGCCATATGTACCAGTTACAGTTTTGTCGCTCAGCTCAACTGTAAAGGTAAATTCCTTACTTGTGCTTGCGTCATTTCCGGTGACATGCTTGGTTACGGTGAGTGCACCATACTCCGGGTCCGGGGTTGGCACAGTGTTGGTGACGGTAACTTCGGCAGTAGCACCGGCGGCAATGGTGCCATTTTTGCCAGTATAGGTCACATTGTAACCGGCGCTGCTCGCCTCCGTTTCTTCCACGGTATAGCCAATTCCAGCGGGCAGACCCGTGGCAGTTACAGATGCTCCATTCTTCAGCGTTACAGTGGCAGCACCGTTGGCAAATGTTACAGCACCATACTGTCCATTGATGCTAGGATCATCCAATGTAATTGTAATGGTAAACTCTGCATCGGCGCTGGCTTCTCCAACAACGCTCTTTTTCACGGTAAGATTACCTGGGGCGGTGTTGGTGACGGTAACTTCGGCAGTAGCACCGGCGGCAATGGTGCCATTATTGCCAGTATAGGTCACCTCGTAGCCCGCACTGCTGTCCGTTGTCTCCGTTACCGTGTATTGGGTTCCCAGGGGTAGACCGCGGATGGTAATGGATTCACCATTTTTCAGGGTAAAAGAATCTCCATCTCCAATATTTCCGCTGTTCCCATCGCTGAGAATAAACGGATAGTGATGTATAAGCGCATCACCGGTTTCATCTTTCAGGTTCAGCGTAAATTCGAACGTCTTATTGCTGCCCGCACTCTCGTCAACTAAGTTTTTCTCCACTGTCAGGGAACCGGTGCTCTGGCCGGGGGTGACGGAGGACACGGAGGGCAGGGTGAACTGCATCCAGCAGGTAGAACCGGACAGGCCGCGCTCAGTGTAGAAGAAGGTCAGGATATACTCCCCTTCGCTTCCCTTGTTGATGTAATCCCACAGGTTCACGTACTCGCCTACGGAGCTGTGGACGCCGCCGATGTCGCACACCAGCTTGCTGTTTCCATCGGGGTCAGTCAGGAACACCCACATGTCGTCGTCGCCGAAGAAGTAGTACTCCAGGGGACCGCGGTAGTCCTTGGTCAGGGTAAATTCGACGGCGTACTGCATGCCGAACATGTTGTTGTGGGCAATTCCATCATCGCTGGGAGGATATAGCTTCGTTCCATCAAAGCCCTGGTATTCTCCGCGATTCTGGTAATTTCCGGTCAGCCTATCTTTTCCAGGGTTGCCGTCCATAGGCCAGAAGTTGTTGGTCCAAATATGATCATATACGGTTGTACCAGTGACCGGATTGTTAAAATACTCAAGTCCTGTTAAAACACTCTCTTGCCGATCGTTGCTTACCGATGTCAGAGTGTACGTGTCACCCACGCGGTTGAAGCCTAATTTCCAGTTATCATGGGCCGTTTTTCCCGTTGCGACACCACCATTAAACAGATCAGGCGCATCGACACCGGATGCATACTGAATATTTCCGCTTTGATCCAAGCCTGTGACTAACCCAAAGGTACAGCCATCGTAACCTTCTCCACTATGGTTGTATTGATTTAAAGTATTACCATTCCAGCTTTCGTTTGCCAATCCGGTTCCTGTATTGGCATTTCCGAAAGCAAACTTTGCACCGCTTCCGCTATAATTTTCGGCGCTGTTGATGCCATAAGCGCCATGTGTAGCATCCCAAGTCGTCTTTCCATCCTTGGTGATGTCATAATCGTAGAAATTGACTGCATTGTTATACGGACCAGTGGTCGGATTATAGACCAGTCGGATCACAGTATCTTTTGTGACCAGGACCGTTGTATCATTTTCTTCTTCTGGATCATTGGTAAAATGAACATTGTCGGGCTCATAGATAGTCCAATCAGTGGAACTAATACTGTCAGAAGAAGCACCTGAATTTAAAACCCAAACTGAAACAAGCTCATAATGGCGGTTTTTGGACAGACGGTTAATATTTTCCAACTCATTGTAGCCGAGAAATGGGAAGGAATGATCCTCATAGACTTTTGTCAGTTTTTTTTCTGTCTTAATTTCACGTTTTCCATTTTCTACCTCGACTAGATAAAAACGTTTTTCCTCTATAGACCCATCATTTTTAGGAAGATTTCTACCGCTCGTGTCAATTATTTTTAGATACCCGCCTAGATCGTCAGTCTTTGCAAGATCCAGATTGGCATAATACTGAACGGTAAACGTCGGGTTGGCGGTGGGTTCCTGAAGGTCCACGGTGATTCGGAGTTCTGAAACCTCATCACCCAATGTAAATCCACCAGAAATCTCTGCGGTCAGAACCATCCTATCCGAAATTGTCTGTCCCTCAGAAGGCCAAGTAACAGGAATCTCAACATTGGTGAAAGTCTGGGTCTGCTTCCCGCCGTCACCGCTGGGGTCACCGTTTTGACCGTCGCCCTCCACCAAATACAGGGTGTTGGGCAGGGCCAGGGCCGCGGCGGTCTGGCTGTTGACGCTGATTTCGGCGCCGTCAGTCACGCCGCCGGCGGGTTCCGTCTCGATTTCGCCGGGAGTCCTGTCACCAGCACCGGCCGGATCGTCTTTGCTGGAGGTTACATCGCCGGTATTCCCGGTGTTTGTCTCCTCGTCAGTGTCGCTTTCGGTATCGGCGTTTTCACCGGCATTGACATCATCTGTTTTATTGCCATCATCTGTTTCACCAGTTGTACCACCGGTATTCGTATCTTTATCGGTATTTGTATCTTCACCGGTGGTATCCTTGCTGTCACTGCCGCCAGTCCCACCTTCCGGCGCTTGTGGCTCCTGTGGCTCCTGCTCCATCTCTACCTCTACTGTGGCACGAATCTCCTTGGGAAGCAGATCCTCGATCTCCTCCCAAGAGACGGTCTCTTCGCTGGCCTCGATGGTCAACGTGTCATCCTCGTGATCCTCCCCATCCGGCCAGACCCACTCCCACTGTGTCACGGTCCCGGATGTAACATCCTGAGAATCCACTGCAAAACTCACTGTTGGCTGCAGCAGCATGGTCCCCATCACCGCGGACAGGAGGACCGCCATTGCGCGCTTCCTTCGTTTCATGCTCTCCCTCCTAAAGGTCTGTTTTTATGCATTTGCCTGTTTGGGTTCGTGTTTTTGGGCCGCCTCACTCCTCCCAACCGACGGCCAGCTGTTCCCGGTCCAGAAGGCTCTCATAGGTCTCCCGAGCCTGTTCCTCCAGCCGTCCGATGATCGTCCGCCGGGTCTCCAGATAGAGCTTGTGCAGGCACCGGGGATTGCCCTTTTCCGGCTCCACCCATGCGTCCTGGCACAGCCTTCGGATGCTGTCCGTCACATTGCTGCGGAGAAGGGGCTTCCCATTCCGGGTGACAAACACCGGGCCGTCCCGCACTCCGCACCGCCGGGCGTAGCCCAGCAGCTCGTCCCGGAGGCCGTCGTACAGGAAAACTTCCTGCCGGCTCTCCCTGGGCTTGACCTGGATGCGGCCCGACAGGACCCCCTCTACCGTCACCTTGTGCAGCTCCTGCACCGTCACGCCGGTGGTGGCAAACAGTTTGATGAGCAGATAGGCCCGCTCCTTGCCCAGGCTCCGGGCGGTGGACAGCATCCGCAGATACTCCCGGCGGGTGAGCCTGGGCTGTTCCTCATGTCCGGGCTCCAGCTGGCCCTCCACCTGAAACTGCCGGTAGCCGCAGAACCCCACATAGCTGTTGGCAGCCGACAGGCAGGTGTTGACGGTCCGGCTGCTGTAGCCCTTCGCCAAAAGCCGTTCCCGCCAGCTCAGCAGGGTGTCTGCCCGGATCACCTTGTCCTCCGGCAGCCCCTTGTACAGCTTGGCCAGGCTACGGCGGTAGTTCTGCACCGTCTCCGCCGTCCGGCCCCGCTCCTGAAGCGATTGAATGTACCGGTCGATGGACTCCGACGTGACCACAAAAACCGTCTCGCGCTCCGCCATCTTCCATCTCCTTTCCTATTGACAGAATCTTTCTTTTGTCTAATTACCAGACGTAAAGATACATACCGGCGACCATAGTTTACCAGAATTTTTCGATAATTTCAAGATGTTCCAGGAATTCTCTGCGCGAAAAACAGACCGGATGAAGCGTTAAAATTCAACCGGTCTGGTCATTTTGCGCCCAAAAAGGCGATAACAGTCGATTTTTGACTTTTGCCCTTCCAAAAATTTCTCTGTGAGAAATTTAATATGACAAAAGAAAGATTCTGTCCTATAAAATCAGCCGCAGCCGCTCCAGCACACGGGCGTGCTCATCGCCGGTGGAGATCAGGTAGATCCGGGTGGTCTCGATGGAAGAATGCCCCAGTACATCGGCCAGCTTGGCCACATCCCGGCACACCCGGTAAAAGGTCCGGGCAAACAGGTGCCGCAGGTTGTGCGGGAACACCTTACCGGGCGCCACCCCCGCCTTTTTGCACACCGCCTTCATCTCAGCCCATATCTGTTTCCGGGACAGTCCGGTGCCGTTTCTGGTGAGAAAGATCTCGCCGGAGACGGTCTTTTGCTTTTTCGCATACTTGAGCAGCTTCCGGGACAGCTTCCCGGGGATGAGAATGGTGCGGATCTTCCCCTTTAAAGAGACCTCCGCCCTCCCCATCCGGGCGGCCTCCACTGTGAGATACCGCACCTCGCTCACCCGGATGCCGGTGGCGCAGATGGCCTCCATCAGCAGCGCCAGCCGCTCCTGTCCTCCTGCACGGCACGCCGCCAGCAGGCGGCCGTACTCTTCCCGGGTGAGCTCCCGGTTGGAGTCCCGGAACAGCTTCCGCTGTACCCGCAGATGCCTGACCCGGCAGTCCTCCCAGCCCAAAAAACGGAACAGCCGGTCCAGGGCGGCCAACTTTCCGTTGACGGTGGCCGGACTTAGCCCCTTGGCCAGCAGCTCCTCCCGCCAGCAGACCGCCGCCTCTTTGGTCACCGGACGGCCCTCCAGCCAGACGGCAAACCGGGCCGCCTCCTTTCCGTACTTCTCCACGGTAGCCGGGCTGCGCTCCTCCTCCTGAAGCCGGCGCCGGAAGGCCGCCAGCTGTTCCCCTGTTATGATTCGTCGCTCCATAGGTTCCTCCTTGACAAATTTCTGCCAACATAGTGTAACGGCTTTTCGGAGGAATATGTGCTTTTTTTGCCCTGCGGCCGCCCCGCCGCAAAATTTTTCGTTTCCCGTGGCCGGATCTGTCGTTTTGTGATATGATGGTACCGTAAACTCAGCGGACAGGCAGGTGTTGTGCATGCAGGCAAAGGAAACGACAGCCCCTACTGGGCGGGCATCCCGGAGGGCTCGGTGGAGCTGTCCAAGACGGTGTACGACTGGGGGCAGCCCATGCTGGACTGCCTGATCCAGACCTTCAAATTCCCCGGCCAGTTCGGCACCCACATCGACTTTCCCGGCCACTTCGCCAAGGGCGGCGCGCTGTCCGAGGCCTATGGCGTGAAGCAGCTGGTCTACCCCCTGTGCGTGGTGGACGTGAGCGAAAAGGTGAAGGCGGACGTGCACTACGCCGTCACCGTCCAGGACATCCTGGACTACGAGGCCCAGTACGGCCCCATCACCAAGACCAGCGCCGCCGCGGGGAGCTCCTACCGCTGGCTCCAGGACCCGTGGCCCTGGAATTATGGGCAGAACGAGGTGAAGTGAGATGTTTATTTATGAGAAGAAGCTCCAGTTCCCAGTAAAGATCTCCACCCCCAACCCCAAGCTGGCCGCCTTCATCATCAGCCAGTACGGCGGGCCCGACGGGGAGCTGGGCGCCTCCATGCGCTACCTGTCCCAGCGGTACTCCATGCCCTACGCCGAGGCCAAGGGTCTTTTGACCGACATCGGCACCGAGGAGCTGGGCCATATGGAGATGGTGGCGGCCATCGTCCACCAGCTCACCCGGAACCTCTCCGATGAAGAGGTACGCAAGTGCCCCGCCTTTGCACCCTATTTTGTGGACCACACCACCGGGGTCTACCCCACCGCCGCCTCCGGCTTCCCCTGGACCGCCGGCTCCATCCAGTCCACCGGCGACGTGATCGCCGACCTGACGGAGGACCTGGCTGCGGAACAGAAGGCGCGCCTGACCTACGACAACATCCTCCGTCTGTCCGACGACCCGGACGTGAACAACGTGATCCGCTTCCTGCGGGAGCGGGAGATCGTCCACTTCCAGAGATTCGGCGAACCATTACAGACAGATGCAGGAGGGAACGCAGATTTCAATGAAAAACGCCCTGTTTGCGTCAGATTTGCGGCAGAATCAAAAAAGAAAACCCTGGAACCATTGGCTTAACAGTGATAAGGAAGTAAATCACTTATCAACTGTTAGCTGACGGTTTTCGGGTGCATACGAAACTCCCGTCTGATTCCTAACAGGAATTAGGCGGGAGTTTTTCTTGTTAACAGAGCCTATATTGGAGGATAGCATTATGAAAACATTACTTTCCTGTGAGTTTAATATCGACACCGCCTGTGTGGAACTGAACTATTCTAACGGAAGCATAATTTCCATTAACTGCACCGCTGTTGAGGATGAGGTGGCGAATAATCGTTTCCAGCGGTCTGAACTGGACTGGCTCATCTACAACGATCCGCTGTCCTATGCAGAATTAATTTTGAATGGCGATCCGGAAGAATACCTGCGAACCGTAACGGAGGCTCCACAGTTAGATTTCGATTCATAAGCAAAGCCGCCAGAGGCACATCCATGCGATGCTGCTTCTGGCGGCTTTTTTACATTTTGTCAATTAAAGCAAACACTACGGCTTGTTGCTCTTCACTCAATCTTGACCATCGTTCCAGGAGCTTCCTTTGTGAATCAGTCAGAGAAACCGGTGAATCTTCTTCTGCGAATAGCTGAGAAAGCGTGATGCCAAAAGCCATGCAGATTTTTTCCAACGACGGAATAGTGGGAACCATATTCTTGCGATACCACGAGGAGATCGTAGATTGAGGCAAACCAGAGCGTTCTGCAAGCTGATACTCCGTCCAGCCCCGCTCCTCTCGATATGTGGTTATGGCAGAGAGAATATCTTTCACCTGCATCACCCCTTTGCTTGTGTTCTTCGTAAATTATACTTTTGTTTGTCGTTGCCCTTTAATAATTTTAATCGTATAATTTTAACGATATACACAATCAAAAGGAGAATGATTTCAGTGAGCCAGAAAAGCTGTTTCTTTATTGGGCACAGAGAAACACCGGAAGAAATTTACCCAGTGCTATGCGCCGCTGTTGAGGAGCATATAGTCCGCTACGGCGTTACTGAATTTATTGTTGGCCGTTATGGATGTTTTGACGGTCTTGCGGCAAAAGCCGTAAAAACCGCAAAACAAACCCATCCAGAAGTCGAACTGACATTATTGCTGCCGTACCATCCAGCAGAGCGCCCGATTCCTGTACCGGATGGATTTGACAGTACCTACTATCCTCCGGGGATGGAAAATGTCCCTCGTAAGGTTGCTATTGTCAGGGCAAATCGGTATATGGTCGATCATACTGATTTCCTCATTGCCTATGCGTGGCACCCTGCCAGCAATGCAAGAGATCTTCTCGAATATGCAAGAAAAAGAGAGGGAAAGGGATTAATCCATGTGACAGCCTTGCCCCATAACGATTTATAAGAAAAAGTCATTACTTTAATATAGTTTTTTATCTTGCGAAAAGTAATGACTTTGTGCTAAAATTGAATCGACATATTTTGCCGAAAAGAGGTGGTTTTGTGGCGAAAAAGAGGTCCGCTTCTACCGTGACGCCGGATTATGAAGCGATTACATCATTTCAAAAGGGCCAGGCTTCACGCATTTTCAAGGAAGTGAACGAGCAGGACAAAGTTTTGATTGTCAGCAAGCAAAACAAGCCGCAGAACGTCGTTATCTCATACGAACGGTATAAGAGACTCAGGGAAGAGGGAGCAGATATATGAACATCAATGAACAGGCCAATTTTATATGGAGCATAGCCGATTTGCTGCGTGGCGATTTCAAACAGAGCGAATACGGCAAGGTGATTCTGCCCTTTACTGTGCTGCGTCGCTTTGACTGTGTACTTGCACCTTCCAAGGCAAAAATTTTGGAAGCCAATAAGACTTTGACGGTCAGCAACAAGCGCCCTATTTTTAAGCGCATGACTGGCCATGATTACTATAATGTCAGCCAGTTCGATTTCGAAAAACTGATGGATGACAGCAACGCTATCGAAGCCAATCTGCGGGATTACATCAATGGCTTTTCCGAAGATGTCCGTGAAATCATGGACAACTTTGAAATTTTCGGGGTAATTGATCGTCTATCAAGGGCGAATCTACTTTATCTGGTTGTGCAGCGTTTTGCGGAGATTGATATGAGCGATACCCAGATTGATAATCTGGAAATGGGATATATGTTCGAGGAATTGATCCGGCGATTTTCTGAGCAGTCCAACGAAACCGCTGGTGAGCACTTCACGCCCCGTGAGGTAATCGAACTAATGGTAGAAGTGCTGCTCGATCCCGATATGGACGAAATTGCGAATACCGACGGAAAGGTCATCACCATTCTGGACCCGGCCTGCGGCACGGGTGGAATGCTGTCCGTTGCCCAGAACAAAATGGAGTCTCTGAACAGCACGACCCAGGTAATCCCCTTTGGGCAGGAATTAAACCCCGAAACATACGCAACGTGCCGTTCCGATATGATTTTGAAAGGTAATACCAACAGCCGTATCGTTTTGGGAAACAGCTTCAATGAGGACGGATTCAAGTCCCAGACATTTGACTATATGTTGAGCAACCCTCCTTTTGGTGTGGAATGGAAAAAGGTAGAGAAGTTCATTAAGGACGAAGCGGCTTCTCAAGGGTATCGTGGCAGATTTGGCGCTGGTCTGCCCCGCATCTCGGACGGCTCTTTCCTGTTTCTCCAACATCTGATTTCCAAAATGAACCCGCCGGAAAAAGGTGGAAGTCGCATCGGTATTGTATTTAACGGTTCGCCAATGTTCTCCGGTGATGCCGGAAGCGGAGAAAGTGAAATCCGCCGCTGGATTATTGAAAACGATCTGCTGGAGGCTATTATTGGCCTTCCGGATCAGCTGTTCTACAACACCGGCATTACCACTTATATCTGGATTTTTACCAACCGCAAAGAGAACCGCAGAAAAGGCAAAGTGCGTCTGATCAACGGAGCCGGTTTCTTTGAAAAGATGCGCAAGGGCCTCGGCAATAAGCGCAACATAATTAGCCCGGAAAATCGTGCGGAACTGGTGCGCCTGTACAGCACCTACGAGCCGGATGAGAACTATATGGATCTGGATAATGAAGATTTCGGATACCGGAAAATTGTTATAGAGCGACCTCTGCTCGACGAAGATGGTACACCGGTAATCGACCGCAAAGGAAATAGAAAAGCAGATGCCTCCCTTCGTGACTACGAAATGGTGCCGTTGAAGGAAGACATCCACGAATATTTCCGTCGTGAGGTTCTGCCGTTTGTGCCGGATGCCTGGATTGACGAGAGCAAGACCAAAATCGGCTATGAGATTCCGTTTACCCGCTATTTCTACAAATTCACTCCGCTGCGTGACAGTTCTGTGATTATGGAAGATATTAGAGCTCTGGAGGAACGCATCCAAGCGAGCTTGGCGGAGGTGTTTGCCGAATGAAGAAATATTCAGATTATAAAAATAGCAGCGTTCCATGGATCGGAGAGATTCCTACTACCTGGAATCTTTCACAGCTGCGCTACGTTATTGAATGTCTTGACGGAAAAAGAGTTCCTGTTGAGCTTAATTTGCGTGCCGATATGCAAGGAAATATCCCGTATTGGGGAGCAGGCAACATTGTTGATTACGTTGACAAGGCATTGTTTGACGAAGAGCTTGTTCTCTTAGGTGAGGATGGTGCCCCTTTTTTTGATCATACACGTCCCGTGGCTTTTCATATTACTGAACCCATATGGGCAAACAATCACATCCATGTACTGCGAATAAAGGAGAATGCTGACCCAAAGTATATTGTTTATGTGCTTAATGCCGTTGATTATAAAGAATATATAAATGGGGCTATCCTTAACAAATTGACGCAATCGGCGATGAACCGAATAAAGATACCGCTTCCACCGTTAAGTGTTCAAAAGAAAATTTCAAAGCATCTCGATAAAAAAGTAGCTGCCATCAACGCACTACTCACACAAAAGGAATCTCTTGTTACTCTACTGCAAGAAAAGCGGACAACCACTATAAACAATGCGGTCACAAGAGGTATAAAAACTACGGCTAAAATGTACGAAAGTAGTGTTGAATGGCTGGGCGAAGTCCCCGAAAATTGGAGAATTGTTCCGGCAAAGGCATTGTTTGCTCAAAGCAAAGAAACCCGCCACGAAACAGATGTTCAGCTAACTGCCAGCCAAAAGTATGGCATTATCTCTCAAGAAGATTATATGGAAAAGCAAAGCTATAAAATTGTTTTGGCCGATAAAGGACTGGAAAACTGGAAGCATGTCGAGCCCAACGATTTCATAATCAGTCTGCGTAGCTTTCAAGGCGGGTTGGAAATCAGCTATATTCCAGGGTGCATCACGTGGCATTACATTGTTCTGAAGCCTAAGGCGGGTGTGGAACCGGAGTATTTCAAGTGGCTGTTCAAGTCTCCCCGATATATTCAGGCATTGCAGCGCACGGCAAACTTTATCCGTGATGGTCAAGATTTGAGATTTTCAAACTTTGTGCAGGTTCCTCTCCCCTTGATTCCAATGGATGAGCAAAAAGACATTGCCGAATATTTGAATAAGGAAACCGCACGAATTGACAGCATCATTGCGGATATTACAGAACAGATCGAAAAACTAAAGGAATACCGCCAAAGCGTCATTTCTGAGGTGGTAACCGGAAAGGTGGCAGTAGAATGAACTATCAAGAATTGTCACCGCAAGGCGAAACTTTGCTGAAAGAAATTATCGACCTCCAAGCCAGCGGTCAGGACAATGCGGCTTATTGGAGTAAGCGGTTTGACGGATTATCCATGCAGCAGGATACCCTGCTCCGAGATACGTTTCGGGAATTAAGAGAATGTGGTTATGTAAAAACACAGTGGGCTGACAACATTCCATATTATCTGTCCCTCACAGTGGATGGTCAAAATTATTTCACTAACAAAAAGGCCGCAAAAAAAGCCGAGAAAAAACTCTCTCGGCGGGAATGGCGGATTGCTGTCATATCGGCCATCATTGGCGGTATGGTTGGACTGATCCCCTGGATTTGCACTTTGATAGGAGGTGGTCAATAATGGCAATCGAAACCAAAGAAATTACATTTGAACAAGAGATTGAATACAGCCTGATTGACCACGGCGGATATATCAAAGGGAATCCCCGTGACTATAATCGTGAATTTGCCATAGACACCAAGCAGCTCTTTAGGTTTCTTCAAGACAGCCAGCCCGTAGAATGGGAAAAGCTGTGCAGAAAACACGGAGAGAATGTGGAAACGGGTTTTCTGAAGAAGCTGTATCGTGATCTTGATACATACGGAACATTATATGTGCTGCGGCATGGCGTTGTAGATGCTCCCGCTAAACTATCCCTGTGCTATTTCAAGCCTGCCAGCGGCATGAACCAAACCAGTCAGGCACTTTATGAGAAGAACATTCTCTCCATCACCCGGCAGGTGCATTATAGCCTGAAAAATGAGAACTCCATAGATGTTGTGCTGTTCATCAATGGATTGCCTGTTGCGACGGTGGAACTGAAAAATCCAATCACCGGTCAGACTGTCGAAAATGCAAAGCGTCAGTACATGAAAGACCGTGATCCCAGAGAACTTCTGCTTTCGTTCAAAGCTCGATGCCTGGTTCACTTTGCCGTGGATACCGAAGAAGTGTGGATGACCACAAAGCTCAATGGCATCAATACCTATTTTTTGCCGTTCAATAAAGGAAACAACGGCGGCAAGGGAAACCCTGTTGGGAACAGCACCTACCGGACTTCGTATCTGTGGGAAGAAGTCTTGCAAAAAGACAGCCTGCTGGACATTGTACAGCGATTTATCCATTTGCAGGAAGATAAAAAGAGTCCCAAAAAGTCTGTTATGATCTTCCCACGTTACCACCAGCTGGATGTGGTCCGCAAGCTCGTTGCCGATGTCTACGCAAACGGAACCGGACACAATTATCTGATTCAGCACAGTGCGGGGAGCGGAAAATCCAACTCTATTTCTTGGCTGGCACACCATCTGTCTAACCTGCACGATAAAAATGACAAGGTTGTATTCAACAGCATCATTGTAATTACAGATCGCCTCGTATTGGATAAACAGCTTCAGGATACCATCTACCAGTTTGAGCACGTGGAAGGCGTTGTGACTAAAATTGACAACAATGCCGCACAGCTGGCAGATGCTTTGAACACAGGTAAGAAAATCATTATTACCACACTTCAGAAGTTCCCGTTTATCCTTGAAAAGGTAGATGATTTAAGCGGCAAGCGGTTTGCGGTCATTGTTGATGAGGCCCATTCTTCTCAAACCGGAGAAGCCAGCAAAAAAATGAAGGCGATCCTGGGAAACGCTGAGGGGCTAACAGAAGAAGAACAGCTCCAAAAGGTTGCGGATGAGGAAGCAAAGGAAGAACGCAAGCAATCCGACAGCGAGGATGAAATCGCAAAAGAAATGGCTACACATGGTCGGTTGCCTAACCTGTCCTTCTTTGCCTTTACCGCAACACCCAAGGCGAAAACGCTGGAGATGTTTGGAACCCCGGATGCAAGCGGTATTCCCCATGCTTTTCATATTTACTCGATGAAGCAGGCCATTCAAGAAGGTTTTATTCTGGATGTTCTGAAAAACTATGTGACCTACGATACCTATTTCAAAATCGGCAAGAAAATTGCCGATGATCCCCGCTATGAAAAAAGCAAGGCAAATAAGGCGCTTGGCAAATTTTTAAGTCTGCATCCACACAATCTGGCCCAGAAAACCCAGATCATCGTAGAACACTTCCGCACTGTCACCAAAGACAAGATTGGCGGCAAGGCTAAAGCAATGGTAGTGACCGGCTCACGCCTGCACGCAGTCCGGTATTATCAGGAGTTTCAGCGTTACATCAAAAAGATGGAATACGAAAATGAGCTGGGTATCCTGATCGCTTTTTCTGGGACTGTTCATGATGGCGGCGAGGAATATACCGAAGTCAGTCTAAACGGGATAAAAGAAAGCGAACTGCCGGAAAAATTCCACAGCGGCGAGTACCAGGTACTTTTGGTTGCGGAAAAATACCAAACTGGTTTTGATGAGCCGTTGCTGCACACCATGTTTGTAGACAAAAAGCTCAGCGGTGTAAAAGCTGTTCAAACACTCTCCAGATTGAACAGAACCTGCTTCGGAAAAGATGATACATTTGTTCTGGACTTTGTAAACTCTGCCGAGGATATACGAGCCGCTTTTGCCCCGTATTATGAAGAAACCAGTATTGAGGAGACAACAGACGCCAACATCGTATATGAACTGAAATCCAAATTGGATGAGTTTCGTGTGTATTGGCAGAGTGAGATTGAGGCTTTCTCCAAAGCATTTTTCAAGCCTACCAAGAAACAGGGGAATATGGATTTTGGCGTACTCAACAGTTTCCTTGATCCGGCAGTGGATCGGTATAACGGTTTGGATGAGAACGAGCAGGAAGAATTCAAGTCTACCCTCGCAAAGTTTGTTCGTACCTACACATTCCTCACCAACATCATCCGATTAGATGATGCCGACCTGCATAAGTTCCATGCTTACGCAAAATTTCTTCAGAAGAAACTTCCAAAGCGAGATGGCGGCGGTCCTATATTTCTGGATGATGAAGTATCGCTGCAATATTACCGGGTTCAGAAGATTTTTGAAGGGTCTATTGCGCTGGAGCAGAGTGAGCCGTTGCCCAATAAACTTCATCCCGGAAAGCCAAAGCCAGAGGAAGAAAAGGCTCCCCTGTCTGAGCTGATTGATAAAATCAACGAAAAGTTCGGTACAGAGTTTACCAATATCGACAAGGTCTTGGAACAGATTGTTTCTGATATGGATGCCAATGAGGAATTGCGTGTCCAAGCCCGCAACAATTCACAAGAACATTTCCGGTTTCCCTTTAATGATGCGTTTATGGACGTGGTTATCGGGCGCATGGCGCAGAATCAGCAGTTCTGCGAAAGGGTTCTGGATGACTCCAAGTTCGGAGATACCGTTCGTGATTTGTTGGTAGGTGTTGTCTATGAACGATTGCGGAGCACAACAGGAAGTGGAATCCATCCATAGCTGTTGACATTTATTCATATATTAGAGTGGTTTCTTTACATAATTTGGAATTACAGGTCAGAATGTATTGAATCGCTTTTTGTGCAAAATTCTTGCTGACTGTCGTATCCCACTCTGCCAACCGGACAATCTCCGCTGTTCCAGCCTCAAAATCAAACGAAACCTCACCCCATTCGCCGTCGTTGTCCACCTGATACAGGTAGACAGCGGCGGCGATTTTCTTTTTGCGTTTGGTCTGGGATTTGCGTTTTAGGCGAATTATGTGAAGCACTCCGGCTTCTGTCAGCAGACAGGCCAAATGATCCACGGCTTTACGGTAGGCCCGTTCTGCACCACTGGCCGTGCTGCCCTCAAAGAG
>JABLTR010013965.1_pt1 | contig 46962 bp, 41 predicted proteins | sample 7160071 | NCBI WGS metagenome assembly JABLTR01 (sample SAMN14651230, study PRJNA627086) | human gut metagenome | isolation source: feces | host: Homo sapiens | reverse complement strand
GCGTTGCCGTGAAAATGCCGTTGCCGCCGGGGAGGGCAAGGGCATTTGAAGCGGCAGGAAAACAGGGCTGTGCTTGCGTGGCGTGGAGCCGCAAGCGCAGGTCTGGTTTCAAGAGCAAACAGGGCGTATATGAAAGCCCCGTCCCTCGTCCTACGTTCCGGCTTGTGGACCAAGTGTCCTGAAGTTGTGGCCACACGCCTGGAAAAGTAGCAGGACAGCGGGCAACCGTCAAGGCTGAAATGAACGGATTTGCACCCGGCCTTGACCGCCGCACGCTTTCCCGCTGAACGGGTTGACAAAGCGACCAATCCCTCAAAGTGCTTGGCCGCTCTCTTTCTGAATTTTGGAGCGTTTCTTCACTCTAATGTGAAATAGGCGGGAAGCCATTTTAGGGCTTACCCGTCTTGACTACCCATCAGCAAAGACAGGCGGGACTGTCAACGGCGGCGCATTTATGCGCCGTTCATCTTGACCGTTGACTGGCTCGGCTGGCTTTGCTATCTCCCCGATAAATGGGAATTGCTACTTTGCTTTACGATAAAAAGCGATACAGACAAGTGCTAAAACCATTGGAATAACAGCATATCCCGCATTTACATTACCTGCATTATATAGAACATATCCAGCCCCAACGAAAGTCAAAACGATGAATAACACACTCAATGCAAGCATTATGTTTTTCATTGAATACCTCCCATTTAGTATAATCGCATTCATTTTTTCAGCCTGTATTCCGTATTCAATTAATTTCAAAAAGTGACTTCCAATTCCTTTCCCTTGCAAGTCTGATTTTACGCAAAATTGGTCGATATAGTATTCCATTCCGTTTATCCACGGTTTTTTCATTCCTATGCTCAGAGCAATAATGCTGGCTTCTTCTTTCAAAACATAGCCCACAAAATAATTGTTTGCCATGTAATTTTGGAAAAAACTCACTACCTGTTTTCTGGAACTATATGTATCATGCCATGGAGCTTTTGTGAACACATCGATAAATAAATCCACACATTCATCAATGTGTTTGTTCGACATTTTGATTATATCCATTGGTTAAACTCGCTTTCTCTTTTTATACTTATATTGTAACACAATTCCGAGAGCGTGGAAATGTCCTGCTTTTTCAGTCGAGTTCTCACCTTTCGGATATACGGGACGGGCGGTCATTTAGGTGTAGACTTAGCTGAGACGGGTACCTTTGACCAGCTGCTGGCACGAAAAGGGATTTTTTATTCCCTGTACCAGATCACCCGGTAGTACAGCGCAGGTCCGGCAGAAACCATGGAAAAGGATAAAACAGTTTTCTGCTTATGTTAACCTTTGCCCGGCGTGGCGATTATAATTGAAATTTCCGCCAAAGGTGTATATAATTGCTTTGTCCGCCCGCAGGGGGAGGACAGGAGGAAACTGTTTATGACAATGACCATTCAGGACTATTTGAACTCGATTCGAGATAAAAGAGTGGCGGTGTTCGGCATCGGCGTCAGCAATGTCCCGCTGATCAAGATGCTGCGCGCCCACGGCATTGATGTTACGGCCTGTGACCGGAACACCCGGGAAGGGCTGGGGCAGACCGCCGACGAGCTGGAGGCCCTTGGAACCAAACTGAAGCTGGGGGAGGGATACATGGAGGACCTGGACGCGGATCTGATCTTCCGCTCCCCCGGGATCCGGCCCGATGTCCCCGCGTTTGAGGCTGCAGTGGCCCGGGGCGCAAAGGTGACATCGGAGATGGAAGTGTTCTTCGATGTCTGTCCCTGCAAAAAAATTGCGGTGACCGGAAGCGACGGCAAGACCACCACCACCACCATCATTGCAAAACTGCTGGAGCGGGCGGGATACACGGTCCACTTGGGCGGCAATATCGGCCACCCGCTGTTGGCTGAGACCTTTGATATGAAACCGGAGGATATCGCCGTGCTGGAATTGTCCTCCTTCCAACTGCTTTGCATGACCTCAAGTCCGGAGATCGCCGTTGTGACCAATGTGGCGCCCAACCATCTGGACATTCACAAGGGGATGGAGGAGTATGTCTCCGCCAAGAAAAACATCTTCCTGCACCAGCACCCGGAGGACAAGGTGGTGCTCAACCGGGACAATGAGCTGACCCGCTCCTTTGCCGCCGAGGCGAAAGGGTCCGTCACCCTCTTCTCCCGTCAAAACCCCATGGACTCGGGCGTGGTGTTGGAGAATGGGGTTATCTGCGTTAAACAGGACGGGAAGAGCCGCCCGGTGCTGCCGGTGGAGGATATTCTGCTGCCCGGAGTGCACAATATTGAAAACTACATGGCCGCCATCGCGGCGGTGAACGGCCTGGTCAGCGATGAGATCATCCGGGCGTTTGCCAAGACCTTTGGGGGCGTGGAGCACCGGATCGAGCTGGTGCGGGAGCTGCACGGGGTGCGGTATTACAACGACTCCATCGGCTCCAGCCCTTCCCGTACCATTGCCGGCCTGCGCGCATTCCCGCAAAAGGTGATTTTGATCGCCGGCGGGTATGACAAGCATATCCCCTACGATGTGCTGGGTCCGGAACTGGTGGCCCACGTCAAGACCCTGGTGCTCACCGGAGCCACTGCTCCGAAGATTCGGGCCGCGGCAGAGGGGGCAGAGGGGTATGACCCTGAGCGTCTGCCGATCTATGAGGTGGATGAGTTTGAAGAGGCGGTCAAAAAGGCCCAGTCGCTGGCCCAGCCGGGAGATGTTGTCATTCTCTCTCCCGCCAGCGCCTCCTTTGACAAATTTAAAAATTTCATGGAGCGGGGCGACACCTTCAAACGCATCGTCCGCGCATTGACCTGAACCGGAAAGGGGAATACTGTTGGATCTGTATACATCACTGAGCCGCCTCTGCAGCGCGCCGGGCCCGTCAGGCCATATCGGCGCTGTAGCAGATGTGGCGGAGGAACTGCTGCGCCCCCTGGTGGACGAGGTGCGCCGGGACAAACTGAACAACCTGCTGGGGCTGCGCCGCTGCGGGGCGCCGGGGGCAAAGCTGGTGCTGCTGGATGCCCACCTGGATGAGATCGGGTTTGTAGTCACCGGCCATGAGGAGGGCTTTCTGCGCTTTTCCACCATCGGCGGCGTGGATCCCCGGATGCTGCCCGGCCGGGAAGTGTCCCTGATGACGCCTGCCGCGGGATTCGGCGTGGTGGCCGCCAAGCCGCCCCATGTGCTCGCGGCGGGGGAGCAGGACAAGGCCATCTCGCTGGAGGATCTGCGCATTGACGTGGGCCTCTCCCAGGAGGAGGCCCAGCGGGTTTACCCCGTGGGCACCACCGCCGTCTACCGGGAAGGATGCACCCGGCTCCAGGGGGAGCGGGTCACGGGCAAGGCGCTGGATGACCGCTCCTGCTTTTGCGTTTTGCTGCGCACTTTGGAGCTGCTGAAAGACGAACGCCTGAATGTGGATCTCTGTGTGCTGGGCAGCAATCAGGAGGAGACGGACGGAAATGGGGCGCTGGCCGCCGCCTATGCCCTGGATCCGTTCTGCGCTGTGGCGGTGGACGTCACATTTGCCACTCAGCCCGACGTGGCAAAGGACAAGGGCTTCCCGCTGGGCGGCGGGCCTGTCATCGGCGTGGGCCCCAATATGGCCCGCTGGATGACCAGACGCTTTGAAGAGGTCGCCAAGCGGGAGGAAATCGACTACAGCCTGGAGATCATGAGCGGCGCCACCGGCACCAACGGCTGGGAGATCCAGATTGCCCGGGAGGGGATTGCCACCCAGATCCTCTCCATCCCGCTGCGCTATATGCACACCCCCATGGAGGTGGTGGATCTGCGGGATATTGAGCAGGGGGCCAGGCTGCTGGCGGCCTTCCTGCGCACCCTGGGAGAGGAGGGAGAGAAATGCTGAACCTGCTCAAGCAGCTGTGCGCCCTCAGCGGCGTATCCAGCTGGGAGGATGAAGTGCGGGACTTTATCCGTACCCAGGCCCAGCCCTGGGCGGACAGCATCCATACCGATCCCATCGGCAATTTGATTGTGTTCAAAAAGGGGGCAAAATCCACCGGCAATCAGCTGCTCCTCTCGGCCCATATGGACGAGGTGGGCCTGATGGTAAAGCGGATCGAGGAGGACGGCTCCCTGCGCTTTGACACCGTGGGCGGCATTGACCGCCGGGTGCTGCTGGGGAAGCGGGTCTTTGTGGGCGCTGACCGCATCCCCGCCGTGGTGGGCAGCAAACCCATCCACCTGACCAGCCGGGAGGAGCGCAAACAGCTCCCCAAACTGGACCAGCTCTATCTGGATATCGGCGCAAAGGACAGGGCGGAGGCAGAGCAGCTGGTTTCCCTGGGGGATGTGGCTGCCTTTGCTCCGGAGTGGGTGGAATTTGGAGACGGGATGCTCAAGGCCAAGGCCATCGACGACCGGGTGGGCTGCGCCGTGCTGCTGAAGCTGCTCCAGGAGGAGCTGCCCATGGACTGCACCTTCGTCTTCTCCGCCCAGGAGGAGGTGGGGACCCGGGGGGCCTTTGGCTATGCTTTTTCCGTCCGGCCGGAAATCGCCCTGGTGGTGGAGGGCACCACCGCCTCCGACATTCCCGGGACTCCAGAGCATATGACGGTCTGTGCCCCGGGCAAAGGTCCGGTCATCCCCTTTATGGACGGAGGTTCTATCTACGACCGGAAGCTGTTTGAACTGCTGCGCCGCCTGGCGGAGGATAACGGCATCCCCTGGCAGACCAAGCATCGGGTGGCCGGGGGTACCGACGCCCGGGCGATCCAGCGCAGCCGCGCCGGTGTGCGGGTGGCAGGCATTGCCGCCGCGGTACGCAATATACACACTCCCTCCAGCACGGCGTCGATCGCCGACTGCGAGGCATTACTGAGGCTTGCCCGCCTGTTTATCCAGGCGGTGGCGGAGGAGAATGGAAGAAATGGAACTATTTGAACGTTTGACGCAGTTGACCGGCGCCTTTGGCCCCTCCGGCTGTGAGGATGGGGTGCGGCAGGTGATCTCCGAGCAAATCGCCCCCTATGTGGACGAGTATCGGGTGGATACCATGGGGAATTTGATTGCCCACAAGAAGGGGCCGGGGAAAAAGCTGATGTTCTCTGCCCATATGGACAGTATCGGCCTGGTGGTCACCCACGTTGAAAAGGAGGGCTACCTCCGCTTCGGCAGCCTGGGCTGGCTGCCGGACAGGGATGTCCGCCGCCAAAGCGTGGTGTTTCAAAACGGAGTGCGGGGTGTGATCGCCCTGCCCGAGGATAAAGAGGAGGAGAAGTCTGTCAAATTGGATGACTTCTACATTGACATCGGCGCGTCCAGCCGGGAGGAGGCACTGAAACTGGTCCAGCTGGGGGATGTGGCGGTCTATGACGCCCCAACCTATCTTCAGAATGGCCGGGTGTTCTCCAAATACTTGGACAACCGCTCCGGCTGCGCCGCCCTGGTCGCCGCCCTGGCCCAGATCGAAACGCCCGCCAATGATCTCTGGTTTGTTTTCTCCACCCAAGAGGAGGTGGGGCTGCGGGGGGCCAAACCCGCCGCCTACGGAGTGGACCCGGACGTGGGCATTGCCGTGGATGTGACGCTGTCCGACGATCTGCTGGGTGCGGCTCATAACTGTTCCTCTGTGCTGGGCAAGGGGCCGGGGGTCAAGGTGATGGACGGTTCCGTCATCTGCCAGCCCCAGGTGGTCTCCTGGATGAACCGGGTGGCCGGGGAGCATGGGATTCCGGTCCAGCAGGACATACTGCGCTCCGGCGGCACCGATGCCGGTGCCATTCAGCCCACCCGAGGCGGGGTTTATGCCGGGGGGATCTGTATCCCGTGCCGCTATACCCACGCCCCGGTGGAGGTCTGTGACCTGAAGGATATTGAGCACAGCGCCCGCTTTGTGGCCGCGCTGGCGGAAAGTGAGTTTATCGGAGCATGAGTCTGGAACTATCAGAACAGGTCCTTGCCCTGGCTGCCCGGGCCCAGGGCGAGCTGACGGAGCAGTTTGCGCGGATTGATGCCATTGCGGAAGAGAATACCCGCAAAGTGCTCGCTGCCTTTCAGCACCACCGGGTAGCAGAGGGCTACTTTGCCGGCACCACCGGCTATGGATACGATGACCTGGGCCGGGATCAGCTGGATCAGATCTATGCGGAGATTTTCGGCACAGAGGAGGCACTGGTTCGCATCCAGTTTGTCAACGGCACCCACGCCATCGCCTGTGCCCTGTTTGGCGCGCTTATGCCTGGAGACACCCTGGTCTACGCGGTAGGCGCCCCTTACGACACCCTCCAGAGCGTCATCGGCACTGCCGGGAATGCCCGGGGCACCCTGCTGGACTACGGCATCAAATATAAGGAGGTAGCCCTGAAGGACAATGCCCCGGACCGAGAGGCGCTGGCCGAAGCGGTCCGGGACCCGTCGGTGAAAGCGGTGGTCATCCAGCGCTCCAAGGGCTACTCCACCCGGGCCACCCTCTCGGTGGCCGAGATCGGGGAGTTGGCCCAAATCGTCAAGGACAACAACCCGGAGGCCGCCGTGCTGGTAGACAACTGCTACGGCGAGTTCGTGGAGACCCTGGAGCCCACCCAGGTAGGGGCCGATTTGGTGGTAGGCTCTCTCATCAAAAACCCCGGGGGAGGTCTGGCACCCACCGGGGGATACATTGCAGGCAGGTCTGATCTTGTCCAGGGCGCCGCTCAGCGGCTGACAACCCCGGGGATTGGAGCCGAGTGCGGCTGCTCGCTGGGGCAAAACCGCGCGCTCTACCAGGGGCTGTTTCTGGCGCCCCACACCGTGGCCCAGGCGGTCAAGACCGCCGTATTTGCCGCCCGGCTCATGGAGCTGATGGGGTATGATACCGAGCCCCGGAGCACCGACGTGCGTCACGACATCATCCAGATGATCTCCCTGCACACCCCTGAGGCGGTCTGCAAGTTCTGCAAGGGCATCCAGAGCGGTTCTCCTGTGGACTCCTATGTCACCCCCGAGCCCTGGGATATGCCGGGCTACGATGACCAGGTCATCATGGCCGCCGGGGCCTTCATCCAGGGCTCCTCAATCGAGCTCTCCGCCGATGCCCCCATGCGTCCGCCTTATACGGTCTACCTCCAGGGCGGCTTGACCTATGAGTCGGGCAAGACCGGCATTTTGCTGGCTGCCCAGGAACTGCTGAGGGAATAACCGGAACCGGACGGGCCGCTCCCACATAGAATGGATGGGGAGTGGTGTCTATGAGAAGACGGCGCAGACCGCCCCGGCGGGGATGGCAGGGACGGCAGATTTTGGCCAGTATCTGTGCGGGCCTTTTCCTGGGGGCGTTGGCCATCCATTTTTTCAATACTCGGATTCGGCCGGATATTGTTACCATTGTGTCGGACCATCTTTCCAATCAGATCTCCAGCCAAATCTGTGATGTGGTCAATGCGGAGCTGGAGGATGAGGGGCTCACTTATGATACGATTTGTACGGTCCAGTACGATTCCGAGGGCAATATCGCCGCGCTTCAGACGGATATGGCGCGGCTTTCCCTGCTTCAAAACACCATCACCACCGGTGTGGCCCAGGAGTTTGACAACGGGCTGATCGCCGAGCGGGTGGAGGTGTCTCTGGGCAGTCTGCTGCCCGGGTTGATTTTCAGCGGGCGAGGCCCTACCATCACAGTGGTGGTGCAGACGGTGGGCAATATCTCCGCAGAGTTTAACAACGAGTTTTTTGCCCAGGGCATCAATCAGACCCTCCACCGGATCGTGCTCACGGTCACCGCGGATTTGAGTCTGCTGCTGCCCGGCGGCATCTATACCTATACCTCTGAGACCCGCATGATTTTGGCGGAGACGGTGTTGCTGGGCCAGGTGCCGGACAGCTATGGCATCTTTGGCCCGCTGGATGCAATAAAGGATGGCTACGATGCCACTTATTATGATCTGACGACAGAAGGGGAATGAGATCCATGACAGACGAACTGCAGCAGATTGCTGACCTGCGCCGGCGGCTCAACGAGTGGAACTATCAATACTATGTATTGGATGACCCCACGGTGCCTGACTACGAGTATGACCGGGCCCTGCGCTCTTTGGAGGAGCTGGAGGCGCTCCATCCGGAGACGGTTACCCCTGATTCCCCGACCCAGCGGGTGGGAGGGGAGGCCCTGACCAGTTTTGCCCCAGTGCGTCACCCGGTTCCCCTGGAATCCCTGCAAGATGTGTTTTCAGATGAAGAGATGCTGGAGTTTGTGGCCCGCATTTCGGCCGGGACTGATGACGCGGTTTTTGTGGTGGAGCCGAAGGTGGACGGCCTGTCTGTGGCCCTGGAGTACGAAAACGGCGTCTTCGTCCGGGGGGCCACCCGGGGAGACGGTCAGACTGGGGAGGACGTGACCGAAAATCTGCGCACCATCAAGTCCATTCCAGTCAGGCTGGAGGGGGCGCCGGAGCGGCTCATCGTCCGGGGCGAGGTATTTATGCCCAAGAAGGTCTTTCACGCCATCAACGCCCAGCGGGAACTGGACGGGGAAAACCTGCTGGCCAATCCCCGCAATGGAGCGGCCGGATCCCTGCGGCAGCAGGATCCGAAGATCGCCGCCAAGCGGCGGCTGGACGTGCAGATTTTCAACATTCAGCTCATGGAGGGGCGGGCGCCCTTTGAAAGTGACAGCGCCGCCCTGGACTGGCTGGAGTCCCTGCGCTTCAAGGTGATCCCCCGCACGTTGTGCCGCACCGGGGAGGAGATTCTCTCCTGCATCCATCAAATGGGGGAGGACCGGGAACAGTTCGCTTTTGACATTGACGGCGCCTGCGTCAAGCTGGACCAGTTAGCTGCGCGGGAGGTCTTCGGCAGCACCGCCAAGTTCCCCCGCTGGGCCGCCGCCTATAAGTATCCCCCGGAGCAGAAGCCCTCTGTGGTCCAGGACATTGTCATCCAGGTGGGCCGTACCGGAGTGCTCACCCCAAAGGCCAGTCTGGCACCGGTCCGGCTGGCGGGCACCACGGTGACCAACGCCACCCTCCACAACCAGGATTTCATCGCCGAAAAGGACATCCGCATCGGGGATACAGTCATCGTCCAGAAGGCGGGAGAGATCATTCCGGAGATCGTATCAGTGGTGCTGGAGAAGCGCCCGCCGGAGACGGAGCCCTATCATATACCGGAGTTTTGTCCCGTCTGCGGCGCCCCGGTGCGCCGGGATCCGGACGGGGCGGCCATCCGCTGTACCGGGGCGGAGTGTCCGGCCCAGCTGCTGCGCAATTTGACCCACTTTGCTTCCCGGGATGCCATGGATATCGAAGGGCTGGGCCCCGCCGCGGTGGAGGCACTGGTCAATGCCGGGCTGGTCAAGACCCCTGCGGATCTGTATCATCTGAGGGCGGAACAGGTGGAGCCGCTGGAACGGATGGGAAAAAAGTCCGCGGAGAACCTGATTTCCGCCATCGAGCGCTCCAAATCCCAGGGGATGGCCCGGCTGCTCTTTGCCTTTGGTATCCGGCAGGTGGGCCAGAAAGCGGCCCAGGTGCTCTCGCGGCAGTTTGGCAGCCTGGACAGGCTGATGGCGGCCACCCAGGAGGAACTCACCGCTGTCGACGATGTGGGGGCTATCACCGCGGACTATCTGGTCCACTGGTTTGAAAATCCCCAGTCTCAGCACCTGATCCGCGCCCTGAGGGAGGCGGGGGTGAGCTTTGAGAGCACTGAGGCCCCGGTGGGGACCAGGCTGGCGGGCAAGACCTTTGTGGTCACCGGCACCCTGGAGCACTTCAGCCGCAAGGAGGCCGAGGAGGCCATCGTGGCCCAGGGGGGCAAGGCCTCCGGCTCCGTGTCTAAAAAGACCAGCTATGTGGTGGCCGGAGAGGCCGCCGGCAGCAAATTGACCAAAGCCCAGTCTCTGGGCGTTCCCGTCCTGACCGAGGCCGAGTTCATGGCCCTGCTGGAAGAAAACTGAAAGGAAAAAGCAGGTTTCCATTGGAAACCTGCTTTTCTTATTCATGCCGTTCCGACAGAAACAGACCCGTCAGAGTGAGCAATACACCCAGAACGGACAAATAGGTGACCGGCTCTCCCAGCAGCAGGGCGGAGGCCGCCACGGTGACCACCGGGGTCATGTAGATGTAGGCAGTGGTGCGCACAGTGCCGACGACTTTTACCGCGAAGTTCCAGGCCGCAAAACACAGTGCCGAGGCCCCTAACCCAAGAAAGAGCAGATTGCCCCAGTTGATCGGTCTGAGCAGCAGCGGCCAGTCCGGATGGAAATCCATCCAAAACAGGGCGGGAATCATGAACAGCAGGCCGTAAAAGAAGATGCGGCGGGTGGTCTGAACGGTGGAATGACCGTATGTGCCGATATGCCGGGTGGCCACTCCGTAAACCGCCCACATAAGGGCGGCCAGCAGCGCCAGCAGATCTCCCAGCGGGTTGAGCGAGAGCTGGGTGGAATTCAGGCTGATCAATGCGATGCCGGCCATGGCCAGAGCAAATCCCACAAAAAAAGCGGGGCGCAGCCTGCCCTCTTCCTTGCTGACCAGACGGGTCAGCAGGGCGGTGAAAAATGGGGCGGCGGAGATAATCAGGCTGACATTGGAGGCCATGGTATAGGTGAGCGCCATGTTTTCCAAAAGAAAATAGAAGGTCACACCGCTCAGCCCCGCCGCTGCATAAGTTAACTCCTGCCGCCAATCAGTCCCACGGATCAGCTTGGGCTGCGCCACCCATAGGGCCAGATAACCTATCACAAATCGGAGAAATAAAATCTCCACGGGAGAAAAACTGCGCAGCAAAACCTTTGTGGAGATAAAGGTGGTGCCCCAGACGACGATGGAGAATATGGCCGCCCCGTGCCCCAGGATGATGTTGTCATTGCTTCGGATCAGGTTCTTCAAGATTGTCTCTTACCTCTCTTCTGTTCTGTGCTTCGAATAGGGGACAATGACCAGAAAAGCGCGCGGCGCCGAGGGCTGAGGCAGTCCTGCGGCTCCGCAGCGGAAGATCAGTGGCCGCTCCGCCGCTTTCTGATCTGCTCCAGGCTTTGGATCAGATAGGAGGCCACGATGGATGCGATGACCACCCCGCAGGCGATGCCCATGGTGGAGGCGATGGTATTGAGACCCTGAATTTTGAACTGGACCGCGTCCTCATTGAGCAGGGCCAGGGTGGTGTAATAGAGAAAACTTCCGGGCAGCAGCGGGATGACCCCCGGAAGCAGAAAAACAGTCACCGGAGCCTTCATGAGCCTGGCCATGATCTCGCTCCAGGCGTATACCGCCATAGCCGCGATCAGACTGGCCAGGAACAGATTGTGGGTAGGAAAGTAGATCAGCAGATAGACCGCCCAGGAGACCAGCCCTCCCATTGTGGCCGCCGGCAGCAGTTTTACCCGCACATGAAACACCAGGGCATAGCCCAGGGTTCCCAATGTCCCGGTGAGAATCTGAATCAAAGGACCGTTCATACCTGAATACCTCCCAACAGCAGGATGGCGACGCCGAAGCCCGCGGCGATAGCCACCGCCAGAATGATGGCCTCCACCAGACGGTACATTCCGGTGAGAATGTCCCGGTAAAACAGCTCCCGAATACCGTTTACCAGGCTCAGCCCCGGAATAAATACCATGACATCGCCGATGATAATCATGTCCGCGTTGTGACCCAGCCCCAGCCGGACCAGGAGCAGAGCCAGGCAGCCGGAGAGAAAGCTGGCCAGGAAGGTATAGAACAGCCGGTTCTGATTGGCCTGAATTCGGTGGTTCAGCAGCCGGTTGGTGCAGAAGATCACCACGGAGACCAGCGCTGATGCCAGTCCGTCCAGGAGATCTCCGCCGAAGAAAATGGCAAAGCCAAAGGTCATGGTGATATAGCCCGCCAGTTCCAGCCAGGGGGAGTATCCGATGCGCTGTTCCCCGGACACCATGGCCCCGATTTCCGCAACGGATGGTTTGTCCTGGCAGATACGCCGGGCCATGGCGTTGAGCCGCTCCAGCTTGCCCAAATCCGTTCCGGTGGTGAGCACACGCACGGACTGGCTGTAATGGCTGCCGTCGGGGGCCTTGATGCACACGCTCATCTCCGAACTGACCGCATTGGCGCACCGGAGTTCAAAGCCGTAGGCTTCTACCAGGCGCAGCGCGGTGTTCTCTGCCCGGCGGGCCTCAGCGCCGCATTGCAGCATTTGACTGGTGATGTCCAGCACATATTCTAAAAACAGTTCACACTCCTGTTTCTGCATACGATTGATCCCAGCTCTCCAATAAATTGTTTGCGGCATGGCGCGCAATTCGCACTATTATAACCTACGGCCCGCCGGGTTTGCAACCCCGCAGAGGAGAAACATAAATGCCCCCATACCCGCATAGCCTGAAAGGGAAGGGGGCGTCCATATGACGATCAATCGGGACAGCCGCAGTGCGGCCGCGGGGAAAAAGCGGACAAACCAGACTACAAAAAAAAGAGAGCGCAAGCTCAACCGGCTGCTGGTGCAGCTGATTGCCTCCGCGGCCATTTTCCTGCTGGTCTTTGTCGGAGGCGGGCTCATTCCGGAGCAGGTTTTTGATGTGTTCGGATCAGTGCGCCAAGTGGTCTCTGGCGACGAGTCCCTCCTCCAGTCCGTGGAGGCGTTGGGGCAGGCGGTCAGCGAGGGGGAAAACTGGCCGCAGGCGGTGCGGCAGTGGTGTGTGGACACCTTTTTGCCTACCTCGACAGAGGAGCGCGCTGAGGCGGATGCCGGTGTGTCGTTGGAGACGTCGGCGCAATATCACCGGCATCTGCTCCCCCAGACCATTGACGATGCGGTGCAGCAGACTTCTGCCGCCGCGCAGGACAAGCAATGACATGGTCGGCGGGACGGATTGTCCTCTATCCCGGCTTTATCCTTTTGCTCAGCGCCTCTGCCTACTTTGGCAGCCTTCGGCTGCTGGCGGTGTTATTGGGATCTGGGCTGGTTCATGAGCTGGGACACATAGCTGCCGTCCGGCTCACCGGACGGCGCCTGGCGCGGCTGCGCCTGAGCGCCCTGGGGGCCGAACTGACGCTGGAGGGGGAACCATGTACATCCTTTCTGCAGGACCTGCTGCTCAGTCTGTCCGGCCCTGCAGCCAACCTGCTGCTGGCCGCGGTTTTGGCGGCTGTGGGACACTTCCCGCTGTTCGTGGGGGCAAACCTGCTGTTGGGCTGCTTTAATCTGCTGCCGGTCTGTCCCCTTGACGGCGGCTGCGCCCTGTTTGCCCTGTTGTCCTGCCTGACCTCCATGGAGTGGGCGGAGCGGGTGAGCCGTCTGTTTTCCCGGGCGTTTTCCCTGCTGGTGGTCTTTTGCGGCATGCTGCTCCTGCTGCTGGAACATGGCCGCCCCTGGCTGCTACTGATAGGAGTTTGGCTGAGCGCAGCCAGTTTCCGCTCTAATACACCCTGAGCCACTGCTTGTGATTTGGCCGCGCTCCAAAGCTGGGACGGAGCGCGGCTGTTTGTTGTGTGAAATGCCCTTGTATTTTACCAGAAAATCCGATAAAATAGGGCAGTAATCAGCAAAAGAAAGACAGATAGACAGGAGGAACGTCCATGGACGCACGCCTGAAACGGATTCTGCCCCGTGTGCAAAAGCCGGCCCGTTATACCGGCGGGGAATATCATGAGATTCAGAAGGACAAGGCGGAGGTTGACACCCGCTTTGCCTTCTGTTTTCCTGACAGCTATGAGATCGGCATGTCCAATCTGGGGATGCGCATTCTCTACGGCGTTATGAATCGGATGGAGGGCGTTTGGTGCGAGCGCTGTTTTGCCCCCTGGCCCGATATGGAAGCGGAGATGCGTCGTGCCGGCATCCGGCTCTACGGCCTGGAGAGCGGCGATCCCATCACCGATTTTGATTTTATCGGCTTTTCCCTCGGATATGAGATGGCCTATACCAATGTGCTCAATATGCTGGATCTGGCAGGGGTTCCGCTGCGCGCCTGCGAGCGGGGAGAGGCTGATCCGATTGTGGTGGCCGGCGGCACCTGTGCCTACAACGGGGAGCCCCTGGCAGATTTTATCGATATCTTCTCCCTGGGCGAGGGGGAAGACGTCACGGTGGAGATGATTGAGCTCTATCGGGAGGGAAAGCGTCAGGGGTGGACGAAGGCAGAGTATTTGCGCAGAGCCGCCCAGATTCCCGGCCTCTACATCCCGTCCCTCTATGAGATCACCTATCATGCCGACGGCACGGTGGCATCCATCACACCAAAGGATGGAGCGCCCGCAACCATTACAAAACGCATTGTCCAGGATTTGGACGAGTCCTATTTTCCCACAGACACCATCGTCCCCTCCACAGAGATTGTCCACGATCGTGTGATGCTGGAGCTGTTTCGGGGCTGTATCCGGGGCTGCCGCTTCTGTCAGGCCGGTTTCTGCTACCGGCCTGTACGGCCTAAGAGCCGGGATGTGCTGATCCGGCAGGGGATAGAGGCCTGCCAGGCGTCTGGCTATCAGGAGATGACCCTGTCCTCCCTGTCCTCCAGTGACTACCGGCAGCTGGAGGGGCTGTGCGACGGGCTGCTGGACTACTGTACCCCCCGGAACATCAACCTGAACCTGCCCTCGCTCCGGGCTGATGGCTTCTCCATGTCCATTATGGAGAAGCTCCAGCGCGCGCGAAAGAGCAGCATTACCTTTGCCCCGGAGGCAGGGACCCAGCGGCTCCGGGATGCCATCAACAAGAATGTCACGGAGGAAGATCTGCTGAGCTCCTGCCGCACCGTCTTTGAAGGCGGCTGCAACGCGGTCAAACTTTACTTTATGCTGGGTCTGCCCACCGAGACCGACGAGGACGTGCTGGGCATTGCCGATCTGGCCAACAAGGTGTACCTCTGCTGGCGGCAGTACGCCGCCACCCGGGCACGGGGCATCCGCATCACCGTGTCCACCAGCTTTTTTGTGCCCAAGCCCTTCACCCCCTTCCAGTGGGAGGCCCAGATCGACCTGGAGGAATATCAGCGCCGGGTGCAGCTGCTGCGGGGCGCCATCACCAACAAATCCATCATCTACAACTGGCATGACCCGGACACCTCCTATCTGGAGGCGGTCTTTGCCCGGGGAGACCGGCGGCTGGGCCGGGTGATCGAAGAGGCCTGGCGCAATGGGGCCAAATTTGACGCCTGGAGCGAATATTTTGATCTGGAGCGCTGGCAGACTGCCTTCCGGACCTGCGGGGTAGACCCGGACTTTTATGCCCGGCGGGAGCGCAGCTATGAAGAGGTGCTTCCCTGGAGTCATATCTCCGTGGGCGTGCGCCCCGCCTATTTCTGGAGAGAGCGCAATCAGGCCTATCAGAGCGCCATTACCCCGGACTGCCGGGTGCAGTGCATGGGATGTGGCGCGGACAAGCTGCTGCAGTGCGGCAAGTGTGACGAACCGTTGACCCGTCGGGAAAGGGGGGAGGCCTGATGGCCCACATGCATAAACACAGGCTGCTCTTTTCCAAGACCGGACGGGCCTGCTATATCTCCCATTTGGATCTGATGCGCACGTTTCCCAGGGCCTTTTTGCGCGCTGGGCTCAATACAAAGCAGACAGAGGGCTTTAACCAGCACACCTTTGTCTCCATTGCGCTGCCTCTGTCCCTGGGGTACGCCAGCCGCTGCGAGATTCTGGAATTCGAACTGCTGGACGACATTTCGCTGACAGAAGTGCCGGCAAAACTCAATGCAGTCCTCCCTGAGGGGCTGGAGGTACTCTCCTGCTATGAAGCCCAGATCCCTGTGCGCCAAATTGCCTGGGTGGACTGGCGCTGCCGCATTATCTTTGATGGTGGGGTGCCCCCAGAGGCGGCCGACGCGTTCCGAGCACTCTATGACGTGGACTCTTTGGTGGTCAAAAAGCCCTCCAAGAAGGCAAAAAAGGGCTATACAGAGGTGGACCTGATCCCAATGATCCATTCTCTTCAGCTGACGCAGACTGAGGATACTGTTCTGGAACTCCGGGCGGTCTTGTCGGCCCAGAACCCGGGGCTTAACCCGGAACTCGTCATTTCCACCGCCCGCGCCAACAGCCCTGTCTTTCAGCCGGATTTTGTGGAATTTGAGCGCCTGGAGTTCTTGAATGACAGCTTTGCGGTCATGCACTGAATGCAAAAGACTTTTAGATCCCCTGAATTTGTTGAATTGCAGGAAGAACTGTGCTATAATACCAGAGTTAATCAGGAGAATTGAGGTTTTTCAAACCGATGAGTGCAACTGTATCCGTGGCGATGCCTGTTTTCAACGGCGCCCGATATCTGGCCCAGCAGTTGGATTCCATCCTGGCCCAGCTGGAGCCGGACGATGAGATTGTGGCGGCCTATCAAGCCTCCTCCGATGCCTCTCTTGAAATTCTGAGAAGCTACCAATCCAGGGATGGACGGATCAAGATTTTTGAAAATTCCAGACAGGGGGTCACCGCCAATTTTGACCTGGCAATCCGCAGGGCCACAGGAGATTACATTTTCCTCTCCGATCAGGACGACGTTTGGCTTCCGGAAAAACGGCAGGCGGTCTTGGATGCCTTTGAGCGCACAGGTGCGGACCTGGTGATTCACAATGCGGTACACACGGATGAGGCTCTTCAGCCGCAAGAGCACAGTTTCTTTGAGATCTATCCCATCGGACCGGGCAAGTGGAAAAACATCAAGAAGCCCCGGATGAGCGGCTGCTGCATGGCCTTTACCCGCTCCATGGGGCAGAAATTGCTGCCATTGCCTGAGATTCACGGCTATGACCAGTGGATCGCAGTGCTGGCTGAGTTTGCCGGCAGGATCGAATATCTGGATCAAGTGCTACTGCTCCACCGGCTCCACGGAGGCAATGTCACCACCTCCACCCGCCGGCTCGACATTGTGCTGCGCTGCCGGGCAAAACTGATCTGCTGCCTGGGGCTGCGTCTTTGCCGCATACATATGCGGGGAAAATAGAAGAGGAGTAACCGTTTTCTCTGCTATACTCCAGCATAATGCGTTATTGATACAAGGAGGAATTATTTTGAAGGGTATTATTCTGGCCGGAGGTTCCGGCACACGGCTGTATCCTCTCACTATGGTTACATCCAAGCAGCTCTTGCCGGTCTATGACAAGCCCATGGTGTATTATCCGCTCTCCACCCTGATGCTTGCGGGGATTCAGGATATCTTAATCATCTCCACCCCCACCGATCTGCCCAACTTCGAGCGCCTGCTGGGGGACGGCAGCCAGTACGGCATTCACCTGAGCTACAAGGTGCAGCCCTCGCCTGACGGACTGGCCCAGGCCTTCCTGCTGGGGGAGGAATTCATTGGGGATGACTGCTGCGCCATGGTGCTGGGGGACAACATTTTCTACGGCAACGGCTTCACCCGGCTGCTGCGTCAGGCAGTGCAGGATGCGGAGCACGGGAAAGCCTCTATCTTCGGATATTATGTCAATGATCCGGAGCGCTTTGGCATCGTGGAGTTCGACGAAACTGGCCGCGCGATCTCGGTGGAGGAAAAACCGAAGCACCCCAAGAGCAATTATTGCATCACCGGTCTGTACTTTTATGACAACCGTGTGGTAGAGTATGCCAAGCGGGTGAAGCCCTCCGCCCGAGGTGAGTTGGAGATCACGGATCTGAACCGGATGTATCTGGAGGACGGTACCCTGAATGTCCAGCTCATGGGCCGGGGTTATGCCTGGCTGGATACAGGCACCATGGACTCCCTGGTGGACGCCGCCGACTTTGTGCGCACCATCCAGAACCGCCAGGGCATCGAAATCTCCGCTCCGGAGGAGATCGCCTTTATCAACGGTTGGATCACCAAGGAGACCCTGATGGAATCGGCTCAGCGCTACGGAAAATCTCCCTATGGCGAGCACCTCAAGCGGGTGGCCGCCGGAAAGGTACGGTATTGATATGGGAAAAACAATTATTGTCACCGGCGGCGCCGGCTTTATCGGCGCCAACTTCGTCTATCTGGAGCTGCAGGAGCACCCGGAGGACCGCATTGTCTGCCTGGACAAGCTGACCTATGCGGGCAACCTGGAGACTTTGGCTGAGGCCATGAAAAATCCTCAGTTCCGCTTCGTCAAGGCGGATATCTGCGATCGGGCCGCGGTGGATCAGCTCTTTGAGGAAGAGCACCCCGACATCGTGGTCAACTTTGCCGCCGAGAGCCACGTGGACCGCTCCATTGAGGACCCGGGCATCTTCCTGCAGACCAATATCATCGGCACCCAGGTGCTGATGGACGCCTGCCGCAAGCACGGCATCGAGCGCTATCATCAGGTCTCCACTGACGAGGTCTATGGTGATCTGCCCCTGGACCGGCCCGACCTGTTCTTCACCGAGCAGACTCCGCTCCATACCTCCAGCCCCTATTCCTCCTCCAAGGCCGGGGCCGACCTGCTGGTCAACGCCTATCACCGCACCTATGGCCTGCCCACCACTATTTCCCGGTGCTCCAATAACTATGGCCCCTATCAGTTCCCGGAGAAACTGATCCCTCTGATGATTGCCAACGCCCTGGCGGACAAGCCCCTGCCCGTCTATGGCGAGGGCCTCAACGTCCGGGACTGGCTCTATGTGGAGGACCACTGCAAGGCCATCGACCTGATCATCCGCAAGGGCCGGGTTGGCGAGGTCTACAACATTGGCGGCCACAACGAGATGCGGAATATTGACATTGTCAAGATCATCTGTGCAGCGCTGGGCAAGCCTGAGAGCCTGATCACCCACGTCACCGACCGGAAGGGTCACGATATGCGCTACGCCATTGATCCCACGTTTATTCATAATGAACTGGGCTGGCTGCCGGAGACCAAGTTCAAGGACGGCATCCAGAAGACCATTCAGTGGTATCTGGACAACAAGTCCTGGTGGGAGAATATCATCTCCGGCGAGTACCAGAACTATTTTCAGAAGATGTACGGCGACCGCCTGGCGGATGCGGGGGAGCAGGGCTGATGAAAGTCTTTGTCACCGGAGTGGCCGGCCAGCTGGGCCACGACGTCATGAATGAGCTGGCCCGTCGGGGCCACGAGGGCATCGGCACCGACCTGGCACCGGAGTACAGCGGCATCCAGGACGGCAGCAGCGTCACCACCATGCCCTATGTCTCTCTGGACATCACGGATGCCGAGGCAGTGGACCGGGTGATTCGGGAAGTCAATCCCGACGCAGTGGTACACTGCGCCGCATGGACGGCGGTGGATTTGGCCGAAGACGAGGACAAAGTGGATAAAGTGCGGGCCATCAATGCCGGCGGCACTGCTAACATTGCCAAGGTCTGTAAGGCCTTGGACTGCAAGATGCTCTATCTGTCCACGGATTATGTGTTTGACGGACAGGGGACTGCCCCCTGGGAGCCCGACTGCAAGGACTATAAACCCCTGAATGTCTATGGCCAGACCAAGCTGGAAGGGGAGCAGGCAGTCAGTTCTACTCTGGAGAAGTATTTCATTGTCCGGATTGCCTGGGTCTTTGGCCTGAATGGAAAGAATTTCATTAAAACGATGCTTGGCCTGTCGGAAAAGTATGACACCATCCGGGTGGTCAACGACCAGGTGGGTACACCCACTTATACCTTTGACCTGGCCCGGCTGCTGGTGGATATGATCGAGACGGACAAGTACGGCTATTATCACGCCACCAACGAGGGCGGCTATATCTCTTGGTATGACTTCACCTGCGAGATCTTCCGCCAGGCGGGCCGTTCCACCCAGGTGATCCCGGTCACCACGGAGGAATATGGCCTCTCTAAGGCGGCCCGGCCCTTCAACAGCCGGCTGGACAAGCAGAAGCTGGCCCAAAACGGCTTTGAGCCCCTGCCCACCTGGCAGGATGCCCTGAGCCGCTACCTCACTGAGTTAGGAGTGACGCAGTAACATGGCACAGATCAAAGTGACGCCCGCCCCCATTGAAGGCCTGTATGTGATTGAGCCCGCCGTCCACGGCGACAGCCGGGGTTATTTCATGGAGACCTATAACCAGAACGACATGCATGAGTTCGGCCTGGATATGGTCTTTGTCCAGGATAACCAGAGTATGTCCACCAAGGGCGTGCTCCGGGGCCTCCACTTCCAGAAGCAGTATCCCCAGGGCAAGCTGGTTCGGGTCATCCGGGGTACTGTCTTTGATGTGGCGGTGGATCTGCGCACAGGCAGCGAGACCTACGGCAAGTGGTACGGTGTGGAACTGAGCGCGGAAAATAAGAAGCAGTTTTATATCAGCGAGGGCTTCGCCCACGGTTTCCTGGTCCTCAGTGACGAGGCCGAGTTCTGCTATAAGGTCACGGACTTCTACCACCCTGGAGACGAGGGCGGCCTGGCCTGGAATGATCCGGCCATCGGCATTCAGTGGCCCCAGTTGGTCGGGGAGTACCAGGGCAGCTGCTCTGCCCAGGGCTACACCCTTGCGGACGGCACCCCGCTGAACCTGTCTGAAAAGGATCAGAAGTGGGACACCCTGGCCAATACCTTCCATTTCTGAGCGCTTGTAATCGTTTTACACAGATCTTTTGACGCCCGGCATCCGGTGGAATCGGATGCCGGGCGTTAGCGTTATTTTGTTTGAAAAAGTGGACACTTGAATACCATAGATAAAACGCATTTTGGATCAAGTATAAAAATGTCGGAGCAAAGCGGACTTTGCTCCGATGCGGCATGGACGGTTAAAAAGGATATTTTCGTCTCAGCGGAAAAAGCCGCCCACAGGACGGCGTTCCAAACCGGAGCCCGGCAGCAGCGGGGACGGTTTGGAACGGAGATGCGACAAAATGAGGGGGAGGTGACTTCTGCAAAAAAGCCGCCGCGAACGACTTGGCGTCCGCGGCGACGTGGCGCAGCGGGTGGGATTCGAACCCACGTGCGGTTACCCGCAAACTGATTTCGAGTCAGCCCCGTTATGACCACTTCGATACCGCTGCGTATGATGTTGTGTGCACCGGGCGAGAAGATCCTGCCGCAATGCGCTTATCTATTATGCCACAACCCGCGGTAAAAGGCAAGCAAGAAATTATGATCCTTTGGGTTGAGTCGAGCCGTTTTATATGCTACACTGAATGCGTGGGAAAACATGGTATACGCACGCACCATAAACCAAAACGGGAGGGGAGGGAAAGAGATGGATTTTGAACTGCCCTGTTGTCCGGAATGCGGCGAGCCGCTGCTGGACGATCTCCGGGATTTTGCCACCGAGTCCAGGGAATATGAAGGCCCCTTTGGCCATGTGTGTCAGTGGACGTTCCGGGATGTATCTCTGGAGTGTCCCGGCTGCGGCATAGAGCTGCGGCTCAATGGACAGATTGTGGAGGAGGCTGGCGCCAGCGAACAGGAGCTGGAAATCACAGCCAACTATGATGCATAAATCATTGGAAATCCGCCGCGGCGGAGCTCAATCGTGAGACTGAGCTCCGCCGTTTTTCTGTTCTGCCTCTTCCTGGGCGATTTCCTGCAGCAGCTTTTGATCTGCCTTGGAGCTCAGGTCCAGCTTGGCGTACATGTCGGGCCGCCGGTCCCGGGTGCGGATGATGGACTGTTTGCGTCTCCACTTGGCCACATTGGCGTGGTGACCGGAGAGCAGGATAGGGGGTACCGCTCTTCCGTGCCAGATTTCAGGGCGGGAGTACTGGGGAAACTCCAAAAGGCCGTCCCAGTGGCTCTCGTTTTCATAGCATTCCGGGTCGGAGAGTACGCCGGGGACCAACCGGCACACTGCATCAGCCACGGCCATGGCCGGAATTTCACCACCTGTGAGCACGAAGTCCCCCAGGGAGATTTCCTCGTCCACGCATTCCTCAATAAAGCGCTCGTCAATGCCCTCGTAGTGGCCGCAGACCAGAATCAGCCGGTCATAGTCATCCCGCAGCCGCACGGCGTCAGCCTGCTTGAAGGGCTTTCCGCAGGGGGACATATAGATGGTGCGCACCCGCTGGCCCTCGGGCACGCCCTCCATGATATGGGCCCAGCACCGATAGAGGGGATCCGCCTGCATCACCGCTCCGTGGCCGCCGCCGTAGGGGTAGTCATCCACCTGATTCTGCTTGTTGGTGGTGTAGTCCCGGATCTGATGGCACTCCACCCGGATAAATCCCCGCTCCTGGCCCCGGCCCAGAATGGATTCACAGAGCATGTCTCCCACCACATCCGGGAAGAGGGTCATAATGTCAATCCACATCATTGGCCCAACCCCTCCAGCAGGTGAAAGGAGATATACCCCTCGTCCTCGTTGATCTCCACTACAAAATCCGGAACATCCGGGATCAGATAGGTTTTCTCCCCCTTGACCTCATAGAGATCCTGGGCGGGGTAGGCCAGCACGTCGGTTACCTTACCGAACACTTCGCCGGTGTCCGCGTCTCTGGCCTCCAGACCGATCAGATCTGCAATAAAATGCTCGCCTTCCATCTCTTTGATATCGGCGCGGCGTACCTCTATGATCTTATTTTTGTAGGGCAGGGCACTGTCGATGTCGGTAACACCCGCAATGGTAATCAGCGCATTCTGCTGGTGGACCCGAACCGAACACAGCTCGACAGGTTTTCCGCCAATATACACGGTGTCAAACTGTGCCAAAAAGTCCGGCTGATCACTCCAGGGCTGCACCTTCAGCTCCCCCCGGATGCCAAAGGTATTGATGATTTTCCCCGCCTCCAAAAAATCCTTCTTCAACGAAATCGCTCCTTCCAAATGGGACTGAGAGAAAAGGAAAACCGGGGTGCCGCTGTGCGGCATCCCGGTCAATTCACTCAGTCGACGATATCGACGGTGACCCTGGTGTTCTGACGCTGAGCATAGGAGCGCATCAGCGTGCGGATCTCCTTGGCAATGCGGCCCTGACGGCCGATTACCTTGCCCATGTCCTCGGGGGCCACCCGCAGTTCCAGGACGAGCTCGCCATCGCAGTTCACCTCATTGACGCTGACCTGATCAGGATGGTCAACAAGGTGTTGCGCGATATAGGTCAGAAGTTCTTTCATAACGTGTCGAGCCTCGATTTCTTACAGGACGCCGGCTTTTTTCAGCAGACCCTTCACAGTCTCAGTGGGCTGAGCGCCGGTCTTGATCCAGGCCTGGGCGCGCTCGGCGTCCACCTTGATCTCGGCGGGATCAGTCAGGGGATTGTAGGTTCCGATCTCCTCGATAAAACGGCCGTCCCGAGGATAGCGGGAATCCGCCACCACGATACGATAGAAAGGAGCCTTCTTGGCGCCCATGCGGCGCAGTCTGATCTTAACCATGTATCATTCACCTCCAAAAGATTGCTGACTTTTTATTTGAAAAGCGGGCTTACACATCTGAATGCTTGCCGCGCTGATCAACGCTTTTTCTTCTTGCGTTTTTTGTTGGGCTTGGTGCGTCCCCGGGAGTGGCCGCCCCCCATACCCAAGCCGCCCAATCCAGGCATTCCGCCGCCCATCATGCCGCGTACGGCTTTGGGCATCCGGCCGCCGGACATTTGACGGGCCATGTTCTGCATCATCTCAAACTGTTTGAGCACCTGGTTGACCTGCTGTACCGTGGTGCCGCTGCCGGCGGCAATACGCTTCTTGCGGCTGGCGTTGAGCAGGGAGGGGTCATCCCGCTCCTTCACCGTCATGGACTGAATGATGGCTTCGGTGCGGGTGAGGATACTCTCGTCCAAGTCCTCCTCATTGACTTTCCCCTTCATTCCAGGCAGCATTCCCATGATGTCGGACAGAGAACCCATCTTGCGCAGCTGGAGCAGCTGATCGTAATAGTCCGCCAGGGTAAAGCGGTTTTTCTTAAGTTTTTCCTGGAGTTTGGCCGCCTGTTCCTCATCGAAATTGGCCTCAGCCTTTTCGATCAGGGAGAGCATGTCGCCCATCCCCAGAATTCGGTTGGCCATCCGGTCGGGGTGGAACACCTCGATCTGATCCAGCTTTTCCCCCACACCGGCAAACTTGATGGGCTTTCCGGTGGTGGCCTTGATGGACAGAGCCGCGCCGCCCCGGGCGTCGCCGTCCAGCTTGGTCAGCATGACGCCGGTGAGGTCCAGCGCATCGTTGAAGGCCACTGCCGCGTTGACGGCGTCCTGGCCGATCATGGCATCCACCACCAGCATAATTTCCTGGGGCTGGACCGCTGCCTTGATGCGCTTGAGCTCGTCCATCAGCTCCTCGTCCACATGGAGCCGGCCGGCGGTGTCCAGAAACACCATATCGTTGCCGTGCTTGCGGGCGTGGTCCACTGCGGCGGTGGCAATTTCCACCGGGTCGATCTGACCCATTTGGAAGACGGGCACGCCAACCTGTTCGCCCACCACTTCCAACTGCTTGATCGCGGCCGGGCGGTAGACGTCGCAGGCCACCAGCAGGGGACGGCGTCCGTTGCGCTTGAAGTGGCCGGCCAGTTTGGCGGCATTGGTGGTCTTACCGGCGCCCTGGAGGCCCACCATCATGATAATTGTGGGACCCTTGGGGGCGGTGATGATGCCTTCGGCCTTGCCCCCCATCAATTCCGTCAGCTCTTCGTTGACGATCTTGATGACCATCTGGGCAGGGGATAGGGCCTTCAGAACATCCGCGCCAACCGCCCGTTCTGTGACCCGGTTGACAAATTCTTTGACCACCTTGAAGCTGACGTCAGCCTCCAGCAGGGCCAGCCGGACCTCCCGCATGGCCTCCCGGACGTCGGCCTCGGTCAGCCTGCCCTTGCCCCGCAGCCGATTAAATGCATTGGTGAGTTTTTCAGTCAATCCCTCAAAGGCCATGGGTTACTCCTTCAGCTTTGCTGCGCAGTCGCGGATCTCCTGGGCCAGCCGCAGCAGATCGGAACTGGCGTAACGCTCCTCGTTGATCATCATGATCTGGCTGGCTGCGTTTTCAATCTGAGCGCTCAGCTTCTGCATCTCCAGAAACCGGGCCACAATGCCCGTCTTTTCCTCCAACTCAGTGAGGACAGCCTCGGCGCGGACCAGCACATCCCGCACGCCTTGGCGGGTAATGCCGGCATTTTCTGCAATCTCAGCCAGGGAGAGGTCGTCATTATAATAGAGATCAAAAAATTCCTTCTGGCGGTCGGTGAGAAGGTCGCCGTAAAAATCAAAGAGCATTGTCATGCGAAATGCCTTGTCTTTCATGGTGATCCCTCCGGCTTTGTCATTTCAGTAAAGCACCTATGCTTTACAACAAGAGAGATTTTACTATATAATTTGGCGGCTGTCAAGTGTTTTGCCTTGTATATTTCGCGAAAAAACAGGAAAACATAGGGTACTTCTTTGTATGGAGGCAGATCATGGACGGATTGGAACGCTATGAGGCAGGAAAGGCTGCCGCGGAGCAGCTGCGCCCCGGCGCGCTTCAAAAGACAAAACCGCAGCTCCGGCAGTTGAAGCTGTATATGACGCGGCTTGACCGGCATATTCGACAGGCCGAGACGGGTGCCGCGCCCGCTGATCCGGAGCGCTGGCTTTTGGACAACCAATACCTGATTCAGCTGGCAGGTCAGAGCATCCAAGAGGGATTCCGCAAGGCAGGCAGGCTGCCCGTGCTGGAAGAGGATGGGACATCATGCAGACTGGTGGTTTTGGCCCGGGAGATTGCGGCGCTTCCAGAGGCCACAGCCCTGACGCAGGAGGATTTTTGCTCCTTTTTAAGCGGATTGCAATCGGCAGAACCTCTGCTGGAGCGAGAATTGCGCACCTTGCTTTCAGCGCTGCAGTTTGCAGCTCTGGAACAGTTGGTTCAGGCGCTTGGGCTGGCGGCGGAAGGCAGAGAAGTGATGTTTGCTCAAGCTTGTTCCGCTCTGCGCCATTGGAGCGACCTGAATTTTCAGACCATAGCGGAGCAGTCCAGTCTGATTCACGCCGCCTTTTTGGCGGATCCATCCGGGGATTACCCCCAGATGCCCGCTCGGGACCGGGGGCAATACCGGAAGCGGCTGGAGCAGATGTCCCGCAGAAAGGGAATAGAGGAGGCTGAGACGGCCCGGGCGCTGGTGGAAGAGGCCGAGGGCAGGCACATCGGTTTTTTGCTCTTTCGGGAGGATTCTATGCCGGTGCGGGTGCTCCAGGCTGGCTACTATCCGGGCATTGCGATCGTCAGTCTGATCCTCGCGCTGTGGCTGGGCTTCCTGACAGGCCGCGGTTGGAGTTTTCTCATGTTTTGGCTGCCTGTCGCCCAGATTTGGAAGAGCGTATTGGATGCCGTTCTGGTCCGTGTGCTGCCTCCGAGGCCGGTGTTCCGATTGGCCTTTCGCGCCGGCCTTTCCAAATCGGAACGCACCCTTGTGGTCAAAGCCGCGGTCTTGGGCAAGGGAGGCTGTCTGGAAGAGGCGCATCAGTTGGAGCGCGTCTTTCTGGCCAACCGGGACTGTGGCGAGGAGCTGTCCCTTGGCCTGTTGGTGGATCTGCCGGAACGCAATTCACCCCTGGCCCAAACAGATCGGGAGAGTCTCTCCAGGTTAAAAGCTGTTCTGGACAAACTGAACCGGAAATACGGCGGACGTTTTTTCCTGTTCTTTCGCGCCCCGGTTTATCAGAACAGACAGGGGACTTTCTCCGGGTGGGAGCGCAAGCGGGGCGCCCTGCTGGAGCTGGCGCAGATGCTGCGTGCCCGCCGTTCCGGAATAGAGGTTTACGCAGGGGACCGTACCCGGCTGAACCGGGTGCGCTATCTGGTCGTGCTGGACAGCGACACTGACCCGGGGGTGGGCGGGATCCGCCCGCTGGTGGGCGCTATGCGCCATCCGCTGAACCGGCCTGTGCTGGATGAACGGCGCCGGGTCGTCCGGGCAGGGTATGGCATCATCCAGCCTCAGATCCGCACCGAACTGGCGGCGGCCAGTGCGACGCCCTTTGCCCGTTTCTTTTCCGGAGGAGCAGGCAGTGATCCCTATCGCGGCAGTCACAGCGAACTGTGCCACGAACTGTTTGACGAGTCCTCTTTCTGCGGGAAGGGCATTCTGGATATTGACTGTTTTCTGACGTGCCTGGAGGGCAGATTTCCAGAACAGCTCGTGCTGTCCCACGATATCCTGGAAGGAGCTTATCTGCGCACCGGCTATCTCAGCCAGATCAGCTTTCGGGACGGTTTTCCAGCTACAGTCAGCTCGTTTTACCGCCGACAGCATCGCTGGGTACGAGGGGACTGGCAAAACTTTGCCTGGGTGCTTCCCCATGTTCCGTCCGGAGAGGGAGCGGAGCAGAATCCGATCAGCGCCGTTTCCCGGTGGAAGCTGGCGGATAATTTGCGCAGGAGCCTGACCCCGGTGGTTCAGATGGTGTGCCTGTTGTGGGGGGCAGCGGCAGGGGATGGATTCGGATGGCTGGGCTGGATTACACTGGCCTCTGTCGCCCTGGATCCCATCCTCGCCTATGTATTTGATATCATTCCACGGCGCTCACTGCGACGCTTTCATTCCCGTATTCAGACAGGGCTGAGGGGAATGGTGTTGGGGATAGGTGTTCGGCTGGCGCTGCTGCCGCTGGAAGGCTGGATCAACCTCACCGCCATATGCACCGCGCTCTGGCGCAGTCTGATCTCCCACAAAAACCTGCTGCAGTGGACGACCTCTGCCCAGCAAAGCGCCGTTGGAGGAGGGCCGCTGCCAACCTGTCTCCCCATACTGGCGGTGGGGCTCGGCACCGCAGCGGTGACCCGCCGGCCTGCGGCACTGCTGCTGGCGCTGCTCTGGTTGTTCTCGCCAGTCATTGTCACCTGCCTGGAGCGCAGGCCGCCCAAAGCAAGACTGCACTCTGCTGAGCGGGCGTTCCTGCTCCATGAGGCGGAATTAATCTGGGGCTTTTTTGACGACTTTCTACAGCCGGAGCGCAACTATCTGCCGCCGGATAACTTTCAGCTGCGCCCCTATCAGGGCCCGGCGGAACGGACTTCGCCCACCAATATCGGCTTTGCCGCGCTAAGCTGCATGGCGGCGGTGGATTTGGGTTTGGAGAGCCGGGAGAATGCCGTTGAACGGCTGGCCGGAATGCTGGACACGCTGGAGAGGATGGAAAAATGGAGAGGGAATCTATTTAATTGGTATCACACCATTACGCTGAAGCCGATGGAACCCAGAGTGGTATCTTCGGTGGACAGCGGCAATTTGTGCGCCTGTCTCTTTGCCCTCGCGGCGGGGCTGGAGGAATGGGGGCGAAAGGATCTGGCGCGGCGGGCCCTTGCGCTGGCCCGGGGCGCTGAGCTGGGGGCGCTGTACGATCCGGACAAGCACCTGTTCTATATCTCCTATGAGCCGGACAGCGGCAACTGGTCCGCCTCGCACTACGATCTGATGGCCAGTGAGGCGCGTCTGCTGAGCTATATCGCCCTGGCGCAGGGACAGGTGGAGCACCGCCATTGGGCCGCGCTCAGCCGGGCGCAGGCCTCAGCCCACGGCTACCAGGGCATGGTCTCCTGGTTCGGAACTATGTTTGAGTATTTCATGCCCCATCTGCTGCTTCCCCTGCCGGAGGACTCGTTCTTATATGAAAGTCTGGCATTCTGCGCTTGTGAGCAGCTCTCTTTTGGACGAGAGCGGGCCATACCCTGGGGCGTCTCAGAATCCGCCGTCCCTGCCCTGGATCAGAACGGCTGCTATGGGTATCGGGCCAACGGAGTTCCGGCGATTGCCCTGTGTCATCTGCCGGATCGGCCGCCGGTGGTGGCGCCTTACGCCACCTATCTGGCGCTCTCCATCCTGCCCCACCGGGCGGTGGAAAATCTGCACCGCCTGCGGGAGGATGGCCTGGAAGGGAAATATGGACTTTATGAGGCGGCGGAATACGGTTCCGACGGAGTTTTGGCCGCCAGAAGCTGGATGTCCCATCACATGGGTATGAGTCTGACGGCGATTGACAATGCGTTGCATGATCAGATCTTGGTGAAACGCTTTCTCTCCCAACCCGAAATGGGGGCTTGCCGTTCCCTGTTGGAGGAGGCAGTGCCCCGGGGGAGCAGGCCTTTGAACCGACGCCGCCGGCCTGCTCCGGCGGTCCGAGAGCGGGCCGACACCAAATGGAAGCTCACAGGGGAGGGGGTCGACGGGCAGAATCCGGTATGCACGCTGCTTCAAAGCCCCGGTTTTTCCGCTGTCGTGACCAACTCAGGGTATTGTTGGCTGAGCGGAGAGCGGGAATCCCTGACGGCCAGGAGAGAACCGCCCGCCCTGTTTTTGCGCCGGGGAGACCGGGTGTTTCCCCTCTTTCCATGCCCCAGCGGAGCGCGGGTTCGGTGGACACTGGGGGAGCGGCAGTGCACGTTTCTGCGCAGACTGGAAGAGGAAAATATAGTGGCCAGGCTGGAGATACAGCTGTCTCCATCCGGCAGCTTGGAGTGGAGCCTGGAGCTGTCCGGAGCGCTGGGTGACAGCGCGCTCCTTTTCCTGCTGCGGCCGCAGTTGGCCACAGAGCGCGATTTTCTGGCCCATCCCGCCTTCAGCCTTCTGCGGATTGAGACGGAACACAGCGTCCAGCGCGTCCTGTTTCACCGGCGCGGTGGGAGCCAGGCCCATCCGGATCTGTTTTGCAAATGGACGGGCCCTGATATTCGGAGTTTTATCGGCGTAAAAGCGGTGGCGCGCCAATCGGAACTTGGGCTGCCGGAGGCGGACCCCAGCCTGTTGCTGGAGCTGCCGCTGCAGGCCGGGGGAGGAAAAACCGCGCGGATGGAAGTGCAGTTGGCCACTGGGGAAGCGACGCGCCGCAATCGCACGGCGCTGAGTCAGCCGCCTGAACTTTTAGATCTGTCCGCCCGCCTTCTGCCCAATCTGATTTTTGCCCCTCAGCTCGGGCGGGACGGGGCGCCGGGCCCGCAGAGACTGCTGTGGAGTCTTGGCATTTCTGGGGACGATCCAATCGTGCTGTCATACCCGCCGGCGCATCAGGAGCAATGGCGGCTCTGGGTGCGGACCTGGCAGTATCTCTGCTCCAGCGGCGTCCCATTTGATCTTGTGTTGATCGCTGATGCTGCCCAGGCCGGTCAATTGCGCTCCTGGGCAGCGGCGCAGGGGATCTCCTGGGGCGGGCGTTGCGGCCTTCATCTGATTGCCGCGGACCCGGCCAATGAGGCGCTTCTGAAGGGAATGGCCTGTGCCAGGCTGGACTGTCTGCCGGAACCGGGGAAGAACTTTGGGACAGCAGGTGCTGACCGATCGTGGAGTATCCCACAGCGGGAGGCCCCTCAATGGCATTGGGACGGGAATCGTTTTTGCCTCTCGTGCCGGGGGAATCTGCCGCCGGTCCGATGGAGCATTCCGTTGACCAACGGCAGCTTTGGTTATCTGGCCATGGATACCGGCGGCGGTTACCTCTGGTCAAAAAACGCCAGGTTGTTCCGTATCACCCCGTGGGACAACGATCCCTGGGCGCAGGAAGGGCCGGAAGATCTGTCCCTGCTGGTGGAGGGCCGGGAAATCTCACTGTTCGCCCGGCGGGACGGCTTGGACTGCACCCTCACCTTCGGGCCTGGCTTTTTGAGGTGGGAAAAGAACCTGATCGGGGAATGCCGTTCGGTGCTGACCGCGTTTGTTCCGCCGGAGCGCAATGAGCGGGTCTTCCTGCTGGAACTGCACAACCTGCCTCAGGATACCAGGCTCCTTTGGCGCATACAGCCCCAGATGGGAGAGTATCTTACCCAGGGGCTCTGGGCCGCCGGCGAAGTCCGGGAAAACAGTGTATGGCTCAAAAACCCGGTATCCGAACGCTCTGGAATTCGGCTGTCCGCATCCGTCCCCTGGGATGAGATTCGCTTGCCGGAGGGGCGGGAGCGCGCCGTGGTGCTGACCGGAGCTGCTTCGCCGCGGGTGGTCCTGCAGGCGGGCGAACCCTGTGCCCGGCTGACAGAGGAGACGGCTGGGGCACTGTTGGCGGAGACTGAGGCCCTATGGCAGAACCGCTGCAGCAGCCTGGAGGTTGTCACACCGGATAAAGCCCTCAACCATTACCTGGGATTCTGGGGGCAATATCAGGTTCAGGCCAGTCGGATGCTCTCCCGCACCTCGGTATACCAATGCGGCGGGGCCTATGGCTTCCGGGATCAACTGCAGGACTGCTGTGCCCTGTTTCAGAGCAATCCCGCCCTGGCCAGAGAACACATCCTGCGCTGCTGCCGGCATCAGTTTACAGAGGGGGATGTGCTGCACTGGTGGCACGAGATTCCAGGAGGCGGCGCAGATGCCGGTGTGCGCACCCGCATGACCGATGATCTGCTTTGGCTGCCCTACACCCTGTCCGTCTGGTGGGAGGAGACTGGGGACACCGAACTGCTGGGCCGGCAGGAGCCGTATTTGGCCGGGGAGCGGCTGGGGCCGGAGGAAAAGGACCGGTATTTTGCGCCGGCTTTCAGCGAGGAGCGAGAGAGCGTCTACCGCCATGGCATCCGGGCGGTGGAATGCGTTTTGGGCCGGGGTGTGGGCGCTCACGGCCTGTGCAAGATGGGGGGTGGCGACTGGAATGACGGCATGGACAAGGTGGGCAGCGCCGGTCGTGGCGAGAGCGTCTGGCTGACCTGGTTTACTGTTCTCGTGCTGCGCCGGTTTGCCACGGTGTGTGAGGCCATGAATGAGCCTGACCGGGCTGGGCGCTACCGGTCCACCGCCGGAATATTGTCCGAGTCGGCACAGCAGTGCTGGGACGGCGCCTGGTTTTTGCGCGGATATTTTGATTCCGGAGCGCCGCTGGGCGGCAGCAGCTGCCCGGAGTGTCAGATTGACTCCATTTCACAGAGCTTTGCCGCCCTGGCCTGCGGCGATCAGCCTAGGGTTCGCCAGGCCTTGGAGCATGCCCAGGCTCTGCTGATGGATGAGGAGAGCGGCACTGTAGCCCTGCTGGATCCGCCGTTTGATGGAAAAGGTCCTGATCCCGGCTATATCGCGGATTATCGGCCCGGCAATCGGGAGAACGGCGGACAGTATACCCACGCGGCCGTCTGGTTGGCCTTGGCCTGGTTCCGGCTGGGAGAGGCGGATCGGGGATGGAGCATATTGCGCACCCTTCTGCCGGAGCACCATCCTATGGAGCGGTATCGGGCGGAGCCCTTTGTCCTGGCGGCCGATGTCTCCCGGGAACGGGGAAAGGAGGGGGCCGCAGGATGGAGCTGGTACACCGGCGCGGCCGGTTGGTACTGGCGGGTGGCGGCCCGGGATCTGCTGGGGATTCGGTTCCGGGGCGGGCTGCTCTATCTGGAACCAAATCTGCCCTCCGAATGGCCGGGGTACCGTGCGGCGTTTCGGCTGGATGGCGGGAGGCTGGAGATCGAGGTGGCCTATGGCGTGGAAAATCGCATGTTTTTGGATGGATGCGAAGTCAGCCAGGGGATCAGTCTGAGCGGTCTCAAAGGGCGGCACAGCCTACGCTTGGAAATTCTTCGAAAAAGAGGGTGCGCAACAGAGGGAAATCATGTATAATAAAGGCTGTTGAATGTCTCCCGGACCGATCAGGCCTACCGGAAAAGGTATTTTGCCGCATCGGCCGGGAAGAGCACAGGACAGGAGGGTGTGTTGCTTGACCACAGAGCATATGGAACTGATGCCGGGGGTCTGCCTTACCGTGGTTCGGACGAAAAAATTCAAGAGCAGCCATTGGTCTCTGCGGCTGCTGGCGCCCCTGCGCCGGGAGACGGCAGCGCTCAATGCCCTGCTGCCTTTTGTGCTGCGCCGCGGTACAGCTCAGCTGCCCGACCTGTCGGCCCTGTCCGCCGCACTGGACGAGCTTTACGGCGGCGCCATTGAGCCGGCTGTCCGAAAATGCGGGGATATGCAGTGCATTGGGTTTGAGGCCAGTTTTCTGGACGATGCCTTTGTTCCGGGAGGCGGCGGTATTTTGGACCGTGCGGCCTCATTGCTGGGAGACCTGCTGCTCCATCCCGCCACCAAAAACGGCCGCCTGCGTCAGGATTATGTAAACAGTGAGCGGGAAAATCTGATCCGTATGATCCAGAGCAGCCGCAACGATAAGATGCAGTATGCCCAGGAACGGCTGCTGGAGGAGATGTGCACAGGGGAGGCCTACGCCATCGGCCGATTTGGCACAGTGGAGGAGGCGGAGAAGATCAACGTCTCAAAGCTGTTCGCTCAGTATCAGACGCTGTTGGAACAGGCCCCTATCGAGCTGTTCTACTGCGGTTCCGCGCCTGCTCGGCGGGTGGAACTGGCTTGGCGGGAGGCTTTGATGGGCCTGCCCCGCAGCACGGAGCGTTATCCGGTGGAAACCGACGCCCGGCGCCCGGCGCTGGGAGAGGTGCGCACGTTTCAGGAGCATATGGAAGTTGCCCAGGGGAAGATGGAGCTCGGTTTTCGCATCGGCTTCGGCCTGGGAGATCCTATGTATCCGGCGATGCTGGTGCTCAACGCCATGTACGGCGGAACCACGACCTCCCGGCTGTTTCTCCATGTCAGGGAAAGGCTGTCCCTCTGCTACTACGCCACGTCCACCCTGGTCAGTCTGAAAGGGCTGGTCCTGGTGGCGTGCGGCGTGGATCCGGCCCATTTTGAGGCGGCGAAACAGGAGATCCTGAATCAGCTGGCTGAGCTTCAGCGGGGGGAATTCACCACGCAGGAGTTTGAGGCGGCCCGCCGGAGCGTGGTCAACGATTTGCGCTCTGCCCTGGATGAGCAGGGGCGTATGGCGGGGTATTGGCTGATGGACCGCGCGGGGGGCGAGGCTTTTGATCTGGAACAGCTCATCGCCCAGGTTGAGGATGTGACCGAGGGAATGGCCGCTGCGGCGGCCATGGAACTGCAGCTGGACAGCGTCTACTGTCTGTCGGGCGCGGCAGCATCGGATGGGGAGGCGGAAGATGAAGGAGCTTGAGTACGCCCGTCTGGGTGAACGGTGTTATTACGAGACTCTGATCAACGGCCTTACAGTCTACGTTCTGCCAAAGGCGGGCTACTCCAAGTCCTTCGCCTTTTTTGCAACGCATTACGGGGGAGAGGACGAGCGTTTTCGCACCGGCGAGCGCTGGCACCAGACGCCCGGGGGAGTGGCCCACTTTCTGGAACACAAATTGTTTGACATGCCGGAAGGCAACGCCCTTCAGACGCTGTCCGCCCTGGGGGCGTCCCCCAATGCCTTCACGTCTTCTGATCTGACCGGCTATTATTTCTCCTGTACCGATCACGTCTATGAAAACCTGCGTACGCTGCTGCGTTTTGTCACAACGCCATATTTTACAGAGGACAGTGTGGCCAAGGAACAGGGGATCATCGGTCAGGAAATCCGGATGATAGAGGATAATCCAAGCTGGCGTGTTTACCAGAACCTGCTGGAATCCCTTTATGCCCGCCATACCATCCGCAAGTCTGTTGCGGGCACGGTGGAATCCATCGCCCAAATCACGCCGGATGTGCTGGAGCGCTGCCACAGAACGTTTTATCATCCCTCCAATATGGTGCTCTGTGTGGAGGGCTGTGTGGAGCCCCGCAAGATTTTTCAGATGGCGGCGGCTCTGGTGCCCTCCGCGCCTCCTCAGACCATCCATCGGGACCACGGCGCACCGGAGGCTCCGGAATCTGCCTGTCAGGAGGTCAGCCTGGAGATGGAAGTCTCCGCGCCGAGTTTTCTCCTGGGGTTCAAGGCCGAACCGGGCGGCTCCCTGCGCCGCAAACTGGCGGGAGAACTGGCGGCTGAGCTGCTGGCCGGTGAGTCCAGCCCTCTGTACGCCCGGCTCTATCAGCAAGGGCTGATAGATAAGAGCTTCGGCGTAGAGTATGACGCCGGGCCGGAGACCGCCCACTTCATCTTTGGCGGCGAGAGCCCCGATCCGGCGGGAGTGTCTGAGGCGATCCTGAGTGAAGGGGTGCGCATTGCGTGGAACGGCTTGGATGAGGCGCTGTTCCAACGGGTGCGCAAGGCGCTCTATGGGGCCAAGGTGCGGGCGCTGAACTCGTTTGAGCACACCTGTATCCAGATGGCCCGGGGCCACTTTGAGGGCTATCAGTATCTGGATTTTTCCTCTGCCTATGAACAGATCACCCGGCAGGAGGTGGAAGAACTGCTGCGGGAGTCCATCACCGGGGTGCGCAGCGCCCTGTCTATCGTCAAACCCAAAGGAGCGTAAACAATAGCTATGAATCCCATTGTATTTCCCGGCCTTGGGCTGGAACTGCACATCCCGCGCGTGGCCTTTTCCATCTTTGGAAAAGATGTCTACTGGTACGGCATTATCATTGCCTTTGGCTTTCTGGTGGCCATCGCCTACTGCTACCGCTATGCGGGACAATTCGGTGTGCCGAAAGACCGGATTTTTGATTTTATCATCTTTGCCGCCCCCGGCGGTATCATCGGTGCGCGCATCTACTATGTGCTGTTTTATCAATCCCTCTATCGCAATCCAGACGGCTCCTTCAACTGGGGGGAGACCATTGCCATCTGGGACGGCGGCCTGGCCATTTATGGCGGCGTAATTGCCGCGGTCATTATCCTGATTGTTTTTTGTGCTGTCACCCACATCAAATTCTGGGCTTTTGCCGACGTTGGGGCCTATGGCCTGTTCATTGGCCAGGCCATAGGCCGCTGGGGCAACTTCTGCAACCAGGAGGCCTATGGAGCGGAGACGGCATTGCCCTGGCGGATGGGACTGACTGTGGCCGGGGAGTACATCGAGGTACATCCGACCTTCCTCTATGAATCCCTCTGGAATGTGATCGGCTTTGCCTTCGCCCACTTTGTGCTGCGCAAGCACAGAAAATTTGACGGTGAAGTATTCCTGTTTTATCTCTCCTGGTACGGGCTGGGCCGGATGTGGATCGAGGGCCTGCGCACAGACAGCCTCTATCTGTTCAATACGGGCATACGGGTATCCCAGCTGGTGGCAGGGCTGTGCTTTATCACTGCCGGCGCGCTGCTGCTGGTTTTGGTCGTTAAATTGAAGCCGGATCCGGCGCGGCTGTATGTCAATCAGGTCGCAGCCCCAGCGGCGGAAGCCCAGGCAGAGGTATCGGTACCTGAGTGTGCTGACGCAGATGCAGATGAAACGACAGAACAGGAGAGCTCCAATCCGGCAGAAGAACCCCAGGGAAATGCAGAAATGGAGGGAGAACAACATGGCGGCAGTTCTGATTGACGGCAAGGCGTTGGCGGCAAAATGCAAAGCCCAGGTGGCAGAGCAGAGCAAATCGTTTCGATCCCGGCCTGGTCTGGCGGTGATTCTGGTGGGCGATAATCCTGCCTCCAAAGTCTATGTGGGCGGCAAGCGCCGGGATTGCGAGGAATGCGGCTTTTACAGCGAAGAGTTTGACCTGCCTGCCAACGCAGGCCAGAAGGCCCTGCTGGAGCTGGTGGACGCCTTGAACCGGCGGCCGGAAATCGACGGTATCCTCTGTCAGCTCCCGCTGCCGGAGGGCTACGATTACGACGAGCAGGAAGTGCTGCTGCATATTGATCCGGGCAAGGACGTGGACGCCTTCCATCCGGTCAATGTGGGCAAGATTATGATTGGCAATTATGATTTTCTGCCCTGCACGCCTGCCGGCGTTATGCGGATGCTGGACGCATATGGCATTGATCCCGCCGGAAAGCACTGTGTCGTAGTGGGTCGTTCCAATATTGTGGGCAAACCCCAGGCTATGCTGCTGCTCCACAGGCATGCCACTGTCACTATCTGCCACTCCCGCACGCCAGATCTGGCCGCTGTCACCCGTCAGGCGGATATTCTGGTATCTGCGGTGGGGAAGGTAGGGTTGATTACCGCAGACATGGTGAAGCCGGGAGCGGTGGTCATCGACGTGGCCATGAACCGCAACGAGGCCGGAAAACTGTGCGGCGACGTGGATTTTGCCGCCGTGTCCGAGGTGGCCTCCTACATCACCCCGGTGCCCGGCGGCGTAGGTCCCATGACCCGGGCGATGTTGATGGAGAATACCCTGACCGCCGCCCGGCTGCACGGGAAAGAGTAAAGCAAACGAAGCGCAGTGATTGCATTGACACAGCGCAGGGAAATAAACATTTCCCTGCGCTGTAGATTTGCCAAACAGCGTCTTTTACCTTGACCGATTTGATATATGTCAAGGCGACGCTTCTTCTTCGCTGGATGAGCGATAATCGGCTGTTTTATCTGCGCTCTCCCAGCGCACAGATGTATGAAAACCGGCGAGATAGGTGTGGTATTTTACAGTAAAATATGCTATTCTAGTTGGTAACTATGGAAAGGCGGAATGACTATGCTGCTGCTGGCCCTGGATGGAAACTCTATTGTAAACCGCGCCTTTTACGGTGTGCGGCCCCTGACCACTCGTGATGGGCTGTATACAAACGCGATCTATGGCTTTTTGAATATCCTGCAAAAGCTCCTGGACGAGACCGACCCGGAAGCCCTGTGCGTCACCTTCGACAAAAAGGCCCCCACCTTCCGGCACCAGGCCTATGAGGCGTACAAGGGCACCCGAAAGCCCATGCCCGAGGAGCTGGCCATGCAGATGCCGGTGCTGCGGCAGGTGTTGGAGGCCATGAACATCCCCTACTATGAGCTGGACGGCTGGGAGGCCGATGACCTGCTGGGGACCATTTCACGCCGCTGCGAGAGGGAAGGCTGGGATTGCGACATCGCCACAGGGGACAAGGACTCCCTCCAGCTCATCACCGACCACACCACCGTGAAGCTGGTGACTTCCCGGATGGGCCAGACCAGCTGGAAGGATATGACTCCCGAGGCATTTCGGGAACAGTACGGTTTCGACCCCATCCACATGATCGACCTCAAGGGGCTGATGGGGGACACTTCGGATAACATCCCCGGGGTCAAGGGAGTCGGCGAGAAGACCGCTATGAACCTGATCCAGACTTACGGCAGCATCCAAACTCTCTATGAGAATTTTGACTCGGCCGACCTCAAAGGGGCGCTGCGCAGCAAGCTGGATCAGGGCCGGGAGATGGCAAAGGTGTCCTATGATCTGGCGACCATCCGCTGTGATGCGCCCATCGAGTTCACCCCCCAGGACACCCTGCGCCGGGAGCCCAATCGCGAAGCGCTGTACACCCTGTTTCTCAAGCTTGAATTCACCAAGCTGATTGAGCGGTATCGTCTCTCTCCGGAGGAGCACTCCGCCGCAGAGTATCAGGATGCCGCACAGCCGGAACAAGTGGTCACCACAGCGCGTTGGGGCGAACTGTTCGCTGGGCTTCAGGCAGCGCCGGGCGTGGCGGTGCTGGTGCTGCCCGGCTTGGATGGTGTGGCGCTTCGGACGGAGGATACACTGGCCCTGCTGTTGGAAAACAGCTATGAGGGGGAGTTTGGGGATGTGCTGCGGGATGTGTTCGGCGGCAAACTGAAACTGGTTGCCCACCGGGTCAAAGAGCTCACCCACAGCTTGCTCAGCGCCGACTATCCAGCGGAAGGTTTTATCTTTGATACTGCCATTGCCGCCTATCTGCTCTCGCCTACGGACGGCAGCTATGATCTGACCAAACTGGGGATGACCTATTTTAACAGGGAATATGCCGATCCCAAGCTGTATAGTGAAGAGGACGCCTTTGCCCCGCTGGCAGACCAAGCGGACGCAATAGCCGCCTGGAGCTCTCATACCAGTCTGATTGCCGCCCTATGGAAGGAATTATCCCCCAAAATCCACAATTTAGGGATGGATAAACTGCTCTATGAGCTGGAATTGCCCCTGTGCCGGGTGTTGGCAGAGATGGAACTGTCTGGTGTCTATATTGACCGCCAGGCGCTGCAATCGTTCGGGGTTATGCTCAGCGAGAAAATTGATGAAACCCAGGCGGCGATTTACGAGCTGGCCGGCGGAGAATTCAACATCAATTCCACAAAACAGTTGGGGGAAGTGCTCTATGAGCGGCTTCAGCTGCCCGCGCTGAAAAAGACAAAGCGGGGGTACTCCACCAACGCCGATGTGTTGGAAAAGCTGCGGCCCTATCATCCAATCGTGGATCAGATTTTAGAGTATCGAAAGTACACGAAGCTGAAAAGCACCTATGTGGATGGCCTGGAAAAGGAGATTGCCCCGGATGGGCGTATCCATACCTTTTTCCAGAATACTGTCACCGCGACAGGACGGCTGTCCTCCACTGAGCCCAACCTGCAAAATATTCCGGTGCGCACTCCGCTGGGGGCGGAAATGCGCAAGATGTTTTTGGCCCAGGAGGGCAGGGTGCTGGTGGATGCGGACTATTCCCAGATTGAGCTGCGGCTGCTTGCCCACATTGCCGGTGATGAAGCCATGCAGCAGGGATTCCGCACCGGGGCGGATATTCATGCCATCACGGCCTCCCAGGTGTTCGGTGTGCCGCTGGAACAGGTTACCAAACAGATGCGTTCGGCAGCGAAAGCGGTAAACTTCGGCATTGTCTACGGCATTTCGGAATTTTCCCTGGCCGGGGATATTGGGGTCTCTCTCCAGGAGGCAAAGGAGTATATGACCCGTTACTTTGAAAAGTACTCCGGCGTGCGCCGCTATCAGAAAGAGGTTGTGGAACAGGCCAAGCGGGATGGATATGTATCCACGCTGATGGGACGCCGCCGTTGGCTGCCCGAGCTGAAATCTTCCAACTACAATCTGCGCTCCTTTGGGGAGCGGGTCGCGTTGAATATGCCGATCCAGGGCACTGCGGCCGATATTATCAAACAGGCTATGCTGGCCGTCTGGCGCCGACTGAAGGAGGAGGGATTGGCGGGGAAGCTGATCCTCCAGGTGCACGATGAACTGATCGTGGAGTGCCCGGCGGCGGAAGGAGACCGCATCGCAGAGATTCTGGAAGAAGAAATGGAACATGTGGCAGAGCTGACGGTTCCCCTTGTGGCTGAGGCCCATGTGGGCAAAAGCTGGGCGGATGCCCATTAAATATGGCGCTGCAAAGGAGAAATGAGTATGAGTGAATGGACCCGTGTCACCGGAAGTATTCCGGCCGGTGCGCCGGTGCGCTATAAGCTGGTCCCTATGTCCCGGGATAACGTGGGACAGATTGCCGATATTGAACAGGAGTGTTTTTCCCACCCCTGGAGCAGGCGGATGCTGGAGGAGGAGCTGGATAACCTTTCAGCCTCCTTTATCGCCGCCCAGGCGGAGAACGGTACCATCCTGGGGTATGCAGGGCTTACTGTGGTGTTGGACGAGGGTTATATCAATAATATCGCTGTCCGGGAGGAATACCGCAAACAGGGCATTGCCTCGGCGCTGCTGGATGTTTTTGTGCGTTTTGCCCAGGCACATCAATTGGCCTTCCTGACCCTGGAGGTACGGGCCTCCAATTCAGCTGCGATTGCGCTCTATCAGAAGCACGGTTTCGAGCGGGTGGGAGAACGGAAAAACTATTATGAAGCGCCCAAAGAGGATGCCATTCTGATGACCCGGACATTTAAGAAGGTGGAAGCATGATCATTCTCGCAGTGGAGTCCTCCTGCGATGAGACTGCGGTGGCGGTGGTGCGGAACGGCAGAGAAGTGTTGTCCGACGCCATCATCTCCCAGATTGAGATGCATAAGATCTACGGCGGCGTTGTCCCCGAGATTGCCTCCCGCAAGCATCTGGAGGCGGTGAGCCTGTTGGCTGACCGGGCCATTCGAGAGGCCGGGGTACGGCGCTCCGACCTGGATGCTGTGGCCGCTACCTGTGCCCCGGGGCTGATCGGCGCGGTGCTGGTGGGGGTTAATTTTGCCAAGGCTGCGGCCTGTGCTCTGGATGTTCCGTTTATTCCGGTGCATCATATCCGGGGACATATTGCGGCCAATTACATCACTTACCCGGAATTGAAGCCGCCCTTTGCCGCTCTGTGTGTGTCCGGCGGAAATACCCTCATCGTGGATGTGCGGGATTACACGGATATGCATTTGATGGGCGCCAGTCGGGACGACGCGGCCGGGGAGTGCTTTGACAAGGTGGCCAGGGTGCTGGGCATCGGCTATCCCGGGGGAGCTCCCATGGACAGACTGGCCCAGGGCGGAGATGATACCAGGTATGAGCTGCCCCGCAGCCATGTCACCGACGCCCCGCTGGATATGTCCTTTTCCGGCCTGAAGACGGCTGCGCTGAACTTGATACACAACGCCAGCCAAAAAGGAGAAGCGCTGGACCTGCCGTCTTTTGCGGCCTCCTTTGCCGCGGCGATCAGCGACACCCTGGTGCCCCGGATCGATCAAGCAGCTCGGGAGCTGGGATACGGCAAGATTGTGGCCGCCGGCGGAGTGGCTGCAAACACGCGGATCCGGCGGGATCTGACCACACTGTGCGAAAAGCGAGGACATCGTCTCTATCTGCCGCAGCTCAGTCTCTGCGGCGATAACGCCGCTATGATCGGCTGCCAGGGGTTCTATGAGTATCAGGCGGGAGTGCGGGGAAGCCTGGCTCAAAATGGTTTTGCCAATATGGACATCGGCAGCGCGTTTTAATATAAGGCATGATAATAAAGGGCCTGTGATGTATAAACATCACAGGCCCTTTCTTTGCCAAGGATGAGTATGGCGCGCTTTTCAGAAGTGCACTTCCTCGGGTTCCACGCCAAATCCCTTTCGCATGACCCCCAAGGCCTCACCCAGGTCGTGGGCGCTGACCAGAATGGAAATATCCACATCCGAAGTCGTCACCAGCATAATCTGGATGCTGGCTTCCGAGAGCAGGGAGAACACCTTGGCCGCCACCCCCGGGGTGTTGACCATGCCGGCGTCATAGAAGGCAATTTTGCTGTTGCCGGGCAAAATCTCCGGGGAAAGATTGTTCTCCTTGCCGCTGAGCTGTCCCAAAAGGGTCAACACCACACCCAGATCCCGGTCGGAAACAGTAAAGCTCAACCGGACCGAGCCGCCCTGGGGGGCTGTCTGGGAGATCATATCCACATTGATGCCCTGCGCTGCAAAGGTGGTCAAGATCTGAGAGACGGTTTTGCCGCCGGGCAGCGTGGAGAGGGTAATGAGGGTAATCTCATTGGCATAAGAAATTTTCGTGATCTTTTGTTCCATGACCAGACCCTCTCCTTTACCGATCTTCCACCAACATTGACATATCGTAGATACCGGGCTGTGTGACCCCGGCCAGGAATTTGGCTGCCTTGACGGCGCCGTTTGCGAAGATTTCCCGGCTCATGGCGGTGTGCTTGATTTCAATGATCTCGTCCCGGCCGGCGAACATAATCTCGTGGACGCCAACAATGGTACCGCCCCGCATTGCACTGATGCCGATCTCTTTCTTTTCACGGCTCCGGCGGACGCTGTGGCGCTCATAAATATATTCCGGCTGGAAGTTTAATGCGCTTGCGGCGGCATCGGCGATCATCAGAGCTGTGCCGCTGGGGGCGTCTACCTTGCGGTTGTGGTGCTTTTCCACAATTTCGATATCGTAACTGTCCCCCAAAACGGCGGCCGCCTTTTTTACCAATTCCAACAGCACGTTGATGCCCAAAGACATGTTTGCGCTGCGGAAGATAGGCACCGACTGACTGGCGCGCTCAATTTGGGCAATCTGCTCGTCGGAGTAGCCTGTGGTGGCCAGAACCAGCGGGATTTTGCGCTCGGTGGCAAAGGACAAAAGTCCGTCCAGTGCGGCAGGGCTGGAAAAATCAATAACTGCATCTGCCTCCCCGGTAAAATTTGCAGGGGAGACATAGATGGGATAGTCCCGGCTCTCCTGGGTTATGTCAAAACCGGCCACCACTGTGACCTCAGGATCCCCGGCGCAGATGCTTTCCACCACCCGGCCCATATGGCCGTTGCAGCCTGAAATGATAATCTTTTGTGCCATGGCAGCTGCCTCAGTTTTTCAGGGAAATTCCGTGGGCGGTGAGCACTTCCCGCAGCGCCACATGATGCTCGGGGGTCATCTCACACAGGGGCAGCCGCAGATTGCCGCTGCACAGCCCCATCATCTCCATCGCGGCCTTGACGGGAATGGGATTGACTTCCATAAACAGAGCGTTGCACAGATCAATGGTCTCAATCTGGATTTTGGCAGCTTCCTCAAACTTGCCGTCCAGGCAGAGGTGGCTCATTTGGACCATGACTTCTGGGAGAATATTGCTCACCACGGAGATCACGCCCTTTGCGCCCAGGCTCATCATGGGCACCACCTGGTCGTCGTTGCCGGACCAGATATAGAAGTCATCGCCGCAGCGCTTTCTGGTCTCGGTGATGAGGGCGAAGTTGCCGCTGGCCTCCTTGACCCCGCAGATGTTGGGGTGCTTGGAGAGCTGCTCGTAGGTGGCGGCGGTGAAGGAACAGCCGGTACGGGAGGGGACGTTATAGAGGATAATGGGGGTGTGCACCCGGTCGGCCACAAACTCGTAGTGCCGGATCAGTCCAAGCTGGGTTGCCTTGTTATAATAGGGGGTGACCATCAACAGAGCGTCTGCCCCGGCGGCCTCAGCGTGCTGGGCCAGCATCAGGGCGGCGGCGGTGTCATTGCTTCCGGCACCGGCCACAACCTTGACCCGACCGGCCACCTTCTTGATGCAGTACTCCACCGTTTCCATATGTTCTTCCAGAGACTGGGTGGCAGATTCGCCGGTCGTGCCGCAGACACAGATGGCGTCAGTGCCGGCAGCGATCTGCATCTCGATCAGCTTGCCGAACTGGTCAAAGTCCACTTTGTTGTTGTCGGAAAAAGGGGTGACAATGGCGACACAGGCGCCGGTAAAGACGGGTTCACGCATGGCAATCAATTCCTTTCCATATAGCCCTCGGCGCACAACAATTCAGCCAGCAGGACAGCGCCGCCGGCGGCGCCCCGCAGCGTGTTGTGAGAGAGGCAGACAAATTTGTAGTCATACTGAGTATCAGCTCGCAGCCGGCCGATGGAGACGGCCATACCGCCCTCCAACATCCGGTCCTGCTTGGTCTGGGGCCGGTTGTCCTCCTCAAAGTAGTGGAGAAACTGCTTGGGAGCGGAGGGGAGCGCGAGTTCCTGTGCGCGGCCCTGGTAGTTTGCCCAGATGGTGCGGATTTCCTCCACAGAGGGCTTGCTGCCCTCGGGGAAGGACATAAACACCGCGGCCATATGACCGTTCGAGACAGGCACGCGCAGGCACTGGGCGGTGATAGAGGGGGTGTCCGTATTCGCAATGTGGTCGCCATCCACTTTGCCCCAAAGCTTCATGGGCTCCTGTTCGCTTTTTTCTTCTTCTCCGCCGATGTAGGGAATCACGTTGTCAATCATCTCAGGCCAGGTCTCAAAGGTTTTTCCGGCGCCGGAGATGGCCTGATATGTGCACACCAGCACTTTGTCCATGCCGTATTTCTGGCGCAGAGGATGGATGGCGGGCACGTAGGACTGGAGGGAGCAGTTGGACTTGACGGCAATAAAGCCGCGCTTGGTTCCCAGGCGCTTGCGCTGGGCCGGGATGATCTCCAGGTGTTCCGGATTGATCTCTGGAACCACCATGGGCACATCGGGGGTAAAGCGGTGGGCGGAGTTATTGGAGACCACCGGGCACTCGTGTCTGGCATACTCCTCCTCCAGGGCGCGGATTTCATCCTTCTTCATATCCACCGCGCAGAAGACAAAGTCCACGCTGGAGGCAATCTTGTCAATATCCGCGGTGGCATCCATAACCAACAGTTTTTTGGCCTCTTCCGGGATTGGGGTGTCCATAGCCCAACGGGAGCTGACCGCCTCCTCGTAGGTCTTGCCTGCGCTTCTGGCGCTGGCAGCGACCACTGTGAGCTGGAACCACGGGTGGTTTTCCATCAAGGTGACGAAGCGCTGACCGACCATGCCGGTGCAGCCGACAACGCCGACTTTGTACTGTTTCATGACACGATACCTCCTAAAAAAAACTGCCAGCGGGTTGAAAAACCGGCTGGCTTTGTACTATAATGTCCGGGTGACGATGCAACCGGCCAATATACCAAAAACAGCGACAGCTCAACATCAGTATTCTGATGACAGTCACAGGGCTGTTCGCCCCTGTGCCCAGGCGGTCTTTCTGCCGGCAAAAGACCCCTTCGGCGGAAAACCCTTTCCTGCGGCTTCTTGGGATGTCCGGTATCCTCTGCCGCGCTACTGATGTGTTCCGCGCCTCTATCACTTTCTTTTATTACTCTACCATAAGTAGTAGAATGCGTCAAGCGGCAACTGGACTTTCTGCAAGAAATCAGACCGTTTTTACTGTACCTGCTGAAAAGGATGGAATGATCTTTCATGAAGACAAGCGATTTTTACTATGATTTGCCCCAAGAGCTCATCGCTCAAACTCCACTGGACCGGCGGGATGCCTCTCGTTTGCTGACGCTGGACAAACACACCGGCAGGACAGAACATCATCATTTTTATGAGCTGCCCCAATTTCTGCGCCCGGGGGACTGTCTGGTTTTGAACAATTCCCGGGTGCTGCCGGCCAGACTGATCGGTCACCGCCCCACCGGCGGGGCAGTGGAGCTCCTTTTGCTGGTGGATCGAGGCGGTGATGTATGGGAATGCCTGGTCCGGCCCGGCAAGAAGCTCCGGGAGGGAGCCCGGGTGTCGTTCGGTGACGGTCAGCTGCAGGCCGAAATTCAGAGCGTGCTGCCGGGAGGCAACCGGCTTGTGCACTTTGAATATCAGGGTATTTTCCTGGAGGTGCTGGAGGAGTTGGGCAGAATGCCGCTGCCGCCGTATATCAAGGCGGAACTCCAGGATCAGGAGCGCTATCAGACGGTCTATTCCAAGGTGGTGGGTTCTGCGGCGGCGCCTACAGCGGGGCTGCATTTCACGCCGGAGCTGCTCGAGCGGATCGAGGAGATGGGAGTCAAATTGTGCTATGTCACCCTGCATGTGGGACTGGGCACGTTCCGGCCGGTCAAAGAGGAGGAAATTACCGATCACGAAATGCACTCAGAGTACTGTGTCATTCCTCAAGAGACGGCGGATATCATCAATGAGACCAAGCGGCAGGGGGGGAGGGTAATTTGCGTTGGAACGACCTCTTGCCGTACGCTGGAGAGCTGGGCGGGAGAGGATGGCGTTGTTCCCGCAACCGGAGGCTGGACCGACATCTTTATTTACCCTGGATACCGCTTCAAAGTGATGGACGCCCTGATCACCAATTTTCACTTGCCCGAGTCCACGCTCATTATGCTGGTGTCGGCCCTGGCCGGCAGAGAGCACATTTTAAGCGCCTACCAAGAGGCTGTACGGGAGCGCTACCGCTTCTTCTCCTTTGGGGATGCGATGCTGATCTATTGATTTTGAATGGAGAATGATATGTTTCGTCTACTAAAAACAGAGGGAAAGGCCCGTCGGGGCGAATTCAGCTGTGCTCATGGCACCGCGCAGACTCCTGTATTTATGAATGTGGGCACCCAGGCGGCCATCAAGGGCGGTCTCTCTGCCCACGATCTGGAGCAGATCGGCTGTCAGATTGAGCTGTCCAACACCTATCACCTCCATGTCCGCCCTGGGGACGGCGTGATCAAACAGATGGGAGGGCTGCACAAATTCATGGATTGGCACGGCCCTATTCTCACCGACAGCGGAGGCTTTCAGGTCTTTTCCCTGGCCAAGCTGCGCAATATCCGGGAGGAAGGGGTCACATTTGCCTCCCATGTGGACGGCCGGCGGATTTTTATGGGGCCTGAGGAGTCTATGCAGATCCAATCCAATCTGGGCAGCGATATCGCCATGGCCTTCGATGAGTGCGTGGAAAACCCCGCTGCCTTATCTTATGCAGAGCAGTCCTGCGCGCGCACCTACCGCTGGCTGGAACGCTGCATTGCCGAGCATAAACGGCTCAACGCCGCGCCGGATTGCGTCAATCCGCAGCAGATGCTGTTCGGAATCAATCAAGGCTGTACGTTTTCGGAGCTGCGGGTAAAGCATATGAAACAGATCGCCCAGTTGGACTGTGACGGATATGCCATTGGCGGTTTGGCGGTAGGGGAGCCCACCCAAACGATGTATGAAATCATAGAGGCGGTGGAACCCCACATGCCGGTGGATAAACCACGGTATCTGATGGGGGTCGGCACCCCCAGCAATATTATAGAGGGTGTGGCCCGCGGGATTGATTTTTTTGATTGCGTCATGCCCGCGCGCAACGCTCGTCACGGCAAGCTGTTCACCTGGAACGGCACGCTTAATATTAAAAACGAAAAATACAAGACAGATCCCCTGCCCATTGACCTGCAATGCCAATGCCCGACCTGCCGCTCCTATTCCAGAGCATATCTTCGTCATCTGGTCAAGGCGGAGGAGATGCTGGC
>JABLTR010076721.1_pt1 | contig 47052 bp, 36 predicted proteins | sample 7160071 | NCBI WGS metagenome assembly JABLTR01 (sample SAMN14651230, study PRJNA627086) | human gut metagenome | isolation source: feces | host: Homo sapiens | reverse complement strand
GCTTGTTGACATAAGCAAACTTGGCTTGGATAGCAAAATCAAGAAATTCAGCTATTCTTTCATTTGCGGAAAGGGCTATTCTCCCCCTTCGGGGGGAGAATAGCTTTTTGTCTACAGTCTGAAGCTCCCTCTTTGAGGGAGCTGGCGCGCGTCAGCGCGACTGAAGGAGTCATCCTTTACTCTTTTCCACAACCTCTTCCATATTCAGCCGATGGTGTCGCTTTTTCGGCGGCGTGAGCAGATACAGCCGGTAGCGCTCGCGGACGTCGTCCACATCCTCCCGGCTGGCGGGATAAGCGCGCTGGTGCATGATCAGTGTGTTGGCACTCGTGCGCTTGAAGTGCATCTGCCCGTAGACAAAGCCGTGCTGCGGGCAGACGGAAATCGCCATATACCGTTCGCGGCCGCCGTCAAACCACGGCGTATCAAACGCGGTGCGTTTGCCGCAGGCGGGACAGGGCAGGCTCATCAGGCGCTGATCCGCCAGCGCATCCGTCTGAAACATATACGGCGTGGGCAGAGAACGCAGCGCGGAGGCCGCAACGCGGCTCTCCTTTTCCAGAATGTGATCCAGCTGCATGCGCCGCTCAGGCGTGAGCGCCTGCACCGCCCCATCCACAACGGGCAGCAGTGCCGCCGTGCATTCCGCGTCGTTCACCGCGCGATGGGCCGCCACATCCAGCTCGACGTTCATCTGTTCCATCGCCGCATGCAGGTTCATCTGCTTGTGTTCCCCGCCCAGACAGCAGAAGCCGAAGACCAGCTGCGCATCAATCGGCGGATCGAACGGCATCGGGGTCATGAAAAACGCGGCGTTGCGCTTGAGCACGGGATAGTCATCCCGTCCCCATGTCACCAGCTGCGCATCCTCGCCGCACCACGAAATAAAATCGCCGAAGACATCCGAAAACGGGCGTCCCTGCGCGAGCTCCTGCTCGGTGATGCCCGTCACCTGCTTGATGTGCTTATCCAGCCGCTTATAGACCCGCGGGCGAATCAACTCACTGAACCGTGAAACGACATGCCCCTCCCGATCCACACGGCACGCGCCGATTTCGATAATCTCATGCGGCATGCGGTGGTTGGGGTTATAGCCGCTCTGATTCCATTCCAGATCAAAAACGATAACGTTTTGAATATCCTGATTGAGTAACGAAAACATGTTCCACATCCTAAAGAATCCATATTGCCTTCGGCAATCAAAAAACGAAGATTCATTATTTTTTGCTCTTCAACACATTCTATTGTAACGCATCAGCGCCCATTTTCATAGAGGAAATTCTGTTTCGCCGCGATTTTGGAGAAAACTTCCCGCGCACATCAGTTGAATCCCCACGCGTTTTCTGTTATCATAACCCATAAAGCGCAAAGGAGGACGAACGAACATGAATCTGTTTGACATTCTCGGCCCGGTGATGGTCGGCCCGAGCAGCTCGCACACGGCGGGCGCGGTTCGGCTGGGGCGCACGGCGCGCCGACTGCTGGGCGAGGGCACGCCGCGCGAAGCGGCGATCACGCTATTCGGCTCTTTTGCCGCAACCGGCCACGGACACGGCACAGACCGCGCGCTGATCGCAGGTCTTTTGGGCTTTCAGCCGGATGACGAGCGTATCGCCCGAAGCTTTGACATCGCCCGCGACGCAGGCATGGCGTTCTCCTTCACCCTCTCCCGCGCGGGCGGCGAGCATCCGAACACGGCGCGCATCGACCTCGTCGGCCAAAGCGGCAAAACGCTGTCGATGACCGGCTCTTCGCTGGGCGGCGGGCGCATCATGGTGGTGGAAATGAACGGCCTGCGCGCCAACTTTTCCGGCGATTTGCCGACATTGATCGTGCAGAACGTCGATCAGCCCGGCCACGTCAGCGAAGTGACCAGCATGCTGGCGCACAAGGGCGTGAACATCGCGACGATGCAGCTCTACCGCGACCATCCGGGCGGAAACGCCGTGATGATTATCGAGACGGACAAAGCCGTTCCTCCGGAGGGCATCGCCTGGCTGGAACGCAGCGAAGGCATTACGCGCGTGACGTTTATCGATGCCGAGCGGGAAGCATGACGGGAGGGACAATATGGCCATTGAATCGCTTCGCGCGCTGATGGAAGCAGGCGAAAATCAGGATCTCTGCGACATCATCATTCACAGCGACTGCGTGGATCGCGGCGTAACGAAAGAAGCGTCCTTTGAAAAAATGCGCGCGCTCTATGCCGCCATCCGGCGCGCCAGGGCCGGATATGATCCGGCTCTGCGCTCCGCCAGCGGCATGGTCGGCGGCGACGGCGCGAAAATGCGCGCCTATGTGCAGAACGGCAAGACGATCTGCGGGGATTACATCGGGCAGGTCATTGCACAGGCGCTCGAAATGGGCGAAAGCAACGCCTGTATGAAGTGCATCGTCGCCGCGCCGACGGCGGGAAGCTGCGGCGTTCTGCCCGCGGTGCTGCTGCCCTATCAGGCCCGTGAGGGACTGGACGATAATACGATGGTGCGCGCGATGTATGTCGCCGGCGCCATCGGACAAGTCGTCGCGGCAAAAGCCTCCATCGCGGGCGCGGCGGGCGGCTGTCAGGCGGAAATCGGCACGGCCAGCGCGATGGGCGCGGCGGCGCTCTGCTACCTGGGCGGCGGCGACGCGCAGGCTGTCTGCCATGCGGCGGCCATCGCCATCAAGAGCATGCTCGGTCTGGTCTGCGACCCGATTGCGGGATTGGTGGAAGTGCCCTGCGTGAAGCGCAACGCAGCGGGCGCGATGATTGCCATGTCCAGCGCGGACATGGCCCTGGCGGGCATTCGATCCGCCGTGCCGCCGGACGAGGTGATTCTGGCCATGCGCGAAGTCGGCGACAAGATGGATGTTTCGCTCAAGGAAACGGGCGTCGGCGGCGTAGCGGGCACGCCTTTCGGGCAGAAGATCGCCGAAAAAATGGAAATGGGTTAAACTGATTTTTTGGGGCTGCCGCTGCAGCCCATTCTTTTATTCCAAAATACGACTCCAGTAGTATTGACATTTCGATAAGACTGTTGTAGTATAGAGTCACGATCGTACAAAGGAGTGTATGCACCCATGAAACTATTCGATTCCGAGCTGAAAGTGATGGACGTTCTCTGGACAAACGGCGACATGCCCGCGCGGCAGATCGCCGCCATCCTGACCGAGTCCATCGGATGGAACGTGAATACCACCTACACCCTCATCAAGCGCTGCATCGCCAAAAACGCGATTGAGCGTATCGAGCCGGGCTTCCTGTGCCACGCGCTGGTTTCCAAGCAGCAGGTGCAGGAGGAAGAGACGCAGGAGCTAATCGATAAGGTGTTCGACGGTTCGGCGGACAAGCTTTTCGCCGCGCTGGTCGGCGGCAAACGCGTCAGCGCCGAACAGCTGCAAAAGCTGCGCACCCTCATCGACGACATGGACGACTGAAAGCAGGGCAATCATGATGACCTTTCTTTCCTCCAGCCTCGCCGCAGGCGCGCTCATTCTTCTGACGGCGCTGGTGCGGCGTTTTGCAGGCAGCCGTCTTCCACGGCGCATGTATATCGCGCTGTGGGATATCGCTGTGCTGCGCCTGCTGATTCCCGTCGGCCTGCCGCGCACAGACGGAGCTTTTGCTGCCTATGTGCAAACATCTGCGTTTGTTCAGCCCTTGCAGGCAGAGACGGTAACCGCCGACATGGTTGACGTGCAGGCGCTTTCCAGCACGACCGAAACCGGGTTTCAACTATCCGAAACGGTTCGCGTCGCTTTGCTGGTGATCTGGGTGGCTGTCGTGCTGGGTTTGGCGCTGTATTTCATCGCCGCCTACATCCGCAGCACGCGCGCGTTTGCGCAATCCCTGCCGGACGACGACCCGCGATGCGCGGCGTTTCTGCAAGCGCATCCGATCCGCCGCTGCGTGCAGATCCGCTTGAGCAGCCGCATTGCGTCGCCGCTTTCCTACGGCCTGCTGCATCCGGTCATCCTCCTGCCCAAGGGCATGAATCGGGACGGCCTGCTTTTCGTGCTGGAACACGAAATGATGCACATCCGCACGCTGGATGCGTGGCGCAAGCTGCTGGTGCTCGCAGCGCTTTGTCTGCACTGGTTCAACCCGGCGGTATTCCTTCTGTTCCTCCTCGTCAATCGAGACATGGAGCTGCTCTGCGACGAGCGCGTGCTGTCGCAGTGCGCCACATCCTCCAAGCGGGCCTATGCGCTCACGCTGCTGGAGATGGAGGCCGCGCGTTCCGCCGCGCCGACGATGAGCTGCTTCCGCATGACAGGTATTGAAGAGAGGATTTTTGCCATGAAAAACATCAGGAAAAACACGCCGCTGACCCGTCTGGTCGCCGGTTCGCTGGTCGCCGCCTCCTGCTTCGCGATGATTTCCGCCGTGCCCGCCTGCGCGGACGACAAGGTTTTCATCGTCAAGGCGGAAGATGCGCTCGTTATGCGGGAGGACGCGTTTGTTTCGTCGGAGGACTCGCTCGTCCTTTCTACCGACACTGCGGAGGATTCTGCGTACAGCTACGTCGTTTATAACGAAGAAACGTCCACTTCCGAATCCGACGTCCTGCCTATTGAGTGGTGGACAGTTGACGAATTTGAAAACTATATGGCGCAGACGCGCAAAGACCTTGAAGAGATGGCTCAAACAGGTGAACGCGGCTACACAAGCACCGACGGCTGGTTCACCTGGACGCAGGAAAAAGTTGAGGAAACCATGGCCGTCTATGAAGAAATGCTGGCCGAACTCAAACGCGGCGTGAAGATATCCAAGCCCTTCGGCTCCCTGAGCGAAGGAACGGACATCGTCATTTCCCAAGTGCCGGATTCTGTCGCTTCACACAACGAATCCACCCTGATGATTGATGCGGACACAACCCTCTATCTGGAAAAGGACGGCGGTAGGGTCTTCCACTCCACCCCCGATTGCACCGCCATTCCCGAAAGCGCCCGCAATGCGCTGGAAACATTTTCCGCCGACCTGCTCGATCAAAGCCCGTACAGCCTGCTGAGCGCATGTCCGGTTTGCTTTGGGACGCAGGGCACGGAAGAGAACGGGGGAAATAAGTAAAAAACGAAATATACATTGCCGCCGCACGGCTTTTATCCCGTGCGGCGGCAACATTCTTTATCTATTTTTTCAGCACACAATATTCAGCAGGCGGCCCGGCACGAAGATGATCTTCTTCACCTGCGCGTCGCCGACGAGCTTCCTGACGGTTTCATTTTCCAGCAGCTTCTCGCCGTCGTCCTTGCCCAACGTGGCGGGCACCATGATACGGCCACGCACCTTGCCCTTGATCTGCACGGCGATTTCCACCTCGTCCGCGACGAGCTTCGTCTCGTCGTAGGTCGGCCAGCTCTGCTTGTAGATCGGCTCACCGAAGCCGCAGATCTCCCACATTTCCTCCGTCACGTGCGGAGACACCGGGTTCAGGCACAGCAGCAGGGCGCGCAGCTCGCCGCGCGTCAGGCTGCCGCGGGTATAAATCTCGTTGACATAGGACATCATCGCCGCGATGGCGGTGTTGTACTTCATGCGCTCGTAGTCCTCGGAGACCTTCTTGATCATCGCGTTGACGGGCGCTTCCATGTCGTGCCGCACACCCTCGTCGGCGGTCAGCATATCCTGCAAACGCCAGACGCGCTCAATGAAGCGGCGGCAGCCGCGCGCGCCCTCGGTAGACCACGGAATCGCCTGATCGAACGCGCCCATGAACATCTCATACATACGGAACGCGTCCGCGCCGATTTCGGCGATGGTGTCGTCCGGATTGATGACGTTGCCGCGGGACTTGCTCATCTTCTCGCCGTTCGCGCCGAGAATCATGCCGTGGCTGGTGCGCTTGTTGTAGGCTTCCTTGTTCGGAATCGCGCCGATATCATAGAGAAACAGGTTCCAGAAGCGGGAATACAGCAGGTGCAGCGTGGTATGCTCCATGCCGCCGTTGTACCAATCGACGGGCATCCAGTATTTCAGCTCGTCCCAGCGCGCCAGCGCGGTATCGCAATGCGGATCGGCATAGCGCAGGAAATACCAGGAAGATCCCGCCCACTGGGGCATGGTATCCGTCTCGCGTTTGGCCGGGCCGCCGCAACACGGGCAGGTGGTATTCACCCAGCTCTCCATCTTGGAAAGCGGGCTTTCGCCGGAATCGGTCGGCTCGTAGTTGTCCACCTCCGGCAGGAGCACCGGGAGCTGATCTTCCGGAACGGGCACCCAGCCGCATTTTTCGCACTTGACCAGCGGAATCGGCTCGCCCCAGTAACGCTGACGGGAGAAGACCCAGTCGCGCAGCTTGTAATTGACCTTGCGCTCGCCGACCTTATGCTCGACCAGCCAGTCGATGATGGTCTTTTTCGCCTGCGCCACGCTCAGGCCATTGAGGAACCCGCTGTTGCAGAGCACGCCGTCTTCCACATCGGTATAGGCCGCTTTCTGCACATCCTCGCCGCCCGCGACGACTTCGATAATCGGCAGGCCGAACTTCTTGGCGAAATCCCAGTCGCGCGTGTCATGCGCCGGAACGGCCATAATCGCGCCCGTGCCGTAAGTCGCCAGCACGTAGTCGGAGATGAACACCGGGATTTCATGGCCGTTGACAGGGTCGATGGCCTTGATGCCCTTCAGTTCCACGCCGGTCTTCTCCTTGCTCAGCTCGGTGCGCTCAAAATCGCTCTTGCGCGCGGCGGCCTCGCGATAGGCGACAACCTCGTCCCAGTTGGTGATGCGATCCTTGAGCTTATCGACGGTCGCATGTTCCGGCGCAACGACCATGTAGGTCGCGCCGAAGAGGGTATCCGGACGGGTGGTATAGACGCGGAGCTTCTCGTCGGTATCCTTGATGGCGAAATCGACCTCCGCGCCTTCGCTGCGGCCGATCCAGTTGCGCTGCTGCACCTTCACCTTGTCGATGAAATCCACATCGTCAAGGCCGTCGAGCAGCTTTTGGGCATACGCGGTGATCTTGAGCATCCACTGGCTCTTCACGCGGCGGATGACTTCCGCGCCGCAGCGCTCGCACTTACCGGCAACAACCTCTTCGTTGGCCAGGCCGCACTTGCAGCTGGGGCACCAGTTGACCGGCATTTCGGTCTTATAGGCGAGGCCCTTCTTGTAGAGCTGAAGGAAAATCCACTGCGTCCACTTGAAGTAGTTCGGATCGGTGGTGTTGACCTCGCGCGTCCAGTCGAAGGAAAAGCCGATGCGCTTGAGCTGCTCACGGAAGTGATCGATGTTTTTCTTCGTCACGCCGGCAGGATGGACGTGGTTCTTGATGGCGTAGTTCTCGGTCGGCAGGCCGAACGCGTCCCAGCCGATGGGGAACAGCACGTTATAGCCTTCCATGCGGCGCTTGCGGGCGATGATATCCATCGCCGTGTTGCTGCGCGGATGGCCGACGTGCAGGCCCGCGCCGGAAGGATACGGGAACTCGATCAGCGCGTAGAATTTCGGCTTCTCATGGCTGGCTTCCGCCTCAAAGCAATGGGCCTCTTCCCACTTCTTTTGCCATTTCAGCTCAATCTCATCGGGATTGTAAGCTTTGCTCATGGTTTCTTCCTCCTTGCGGCCTGAGGCCGCATTCACTTCCGCCACAATCGGCGAAAAAACAGGTTCTCCACGCGTGGCCAAACTGCACCGTTTTTCAAGCACGAAAAAAGCGCCCCTGCACGCATGGCAATCATGCACAGGGGCGCCCGAAAGCGCGGTACCACCCTGATTCAGCTGCAAAAAGCAGCCCTCAGCGGCTAAGAAGCCGAAGCCTGTCACGGGGCTGAGCCGTCGCGGGTTACTGCTTTCGCCCACGATGCTCCGGGAGGAGAAAAGCCGCGCTTCGGCCCATCGGCTCGCACCGCACCGCCGACTCTCTGAGGACGCCTTTGCGCGCTGATTCCCATCATCGCATTTAATCATCCGGCCGAAGCCGTCTGTGAAACGCCTTTTATTGTAGCCAACGCGGGCGAAAATGTCAAGTCCGTTTCTGGCCTTGTGCCCGGAGCTTCTCGGTATATTTTTCGACCGGAAGCGTCGGCGAGAAAAAGTAGCCCTGAATATCCGTGCAATCCAGCGCGCGCAGGAAATCCACCTGATCCTCGGCTTCCACGCCCTCGGCGGTGGTATACAGCCCCAGCTCATAGCACAGGCGCACGACCTGCCGGAGCATGATTTCACCCTTGCGGTCGCCGATGCAATCAATCAGGCTCTTGTCCAGCTTGACCGTATCCACAAACGGCAGTTTGAGCATCGGCAGGGTGGATTTTTCCTTGCCGAAGTCGTCGATTTCAATTCGGAAACCGTAACGATAGAACTCCTGCAAAACGGAGATGACGGCCTCGTCGGAGATCATGGTGCTTTCCGTAACCTCCAGCGGCACCATCCATGTGGACAGGCCGTATCCTTCCAGAATGCGCTTGTAGGTCAGTGCCACGCCCTGACGGCAAAGCGACGCGCGCGACAGGTTGACCGACACCGGGCGCAGCTCCACGCCCTCCTGCCGCCACTGGCTCAACTGCGCGCAGACGCAGGTGAACATATATTCATCCAGCTTGCCGATCGCGCCATTCTTTTCAAACAGCGGGATGAAGCGCGCGGGCGGGATCATGCTGCCGTCCTCCTGCACCCAGCGGACGAGCGCTTCCGCGCCGACAATCTCGCCGGATTTGGGATTGCACTTGGGCTGATAATAGGCCTTGAACTGATGGCCGGCGATGGCCGCGTCAAAGCGATCCTCTATCTGCATGCTCTCAAAGAACGCATTCTGATCCACATCCTGATAGAACGCGACGGCGTTGTCTCCGCTGCCTCCTGCCGCGCCCAGCGCCAGATTGGACAGTTCGCATGCGCGGCGGACATCCTCTTCCGGACGCATAGCATACACGCCGAAGCGCGGCACGACATGCAGCACGCCCATCTTATCCGACAGGCGGCGGATGCCGCGCTCAATCTGACGCAGACGCTCCAGCACAACCGAGCGCTGACGCTCGTTCAGGTAGAAAACGAAATGATCCGCATCCACGCGGGCGACCGGTTCGCCCTCCTTCAGCGCGCCGCTGATGCACTCATAAACGCCGCGCAACACGTCGTCGCCTTTCTGCACGCCGAACACGCCGACCATCATCTTATAATCATCCAGGTCGCTGGAAACCATGTAGCCGCCATCTGCGCTGTCAACCTTCATCAGGAAATCGGTGAAGTTGCTTCCGCCGGTCAGCATGTCGGAATACGCCACGCGGCGCAGACTTTCGTTATACTGGCGGTAAGTCGCCAGCGTGACGAAAACAGACGCGACGCACAGCAACACAATCACGCCGAGCAATTCGTGGATTCCGGAAAAAACGGCGTTCATTTTGCCATACAGCGCATCGGCAGACATGACCATAATCAGATACCAAGTATCGTTTTCGCAATAATTTTCAATCTGGCGGCAGCTGAGACGCTGCTCACCCGTGCCAAACACACGTTTTTCCCCCGACTGACTGCCGGAAAGAATCTGCCGAAGCTGCTCCGCGTCCTGTTCGCCTGTCGTTGAAATCTTCGTCATTTCCTCCAGCAGATTGCCCGTCGCGGCAATCCTCGCGCTGGACGAGGCGACCAGAATATCGCCCGTCGATTCCACAATATAGCCGCGTCCCTCGCCGCCGAAGGATTCCACATCCATCATCTTTTGAAACGCTTCCGGCGTATAATCCGCCAGCACCACGCCGATCACCTCGCCGGTCTGCGGATCGCGCACGGGCGCGCTCATCACATGAACGGGATCGCCTTGGCTCAATCGGTCGTTGATCTCGCCCGTGATGCTGTACTGTCCGTCCATGCCGCGGCGAAAATAGGTGCGGAAGGAAAAATCGCCGCTTTTGCCGTCGCTAGAGATCGTCCAGCCCGTGGCATCCATATAGCACAGCCGCTTGAAGCCGTATCCGTTGGCATACTCGCCCAGATAGGTCAAAATATCCTGCGCGCTTTTGGGATCTTCCGCAATTTTTCTGCCCACATCGTCCATCAGCTCAAAACGGCTTTCCAGCGTCATCTGAAGCATGGCCGCGTTTTCATCCGCCATTTCCATCATGGCCGCATCCGCCACGCCGTTCAGCTTCTGGCGGATGCTGCGATAACTGAATCCGACGCACGCAAAAATAAGGGCTATAAAAATGAGCAGTCCGATCCATAAAAAGCGATGGGTTTTTGATCCTTCGGGCTTTTTGACTTTCTCTCTTTTATTCATGTTTCCCTTATTCTCCACACTTTGATGCGTATAAGTCTATCACGTTTCAAAAAGGATGGCAACCATACAAATACATCGTGTGTGTAAAAAACGTTAAGACAAACCCAGCACGCCGAAAAGCAGAATGCCCAGCGCGCCGCTCAGACAGATCACCTTCGGAATGCTGACCTTGAAACGCACGAGCAGCAGCAGGCTGACAGCGCCGATGGCAATGGCGGGCCAACTGATTCCGCCCAAATCCGCGGCATAATTGGTCATGCAAAGGGAAAAAATCACGCCGAAGATCATGCCGACACACGCAGGGCGCACGCCCGTCATCACCTTGGTCATGAAATTGCTCGTGCGGAAGCGCTCAAAAAAGATCGATGCCAGCAGACATACCGTCAGTGTGGGCGACAGCGTGCCCAGGTTCGCCGCAATCGCGCCCAAAAAGCCTGCCGTGCGCATGCCCGCAAAAGTCGCGCAGTTCAGCCCCAGCGGGCCGGGGGTCATTTCCGCAATGGCCACGATATCCGAAACCTCCGCCGCGGTCATCCAGCCGTGGGAAGTCATTTCTGAAGTAATCAGCGGAATCATCGAAAGGCCGCCAAAGCTTGTGAAGCCGATTTTCAGAAAACTGATGAACAGCTCAAGCAGCACCATCATGTTTCTTCGCTCCCTTCCGCTCGTAGAACTCCGCAATCAACAGGCCACAGACCGCGCCGATGACGACCAGATAGACGCAGTTGACATTCAGAAACAGATAGAGCGCAATCACCAGCAGCATCACCGCATAGCACGGCGGGAAGCGGAACGCGCTGCCCACCATACCGATCACCGCGCTGATCATGATCGGCACCACTGCCGCGCGGATGCCGCGCATGGCCGCCGCCACCCAGAGGTTGCTCTGGAACGCCGTATAAAACTGGGTGATGACGGCCAAAATCGCCATCGGCGGCAGAATCATGCCGAACAGGCAGGCCATGCCGCCCGCAATGCCCGCCACGCGGTAGCCGTAGAGCATCGCCACATTGCCGATCATCGTGCCGGGCAGACTGCGCCCCACGCTTGTCAAATCCAGCAGCTCTTCGGACGTGATGGTATGCTCCTGCTCCACATAGAGCTTCTGCATCTGGGCAATGATGCTCCAGCCGCCGCCGAAGGTGAATAAACCGAATTTCATAAATTGAAGAAACAGCTCTAAAACCTGTCGCGCGCGCTTCATGGCAGCGTTCCCCCTTTATCGCCTGATTATCCTTATCAAGCATACCCCTAACGGGATGGGCAAGTCAAGTGTATATTTGATAAACCTTTACAGCCTGCCCGGCTTCAGACTGACCGGCCCGACAATTATTAGCACTCTTTTGTGTTGAGTGCTAATTTTCTCTTGACATCCCTCTTAAACAGCGATACAATACGCTTGCATAACGAATCGTGAACGGGTTTATCCCGTTTATAAGGAGGTTTTTGATTATGGAACCGATTCAGGGCAACGTATCCATTGACGCGCAAAATATCATGCCAATCATCAAAAAATGGCTGTATTCCGATAAAGATATCTTCATCCGCGAGGTCGTTTCCAACGGCTGCGACGCCATCACCAAGCTGCGCATGGTGGACAGCGCCGCCGCGCAGAACTGCTCCATCCATGTGGAGGTGGATAAGGCCGCGCGTGAGCTTCGGTTTATCGACGACGGCGTGGGTATGACCGAAGACGAGGTCAAAACCAACATCAACCAGGTGGCCTTCTCCGGCGCGAAATCCTTCATGGAGGAATACGCCAAGAACGAGGATCAGGAAAATTCCGGCATCATCGGCCACTTCGGTCTGGGCTTCTACTCCGTGTTCATGATCGCCGATAAAGTGACCATCGACACCCTCTCTTTCCGTGAGGGCGCAACCCCGGTTCGCTGGGAGAGCGAAGACGGCATGGCCTTCACCATGACCGAAGGCACGCGCGCCACGCGCGGCACGACCATCACCCTGCACGTCAGCGAGGCGGAAAGCGAGTTCCTTGAAGTCTGGCGCGTACGCGAAGTCCTCGACCGCTACTGCTCGTTCATGTCCGTGCCGATTTATCTGGATGAAATCAAGGAAGAAGAGGCCAAGGTGACGGGCGAAGGCGACAACGCCGAGGACAAGCCCGAAGAGAAGAAGGAAGAGCCGAAGCCCATCAACGACACCCAGCCGCTCTACGCCCGCGCGCCGCAGGACTGCACGGACGAAGACTACAAGCAGTTCTACCGCAAGGTGTTCCACGAATATGAAGATCCTCTGTTCTGGATTCATCTGAACGTAGATTATCCGTTCAAGCTCAAGGGCATCCTCTATTTCCCGAAGATCAAGGAGCAGTTCGGCGGCATTGAGGGCCAGATCAAGCTGTACTCCGGTCAGGTGTTTGTCGCCGACAACATCAAGGAAGTCATTCCGGAATTCCTGATGCTGCTCAAGGGCGTAATCGACTGTGCGGATTTCCCGCTGAACGTCTCCCGCTCCTTCCTGCAAAACGACGGCTATGTGCGCCGCATTTCCAACCACATCACCAAAAAGGTGGCCGACCGTCTGACCGGCATGTTCAAGACCGAACGCGCGACCTACGAGGGCTTCTGGCCGGACATCCATCCGTTCATCAAGTACGGCGTGATGCGCGACGAGAAATTCGCCGAGCGCATGAAGGACTGCCTGCTGTTCAAGACGACGGACGGCAAGTTCCTCACGCTGGCCGAATACAAGGAGCGCAACGGCGAGAAACTGCCGGATAAGATGGTCTATACCTCCGATCCGGCGCGTCAGGACGCGGCCATCCGCCTGTTCACCGAGCGCGGCATCGACGTCACGGTGCTCGATCAGCCGATCGACGTGAACTTCGTCTCCTATATGGAATACAGCGCCGATCCGGAGAGCAAGTTCCGCTACTGCCGCGTGGACGCCGAGCTGGACAGCCTGACCAGCACCGAAGACGCGCCGACGCTGGACGCCGAAAAGCTGACCGACCTGATGCGCGAGGCAAGCGGCAACAAGGAGCTGACCGTCGAAGTCAAGCCGCTTGTCAACGACAGCGTGCCCGTCATGCTGGTGGAAGACGAGCAGACCCGCCGCTTCAACGACATGGGCCGCATTTACGGCCATAGCGAATACACCATGCCGGCCAAGTACAGCGTCGTGCTCAACAGCCGCAGCAAGACCATCGAAAAACTGGCCGCCCGTGAGAAAGACGAACGCAGCGTGCTGCTGGCCCGCCAGCTCTACGACCTCGCCGAGCTAAGCCGCCAGCCGCTGGAAGCCGAACAGATGACCGAGTTCATCCGCCGCTCAATGGAGATTGTCGATATCGCCGCGCAGATGTAAGGGTTTTTGCTTGACAGAACAACTGCGTTTGCCTTATAATAAACGGGTATCCGAAAACGGATGCCCGTTTTGATGGAGAGTTGTCCGAGAGGTCGAAGGTGCAGCACTCGAAATGCTGTGAGGGTAAAACCTCCTAGGGTTCGAATCCCTAACTCTCCGCCAGATAAAAGAAATCCTGACAAAATTGGTTTTGTCAGGATTTTTTCATTGTTTAGGAGAGAAGATGTTATACGTCAACTCATGCCCAGTCCTGTCAGCATTGCTTCTGCCGAAGATATTTTTGATTGATAGTCAAGATGCGCGTAAATATTTGCCGTAGTAGAGAAGTCGCTGTGTCCGAGCCATTCCTGAATTTTTTTCATCGGCACATTGTTCGCGAGCAATAGACTGGCACAGGTGTGGCGCAAATCGTGAAAGCGAATACGGCGAAGACCATTCTGTTCCAAGATTCTCTTGAATCCGTCCGACAAGTAGCGTGGCTTCCATCGTTCGCCCATCTCATTGACGAAAATGTAATCCAGATACTCTTTACAGTATGATCTGCCACAGAGCTTCCGATAGTGTTCCTGCTTCTCTTTTTTAGCGAGCAGCATCGCTCGGAAATTGGTGACAAGGGGCATTGTCCTCAAACTCGAATCCGTTTTAGCGGTATCGCTTGCCACCTCAATATGCTTTCCATCCAGATTGCATTCCGTCACAGTATGCTGAATTGTAAGTGTGTTATTTTCAAAATCAATCGCAGTCCACTTCAATCCGATAATTTCTTCCCTGCGCAGACCATAAAACGCAGCCAGCTTAATGGCAACTTCCAACGGATGACCTTGAATGATATCAAATAATGTATTGATCTCTTTCTTGTCGTAGAAACTACCAATAAACTTTTCCTTCCTAGGGCGTTCGACATTCACTGCTGGATTAGATTGAATTGTTTTGATTTTGACCGCATATTTCAGCGCACGATGAATGACCGCGTGATAATGAATCACTGTGTTGGCAGAAACCCGTTCGAGCTGAGCACTGTAAAAATCTTGGATATCTTCCGTTGTCAATTCCTTAAGTTTGATATTCAAAGTCTCAAAATAAGGGATAATAATCCGCGTAGCCATCATTTCATAGGACGCATACGTCGTCAGCTTTACGGTGCTTTTTGCCACACGCAGCCATTTCAAAAGGAAATCCGTAAAGAGAATATCTCCTTTTTGCATCGCTTCGCGTTCTTCGATCCGCTGAACATTCGGCGGAACAAAGTTCCGGCGTACATCCATCATGAAATTTTCTGCCCGTTTCTTATTTCCTTTGACTGGAAGATTGGTCGAAATCCATGGCGTTTTCCGCTTTCCGTTCTCATCTCGATAGTTCAAAACAACATAGAACATTCCGTTCTTTTCTTGCAGGTGCCCTGCGACCATTGTTCTTTCCTCCTTCTCGCCGCTTCCACCCGCTGTTGACAGGAATATCATACCACAGCATAAACGAAATGGCGAGGATACGGCACATCATTTTGCGGGATTTTCGTCCACAATTTTCAAATAGGATAACACATGGACTTTAGGTACGCGGTATGTCCTGCCAACCTTCATGCCCACGATCTTTCCTTCTCGCAGCAGCTTATATCCCGTCTTTTTACTGATGCTCAAAGCTGAACACATTTCCTCGATATTCATAATATCGGGGGAATCGCTGAGCATAACGCTGTATGCTTCTTTCCCTGATATTTTCATATATATGCCTCCTATATATTTCATCTATCCTCTCGTGAAGCCCGCTGCTTCTCTTTGTGGATACATCTATCTGCTTCTGCTTCGATGGACTCTCTCTTCCAAGCCAAGATTGACTTCGGCATAAGCCTTTATCGAGGCTTACAGGCTGCGGACGGCTTATCCGCATCATAGCCCCACCTGTGCCGTTGTTTTCTGCAACGCGCACCGTAGGTTCTCCCCTCTATTCCATAAGGGGCCGTGAGGAAGTATCATTATGCCCATGCCGCCTTATCGCGCCCTGCCTGCCACACAGGGATGATGAAATGCGTTTATCGCTCGGTCTTTGCCATCTCCGCGCCGCTTCATCCGCCGCTCCGCCACATGGAATCTGTACCCGTAAGCTCGTATGGAATTGTCAATGTTCAAAGAAGGAAAAGAATCCCTTCACTAATAATCAGGTTTTAGGGGGCAAAGATTAAGCCTTAAATGAAATTTTCTTAAAACTTTTTGACTCGACGCGCCAATTCACGCATTCCGCGCTGAATTGAATAGGTAATCGCTGCTTTGCTGACCCCCTCCGCTTTCGCAATTTCAACATTACTCATGCCAAGAATATAGCGGGCATAAATGCGCTTCGCCTGTTTATCCGGAAGCGTTGAAATTGCGGCATGAAGCTGTTCTCTGGTCAATTTTCGCTCATAGATTTCTTCCGGCGAAAGCACCTTGAACACGACGCTATGCTCGATCTCGTCTGAGCAGTCAAGCGTATAATATGCCTTATGATAATACACGCGCTGCATATATGCTTTCTCCATGCGTTCGAAAGTCTCAAATACCTCTGCCACTTCATCCGGCACTTCAACGTAATAGTCTGATTTATATGCATCCGGGTAAAGCACCCGCAGATTGATCGTTTTCATATTTTTCCTCCATTCGATTTGTTTTGTGAGCAAATCGAACAGGAGGTGGCGATCGACACCGGGGAATTTTCGGGCGAAAGAAAAAGGAGACGCACCGCAATGCGACTCCTTGAGTATGGTTATCCGCTACATTTCTATGAAATTCCAGCCGTCCGTTCTATACGGCTCTATCTTTAGCATAGCCGTCATTTTCTTTACCCGCATTGCAGACCTAATAAATATGGATTCGCAGTGCATTAAAAACAGAACAATCGTCAGTTAGAATACACTTTGAGGTGATCTATACATGGACGATTATTCCATCTCATTGGGAAATGCGGTCAAAGAAGCACGCACAGAATCCAAGCTCACGCAAGAACAGATTGCAGACATGTTGGATATCGATTCACGCACAATCAGCCAAATCGAACGCGGATTAGGTAATCCAAAGTTGGAAACGCTTTACCCGCTTATTCGCATACTCAATGTTGACGCTAATACCGTCTTCTACTCCGCTCCTAGGACTGAAACACCCAAGCTAGATCGTCTGATGCGCCTTGTCAGCACATGCACGGAATATGAGGCTCATGAGCTTATTCGTATCGTCAACGATATATTGAACATTATGCGCCATTCTGAAAACGAAAACGAAGAAAATGCAATCTGATTTCTTAGATAGCCTGTCTCTGTACAGCGTCTTTGCGTCTGACAGGTAGCATTCTATCTTCTATTATTTTCATGGAGTTTGAATCCGTTTAATCGGAAACAAACTCTTTTTATATTCTCACCGTATATTTTGATATAGTTTCATATTTAGAAGACTAACTTTTGTCTCTCGTTTGCATTTCGGGCAATACAAAGGAAAATTGAGCAATACTGTATCTGAAAATGCTTTGGTTCTGGTTTTTTGCTTACAATACGGGCACTTAACCCATTCCGCTTCTGTCAGCACGAGCGTTTTTCCCTGAGAAATCAATTTCATAGTGCCATTATCCACTCACCGCACATCCTTCCATGAAGTCACTTTGGGAGCATCCAGCAGCCTGTCCTTCAGGTTGACAGGATTCATAAATTCGCCGGTCTGCGCATTGACAATCATCGTGCTGTAATGCATCCGTTCCATAACCGGATAACTTTCATCCGGTGAAAGCTGTTTTGCCGGGTCAAACGCATAATCACATTCAATCTGCCACACCGGATAAAGCACATTTCCTCTCTCCACATCTCGATAACAGCAGTATCCAAACCGCAGAGCATACACACGCCGGACGTACCCGTTCTGAATCAACTTCTCTACGGTGCTCTGAACTTTGTCAAAGCTGCAAAGCGGGACATCCTCCTCAAGCTGTTCGGTTTTCTGAATCGGTTCAATCTCCAATCGACATGTTCCATCCAAATAAGATATCATCTTTTCGTCTGCTTCAAACCGATTGCACAGCTGTATTTTCGCGGCATCTGAACGATCCGGCTTTGAAAAGCCAATCTCCTCTTCGCTGGCATATGCAACAGGATCTCCTGCTCCCATCAGAACAGGGATTCCTGCTATCTTTTGCCGCAACGCCAAGACCGCGCAAGGAACATCCTCCGATATTTCTTCCAGCCATATAAAGCTGTATTCTGGCGTTTTATCTGAAAACAGTTTTTTCATTATATGGCTGATGGTTTCCACACATCCTTTTAGGATGTTTCTTTCTTTATAAGATATATCCTGATTGGATTCATCCAAGCAGAAAGACTTTCCGCACAGGCTTCCAAACTGACCTGTCTCTTCCTTTGACGATATATCCTGATTGGCATACTCAATACAAATCATCCCCTTACACACCTCATACAAGCGCATCCATTCGCCTGTTTCCGAATCATAGTAATGCCGGGAACCTTCCTCATTATTCGTCGTAGTCAACGGTATATCCGGATGAATTTGATCCGGCACGACATCCAGCGGCTCTACCCGTAGGACAGGGACAACTTCAACATTCGGTATCATCGGCAGGACATCGACTTCAATCTGTCGTCCATAGGTATCTGTATAGTTTTGGATCCACCGCCCCATTTCATCAACCTGTTGACGCAATTCTACAATCGACACCCACTCTGCTTTTGCCGAGATTTCCAGCAGCAAAAGAAGCACAATAATCAGTACACAGCTTGCTTTCTTCATTCATCATCCCTCCTTGAAGCGTCTAAAACTATTTCTAACCTAATGACGTTATTTTTCTCAATTATTCACACCTTTTTGTAATTTGTTTTCTATCTTTTGTGTGTCAGTTGTTGTATCGTTTCCAAATGTATTCAATGCAAAAATAAATAAAGAAAAGGCGCTTCAAATCCATCTACGCTTGGATTTGAAGCGCTATTACGCTCATTCTCTTGATAGGATATCCAGTAGCTCCCGTTGTCCTTTATCCATTTGAAGCAGCTGCTGCCCGAAGTTCCCTGTATCCGTTCTTTAATTCACATCCGCATAGTATCTTTCCGATCCAACTTCTTTCGGATCATGTAGTTTTCCAGTCTGTGCATCTATAAAGATTTTTTGATAGTTCAAATCCTGTTGTTCGCTGCCATCATAAGAATTCATATCTGTTTGATCGTCATTTGAACCATTTTCTGAATACGAACACCCGATAATCCATGTTGGTATTAACAAATAATCTGCATAATCCCTTTGTTTACCGTTCTTTTCTTTTTTGTCCGAATACTCTTCTTTTTTGTCCAAATAGATAATGTATCCCAAGCTGATATTATATACCCTTTTTATTTTCCCTTCATCCACATATTTTTCCACAATTTCATATACCTTATCGAATCCGCATAATGGAACATTTTCAAAAACAACTTCTTTTTTCTTAAATACATTTGTCAATGAAATATTCATGTAATCATCGCTGCAATAAAAGGCCGATACCATAGGGGTAGAAAAATACAGAACACTATAGATTTTTTCAGCTCCCCTTTCAAGATATCCAGAACCTGCAGAAGCTATAATCGGAACTCCATCCAGGGTTGGATAAGCATCAAACCCATATCCTCCAACGCCAGTTAGATCACCCATTTCATAGTCTCCCTTGCTTGTCATCTCATTCGATACCATTTTTCCTATTTGAAAACTACTTGTCACCTCAACCCTTTTTATTTCTATGTCAATAGATTCATCATACAATTCGTGAACCATCATCTTTATTTTATCCACTACCGTCCCTGCTGAGATGGGTTGTTTTTGAGCGTAAATATTATCCAATTCTTCGTCATCCAATTTCCATGCCGAGTCTATATGATATTCTAAAAACTGTGTTCTCTTGTCAACTCCATATTTTTTGTCATATTCATCGCCCATATACAATAATGTAGCCATCTTCATTTTCTCTATGGCTATCATCCCTGCATTTTCGTATTTTTGAACAATTTCTGGATTTGCTTCATATTTTTCTGCACGAATCACATTTATTTCAGAAACGTCTGGTATATAGATAGGTGCATGGTTGATTTTCTCCGTATCATACAATCCACTTTGCACATCGTTCCTTATAGATTCAATTTCATCGCACAGCGACAACGTCGGCACAAGCAGCAGCGCACATAATACAGTAAAAATCTTCTTCATTTTGTATCCTCTTTCATAATTTCTTTCGGTTCATTGTTTAATTTTCGGCATATAGCATTCGCTTTCAGTCGGTTTTCTCAGATTTCTCACTTCTCCTGTTTGCGCATCAATTAAAATCGCTTGAAAGCCGGGCAATTTCATGTAATCAAACGTTTCATCCGTCATCTGTATTCCGTAGTCAACCTTATCCTTTCGCGCATAGCATCCTCTGACAAGCCATGTCGGAACAAGAACAAACTTCGTATTTTCCTGTTCCTGATAAGCTTGTCCTTCTTCGCCATACACAACATACCCCAATTCCATGCTGTATACATTCTCCATCTTGCCCTTCCGAATCATATCTACAATGCTCTGTTTAATCTTATCGAAATGACACACATTCATATTGGGAAGTATCGTTTCTTGCTCACTGTAAAACGCTGCCAATGAAATCTCTATATTTTGCTCATCTTCAAATCGAAATTCAATATTGCAATACCCATCTCCAAGTTCATTGTAGCACTCATCTTCTATTGTCTCTTTTATTCCCAGTATCGCAGTTCCGATAATCGGGATACTCTCCATCATCTGGTTAGCCCGAATCGAATACGCGCCTATCCCTTTCATTCCTTTAGTTACTTCCTTAGACCTTAATGCATCCTGTATAATCTCCTGTTTTTCTTTTTTGCTAACGATATAGTCTGTTTGAAACTCGACCTTCTGAATTTGGACATTTATGTTTTCTCTGTGATACATTTCATCCAGCATACCTTGCAGGAAAATTTTCGCTTCGTATACTGAGCTTTCATGATCCTTTCCGTACATTGTCGCTATATCCGAATTTCTTTCCATATCCCAGAAATCGTTGATGCATCGATCAATCACCCGTACTCGATTCTCTCCTGTGTCATCTATATCATCTCGAATCATTCCGATCGAAATAAAGCACCCGTCTCTGATTTCGTTGTACTTTGTTCCTTCTTTTTTGAATAAAGCTTCTGTATTCTCTACTGTTTTTTCTCTCATTACTCTGATAACCGGCAGCGTTTCCACCTCCGGCACATAAATCGGCGCGTCAATGCTGATTGTTTTCCCGTTCACATCAATTTCTTCTATCCATGCTTCCGGCGTTTCCAGCACCAGCTCGGTAATCGAAATCAATTCTGCGCTCGCCAGTGTCGGCATGAGCAAGAGCGCACAAAATACAGCGAAAAAACCTCTCATTGTACATCCTCCCATGTGATGATTTCCGGGCAATCGAGCACATGCTCCATCAGTTTGGCGGGATCGACAAACTCGCCCGTCTGCGCGTTGACGATCATCGTTCGATAGAACAGGCGCGAAGTAATCGGCGAATCGGCAAACTCTTTATAATTCCGCGTCTTGGTATTCGCACCGAAATAATAATCGCATTCCGCCATCCATACGGGAATCGTGACAACCTCCTTTGCATCGTTCAGATAACAGCAATAGCCGAATCGAAGTGCGAACAAATTGCGGATATGCCCCGCTTCAATCTGCTGTTCAAGGCTTTCGATCACCTTCTGAATCGGGCTGAGCGGCACATCTTCAACCAGCACATCCTTCTGGATCATCGGCTCGACATAGAAGAATGAATAACTGCCATCCACATAAGCATCAAAATCCCATGTCGGGCTTCTAAAATCCGCCCAATATTGATAGCAGCCATTCCGCTCCCAAATCTGGGGAATGTCGAACGGCGCATCATCGTCCCGCACGTATTTCACAGGCATATTAGCGCCCGTCAGCACCGGAATGCCATTGAAGCGCTGACGCATTTCCAGTATGTATAACGGTCTTGTATTCTTCGCAACCTCCACCCAAATCGGTTCAAGGTCAATGGGGATATTCGGAAACAGGCGGCTAAGCTCGCCATTCGCAAGGTCAACCGCATTTTGAATAGTCAAATCGTATCCGTCAAAAAACGGCTTCTCCCAGTCAACTTCATTGATACGATACGATTTTCCGCTGCTACTCTCAAGGATACCGCTCTCCTCTATTTTTTGACTTCTGTATTCCATGATGACAGAAAGCACATTGTCGTAGCTGTCTCCAGGGGCGCTAACAAAATAAAGGTCACGCTGTTCGCCCGTTTCAGGGTTATCGTAATTGAAAACCGTTCCGCCATCCGCCTCCTGCCTGACCTTCGTCATGCTCGGGTCGCAAATGTTATACGCGCTTTCCAGCGGATACTGCGGTTTTTCCAGCGTAATCACAGGCACGTTCTCAACCTCCGACAGAATCGGCGCAATATCCACCTCAACCGTCCGCCCCTTTACGTCCGTATAACTGGCCGTCCAGCGCCCCAGTGTCTCGATCTGCTCCCGCAGTTCGGTCACGGAAATTCCTTCGTTCTTCGCTGCCGCCAGCGTCGGCACAAGCATCATTGCGCAAAGCGCAGTAATCATTCTTTTCATTGCACATCCTCCCATGTAATGATTTTCGGGCAGTCCAGCAGTTTCTCTTTCTGTTCAACGGGATTCATAAATTCTCCCGTCTGCGCGTTGACGATCATGGTGCTGTAATACCGCCCAGACGTGATAGGAATCCCGTCATCTTCGGGATAAATACGCATTTCCTGCTTGGGATCGAATACATAGTCGCACTCAATTTCCCATACCGGGTATAAAATGATTTCCTCATTTTGAGCTGGATAGCAGCAATACCCAAACCTCAATGTATACACATTTCTTATATGCCCATCCCTTATCTTTTCTTCTACGCTTTGAATCACATCATTTATATTGCGCAAAGGAACATCATCAACCATTTTTCCGGTTGCCTGAATCGCCCAGAACAAAAAGCTGAAATTTCCGTCAATATCACTTTCGAGCATCCATGATGGTAAGAAAAAATCTCCATACTTAAACACATTTTCTCCCGACCATTCTACTGGAATTTTGAAATTGATATCTTTTTCGTTTATTTTTAATATCGTATCCCATGCGCCTACCAAAACCGGGATTCCTTCCATATTTTGTCTCAATGTGCATTTGTAGTTCCCCGTATAATCATCTATACCCGCTCTAAAAATCGAAAAATCAAACTGAACATTCCTGATATATTTTTTGATTTCGGCGTTCATTTTTTCAATAATATGCTTTAATTCTTCATTTAACTGCGTATTCTCTTTCAGCTCGTTTTCGTCGAATTCATACGTTTTGTTTTCTATGATATCCTCATCTGTTTTCCCTTCGTTCCCGTTCTTGTTCTTCGTTTCAATCGTGATATGGTTGCTCGTCAGCGGCAACTGTCCTATGATGAGTTCAGTCTCTCTGCCGTTTTCTTCGACCTGCGCAAAAATATATCCGTTTTCTTCTCTTTGAATAGCGTTTTCCGGCAGGATAATCTCGTCAATCGCGTTTACCTTTTTCGCAAGAATAATCGGCACAGCGCCATATTGATCCATTATCGGTTTAATATCCACATGGACTACTCGACCATATTGATCTGTATAGTCCGCCGTCCATCTTCCCCTTGTTTCAACCTGTTCACGCAGTTCAGTGACGGAAATCATCTCGCCGCGCGCCGAAGCAAGAAGCATCAGCATGAGTGCTGATGCAAAAAACAGCGTCATCCATTTTCTCATTGCACATCCTCCATCATTGAATGATCGTCGGCATACAATATTTCTCCATGCCCGTTTTTTTCGGGCTGTAAACTTCGCCGGTCTGCGCGTTAATCAAAACGGTCTCAAAGCATCTCTCATTTTCAAAATCATCTGTATCATAGGGCATCTTTTCACCTAATGGTTCAATATCCTTTTGCTTCTTTCCTTCAATATATCTGCATTTCAGAACCCACGTCGGCACAAGCACAAAATCCCAGATATCATCCGCTTTTTTCGCTGCTTTGCCCGGTTCGGCATACACAACATGCGTCAGCGCCATGCTGTACACTTGGTCAATTTTCTTTTCTTCGATATAACGTCGAACATCTGCTCTCGCCGTTTCAAAATCACAGACTTTCATATCGCTGTACAGTTCTTTCGTCTCCTTAAAGGCATTTTCATACATGATTGTATACCTTTCACTGTTTCTATAATAACCATACAGCATGTCATATGTTTTATATGCCCAGTTACAATCTACTTCTCCGTTATCGAAACATACAGGTGCCGTCAAGTTAATCGGAACTCCCCTTATCATCTGTTTCGCTTCAATCATATATCCGCCTTCACTATCTACATTCACCCAATCAACCTCTCCAAACGGCTTTGTAGAATAGGCGCACACAAAATAATTAACTTTTTCCAGCCAGAGCTTCGTCTCCTCAAAATCAAATATATCATTAAACCCCTTTTCCATCATTCGGGCAAACTCCCCAATCGGTTTCTCCTGATTTTGCGCATAGACTTCATCCAAATCGTGTGTCCTCTCGAACTGCCAATAATCATTAGCAATTTCGTATTCATGCTGATGAAGATTCTCGTCTGATACATTTTCGTTTTCCTTATAAATTCTCACACCATATCGATATTCTGGATAGCCCTCGACAACTTTCCAGCCATCATTTACATATGCCTGAACTGCATCGTCGTTCGCTTCGATCATTGTCACTTTCAGCACTGGTAATGTCTCCACCTCCGGCACATAAATCGGCGCGTCAATGCTGATTGTTTTCCCGTTCACATCAATTTCTTCTATCCATGCTTCCGGCATTTCCTGCACCAGCTCGGTAATCGAAATCAATTCTGCGCTCGCCATCGTCGGCGCAAGCAAGAGCGCACAAAGTGCGGCAAACATCTTTTTCATTGTACATCCTCCCATGTCGTCATCTCCGGCACGGCAAACGTCGCTTCATCGCCGGTCGTGATGATTTTCATCTCGCCGGTTTGCGCATTCAGCGGAATCTGCGCAAATTCATACGCTTCCCACCGATTCAGCTCGAAATGCTCGTGGAAGCTGTCCACAACACGCTGCTTGCCACTCGGCACATAATCGCAATCCAGCACCCACATCGGCACAGCCCATGCATAATCCTCCATTTCAGGATTAGAGTATCGCATATATCCCAGCCGCAGCGCATGGATATTGCGGATACGCCCTGTTGTAATTTCCTTTTCGATACTTTCCAACACGCGATCAAGCGGCGCAAGCGGCACGTCCTCCTGCTCCACAGTGCGAATACGGTTCATGCTGACGTACACGCTGTAATCCGTGTTGCTCGATGTATACATCTTCAAATATACATCCGTCCGCCAATCCGAGCCAAGGCTATAAGGTGCAAGACGGTTCGCGATACGGTCTGTTTCCGGCGTAGACCCATACGCCACGCGAAAACTGTTATCCCCGAGAGTAGAGCAAAGCGCCCCGATCATCGGGATGCCATTCACCACTTGTTCTGCACGGATGGTGTAATAGCCCTTGCCTCCGTTATTCTCCCCGTCGATGGCTGTGCTTCCATGAATCGCAATGCGCTTGGGCGCAATCATGTAGCCCTTATTCGGATATGCTTCGTCAATCACGTGTTGAAAACACGCCATTGCTTCCGCCACGGTTTGAGTGCCGCCGCGTATGTACGAACTATTCATATCCAGTTCCCACGGATAGCGGTAATCGTTCGGCTTTGCGTCGTAATTCGACCATTTTTCCCCGAGCCATTCGCCTGTATTCATGCCAAATTCCTTGGCGCTTTCGTAATCCGTCGTCATGCCCATACCAAGGGTTCCCCAACTCACATCAAACGGTTGGCTGTTCATGTCATATCGAAACCACGTCATGCCGTTTCGCTCAAATGCGTTTTTCAGCATCACGTCGGCGATTTCCGACGTAAACGGCCGATCGTTTTCCACCGTGATGACAGGACATTTCTCCACATCCGGTACGAGAATCGGGATATCCACGTTCAACTCGCCGTTCGGCGTGTCGTAGGTCTTTGTCCACCGTCCCCTCTCCACCGTCTGTCGATGCAGCTCAGCAATGGAAACCAAATCAGAATTCGCGCTCGCCATCGTCGGCACAAGCAAGAGCGTGCAAAGCGCGGCAAATATCTTTTTCATTGTATATCCTCCCATGTGATAATTTCGGGGCAGTCCAGCAGTTTTTCTTTCAGCTCAACGGGATTCATAAATTCACCTGTCTGCGCGTTGACAATCATTGTTCGATAATACAACCTTGAAGGAATCGGAACTTCTGAATTCTCCTTATAGTCCGCCATATTCTGTTCAGGCTTGAACATATAGTCACATTCAACTTCCCAAATTGGGCAAAGAATAATATTCTCATTTACATCCAAGTAGCAACAATATCCAAATCTGAGCGTATATACATTTCGGACATATCCTTTTTGAATTGCTTCTTCAATCGAATGAATCACCTGCTCTATACCGCAAAGCGGTACATCATCCACGATAACATTCTTTATCTTCAACGGACGGCAAAGTATTTCAAATTGTTTATCTGACAATTTCACCACCCATGACGGCTTGTCATACGTTCCATACTTCAATCTTTGTGAATTCCATTCTTTCTGTGGATCAAATCCAAGTTTTTCTTTCCCTGCATTTAGAATTGGGTCTTTAGCGCACATTAAAATAGGAATACCATATACTTTTTGTCGAATTGCACATGAATAATACGGTTCAGAAGCATTTACAACACCAAATCGAAATAATTCAAATTTCAAATCATAATCTGGAAAAAGCTCATTCATCCTTCTTTCGATCAATTCCATCCCGTCATTAACCGTTAAACTCTTTTCTCCCAAATACGAACGGTTCATATCAATCTCATTTGGAGAAGCGAAAAAGCCATCTAATACAACGAGTTCGGACGATATATCTCTTTTTTCATCTAAAATACTGATCTGTAAGTCTATATCTCCACACTCTGGCGTTGGATAAAGCCAATTATCTTCTTTTACAAGACTAATTAAAACATTGCCACCTGTTTCTGGATCAATACATGTATAGTCAATCGCCACATCATTTTCCAACACCGAAACACTTTCCTGCTGAAAAGCGTTATAGACATTTTCTTCAGAGATAACCGGACTATCCATCATTAGAATTGGAACCTTTTCAATCTTATTCATGATGGGTTCTACATCTACTCCAATACTTCTTCCATAATCATCCTTATAGTTCTGTTTCCACCGTTCCATTCTCTCGACCTGCTTCCGCAGCTCGGAAACGGAAATCATGTCGTTATCAGCGCTCGCCATCGTCGGCACAAGCATCATTGCGGCAATCGCCGCAAACAATCGTTTCATCCTCAATACGCTCCTTTTTTGACGGAAAGGAGCCGTCCTCCCAATAAGGCGGACAGCTTACAAAATCGGGGCGACCCTTTCAGGCCGCCCCGGAAGGGTGGGTTACTTGAGCAGAACGATGTCCTCATTCTCATGTTTCGGCGTTTCACCAGCGGCGATCTGCGCCTTATAATCAATGCCCGACCCGGTCGGCACAAGCACCATGCTGTTCATGCTTTCCGGCAGATCATAGCGAACCTTGACGAAGAACTGTCCGTCTGCATTCACGCCATACGCACCGTCGTGATTTTGCAGCTCTACACCGTCAGCAACGAGCTTATAGTCGTTGATATACGGCATTTCCATCTCATGCTTGCCATCCGCGCTTGCTTCAAATGCCGCAGCCCATTCCGGCGCATCGAACACGACCTCGCCGCTGATATCCACATCGGACACGCGAATCGTCGCCTGCGCACTGTATGCACCGGTCGTCACAGAGCCGGTGTAGGCTTCGGTCTGACCATTCAGATTGACCTTGAACGGCAGGCGGAAGATGCCGCGGTTCTCCGGGGTCATGAGATGGCTGAAATACACATTGTTTTCATCCTGGCAGTAAACGGACATGCCATACAGGATAGACATTTCAATTTCGATCTCATCCGTCGGTTCAAAGCCATCCGGCATTTCGACCTCCTGATAGCCCTGAATCGTGTACTCGTTGACCATCTCGGAACCGCTGTCCAGAATCATCAGCGGCTTGCCGTTCATCGCCGCGCCATCGCCCACGCCCATAGATTCGAAGGCGATGTATCCTTTCGGATGCGCGGAGAAATACGTCACGACTTCCTGATTCATATTGTCGTCGTAGAGGGAGTAATGCCCGACGAACTTGCCTTCCTGCGTGTCGTCCCACTTCTCAAAGCCGGTCGGCATTCCGTCGCCGGTGATGAAGCCGGTCTTGCAGTCGCTGGTCAGCGTGTAGGAATAATACAGCTTGTAGCCGTCGAAATATGCCTGATTGAGCGTCAGGTTGAAGCGGCGGTTGTACAGACTCGCCATCAGCTCGTCATAGACGGTCTTTGGCGCTTCCGTCGCGGTCTGCTCCGGTGCTTGCGCCGCCTGCGTATCGTTGTATGTTGCAGAAGCATTTTCCAGCTTTTCCAGCCGTCCGACGCTCTGCTCGTTCTGCTGGTCGTTCACAGACTGTCCGAACACGCCGAGGTTCGCGGCCAGCGCCGCGCCGCCGACAACAAGAGTCAATACGATAGCAAATACCAATGCGGCAGAAATCTTTTTCTTCACGACTTTTTCTTCCTTTCTAATTGCCCGAAGCACCGCCTGACGGCGTTCGAGCGGAAACTCGCTGTCAGAAAGGCATGCTTTCAGCGCGTTCCCCAACTTTTTTTCATCCACCAAAATCACACCTTTCCAGTCTCTTTTTGAGCATCTCTTGGGCTCTGGTTAATTTGTGATAGATCGTTCCAGTTGCCTGATGCAGAATCTCTGCGATCTCCGGTGCTGTCAAATCCTGATAGAAGCGCAGCAGGATCACCTCGCGGTATTTTTGGGGCAGTGTTTGTACCGCCGCATACAGCTGCTGTGCCTCCTCTGACGCTTCCGGCGCCGAAAGCGTCATCATTTCAACTGGAATCGTTCGGTCTTCAAAGCGGAACCACTTTTTTCTTCTTTCGTCCCTGCAAAGATTAACGGCGATGCGAGTCAGCCAAGCTTTTTCACTTTCCGGCCGTTCTCCGCGGAAGCTGTCCATCTTTTTATACGCTCTGATAAATGTTTCCTGAACGATGTCCTGCGCCAGATGCCTGTCGCCCAGCAGCACTGTGCATGTGCCGGTCAGCATCGCGCCATATGTTTCCATCATTCGGGAGAGTTCCGCTTCAGAGGCTTTACCCGGTACCAAGGTATTGCCCATCACGCTCTCTCACCTTCCTTTCACTTACCAAGACGTAAATTTTCGCGGATATTGACACTTATTTTTAGCTTCTTTCGATTATTTTTCGAAAGTGGTGTTCTATGCGTGTATTTGGCATTTTTTCCAAATAATTAAAAGTCTGTTCCGTAAATATATTATTTTGCTGCATCCATTGTATCATCCTTTTTCATGCTACATAAAAGAAATCAGCCATCTGCGGAAGATGGCCGACGTTGTTTCATCAGAGACGCAGTTCGGAAACGGACACCATGTCGCCGCTTGCCAATACCAGCGTCGGTACAATCATCAAAACACAGAACAAAAATGTTATTTTTCTCATTGTGTATCCTCCCATGTGATAATCCGCGGACAGTAAGCCAGTTCTTGTTTTTCTATTAAATAAGGTTCGATCTGTCCAGTTTGAGCATTGATCACGAGCTGCTTATAATAATACTGCTTTCGTTCATCCGGAATCTGCTCAGATTTTTTCAATTCTTCCTTTGCTGACTCTGTATAATCACACTCACACATCCAAATCGGGTAAATCGTATATATATTTTTTCCTTCATCACTGAAATAGACGCAGTATCCCAATTTCAAAGCATATATTTTCCTAATCTTTCCCTTTTCAATTTCCTTTTCCAAGTTATTTATAATTACATCAACATTTTGTAATGGTACATCTTCTTCAATTTTATTTACTCTTTTCAGCCATACTGCATCCAGCTCAAATCGACTTCTATTCATAAACTCAAAATAATTATCTCTCACACGCCATAGCTTTACATTTTTTCGCCAAAAATCGTTTACACCCTTTTTGCCTTTATCAGAAGCCAAATCCAAGGAAAGTCTATCTCCAACATCTACATAAATTGGAATTCCGTCCATCTTTTCTCTAATACTCAGATTATATGTTCCCGACGGATAATCTTCCACATAATCTCCGAGATTATAATCATCTATCCCTTTAACCTTATGCAACCGCGAACGTAGTTCCACACGATCCACCATAACAGCCGGTTCTTCGGGGTAGAAATAACCGATAATCTTCTCAAGATTCGTTACAGCGTCTTCCAGCGATGCAGGATTGTCCTCCGCATAGGTATACACCTGCTCAATCTCATATGGATAAAAAAATTCACTCGTGTACTTTGTATTCAGATTATGCTCATCTATTGGCGAAGAATAGTTCGCATCAAAGACTACCTGTTCAAAATCATCGAGGTCTAATACCCTTGCTTTTCCTATTATGCCTTCTTCTGAAAGTAAATTTGATTCTGCATATACTGAACAACGTCCGTCTTCTCCGATTTTCTCCAGCATAGTTCCATCTCTGGTTAAACGCTGCTCGTATACCGCATAGTAGGGTTCAACCAAAAAAACAGGAAATTCTTCCACTTCCGGCACAATGATCGGCACATCCACCTCAATCGTCCGCCCATGCGCTTCATAAGTCTTTGTCCACCGCCCCATAGCTTCTGCCTGCTGGCGCAGTTCGGAAACGGAAACCATGTCGCTGTTTGCCAATGTCAGCGTCGGCACAATCATCAAAACACAGAACAAAAATATTATTTTTCTCATTGCTTTTTCCTTCCAATACTCTTGGTTTCATTGAATGGTTGGACAATACATATCGTTCCAACTGAAATTCTGCTTATCCAACAGCTTTCCTGTCTGCGCATTAAAACCTACCCTTGTAAATTTCGTTCCTTCTCGCAAACCCGCATCCGCAATATAAACACTTCCGTCTTCCTTAGCAGATTGTGTGTAATCGCACTCGCATATCCATATTGGATATAAGGTGTAGGATTCCGGCGATTCCTCATTCAAAAAACAAACATAGCCCAAACGTAGCGCATATATATTTCTGATTTTACCCTCGTCGATTTGCTTCTCAATTTCCCGAATGATCGTTTGTACAGATGCTAACGATATATCATCTGCTAAAGTATCTTTTTCTTTAATGCCGATCAAACTCAGTGAAAATGAATCTCGACTCATCACTTCCGCTGAACACAGTGGCAACATAATGATTCTAAAATAATACTGGCAGAATTTATTCCACAGCTTATCCATCGAACCATACAGATTAGGTGCAATTTCATAAATCGGTATTCCATTCACCTTTGGACGCAAATGCAAGTAATACGTTCCACTCGGATAATAATCAACAGTTTCTCCAAGGCTCATATCGGCAGGATTACTTGTCTTGCTTTTTCTTGCTCTGTCTCTGATTTCAATAAACTCAACATCATATCCATCTATTCCGCTTCCGTAATAATAATTGGCTATTCTCTGAACATAATCAATCGCTTCAAAAAGCGCCATATCACCATCTTCAGCATATGCTTCATTCATCGAAACCTGCCATGGATAAACATGCTGTTCTTTATATTTAAGATGATCCTTTTGACCTATGCTCAAAATCTCTTGTGGGGCATTTAATTTCACACTAATTCCGACGCATTCCTCTTCATCTTTATACTGATTATAATCAACATTTTTGCCTTTTTCTATTTCAGGATTCAGATATCCATACAGAGCATTTTCTTCAAAACTCCATCCCATTGTATGTGGATTTTCATACCTTTTTAAATGATCGCATGAAAAAAGCTCGGTTTCAGAATAAGGATTATAGGCTTGCACTGTCACAATTGGCAATTCATCAACTTCCGGCACAATGATCGGCACGTCTACCTCAATCGTCCGCCCATACGCTTCATAAGTCTGCGTCCACCGCCCCATAGCTTCAACCTGCTGACGCAGTTCGGAAACGGAAACCATGTCGCCGCTTGCCAATGCCAGCGTCGGGACAAGCATCAGCGTACAAAGCGCGGCAAATATCTTTTTCATTGTGCATCCTCCCATGTAATCACCCGCGGGCAAACCTCCTGTGCTATTCTTGTCAGCTTATCCGTTATTACTTCGCCTGTCTGCGCATTTACATACAAATCCGTAAAGTCAAAGCCATTCCTGTAATCGTCGCTCATCGCATTAACTTTGTATCCTACACCGCCGGGTTTTATGTAATCACACTCAACCCTCCACATCGGATATGCGACAAATCCTTCTGTTTCCTCGTCCGACAGATAACAAATATAACCCAATCGAAGTGAATAGATGTTGTGAATATATCCTTTCTGCCTATATTCCTTCCGAATATATTTTTCAATGTTTTGAATGATCTTCTCCAGTGAAAGCAGCGGAACATCATCGAACATCGCCTGAGCCGGTTGCACAAGCGTTGCAAAAATCTCATAAGAATCCGAACGGCTCATAATCTCCGCCCAGTTCTGTCCAATCAAAGCAATTCTATCTAATTCAGATATCAACGAATCGCTTCTAACGATAACTTTATATATGAAATCCGCATTGTTCATCAACGGGATTCCACAAATATTCTGCCAGAAATGGAAATAGTAGCTGCCCATCGGGTTTTGATCGTAGACGTTTCCTTTCTTGTCTCTACCTCTGTCAAGCACCCGCACATAATCTATTTCAATATCCGAGCCTTCTTCACCATAATAATATGTGAGTATATCGCGCAGACATTTTTCCGCTTCGCCCACGGAAACGCTGCTATCTTCGGCGTAACACATTTCGGAATCCATTTCCCGATAGTCATAGCTTTTTCCCGTTCTTTCGAGTTCTTTTCCATTGGCATTCAACATTACGCTCGCGCTGTTAAACCGAACCTGAATGTAATCCTTGCTTGTTCTGTTTTCCGCGTCGTCCTTTGGATATTTGAACCTGTAAAACCGTGTGGTTCGCTCTTGCTTGCTGTTCGGATTGAGATAGCTGTACACCCCAACATCTCCGCAGCGTAAAAAGATAGGGTTATCATCACCGCCAAGCTCCTGCGTTTCAACGATTTTTTGGTGCGGAAGCCAAGATTCTTCATCATAGGGTCGCCATGGTTCGATCATCACGATGGGCATTTTTTCCACTTCCGGCACGATGATCGGCACATCGACCTCAATCGTCCGCCCATGCGCTTCATAAGTCTTTGTCCACCGCCCCATAGCTTCAACCTGCTGGCGCAGTTCGGAAATGGACACCATGTCGCTACTTGCCAATGCCAGCGTCGGAAAAAGCAGGAGCGTACAAAATAAAACCATCATCTTTTTCATTGCATTTGCTCTCCTTCTCTTCAAATTTTCATGGCGCATACAACATTTGGGTCTTTGGATTTAAGAAATCCATCATTTCAGCCGTTTCCGGATTGATGCAAATTCTCTCAAAAGAGAAGCAATCTCGAATATCATCAGAATATGGATTGACCTTTATTTCCTTGTTCTTATTTTCAACATAGTCACAATCCAATACCCACATCGGATATAGCGTATATGTTTCGGGGCTTCTGTCATTCAGGTAAATGATATACCCCAGTTTTAAGGCGTATACATTTCTAACATGTCCTGCCTTAATTTCCTTTTCAACCGTATTGATTATCTGTTCAATTGGGAGCAGTCTAACCGTTTCTTCATGCTCTTTTTCTATCTTCATCCACTTAATTGTCAACCAGAATGAATTTCTATCCATTATCTGGCATATTCCGCCGGTTGTTCCCCAAAATCCAAATAAATCTCCGTATACTCCATTTTCCTGTTTGTTATTCAATGTGGCAATAATCGTCATCATTATCGGAATATGATGGAGTTTCTGATAATAATTAAAGAAATACGTTCCCTTTGGATAATAATCTGCACATTCTCCGAGTTCTTCATCTGTATAGCTTCTAGTTTTTCTTCCACGTCCAGCTATCTTGATATAATCAATATCAATTCCGTCATATCCATCTCGGATAAAAAACCGCACGATTTCTTCAAGGTACTTTTCTGCCTCCATCAATGATAGATCACTGTTCTCTGCATATATCACATCTGCATTGACTTTATCCGGATAATACCCACTTTCCTTGATTTTTATATAATCTCTTGTATTGTGCTCCAGCAGTTCTTCCGGACTGTTAAACATGATCCTCAACTCAGTCCCATTATCATAAACTTCAATGATTGCATTTTCAGATTTATCATTGCTTTCTTCTTTTACCAACTCTTTCAAATTTTCATTATATGCATATACATTGGTTTTATCTTCGTCATTGGGATTTTTAATATAATCCGTATACGCCGAGCAATCATATACAGCCAATTCCTTTTCATTCGGGATATATATTGGAATATCCACCTCAATCGTCCGCCCATGCGCTTCGTAAGTCTGCGTCCACCGCCCCATAGCTTCAACCTGCTGGCGCAGTTCAGAAACAGAAACCATGTCGCCGCTTGCCAATGCCAGCGTCGGCACAAGAAGCAGCGCCCCCATCATCCCCGCAAATCTTTTCATCCTCGTCCCTCCTCACTTTTTTCAAATTGTATCCGCACACTTTATCCTTTACTTCTAAGACGTAAAAAACTGTAGTTTTTGATACTTCTATTTCAGTTCTTTGAATTATTCTTTTGTTTTCTCTTGCAAGCCCTCATTGGCTGCCACCCATCTTTATAATCGAAAGAAATCGCTTTGTATCCATGAATTTCAAGCCGCTTTTTCTGTTTCTCTCTTTTCCAAAAATCCCATGTACAAAAAGAAGCTCGCCTGCTATGCGGGATGCACACAGCAAGCAAGCCAATCATTCTTATTTACCATTGAATACCGATAATATCAAATTCACGACACTTTAGAGGTATTTGTTGCAATCATGGCAAGCAATGCCTCTGGTTATCCAGAGGCGCTTTGCTTGTTGGGGAAAGCCTTCCCCAAACCCCGTTTTCGCATGACAAGTCATGCGGCTGCGCTCACCCTTCGGGGCGCTTTTCAGGACGGAGGAACGCAATCAACGTTCTTTTTTCTTCTCTATCTGCTGTCCTTTTTCTTTTTCCTCGATGCCAAGTATCCGTTCCACATTGGCACGTACCGTCAACAGCTGCCGCATTTCATCCTGCGCTTGATGATACGTTGCATATGCCTGCTTTTTCTTCTCTCTCAGCACATCATACTCAGCTTGAATCTCTTTTACCTTCGGTATCTTTTGTGTACCAAGCGCTGAGAAAGCCTCCTTTGCCGCCTGATGCAGCTTAATTTCCTGTTCATGCTCCGCGACAAACTTCTTTGAGTATCCTGCCATGCGGTATGCCACATAAACCTCCCGCGTTTTAACGTAATTGATGATGTGTCCTTTCAACGCATGGAGTTCTGCCATGCGCTTTTCCGTTTCACGAATCGTGACTTGCAGCTCGTGAACCCGTGCAATCGCCGCATCCGTTTTCGCCGTCAAATCCTCAATGTTCATCAGATTATTCTCAGACAGATAATTGAGCGTCTGCGCCATTTGTTTGAGGTTAAAGACCTTCGCCCAACGCTCATACCCTGCGCCTTTTCCAGCTTGCAGCTTTGCCTGAATATCGACCAACAGATTAACCTGCCGCATCGGTTGAACTGTTTTCTTTTCTCTTGGATGATGCTCTTTCTCGCCTGCGATTATCGCTCGAAGTGCCGCTTCCGAATAGTCCTCTCCCAGCGAATCCAGTCGTTTAAACCGCTCTTGTCCTTTTCCTTTCAGACTGATTCGTTTTCCCCTTTTAACCTCCCATCCACCTCTTTGGAGCATGGTCAGCAGTTCTTCAAAGTCTTTCGGTTGGCGTGCCAATACAGCATCAAGTGCTTCCCGCAGTCCATCCCGCTGAGAGGTTTTCGCTTCATTACCCAGCCATTTATTATAGCTCTTGCTATGTCCCTTAGGCTGCTCGATAATCGACAAACCGTTCTGGATGCACAATGTATCACTGAGCCGCCGGATGGCTTTTGAACTGCCCCAGAAATTGCGAAACTTCCGATCACAATCAAGATTCACCGCCGAAATAATAATATGTGAATGCACATGTCGGCGATCCTCGTGGGTGGCCACAACATAGGCATGTTGCCCGTGCGTGAATCGGCTTGCCAGCTCGCAGCCAATTCGATTGGCTTCTTCCGGCGTAATTTCGCCCGGCACAAAGGATTGGCGCAAATGATACGCAATCACATCATCCTTTCCTCTGTGCCGTCCTGTCCGCGCAATATACTCGCGCTTCATGAGTAAAAACTCTCCGTCCGCCGTTTCGGGATTACAGCCGAAGCCCGTCACCAATTCGCCTTGATGCGTCTTTTTCGGATTAGACACATACCCGATTACGTTGCGGATTGCTTTGCCGAATTTTCGTCCTTTGCCCGTGTGCAAAGGGATAAGACGCGTGGTTGCCATGTAGACTTCACCTCACTTTTTTCAAAAAAATAAGCGCGAAGCCCACCCAGCTCCGCGCCATTTTTGTATTCATCCCATCACCCAATCCTGCATCCGTTCGCACCCCACATACAGCACCTCAAGCAGCTTTTGCGCAGCCAGCGGCAATCCTGCCGGACTAATCAGCCATGCGCTCACAAACAGAATCAGTGCGCTTTTTATCGGAATCAGGAATATGCTCACCAGTGCTGTCATCCCCAGCAGTGAGGACACAATCGACAATAACCCGTTTGAAACCGCTGTCAGAAACAGGCACAGAAAAATCAACGCCTTCATTGCCAGCAGCACCGGCAGCAAAACTACGGTCAACATGACTCTGCATATCTTCATTCTCTTTTCCCTCCCTTGTATCTTCCTTTTCTCATCCCCATTGTCGCGCACTTTTTCATTTCATGCAAGGATACGACTCAAAGCCCCAGCGCACCCAGCCGCGTCAGCAGCTCGTCTATTTTCTTCCAGATTTCCTTCTGCGACGCTCGAATTTCCTGAATATCTGTATCATAAACGCGCCCTGTTTCGTTTGCGCGTTTGGCAATCTGGTTGATGTTGCCGTTATACCGCCCCAGCATCGCCACTGCTTCCCGCAGTTCCGGCAGATCAAGTTTGACCGCATACCCATCAATCGCCATCTTGCGCAGGTATGCCTGCATGTTCCGTACACCCATCAGCTCCATCTTCTGACGGATCAGTCCTCTTTCCTGCTCATCAACACGGAAAATAACCTGTATATTTCGTGTTCTTCCCGCCATGCTCATCTCTCCTTTTCCCTTTTGCATTTAGCCAATGCCGGAGTATTTTTTTCGAGGTTCGCCTCTTTTGCCCGTCTGGTTTCTCGCAGAAACAAATCTACCAAGCCCGGATGCGACCTTGCAACAAACGCCTGATTTTTCTCCTGCCCAAGTTCGTCCATGTCGGCATAAACCGGCTGCATTTTTGCCCAGTTTTTGTTGTTCTGCGAAATGCGTCCATCCCAATTCTTATCCATGACTGTGACTGCCAGCACATACAGCGTCCTGTCAAATCCATATTGTCCGACCACATTCTGCACAGCCTTTCTGCTCAGAATATTGTCATGATAATGTTCGCGGATTGCCCGATCTATCGCGTCGCGGCAGGCAATATTGGCTTGTCTTGACACGCGATATTCTTCCATCTCACCATGCTTTTGCGCATATGTTCTCGGATACAGATACACCGGCACTTCACACTTTTGCATTTGTTCTTTCTGCATTTCAAGCACCTTGTCCAGCTTTGCTCGGTCATACGCATAAATATAAAAGTTGTAATTGCCCTGTGTCGGATTGCAGCGAATCATATAGCTGTATGCCTTGGTATCTGCACGAAATCCGTACTCCTGTGCAGAACTTCCATCAAACGCACAGTCCGGCATTGCATGGCAACACGCTGCCAGTGTTTTTCTGCTGCTCAAAAGGAGACCATAACGCTCATCCTTGCGCAGAGCATTCACAATGCTGTTGAATTCGCTTTTGAATGTTTCCGTTTTCAGCGAAGCCTCGTGATCATCCCAGCTTGTATAAAATTCCTCGCCGCTTCTGCCCATATCGCCACGCAGATGCCCAATGCATCCCGTATTTTTCTGCACACTTTTCTCCTGTGTGTAGCTGTAATTCCGCTCGTCAGGTTTCATTGCCCGAATCGTCATGTCCATTTATCGTTCCTCCCTTTCTTGATCTCTGTTCCTTTTTTCCATTTCTCTTTCGCTGGATACTCGAAGCTGCTCCCGAATGGATGGCACATCCTGCGCATCCTCTATCGCTGCCTCAATCGGCGCCCTATCGTCTATGTTCAGTTCTGAATTGAGCTGCGCAAGCCGCATCCGTTTTTCTGCAAGCTCAGCTTCCTGCGCAAACGGTTTTTCCAGTTCTTCCTTCGCTGCCTTCTCCTGCTGTTTCAGACCTTGGAGTTCCATCCTTGCTTTTTCCAAATTGTCTGGTACTCGTGCCAGACGATTGTCAATTCGTGTGATATTCCCCCTTGGATCGTTGCCAAGCTCAACGCTGTACGTCATGTTGCCGCGCATATTCAGCCAGTATGTTCTGCTTCCCGCATCAAAAGCAAGACTGGCACTCATTCCGCGATATGTCACAGCATCCTGAATAACGTCACCTTTCCATTTCTTGCAGCATTCTATCAGTGCCTGACCTGCTGCTTCCTTTTCCGTATACATTTTACCGCCGACTTCCATTTGGAACCCATCTTCCGGTAAGACATGCGCCTGTAAACACGCAATATCCTGTACATGACCCTCGATTCTTTCTGTTTTATTTTGAATCTCCTGCGGAAAATATCGAAGCAACCGGTCTTCAAGGCGATACTTCTTGCTTTGATAGTCCGCCTGCATCAGTTTGAGCCGCGAAACTTCGACATCCAAATCCATCTTCTCACGGATTCTTGCATCGCCCGCGCAAAGCGCCTTGATTTCGGCATAGGATAGAACCGATTCATCCACATCATCGCAGACACGTACCGGCGATTTGCTGGTCATGACCTGCGAGATAAACTTCTGCTTGTTCTCGATTGTCTGCCAGCTGTACGCGTCAAATGTACCATCTGTTACATATCTGTAAACGTACACATCGGCGTTCCGGTTTCCCTGACGCACAATGCGTCCTGCTCTCTGTTCAAGGTCGCCCGGACGCCATGGACAATCCAGATCATGCGAAGCAATCAGGCGGTCCTGAACATTGGTTCCTGCCCCCATTTTTGCAGTACTGCCAAGTAAAATTCGCACCTGACCCGTGCGCACTTTCGCAAACAGCTCCTTCTTTTTCGCCTCCGTGTCTGCATTGTGTATGAATGCGATTTCGCTTTCCGGAACCCCCTGCGCCAACAGCTTTTCACGAATATCGTCATAAACGCTGAATTCCTTTTCCTGTCCGTTTTTCGGCGTTGACATATCGCTGAAGATGAGCTGCGTCAGTTTTTGCTCGCTGCCTTCACGATAAATTCTCATTACGTTGCCGACGCAGGCATTGACTTTGCTTCCGGGGTCATCCGGCAGCATGGGATTTATAAGCCGCTGATCCAGCCCCAGCTTTTTCCCGTCCATCGACACCTTGAGCATGTTGTCAATGTGCGGATCGACCGCTCCGCCATGGATTTTGGCAGCGCGTTTTGACAGTTCCTGTACCATGCGCTTTTGAATTTCAGACGGCTGAACGACAACCGTTTCATAGTGCGCATTGGGCGTAGGCAAATGAAGCTGATCTGCCGTCTTGATATCTGCCACCTCACGGAACATATTCATCAATTCCGGCAGATTGTAAAATTTTGCAAACCGCGTCCGCGCACGGTAACCCGTTCCCTCCGGCGCAAGCTCAATCGCGGTCACGGTCTCCCCAAAAACCGAAGCCCATGCGTCAAAATTCGTCAGGTTCTGTTTTCGCAGCGTTTCATATTGCAGATAGCGCTGCATGGTAAAAAGCTCGGTCATGCTGTTGGATACCGGCGTGCCTGTGGCAAATATAATGCCATGCCCGTCTGTCAGTTCGTCCATATATCGGCACTTGGCGAACATATCGCTGGATTTCTGAGCTTCACTTGTTGAAAGTCCTGCCACATTGCGCATTTTTGTATATAAAAACATATTTTTATAAGAATGCGCTTCGTCCACCACAAGCCGATCCACACCGAGCTGTTCAAAGGTGATTACATCGTCCTTCTTTTCCTCTGCTTTCAGCCTTTCAAGCCGTGCTTCCAACTGTTTTCTGGAGCGTTCCAGCTGTTTAATCGTAAAACGTTCCCCGTTGGCGTGTTTGATTTCCGCAATACCGTCTGTAATTTCGGCAATCTGATCACGGATGATTCGCTCCTGCCGTTCCCTGCTGATGGGGATACGCTCCGCCTGACTCTGCCCGATGATAACCGCATCATAATTGCCGGTTGCAATGCGCGAGCAGAAACGCTTTCTGCGTCCCTTCTCAAAGTCGCGTTTGGTCGCCACCAGAATGTTTGCGCCGGGATACAGCCGCAAAAACTCCGCTGACCACTGTTCAGTCAAATGATTCGGCACTACGATCATGCTTTTCGTACACAATCCCAATCTTTTCGACTCCATAATGCCTGCTATCATTTCAAACGTCTTCCCTGACCCGACTTCGTGTGCCAGCAATGTATTGCCGCCATACAACATACGCGCAATCGCGTTTTTTTGATGTTCCCTCAGCGTAATTTCAGGGTTCATGCCCGCAAAAACAATATGCGATCCATCATACTCACGCGGTCTGGTTGCATTAAACAGCTCATTGTATTGCTTTACCAGTCTGTATCTCCGGTTCGGTTCCTTCCATATCCATTCTCGAAAAGCATCTTTGATCGCCTGCTGCTTCTGTTGCGCCAAAGTCGTATCCTTGGAATTCAGCACACGCTTCTCCTTGCCATCCGCATCCTGTACGGTATCGTATATACGCACGTCGCGCAGGTTCAGCGTATCCTCCAGAATTTTATAGGCATTCGCCCTTGACGTACCATAGGTTTCGAATACCGCAACATCGTTGCGACTGAGCAACGTCTTGCCCGATATGTTCCACTCGCCGGTAAACTGCGAGAAATTGACCTGAATATATCGTTTCATGTATTCCTGTGTAGAAAACAATTCATACATGAACGCATCGATGTCCTTCGGCGAAATCCATGTTGCGCCAAGGCGAACGTCGATCTCCGAAGCGTCAAGATCTTTGGGCTGCACGGCTTGCAGCGCATCGACGTTCGGCATAAAAACCATATTCTCTTTTGCCGCAGCCTGCGCTGTCCTGAGTTTTTCCCGCACATTGCCGGAAAGATATTCGTCTGCCGTCTGCCATGTTTGGGATTCAGGATCAAGGTAGATCACGCCGGTCAGTTCTTTTGTTATCGCATCTTCGTTTTTTCCGGTCAACTCCGCCATATACGGCAAATCCACCCGCGCCTTTTCTCCTATGGATACTGCCAGTGCTTCTGCCGCGGTGTCCGTATGCGTAATGGCTTGCGGTCGCCGAATGGTACGTTTGGTGAACATATCCGCTTTGCGTTCGAGTTTTCGATCTTCATCCAGCACTTCAAGCGAACTGAGCAGATAATACGAAGAATCATCCGAAAATGCGAGTCGGTTCGCCCGATCGTTAATCAGCCCGAATTTAGCGCTGAACGCATCATACTGCCTGTTCAGCTCCCGCTGTTCGTTTTCAATTGTTTTGTCATCAGCATCTTCCAACTGAGCGTTCATTAAGCGATATACCGTATCCCGAAGCGCCACCATGCTCTTGACGCGCTCCTGTGCTGTGCGATTCAGCTTTGGGCGCACCATCACCGAGTTTTCGCGGAAATACACCTCGCCATCTACAATCGTGTAGCTGTAATTCTTTACATCCGGATCGGCAGGTAATGTTTCAGTAATTTCCTCCCCTTCTGCCAGTTCCATGACCTCTGCCGCATGGTATTCGCCGCCAATCTTCTGAATCGCCTGCTCCAGCTGTACCTTTAAGTCTGCGCCCGGAATGGGTCTGCATGTCGTTTCCTTCTCATCGCCGTACATGCTCTTATCCCATGCCCAGCATCATATCGAGATGGCTGACAAAGTAGCTGTTGATGGGAATTCCGTCCTCTGTCTGCCCCAGATGCACCCAATCCGGCTCTATGTCGATTGGGCTTTCCCGTTTCTGCAAAAAAAGAATATCCGTCGTTACGCTCGTTCCGGCATTCGCCGCAAATGCCGTATTCGGCAAACGGATGGCTCCGAGCAATTCAGCTTTCTGCGCGATATATCTGCGCACGTCGGGAGATGCCTTGTCCATTGTGCCCTTGGATGTGATATAAGCAATAACACCGCCCGGACGAACCTGCTCCAGCGTTTTAGCGAAGAAATAATCATGGATCAAAAAATTATACTTGTCAAACTGCTTGTCGGAAACCTTGTAACCACCGAAGGGAACATTGCCTATTGCCAGGTCGAAGAAATCCCTGCGCTGCGTTTTTTCAAAGCCGCTGATTGTGATCCGCGCATCGGGATAAAGTTGCCGCGCAATGCGCCCTGTAATGCTGTCCAGTTCCACGCCATAAAGTCGGCTGCCGCTCATGTCATCCGGCAGCATGCCGAAAAAATTGCCTACGCCGCAGGACGGTTCCAGAACATTACCCGTGCGAAACCCCATTTTTTCAATCGCGTCATACATAGCGCGAATAACCGTTGGCGATGTGTAATGCGCGTTGAGCGTCGAGCTGCGTGCCGCATCGTATTCCTTCTCTGTCAGCAATTCTTTGAGCTGCTGATATTCTTCTGACCATTGCGTGTTTTCCTCGTCGAAGGCTTGTGGAATACCGCCCCATCCGACGTATCGGGAGAGAATTTCCTGCTCATCGGGACGTGCCTGCCTGCCCTCCGCTTCAATCTGCTTGAGCGTCTGAATTGCCGCGATGTTATAGCCAAATTTTGTTTTTGCGCTTCCCTCGCCCAAATGTTCATCTGTAATGCGAAAGTTCTGCGCTTTGTGCTGTCCATTTTCTCTCTGCCGGGGTTCTTGCCCCGTCAGGTCTATGACGACACTGTGCAGCTTCGTCTCCTCCTGCGGCTGTTGCGGTTCCGGAGTATTCGGCAATTCCTCCGTCAGTACGAAATTCTCAGGTTCCGCAGGCATCGCTTCTCTCTGTCTGTAAAACAGCTCGTCGTTTCGCGTGTTTTCAGCAAGCATCTGTTCAAAAATTTCCCGTCGTTCCGTCCTAATGACAGGATAACGCAGCGTAGGATCGCGCAGCTGGACATGGATATCCGTAATCTGTTCAATTAAAAAAGCCTTATCATCCAGATAGACCGTATCGCCCACCTGATAATGCGGCGTATCCCGCCTTCCGTTCAGCTCTTTGACGACCTCATAGCCGCCCTGTTCGGCAGGCTCGGCAAAGAAAATGCTCTGTCCGTTTTCGGTCAGCTTTCCCGCCGCAACGCGCCAGCGCCTGAAGGGCATCCCCGTGACCGATACCGTCCCCATGTCTGGAATATTCCGCTCAAGCAGCCTGGTATCCATCAGCGGCGCGGCGACTGCCGCATCGTCCCCGTAAAAAAGCAGATTATCGTCCACCTTCACGCCGACGAGGTAATGAGGATGTTCTGTCTTGAGTGCCTGATAGGCGGCAACGTCCGGCGCAAAGCGGATTTCTTCCTCCCGATTGGGTTCTGTTCGCCTTGTATACTGCCCGGAACGCATCAGCCTGTTGATGCGCTCGGCGACTTTTTCCCAGCCGAGCTTCACGTCCAGACAGTCGTTTTTCCGAAGCCGTATGCCTTTCGCGTCGTGCCATTCTTCGCTGTGCGCCGCGCCCGATACGCCGGGCATCCGTCCGCCCGTTCCGTATTCGCGCTTGAGAAATTCCACCTGCTCTTTTTCATCGTGCGGCTGAGAAAAGAACACCCGGATTCTCTCGCTGCCGCCCGCAAAATCCGAGCCGCCGGTCAAATTCCAGTCGATTTCATCCTGCGTGATGAAGCTCCGGACTTCCGGCAGCTCTCTTTCTCCTTTGGGCAGTTCTCGTCGCTCGTGTGTCAAATCTCTAAGCCGTGGCAAAATTGCATCGGGCATGAAGAAACGCATCCGCATCAGGTCGGGCTGACGTTCAACCGCCTCTGCAAATGCTTCGACCTGCCGGATCAGCTCATGCAGATTATCCGGCTGCTCCATTTTTTCAAACAGTCGATTTACGCAATCCGGAAAGATCATCGGTTCCTGCTCCCGTATCAAGGGCAGATAGCCGTTTTCGCCTGCAAAACTCTCACGATACATCTCAATAAGCCGACTTGCTACCTGCCGCCTGACAAAGCCTGCGGCTTCCGCATTTTCCAGCTCTGTTCCAAATCGTCCGGCGTTAATCCGTTCACCGACGCGCTTCGCAGCGTCTTTCCACGAAACTATGCGGGCTGTGTTGGCATACCGTGCACGGTCGCCGCCTGCAATGTATATCCCATTGTCCGCATACCACGCTGAAAAACGTCTCCCTTCCAGTTCAAAACCACTTCCGCCATGATACAGCGTCCGCATATGCGCAGCAATTTCATCTATCGGTTTGTCAATTATTGCATCGAAAGCAAGCTCCATTCGGATTTCTTCGTTGTTACCGCCGAGGCGCAGCACGACATCCGTCGCTTTTTCCATCAAAAAAGAAGCGGAAACCTCTCGTTCATCCGCTTCTTCAAGACTTTGTATTTGTTCCGCTTCTGTTGGAAAAAGGCTCATCTGCCGGTTTAGGCGTAAATCAGCTCGTTCATTACGATTTCTTCCGCCTGCGCCTTGCAGGTGTTCATCAGCCCGACCCAGCGCATCGGGTTGGTTGCTTTCAGCTCTTCCGTCGCGCCCGCCCGCTTCGCCAGCTCCGGCATGATCTCCTCCATCCGATTCACCGCCGCCCGGTCGATCTCCGTCAGCTTCCCGCTCAGGAGCAGGTTGTTGTAGGTGATCGTCCGATGCTCCTTCAGAAACCATTCCCGCATCCGTCCGTATTTGCTCAGTGTCACCGACTGTTCGGCTGCTGTCAGATCGGGAATCCAATACTCTCCGTTCTTCGTATACGTCAGTTCGTTCGTCATGATTTTGGCTCCTTTCATATTGACGGATGGTTCTTTCAATCTGTCTGAGTACCCCTTCGCTCAGCTCGCTGACCGCGCTTCCCAATGCACCGGATGCGGCAGACGTGTTCCATTCCAATACGCCCGCCAGTTCTTCCGGCTCAATCTGATATTCCCGTGCCAGATTGCATCGGCTCAGCAGCATGTATTTCACGCTCGCCGCCGCTGTGTTTCGAAACGCGATTTCGAGGTTAAGCTCATCATACCCTTCAAGGAAGCTCCCGTCAACGATACCGCGCAGCTCGTCCTGATGCCATTGCCAATAGTCCATGCTCTGCTGCATCGCGATTTCTTCAAGCTGTCCGGCAATGCCCAGTTTCGCTGCCGAGCCGTACTGCGTTTCCAGCGCATGAGCGACAGCTTCCCGATTGTTTTCATCCAGTGCCCATGTTTTAACCTCCCGCGAGCTTTTGCGTGCACCCGTATCTGCTACATCGAATACATAGCGCACTGCCCCCGCCCCGTCCGGCAGCGCGATACCCCTTGCGCCGCGCCGAACATACCGCCGCATCGTCTGATTCCAGATTTCATAGCTGGCACAGGCGGTCGCATCCGGACGCTGGGCGTAGATCAAAAGCTGTTCCGGGTAACTGTACTTGTACAGCCGCGCTGCCGATTGCAGAAAGCCAGTCCATTCTTCAACGCTGCCGGTTACTGCCTTTGCCGTTTTTTCCGCCAACTGCACCGTTGTTGTTCCATTCATGGTGTCCTCCATTCTTTGGGCATTAAAAAATCGGCATGAACGCTCACGCCGATTAATTACATTTCAGTCTCTCATTTCACATTGCTATTGGGCAAAATAATTCTAAACGCATTTTTCGTATTCTGGATTACAAATTTGAAGGATAAACATCCACAAGTCTTTACAGCCCTTCGACTATCCATTTCATTTTTTTCAATGAATTTCAACTGATAAAGCACCTTCTTCAAATTCGGATTTCTACACGTTGACGTGCTCAGCATCCGTTCGCCAATCGCCGCGAACTCCATTCTATCCGAATATACGCGAATCAGCGCATTTGCACTGAACATATAACTCCGATGAGCAAATAGCTCTATCAGTGCATTCCAAAGTTCCATTTCGGAATAATCCCGCGTATCTATGCGCAATAATTTTTGAAATGTCGCTTGAATTGGATTATATCGCTCCAGATACACATAAGAATCATTGAATTGTTGAAGCAGCGAGCCAGAAAATTCTCGTCTGTTGCACATAATATCAGGTTCTGAGCCTTGAAAAACAGCTACCATCGTAAGCCATTTACATTGATCCGAGAGGAGAAGTCCTAGATTCGTATATTTTCCATCTGAATCAGTCATTTTTAATGTTTGCTTCATCTGGAAGTCAAGATTTTGACCGTTTCTTTTAAATATTCTCTCCGCTGCATCAAAGGTTAGATGCTGCGTATAAGAAGGTATTTCTTCAAAGCACTTGCTTTTCTGCATCTCTTTTTTCTTCTTTATTCAGCGTTTTTCTTCATCTTACGCTTCTCTCTCGTAACCCGTCAACCTTTTCTTGCGCTTTTTTCAAATTCCATCTGAAACCTCGGAACGCCCTGTTCGCCGCACATCATTTTGAGCGTCGCGTCGTACCTTCTGCCGGTTTTCTTAGAGCGCAGTCCCTTGAGCTTTGCCGCACCGTCCCGAATCAGTGCTTCGACCACGCCTTTGTTGACGCTCTGCCCAATCTGTGCAAAAAAGCGGTTGTCCTTCCAGATTCCAAATCGACAGATACGGCTTTCGCAGAAAAAGCCCTTCGCCGTTTCCGTCACGGTCGCGCCGCAGCAGGGGCATGTGCCAACAGACGGTCTATCAGACGGAAAGAGCTTCTGTGCGTCCGGCACGGGCTGAGCACTCTGCACCAGCTCCGTTACCATCCGCACAATATCGTCCATGAATCCCGCCGCTTCTTCCTGCCCATGCTCAATCCGTTTGAGCCGCTGTTCCCACTGTGCGGTCATCATCGTGGAACGCAGATTTTCCGGCAAAACCGCAATCAGCGCCGCCGCTTTTTCGGTCGGATACAGCGACTTCGCCTTTTGCTCACCCTTGCGCACGACAAATCCCACATCAACCAGCTTTTCCAACGTCCCTGCGCGGGTTGCAGGCGTTCCCAGCCCTTTGCGCTCAGCATCCTCCGGCGCATCCTTTGCGCCTGCCGTTTCCATCGCCGCCAGCAGCGTATCTTCTGAAAGCTTTTGTCAAGGGGGTGCGTGGATATTTTTCATATTACTTACGCAGATTCTCTCTCTGCTTCTGCCTGAATAATGCGTTTCAACCTGTCCTCCGCAGTCAAACCGCTACTATGG
>JABLTR010028604.1_pt1 | contig 47179 bp, 37 predicted proteins | sample 7160071 | NCBI WGS metagenome assembly JABLTR01 (sample SAMN14651230, study PRJNA627086) | human gut metagenome | isolation source: feces | host: Homo sapiens | reverse complement strand
CGGCGCCGCTCCACCGGCCGAAGATCACCGCCGCCAGGGCGATGAAGCCGCGGCCCGCCACGTTGCCGTCCACATAGGTGTTGGCGTAGCAGGTGGTGAGATAGGCGCCGCCGATGCCGGCCAGGGCGCCGCAGATGACGCAGGCTGCGTACTTCACGCCGATGACGTTGATGCCCAGGGTGGCCGCTGCCTTGGGATACTCGCCCACGGCCTTGTAGTTCAGGCCGGACTTGGTACGGTTGAAGTAGATAACCGTGAAGATCACCAGGCCGTAAGCCAGGTACACCATGGGCGTCTGGTCCAGCAGGAGGCGGACCAGGAAGTTGTCGGAGGTGATGCCCAGGGAGGAGGACAGCGTGTTCATCAGACCCACCTGCACCAGCTCGGACCCGGCGCCGAAGTAGACCCGGTAGATGAAGGGCGCCAGGGCCGGGGCGAAGATGTTGATGGCCATACCGTAGACGATCTGCTCCGCGCAGAGGGTGACGGTAGCGTAGGCGAAGATCATGTTCACCAGAATGCCCACCGCCGCGCCAGCCAGCACGCCCAGCATGGGGCTGCCGGTGATGAGGCTCACCAGAAAGCCCACCAGAGAGCCGATAGAGGCCAGGCCCTCCAGTCCGATGTGGACCAGGCCCGCCCGCTGGGAGTACAGCTCCGCCAGCGCCAGAAAGATCAGGGGCGTGGCCATGCGGACGCTGGAGAGGATGATGTTCATGACAAATTCCATATCAGGCCGCCTCCTTCCGTCTCTCCGTCAGCCTTCCCAGGAACGCCTTGAATCCGGGCAGCTTCACCATGGCCAGACCCGCCACGGTGAACACGATCACCAGGGCCTGGATGATGTCGGATACGCTGGTGGGCACGCCGGTGGCCGCCTGCATGGTGGTAGAGCCCACCCGCAGAGCTGCGAAGAAGATGGCCACCACAATGGTCGCCAGAGGATGCAGCTGACCGATCAGGGCCATGGCCACGCCGTCGAATCCGTAGCCGTTGCCGAAGCCGTTGATGAGCCGGAACTGGGTCCCCAGCAGCTCGGCGCTGCCGCCCAGGCCGGCGATGGCGCCGGAGACGATAAAGCTCATCAGGATGTACTTCTTCACCGCGAAGCCGTTGAACTCCGCCGCCGTCATGTTCAGGCCCACGGCCCGCAGCTGGAAGCCCTTGGAGGTGTAGAACAGGAAATAGTACACCAGCAGTCCCACCGCCAGGGCGATGACGAAGGCGGAGGTGACCCGCAGGCCGAAGAGGCGGCTGAGCTGAGTGGCCTCCGGCACGGCCTGCGTCTGCGGAACGCTGCCGTCCCGCAGCCAGTCGGTATATACCACGCCCATGAACAGCGTGGCCACATAGTTCAGCATGATGGTGATAATCATTTCATTCTGGCCACGGTAGACCTTCAGCAGGCCGGAAATCAGGGACCAGAGGCCGCCAGCCACGGCGCCGCCCACCAGACACAGGAGAATGGCGGGCAGTCCTTCGATCCCGCTCTGGGTGGCAATGTAGCAGCAGACGATGGAGCCCATCAGGAACTGGCCCTCACCGCCCAGGTTGAACACGCCGCAGCGGTATGCAAAGCAGGCGCACAGGCTGGTGAAGATCAGCGGCGTGGAGCGGGCCAGGGTGGTGCCTACGTTCCGCAGGCTGCCGAAGGCACCGATCCAAAGGGACTCCAGCGCCACAAAGGGATTGGCACCCAGCACGGCCATGATGATGCACCCGATGACGAAGGCCAGCAGGATGGAGATGATGGGTACCAGGAAACTGACGAGTTTTCCGCTGTTTTTCATGCGTTCTCCCCCTCCTTATTTCCCGGCCATGGCCAGGCTGATCTCCTCAATGGGAGGATTTTTGCCGGAGAACACGCCCATGATCTGCCCCTCGAACATCACCACAATGCGGTCGGAAACCTCCAGGATTTCGTCGAAGTCCGCGGAGATCAGCAATACGCCGCAGCCCTTGTCCCGGGCCTCGATCATGGTGTCGTGGACGAAGCGGGTGGCGCCGATATCCAGGCCCCGGGTGGGGTGGACGGCCACCAGCAGGTCCGGGCTGCCCTCCAGCTCCCGGGCCAGGATCACCTTCTGCTGGTTGCCGCCGGAGAGGTTCCGCGTCTCCTGCTCCACAGAGGTGCAGCGGATGTCGTACTTCTCCTGCATCTTCAGGGCGTAGTCCCGGATGGCCTTTTTCTTCAGAAAGTAGCCCTTGGCACTGGAGAACTCCGGAGAGTCCGTGGCCTTGAGCACGATATTGTCCTTCACGGACATATTGCCGATGAGGCCCATCTTGTTCCGGTCTTCCGGGATGTGGGATACATTTTCCAGAATAAAGCCGTTGGGGGTGAACTGAGCCACCTTGGAGCCCTTCATGTCCACCTCACCGCCGTCCGGCGTCAGCACGCCGGTGACCACCTGGGCCAGCTGGCTCTGGCCGTTGCCGTCCACGCCGGCAATGCCCACGATCTCGCCCCGGCCCACGGTCAGGGAGACGCCGCTGAGCCCTGCGTGCTTGGATTCTTTGTGGTAGTCCACGCTCCGCATCTGGATGACGGGATCGCCCGGCTCCTCCACCTTGCCGTAGTGGGAGGGGACCAGCTCCCGGCCGATCATCAGGTTGGCCAGCTCCTGGCCGTCGGTCTCGGAGCGATCCAGGGTGGTGATGACCTCGCCGGTGCGCAGGATGGTGATACGGTCGGAGATCTGCAGCACCTCCCGCATCTTGTGGCTGATGAAGATGACGCTTTTGCCCTCCTCCGTCAGCTTATGGATGATCTGGAACAGTCCCTCTACCTCGATGTCTGTCAGGGCGGCGGTGGGCTCGTCCAGAATCAGCAGCTCCGCGCCCCGATACAGGGTTTTCAGGATTTCCACCCGCTGCTGGGCGCCCACGGCAATCTCCGTGATGGGCCGGTCCAGCTCCACGTCCAGACCATAGCGCTCCGCCAGCTCCAGGATTTCCTTCTTCCGGGCCTCCTTGTCGATGAAGATGCCCTTGGTGTTCCGGTCCCCCAGGATGATGTTCTCGAACACCGTCATGGCCTCCACCAGCATGAAGTGCTGATGCACCATACCGATGCCCAGCTTCACCGCCTGGGCAGGAGAGTCGATGCGGACCTCCTTTCCATTCAGGAAGATCTTTCCCTCTGTGGGCTGGTACAGCCCGATGAGGACGTTCATCAGCGTGCTCTTTCCCGCGCCGTTCTCCCCTAACAGGGTATGTACCTCGCCCTTGCGGACGGACAGGTTGATGTCCCTGTTGGCGTAGAAATCGCCGAAGCGTTTGCTGACGTGCTCCATTCTCAGTAACTCATCCAAAGTTTCAGCCCCCTCCTTACATGCGGTGCTTCCCCATGCGGGCAAGCATCAGCTCCTTTTTCTCCTGCAGCGTGCAGACCATGGGCTCCGCCCAGGAATACTGCTGCATGAACACCCCCTGAAACTGGCAGATGGCGTCCTCATCGCCGCTCATGAATGCCTGAAAATCCGAGTCCGCCAGGTCCATCCGCACCCGCAGGCTCCCCCGACTGCGCAGGAACATCTCCTCCGCGCCATAGTCCCGCAGGGTGTCTGCCAGCTCCTTGATGGTGCGGCGGTAGCCGGTGCCGTCGGCGTTCTCTCCCCATAGGTTTTCCACGATCTCGTGAATGGACACCGGCCGCCCGTCCCGATACACGCACAGGGCCATCAGCTCCTTGGCCTTGCCGGAGCGGAAGTGCACCGGCTCGCCGTCCACCAGCATGTCGAAGGCCCCGAAGGTGTGGAAATGGATGCGCTTGCACTGGCGGCGGCGCAGCAGCTTGGCCCGCTCCATCACATCGGCGATGTCCTCCCGGTCAAAGGGCTTGAAGATGATGTAGTCCGCCTTCATCTTCAGCGCCTCCACCGCAAACTTCGGGTGGGCCGTGGCGAAGACGATGATGATGTCGCTCCGCAGCCGCCGCAGGGCCTGGGCCAGATGGATGCCGTCCATCCCCGGCATGTCGATGTCCAGCAGGGCAAAATCCACCACATGGCCGGCGGCGTACTCAATGGCCGCGTTGGGATCGGTGAATTTCCCCACAATTTCAAAATCAGGCATGTCCGCACATTTCAGCTCGAAGAGCTGCAGATCCAGCAGCATGTCGTCCACCAGAATGGTTTTCAATCGCGGTCACCCCTGTCTCATGTTTCTATTGTACCAGATGGAGCGTACGGAAACCGTACGCTTTCAGGTCGATTTTGAAAGATTTTCCATGTTTTTCCCCCGCTTTCCATAAGTCAGGACAGCCTGTGTGCCCATGCCCACTGTGCTGGTGATCCGCAGCTCGCTGCCGGGGAAGCGGGCTATGCGCCGCCGCACATTCTCCAGCCCGATGGAGCCCTTCTCTCGGACAGCTTCCAGGCCGAAGCCCACGCCGTCGTCCGTCACCGTGACCTGCCAGTGGTCCGGCAGCTCTTCCAGCTTCAAAGAGACGGTTCCGCCGCCCACCTTGGGCTTGATGCCGTGGAGGATGGCATTCTCCACAATGGGTTGGATGGTCAGCAGGGGGATGGGAAAGTCCACGTCGGGAATCTCGTAGACCATGTGCAGCCGGTCCCCCAGCTGCTGCTGGTTGATATCCGCATAGGCCCGGACCGCCCGGATCTCCTCCCGGAAGGAGCCGATCCCGCCGTCGGCAGTGACGGAGTCCAGTGTGAACCGCAGGTAGCGGGCGAAGTCTCCGGCCATTTTGTAGGCCGCCTCCGGCTTCAGGACGATCAGGGCCTGCAGAGCGTTGAGGGTGTGGTAAAAGAAGTGGGAGCGGATCTGGTTCAGCAGCATATTGCCCTGTTCCCGCTCCAGCTGCTCCTGCAGCTGCTGGATGGCCCGCTGGGATTTTTCCAGCTGCAGCTGCCGCAGCCGGCCCGCGTAGTAGACGCCCGCCGCAGCCAGCAACGCCACCAGCAGGCTCACCGCCACCCCCAGCCACAGGCTGATCTGGAGATACCAGGGCCGCAGTGGCGCCAGGGAGACGGTCCAGACAGAGTTGAACAGCTCCTGCGCGTGGTCCACAGTCCGCACACCCTCCGGCAGCGGGTCCGCCGTCTCGAGAATCACCTGTTTCTGTCCGTCGTCCGGATTGATGCGCCAAATTTGGCAGGCGAAGCCCTGGGCATTTACCCGCTCCACGGAGCTTCCGGACAGGGCGGCCGGAAAGTCCAGCGTCACGGAGACAATGCCCCAGAAATACCGCTGGCCCTGTTCGTCCGTCAGAAAGACCGGCAGCCGCCCGGCGATGCCCAGGCCGCCCTGGATCAGCTGGAAGGGGCCGGCGATATACAGCGCCTCTTTTTCGATGGCAGCTTGAGCCTCCAGATTGCCGGCCCCGTCCCCATACATGTTCAGCCCGACGACATCCTCGTTTCCCTCCAGGGGAAAGACACCGTCCACGATCCCGTCCGGCGCGAAGAGGACGTTTCGCACATAGTCCTCCCGCAGCAGGACATGGGCGACCCTGCCGAAGTCCGAATAGTCCCCGCTGGTCTGGATGAGATAGGCCTCCAGAACGCGGGTTTTGCTCATCTCGGAGAGCATAAACTCATACGTCTCCGCCCCGATGGCGCTGGCGACATAGCCCATGCGGTCCCGCTCCTGGTTCCGGCGGCTCCACTCCATGCAGCCAACAAGCACCAGTCCGGCCGCCAGGGCCAGTACAAAGGCCCGTCCGGCGTGAATCAGAGGCGTCCGCTTTGCGGTCCGCACCAAGGCGATCCCTCCCTTTTTTTGGCACCTGCCTTTTTTATTAAAGAATACGTCAAATCGGCCCGCAATGCAAGCAGAGGGCCGGGGCCTATCCGTCGGTGTCAGAGCAGTGTTCTGCCGCGCAAAATCCATTGGATACATAGACAGCCGGCCGGAAGGTAAAATATAGAGGATAATTGTACGGGAGGCGATATGCAGTGCAAGACTATACCATCACAGGAGAACAGCTCCAGGCGTTCAGGCAGCGCCTGGTGTGGGAGGAAAAGAGCCCCGCCACCATTGAGAAATACCTGCGGGATGCGGCGGCTTTTACCGCCTGGCTGGACGGCCGGGCGGCGTCCAAGGCGGCGGCGGGGGCCTGGAAGGCCGCCTTGCTGGAGGCGAAGCTGGCGCCGGCCACCATCAACGTCAAGCTGGCGGCGGTCAACCGGTTCCTTGTATTTCTGGGCTGGCCGGCGTTTCGGGTGAAGCCCCTGCGCATCCAGCGGCGGCTGTTCCGGGACGACAGCCGGGAGCTGACGAGGCCGGAGTACCTCCGCCTGCTGGAGACCGCCCGCACCCAGGGCCGGGAACGGCTGGCGCTGCTGCTGGAAACCATTTGCGGCACCGGAATCCGGGTGTCCGAGGTGCGCTATGTCACCGTGGAGGCCGTGTACCGGGGAAGGGCCGAAATCTCCTTGAAGGGCAAGATCCGGACCATCCTGCTGCCGGGCAAGCTCTGCCGCAAGCTCCTCAAATACGCCCGGAAACAAAAAATCGCTTCCGGCGAGATTTTTCTCACCAGAAACGAAAAAGGCATCTCCCGCCGGCAGATCTGGGCGGAGATGAAAGCGCTGTGCGACAAGGCGGGCGTGGCACCCAGCAAGGTGTTTCCCCACAATCTGCGGCACCTGTTCGCCAGGACGTTCTACCGTGTCTGCCGGGACGTGGCCAGGCTGGCGGACGTCCTGGGCCACTCCAGTATTGAGACGACCCGGATTTACCTGATCTCCACGGGCACCGAGCACGCCGGAACTCTGGCACGGCTGGGGCTGGTCTGTTAGAAATAGGACAGAATCGCCATTCCGATGCGGATGGCTGCAAAAAAATAACTAGACATACATAATTGATTTTAACAGTAACCAAATTCTAGCACAAAGCACCGCCAGCCGCAAGAGCTTTTACCGATTTGGGCAGCATAAAATGGCCGGAAAAGCGTCGAATTTTGTCCGGCTGCTGTCTTTGCGCCATTTTTGAGCCCGCGCAGGCTGCGCGGGCTTTTTTGCGCACATTTGCCCCTGGTCTGCAGGCCCCGTTTCGGTCCCTTACAGGAGGAAATGGCGATTCTGTTGACAGGAGGCGGGGAGATGAGGAGTCCAGAGGCTCTGAAGCCGCGGGAGACACACCGCACACCGGACTGGCCCGGCGCCGAGCTCAGCATGGAGACCATCCGGGCTTATCTGGCGGACCTGTCCGGCAGGGGACGCCGCAAGGGCACGGTGCAGATGTACAGTGCCAAGCTGCGGGCCCTCTATGACTACCTGCCCCCGGACAAGCAGATCTCCCGGGGAACGCTGGCTGCTTGGCGAGCATTCCTGCTGGAGGCAGGGTATTCCCCCAGCACCGTGAATACCCACCTGTCTGCCGCCAACGGGCTGATGGAGTACATGGGGCGGCGGGACCTGCAGTTGGTGGGGCAGCTGGAGGCGGACAAGGGCCTCCAGCCGGAACTGAGCCGGGTGGAGTATCTGCGGCTGCTGCAGGCTGCCAGGATACTGGAAAAGGAGCGGACCTACCTGCTGGTGAAAATATTCGCCCTGGCGGGCATCCGGGTGGGGGAGCTGCCTCAGGTGACCGTTGAGCGGGTGCGGGCCGGGCGCCTGCCGGTCCGTACCGGCGGGGAGCGGCGGTACGTCCCGTTGCCCGCCTGTCTGCAGGGGGAGCTGCTGGACTACGCCCGGCGGCAGGGCCTGACGGCGGGGCCGGTGTTCTGCACCCGGAACGGGAAAGGCATGAGCCGGACCCAGGTGACGGAGGAGATCCAGACCCTGTGTCATGACGCCCGGGTAGAGGAGGAAAAGGGAACGCCCCGGTGCCTGCGGAAGCTGTATCTGGCTACCCGGGCGGAGGTGGAGCGCGGCGTGCGCCTGTTGGCGGAGCAGTCCTACGAGCGGATGCTGGACACGGAGCAGCTGGCCGCCGGGTGGGCGGAGGGAACCGGTCATTCCATCCATAAGGATGTTTACATATAAGATCACTGAAATATAAAAGGAGGAGAAGTGATGAAGAAACGGATCTTGTCAGCATTTCTGGTCCTCTGTATGATGCTGACAATGGTTCCCACTGCTGCCTTGGCGGCAGAAGACCCTGGCGGCGGCAACGGGAGCGACCGGGTCCACACAGAGAGCAACGACGGTGTCGTGGTGGACAAGACGGTCAACTATGATGAGGACGGAAATTATTCCCTGACCCTGGAGGCCTATGTCACCAACGAGGTGACCAAGGGAAGCAAGACCACACCGCTGGATATTGTGCTGGTGCTGGACTTGTCTGGGTCGATGGATCAGAACATCACCTCGTATACATACGAGGCGACATCTAAGCGGAACTGGTCCTATAACGATATAGACCGCCAGTCACAGTACTATTATTTTGACGGGACATCTTACTATGCAGTCCAGCGGGAGAGAAGCGACCGGTATTGGGATTGGGACGAATTTGAACTTGTCCGGGATTATTCGCTCTACTACGTGGACGATAGTGGTAGCCGTCATTACCTTGGTCATGAGACCCGGAGCCAGAATGCCGCAATTCTTGAAGACACTGTCCTCTACATACGCAGAAGCGGCGGCTCAATTTCCAAGATTGCGGCCATGAAGAATGCTGTGGGCAATTTTATCGACCAGGTGACCGCAAATGCCACAGGGGACCCGGCTACCAATGAAGACGATGTGACCCACCGGCTCGGTATTGTCAAGTTTTCGGGCAATGAGAGCGATCAGATAGGAAACGATACTTATAGGTCTGACGGGAATACCTATAATTACTCCCAGGTTGTGCAGGATCTGACTTCGGTGACAGGCAATGTCCAAAGTCTGAAAAATACGGTCAATGAGCTGGCTGCTGCCGGTTCCACGCGGACGGACTTTGGCCTGAACCAGGCGCAGCGGGTATTGGACGGCGACTGGCAGCATGGACTGGGTGGTGCCCGTGAGGAAGCCAAGCAGGTCGTGGTGGTCTTTACTGACGGTGAGCCCAGCACGTTTAGCAATTGGAGTGGTGGTGTAGCGGCCAATGCCGTTAATCTGGCCAAAGACCTGAAAGACGATAAGGTGACGGTATACACCATCGGCATGTTTGAGGATGCGGACCCCAGCGATACGGACGGCCGCTTCAACAAGTACATGAACGGTGTGTCCTCCAACTATCCGAATGCCGAAGTTACAAACTGGAGGGGGGACCGCACTCAAGACTGGGATGACTGCAAACTGGGCACCCGCGTGACGGAAGGCAACTACTACTTCGCGGCGGACGATGCCGAGGAGCTGGAAAACGCTTTCAGCACCATCGCCGATAACGTGAGCACCTCCAAGGTGGCGGCCGGCGCGAACACGGTGCTGTCCGACACGCTGTCGGAGTTCTTCACCTTCCCGGAGGGGCTGACAGGCAGTTCTGGCGGGGTGACGGTCCAGTATGCAGAGGTCAAGGGCCAGGACGCGGACGGCAGCTATACGTGGTATGAGCCAGAGACGCTTACAGGCGTTACCCCTGTGGTAAATGCCGACAGCAAGACCATCACTGTGGAGGGCTTTGACTATACAGACCATGCGGTGACGAAGACTACTGAGAACGGCAACGTCACTTGGTCCGGCGGCAAGCTGGTCCTGACGTTCCCTATCCAGCCCGATGTGAGCGGCAGCTGGAGCGACGCCGATACCTATGTGACAAATGACACGGGCGAACACAAGGCCGGTCTGAGCGGCTACATGGTGGATGAGAAGCCGAATCAGTCTCTGGAGCTGACGGAGTCCCCCGAAGCGCCGGTGGAGACGTATCAGGTGTTGTATGTTGCCAACGCCGATGATGCCGACGGTACGGTCACGGACCCCAAGTACTACATCACCGGCGGCGAGGCCATGGTGCTCCAAAACATGTTCACCCGGCCGGGGTATGAGTTTACCGGGTGGAACACCGAGAAGAACGGCACCGGAACGCCTTATGCGGCGGGGAGTGCCATCACTATCGAAAACACCGATGTGACCCTGTACGCCCAGTGGAGATCCACAGCGGCCAACTACACCGTGAATCACTATCGAGAAAGTCTGGATGGTAGCGGCTACACGCTGGCAGATACGCAGATACTTCCCAGCACCACCGGTTCGAGAGTTGAGGCACAGCCGAACACTTACGAAGGGTTCACCTATAATCCGGAGGTTGAGGGGACGAAAGCCTCCGGTATCGTCACCGCGGATAACTCTCTGGTGCTGAAGCTGTACTACGACCGGAACGAGTACACGGTGACGTATGAGTATGAAGGTACAGTCCCTGCGGGTGCGCCGGAAGTGCCGGGTGAACAGACCTGCAAGTACGGTGAGACTGTAACGGTGGAAAATGAACCCATCCTGGACGGCTACGATTTCCAGGGCTGGTACTCTACTCAGCCGGACATCAACTTGGATATGCAGGATGGAACAATTACCATTCCCGCATACGATGTAGTCATCAAAGGTGCGTTTACACAGCATACCGCCGACACCTACACTGTGACATACGATCTGAACGGCGGCACGATTTCTGATGGTTCTCCCCTTCAGTATCCCGACCTGGAGATGGGTGAAAAAACTCCAACAATTCCTAACCCCACAAAGGCAGACGATGAGTACTATTCCTACACATTTACCGGTTGGGCTCCGGAGTTTTCTGATACAGTGACCGGAAACGTCACCTATATCGCGCAGTATGACCGGATGCCCATCACCTATACGGTAACTTACAAGCTGGACGGAGAGATCATCGGCAACGTTGAGGAATACCACGTAGGCGAAGGAGTTATTGTACGTGAACAAGCCCAAAACGCCACACCGTGGGAGACCGACGATCTCGAGGAAGGTGCAATCGTTGGCGGCGGCTTTGGCATGCCCGCCAAAGATGTTGTCTTCACCGCAACCACCGACGGCACGGTGACGCCCGACGAGTGCACATACACTGTCGTGTACCATTATGTGGACCGAGATGGGAATGAAGAAACAGAGACCACACCCGAGAATGAATCGTCCACGGCAGGCACGCCGGTCAGCGGGCTGTATAACACTGACCGTACGTCTTATAACGGTAGCACCTACATCTTTGACCGGGCGGAACTGAACGATGTCGAGATTATAGACGGTGAGACTCTCCAAGCAGGCCATAACTCCATCGACGTCTACTATGACATCGACGAGCTGGGTCCTGACGACGAACCCGACGGGACCCCCGACAAGGACCAGATTGTCTTCACCTATGTCAGTGCCGATGGCTCTATGGGCTCTGTGAACCTGGAGAAAGAAGTCGTCACCAGAGACCAGACCGGCATGGCCTCTCCGACGGGAGCTGTGGCGACAGCAGAAGAGGGCTATGAGTTCGTGGAGTGGACCGATGACTACTATCATAGAACTGACACGGACGCGGGAATGGAGTACCTGGCAGGCTTGCCCTACGACGAGGACACCACCTTCACAGCGAAGTTCCAGAAAGCTGGAGAGGAGCCGGGGAATACCATCTCGGTGATTTTCCTTGCGGAAAACGGCACGTTCAGCAATGGGCAGACCACCTACACGGCAATCGTGGAGGTTAATGCAGATGGCAAGTATCGCCTGGCCGAAGGCGATATCTTGGAGGCAACACCTGATACAGGCTATGGGGATCCCAGCTGGACCTGCAACTATGAGGACTGTGATGCTCCGAAGATCGGAGACCCGGTAGAGGATGGGGATCTCTTTGTTGTGACCTTCCACCCCGCAGGGGTCGTGCCGACCCAGGTCACGGTTACCTATGCGTGGGCCGGCGATCACCCGGAGGGTGTGGAACTGCCTGAAACGGAAACACTGGCTGCCGGCAGCGATTACACCATTCAGCCGCCCAGTGAATTGCAGGTTTCAGACGAGCAGGGGACCTGGTATTTTATCGGCTGGTATGACAAAGTCGGTGTCCCTTACGGCGGAACGATTTCTGCCATCGATGCCGACACCACTTTGTACGGGCGCTGGGATTTCCAGGCGACTCCCGAAGAGCCCGAGCCCGATCCCGGAGACGGCCGTTTTATGGTGATCAAAGAGCCGGATCAGACCTCTGTCACCGTGGGCGATCCCATCACTTGGACCATCACCATTGCCAGCATGACGGATGAGACGTTGACCCTGGATGTGACTGACAAGTTGGAAGGTGTGACGCTGACAGATGAGGAGGGCAATACGGTCACCAATCCGGTTATTGTCGAAGGCTGGACCTATGCAACGCTGTACGCCAGCTATCAGACCTCACTGGACGATGTGAACCAGAAGATTGTGAACACCGTGGTAGTCACGGACACGGATCATCCGGAGGATCCCCCGGTGGAGGTCCCGGCGGACCCTGTGGAGGTGAAGCCCTATGCCATCACCATCACGCCGGCGGACATTGTGATCTACACCGGCGGAACCGGATACAGCGGTGTGCTGGACGATGCGGGCGATTTTGTCGGCAGCATGGAACAGGGCCTGCCGGAGCCGGGTTATCACATCGATCTGCCCGACTCTGTGGAAGCGTGGCTCACCAGCCATGGCGTGGACCTGACGCAGGCTGCAAACCTGGCGGACTACCTGAGCTTCTACTATTATGACCAGGAGACTGGTGCGGCGATCCGCCGCTGGGATCTGATGGACCAGGGCGTCTACTCGAGAGATGCAACCGGCAACGTGAGCCGCTATGTATATAGCCTGAGCCCGAACCAAATCGAGGGTGAAAATGAAGGCGTCAAGGTCCGGCTCCAGTTCACAGATGACGGCAACATCATCACTACCGACAACATCCGAATGGAAGAGGGCGTTGTTTCTGCCAACTATGAGATGACCATCTACGACGGCGGTCTGAACCAGAGCGAGATTCAGGCGGTGTTCTCCGCCGGCGGTGATACGCTCGTCTGCAGCGTCGATATCGGTACCGGCCATCTCTTGGTCAAGAGCGTTACAGACGAGGGCACTTCCACCAACGAGATCGTGACCAGCGCCGACACTGTGGACGCGAACCAGATCACTGCCGTTGACAGCGGCAATGTGACCTATTATGTCAATGACAGTGAGGTCCAGGTGGATCCCGGCCGCGTGCAGCTGCTAGTGGACAGCGTCTCCAACAGCGACGCGTTCGATGCCGCCATGGGCGCTGACGCCCTTGCAAAAGTCGCGGCCACGGACAACACGCTATCCGCCCCCCAGTACGAGATGGCCTATCTGGACCTGGTGGACACCCAGAACGGCAACACCGTGGTAACCCTGGGCAACCAGCAGGCGCTGACCATCTACTGGCCCATGCCCGCCGACGCCGACGAGGACGGCGCGTTCTACCTGGTACACTATACCGGCATGGACCGTGAGAGCGCCAGCGACACAGGCGACTTGGCTGGTACCGCGCATACCGTGGAAAAGATCCAAGCTACCCGCGACGGCGACCATCTGGTCTTCACTGCCGGCAGCTTCTCTCCCTTCGTGCTGGTGTACGAGAAGGAGAGCAGCGGTGGAGGCGGCAGCACCGGAGGCGGCGGTGGAGGCGGCAGCCGGCCCACCCTGAACACGGAGGACCATTACTCCTATATCATCGGCTACTCCGACGGCACGCTGCAGCCCTACGGCACCATCACCCGGGGCGAAGTGGCCACCATCTTCTTCCGCCTGCTGACGGACGACACCCGGGAGGAGTACTGGAGCCAGGTCAACGACTACACGGACTGCAGCTCCGACCTGTGGTGCAACAACGCCATCTCCACCCTGACCAACATGGGCATCATCGACGGGTTCTCGGACGGGACCTTCCGGCCCTATGCCAAGATCACCCGCGCCCAATTTGCCAAGATCGCGGTGGGCTTTTTCGAGACCACCCGGGAGGACTACCAGGGATACTTCACCGATGTGGATATTAACGCCTGGTACACCGAGTACGTAGAGGCGGCAGCCCGCGTGGGCCTGATCGAGGGCTTTAATGACGGGACCTTCCGCCCCAACACCAACATCACCCGGGCACAGGCCTGCGTGATCGTGAACCGCGCCCTGGGCCGCAGCCCGGATGAGGAGCGGCTGCTGGACGAGGACGAGATGATCACCTGGCCCGACAACAATCCGGAGGACTGGTTCTATGCCGACATGCAGGAGGCAACCAACAGCCACGACTACACCTGGGTGACCGTCAGCGGTGACAAGGTCGAGAAGTGGACGGAGAAGCTGGAACAGCGCGACTGGGCGGCTCTGGAGCACGCCTGGTCTACGGCTCACTCTGCCCCCGGCGGCGAGGTGACCAAGTAAGCGCGTACTCTGGCAGAATTTGATTCCCCAAAGGCCGTGGGAGAGGCATTTGCCTCTCCCACGGCCTTTTGACGGCCTCCGATGGCGCATCGGGACTCTTCGTGGCCAGCGGTCGCGCCGGCGACATTCCGGAGGCGTGATCCTCCGGAAGTGGAAGAGGAAAAGCGGCCGCCAAAACTTTTTTGCCCTTTGGGGCGTCTTATAAGACAGCCGGAGTCCCACAGAGGATGACGCCGGCAAACATCTTGAGGAAAGGATCATAAACGATGCAGAAGAAGCTCATTTTCTTGGCATTAACAGGGCTCCTGTGCCTGTCCCTCGCAGGCTGCGGCCAGAGCGGCAGTACCTCGCCGGAGGGGGGCAGCTCTCCGCAGGCGGAGCAGCCCGCGGAGGAGACCGCTGGAGAAGATGGGGGCCGGACCCCTGAGGAGGACGGTGCGGATACGGAAGCGCCCCAGTATACAGATAATTTTTCCATAGATACGGAGGCTGTTACAGCATTTGCAGAGCAGATCCAGGCCGCAGTGGCGGAAAAGGATCTGGAGGCGCTGGCGGACCTGGCGTCGTATCCGCTGTACATCGGCTTTTCCGATGGAGGGGAATCTGTGGAGTCCCGGGAGGACCTGATCGCACTGGAAGCGGACCGGATCTTCTCAGAAGAGCTGGTCTCTGAGATCGCCGGGGCGGACCCCGGGGGGCTGGCCCCCAGCAAGGCGGGATTTGCCCTGTCCGCCAGCGGCAGGCCCAATGTGGTATTCAGTGTTGTCGATGGCAGACTGGCCATTGTGGGAATAAATTACTGACCTGCTCTTCCGCAGGGGGCAAAAGGCGGCTGGCGGCGGGGGAGGCGTCGCTGCCGGAAAAGCTGGAGCTGCTGGGCAGGACCATCCGGTATCCGGAGCTGGACGCCTATTCCGCCACCCAACTGCTGGAACAGACGGAGGAGCATAGCAAGGCCCAGGCGGAGGCGGCGTGGTGTATATCCAGGCCGACGGCAGTCTGGCCGCCGGTATGCTGTATTTGCGGGGCGGCCCGGAGCACCGGGATGACCATTGGATGATGGTGGACAAGGGCACGGGGCTGCCGGTGTGGATCGACTCCACACTCCGCTCGGCAAGGGATTCCCTGGGCACGGCGGAAGCGCTTGGACAGGCCTTCCGCAGAGGTCTCAGGCTGGAGATCTGACAGTACGGCCCGGCCCCGGATGGAAGGTGGAGGGCCGCAGCGGGCGCGTCAGTGTGGAGCTGATGGGATTTGTGTGGGACCTCTCCGGGGAGGAACCGGCCTCCCGTGCCGCAGAAGGGAAATGATGCAACAATGATGCCTTTTTGCGGCTGCTTTGCCGGAAACAGGGCTTATGGTATCGGTATCAAAAGGGAACAGGCGCCCGGACGGGTGCTGCGGATGAATATGGAATGGAGGAATTCATCATGAAAAAGAATCGGATGCAGATTTCCACGCTCCTCACACTGCTGCTCTGTATGCTGCTTCTCACTGCCTGCGGCGCGTCTGCCGCGGAGAGTGAGGGGACGGATCCGGAGACTCCGCCGCAGGAATCGGCGGCTGCGCCGGAGACGGAAGAACCGTCTGCCCAGCAGGAGGACGTCACGCTGGAGGATCTCCTGGGAGAGGACTATGTGAATTACCTGACGGAGACGATCACGATGCAGATGGCCAACCGCATGGACAAGGACCCGGAGGTCCGCTACTTCCCGATTGAGGACAACACGCCGTTGAGCGACTATGTGACCATCGGCGGGACCACGAAGTTCGAGGTGGACGAGGAGGGAAATCCGGTGATTTACTTCCCGGCCGGAACCGTGACGGATGAGGCAAATGGCGAGCAGAGCTTTCGGATCCCGAAGCTGTATCAATAACCGGAGAAACTGAAAACAGGCCGTCGGCTGCAGCCGACGGCCTGTTTCATTATTTCTGGGCAGAAAAGGACTGCCGTCCTGAAAGGGGTTCTGCATTGCCGCCATCAGAGCAGGAATACTTTTGCAGACTCCAGCCAGAGTGGGCACAAGATCAAAAGGCGCCGGTTTACACTCCGGCGCACCCTGGTGGCAGGCGCCAACATCGCCGGCTTCAAGCGGGTGGCTGAGGCCATGATGGAGCAGGGCGTATTCTGAGGCAAAGCATCCCACGGCTCTTCAGCCGCATAGCAAGGCGGAGCGTGAATAATGGCGGACATGAGCAGATGGCTGATGTGAGAGATGGCATACCATCAGATATGTACCAGAAATGGGAACGGGCATCCGATAAGAGCACTCTGGTGAAGACCCGGGCGAAAGGCCCTGAAAAAGCCGGGCAGAGCTGCTGCGGACAGACAACATGGTTCTGACAGACCCACCTCAAGCAGAGATAGTAAAGAAGCACAAAAGCCAGCACCGGGCAAGATATTTCCTGTCCGGTGCTGGCTTTTGCTGTACGGATCACGCTGTAAGCTGGAGGAGCTGCTTCTATGCACCCATCTGAGCGTTTCTTGTTCTAAGGAATTCTATGTTTCGGCATTCTGTGTAAGGAAGCGTTTGTAAAGAGCGGCTGGCCGATGGGATATACTTCCGGACTGATGATCTCCGGGGGGCATAACACCGGAGAATGGCTCCCGGTCTTATCTTGACAGGCCAACGGCCATAGACTTTGCAGCCGGCCTGTGAACTTCATGCAGCGGTGTTGCGGGGAAGGCGATGCGTCTATCAATTCCTCCATATTGGAGGGAGAGGAGCTCATTCGTCACCGCTCTCCTTCATTTGCAGCAATTTGATTAGATCGCTGGTCATTCGGTCAACCAGAAGCAGCTGGGCAGGGGAGAGCCCGGAGAGTTTTTCCATAACGGAGGCTGCCAGCAGATTGGAGTCCGGAAGGAGGGCCCTGCCCCGCAGGATCCACTCTGTGGAGGTTCCGAGAACTTCACAAAGATGAATCACAGTTTCCAGAGAGGGGCCGGCCAACCCCCGCTCGATTGTGGAGATGAACTGCGTGGAACGGTCAATCCGCTCTGCCAGTTCCTCCTGCGTCAGCCCAGCTTGCTCCCGGGACTGCTGGATCCGTCTTCCGATTGCGATGTTCAGCGGCTTCTTTCCCTGCATGATGATATACTCCTCAATATAATATCATCAGTTTACGCATAATAATGCTTGACTTAAACGAAATGTTATGCTTATAATTCTAAGTGTAATATACTTAGTTTTTGCGGAAGCGGTGAAGGATGATAAAAGGTAGCTGCCCTTTTCCAGCCATTGGCTGGGAGAGGGCAGCGTTTGCGTTATCCGGAAATCCAAATCATTCTTCTGATTTGTTACATAAGGATAACCTTTTGCCGCCGCCCGCCAAGAGAGGCATTATGCGAAACGAGTTCCGCCAGCCGGATGAACAGAATATGCGCCAGCTCCTGCACCAGCATCCGGAGGACCTGCCGGGGCTCATCCTCCGCCTGGCCTGGCTTCAGGGGCTCAGCCGGGAGGAGATCGTCGCCCTGAAATGGGCCCAAGTGGATTTCCAGGAGAGGAGTCTGTTTCTGGAGGACCGGACGGTCCCGCTGGAGGAAGAGACTGCCGGATGCCTCGCTGCCCGCTTCGAAAATGGCGGCGCGGTGTCTCCTTATGTGGTGATCTCCGATAAGTTCCGGGAACCTCTGCGGCCGGAGTCCGTCTCCCGCATTGCCAGAAATGCCCTGACTGCGGGAGGCCTGCCTCAGCTCCAATTGAAAGATCTGCGGCGGGACTACTTTTTCCGCCAGCTGGAGCAGCACGACTGGCCCTATGCCGTCCGGGTCAGCGGTCTGTCGGTCTCCACCTTCCAAGCCTGCTTTGCCGGGGACACCCCGCACAAAAAGCGTTCAACACAGGCAGGGCAGCAATTCGATGAATTCCGTCTGTGGCAGGTCCTTCAAAAGGAGGACAGCTCCGCCGCGGGCATTGCTCTGTGGATGAGCTGGCAAATGGGCGTGCAGGGCAAGGAGCTGGTGAATCTCACCTGGGACCAGGTGGATTTAGAGCGGGGGCTGCTGCATCTGCCGGAGCGGGACATGCTGCTGACCAATGCCGTGCGGCGGCTGCTGGAAAAAGTGCAGAAGGTCCGCTCCCCTGGGGAGGATCCCCATGTGCTGCTCTCCCCCCAGTCCCGGCGGCCTATGGATTTGGCCCGGCTGTCCAAGGTGGTGCAGACGGCGCTGATCCGGGGAGGTCTGGAAAATATCACGCTCCGGGACATCCGGGCGGCAGGCGGACAGCGGGAGGACGACCAGACCCTGCTGGAGTGGACCCGGGCCCATGGCAGCATCACCCGGCGGGATGTGATGGCGCTGCTGAATCTGTCGGACACTGCGGCATATCTCCGCCTTCGCCGGCTGGTTGGCCGGCGGGAGCTGGAGCAGGTGGGCAAGAAATACTATCTCCCCGGAACAGTGGTGCCGGAGGAAAAGCAGTGGGAGGTGATCTCAGCCTATCTGCAGGAGGCGGGGTTTGCCTACTGCCAGGATGTAGCGGAGCTCCTGCACGTCGGAAAGCGCAAGACGGCAGGTATCCTGCGGCGGATGGTGAGGGACGGCCAGCTGCTGCAGTTTGAAAAGCGGTATTATCTGGCGAAGCAGCCTGGGCAGAAGCAGATTCAATGAGGGGCGGCGAAGGGCTTCGCCGCCTCTTTTATTCTCCGCGCCAAGGTTACAAAATATAACAAATTCAAAACGTATTGCGTCCATAAGTTTTCGTTTGGATTAAAAACGGGCTGAAACTGTGGACTTTTTAGAGAAGTTTGGATAGAGTTGCCTCAGCGGGGACGCCGGGGCGGATGCGACTCTTCGGCGAATGCGCCGGCAGGGCTAGCGCCGGCGGAGGCATCGAATGGGCCCGGAGGCCGCGGCGGACCACCGCAAATTTCAAAAGGAGGAGAAATCCCAATGAAGAAGTTCCTTTCTCTGGTGCTTGCTCTGGTGATGACCATGTCTCTGGTCACTGTCAGCGCCGGTGCCAAGGACTTCACAGACAGCGAAGACCTCAGCGGCGAAGCCTATGCGGAAGCTGTCAACGTGATGTCCGAAATGGGAATCATCGACGGCTATGCCGGCGGTGCTTTCCAGCCCCAGGGAACCCTGACCCGTGGCGCTGCCGCCAAGATCATCGCCTGCATGATGCTTGGCAAGACCACGGCTGAGGCCCTGGGCACCCAGGCCGCGCCCTTTAAGGACGTGCCCGTGGGTTCCACCTTTGCCGGCTACATCGCCTACTGCGTGGAGTCCGGCCTGATCGATGGCTACGCCGATGGCACCTTCCGGCCCTCTGCGCAGCTGACCGGCTTTGCCTTCCTGAAAATGCTGCTGACCGCTCTGGGTTATGACAGCGCCATCGAGGGCTTCACCGGCACCAACTGGACCGTCAATGTGGCCTCCCGCGCCATCGAGGCCGGTCTGACTAAGGGCAATGAGAACTTTGTTGGCACCCGTGCCGCCACCCGTGAGGAGGCCTGCCTGTATGCCGTCAACGCTCTGAAAGCCACCCTGGTGGAGTATGAAAACAAGGGCACCGACGTCACCGTCAACGGCGCCACTGTTGCTATCGGCGCTTCCAAGCCCACCTACGTGACCAGCAACATCCACGACGCTGCCACTTCTATCAACGACGCCACCGACAACGTGAAGAACGGCTGGACGGTTGAGTTCGCTGAGAAGTATCAGCCCGACCTGGCTCTGAAGGACACCACCGACGACTTCGGCCGTCCGGCCCACACCTGGACCTGGAAGAAGGCCGAGATCGGCACCTATGTGGACTTCGACAAGATGGTGGCCGAGTACACCACCAAGGTCACCGGCGAGGACCTGTACAACCTGCTGGGCAAGACCGCCATTGATGACAACACCCTGTTCGTCTATGTGGACGGCGAGGATGAGAATCTGGGTGATGCCGCCTTCGGCAAGGCCGACATGGTGAAGAAGAACGACGAGACTATCGGCCGGACCGGCAACGGCGTGCTGACCCAGGTGTTCCTGGACACCCAGGACGACGAGATCACCGTGGCCATCATCAACACCTATCTGGCCAAGGCCGCCGAGGACTACGACGAGAAGAACGACGACGTGGACCTGGATGTCTACTATGTGGACAACAACGGCACCAGCCGCAAGCCCGTCTACATGAAGTCCGCTGACGAGGATAAGCCCCAGAAGCAGACCATCTCTGTGGACGGCGAGGACTTCGCCATCGAGGAAGTGGCTGAGAACGACCTGTTCCTGGTGACCATCGCCCAGGGCGTGATCCAGACCATGGACGCTCCCGAGGTCCTGTCCGACACCAGCATCTCCAACTTCCGCCTGGAGAAGTATGTTACCGCCGGCGGTACCCAGTATGACTACGCCGACACCGTCATGTATGACGAGGAAGTGCTGGATCAGTATGACGACGCCAATATGAAGGACGTCACCTACAATGTGATCCTGGACGCCTACGGCTACATGATCGGCATTGAGCAGAACGAGGATCCCGACCAGTACGTGTTCCTGACCGGCATCGACGGCAAGAACAGCAACCTGTCTGTGCGGAACGCTGACGCCAACGTCATCTTCATGGACGGCAACATGGATACCGTCACCGTGAACATGACCAAGAGCGACATCGACACCACTGGCAAGAACCTGTCTCAGCTGAACACCTGGTGCACCTACACGGTCAACAACGACAACGTGTACACCCTGAAGGAAGTGGCCGTGTCCACCTCCAAGAACGTCATCGACGATGACACCGATGTGGCCCAGTATGCCCAGGATGTGGGCAGCAATGGCGCTACCATCGATAAGAAGCACGTGTCCCTGAAGGCCGCCAACAACAGCAGCTACGTCTACGGCAACGACGACTCCGTCTACCTGAACGTGGAACTGAAGAACGTTGAGGTCGAGGATACCACTGGCGGCGATCAGCGCCAGATCGTGGACGACGTGGAGTCCGTCACCACCGGCGTGAAGAACGTCAACCTGGTGATGGAGGACCTCAAGAAGGATGGCAACTACATCGCTCCTGCCGCCGAGATCTACACCCTTTACAATGATGACGGCTATGTGATCGCCGCTGTCACCATCGGCGAGAACGAGGGCACCTCCTCCAACTACGTCTATGTCACCAGCAGCAACGTGAACCGCGAGGCTTACGACGATGAGACCGAGTGGACCTGGACCCGCGAGGTGGTCGTCAACGGCGAGCTCGTGGAGATCTCCGAGGTCGGCGACTCCCTGGAGTGGATCGGCAACGCCTCCAAGAACCAGGGTGAGATGGCTCAGGGCGAGTGGTTCGAGGTCAAGTATGACGCTGACGGCAATGTCCGTAAGGTCGAGGCCATCGACTTCTCCAAGGCTGCTGACAAGTTCGTCGACGAGGTCGAGGACGTGGAGGACGCCGTTGAGGACTTCGACACCGTCCTGCTGTCCGACACCAACACTGTTGAGAAGCTGACCTTCAAGAACGGCACCCTGTACACCGACCGGAACGCCACCAAGGGCTTCTCCGTGTCTCCCGAGGTGAAGGTGGTTCTGTCCTTGGCCGACAAGAAGGGCAACGAGTTTGATGATGTGGATGACTCCTACACCGGCTACAACGGCCTGGAGAAGGCTCTGCGCGACATGAATGCCCAGGGTACCTTCGGCACCGGCGTGGTCGAGGTGAGCGCGATCCTGGATAACGGCGTGGCCACCAGCATCGTGATCAACGACAAAGCCAAGGCTGGCTCTGATGTGAGCAATCCCACGGTTCCCGAGGGTGAGTTCCTGCCCGCTTCCTGGAATCCGACTGCGAAGGAGATCGAGCTGCGCTACTATGAGAAGCCCATGAGCGACAGCGAGATCAAGGCCGCCATCGAGGACTTGCTGGGCGCTCCCGTGGATCGTCTGAACAAGTACATGGGCTATGTCACCCTGGAGAACGGCGACATGTATCCCGTGAACTTCTCTCAGATCGAGGTCGTGGCCATCAGCATTGACGGCGAGGTTGTCAGCTATCCCGACAAGGGTGATGCCGCCAATCTGACCAACATTCCCGCTGGCAACTACTTCGACATCAATGAGCATCCCGACGGCTTCATTGGAAGCAGCGACGGCGGTCTGCTGAAAGTTACCAGCACCGGCAAGGCGACTGTGAGCAACACCAACAAGGACCGTGAGTTTGTCACCGCCTACGAGCTGGATATTGACAGCACGATCAGCTCCAGTGTGTCCGCCGAGGTCAACGGCAAGACCGTTTCCGACGGCGACTACATTGCCGACGGTGAGGTTGTGGAGCTGACCTTCACCACCCCTGGCGACTACACCGTGAATGGTGATCTGGTCCGCGCGGCTGCCAACGACACCTATGAGATCGAGGCGACCGAGGCCATCGAAGTGAAGAGCGTTTCCAACTACATGACTGAGGAAGATATCGCGGACATTGTGGATGCCTATAATCCTGGTACTCCCACTGGTGCGACCATCACTCGGAGCGGCGACACTCTGAACATTGTTCTCGACAATACCGTATCTGCTTGGACCGATGTAAGCGGCACTGGCTTGTTTGTTCTGGCAGAAGATCTGCTGGATGATAACTCCATCCTGATTACTTTCCCGGATGGATCTGCCGAGCGGATTGATAAGGGTACTAATGCAGCTGCGGCAGCTGCTCAGCTGACTCCGAAGCTGGGTGATGTGAGGGATCTGGCGGCTACTCCCATCGTGATTACTGTCACAGTTGAGAACGCTGGCAGTGGCGATTCTGTGGAGTATACTGTAAATCTCAGCCAGGCTGACTAAGCAGTATAGCTTCAAAAGTTTCTCAAGCAAAGCGGAGCCCCCCGGATTTCCGGGGGGCTTCCCTTTTATTCGTCCACTTCCAGAATCGTCACCAGACTGTAGGTCTGCCCGCTGGTGTTGCAGATGTAAATGGCGTTGGGGTAGTCTGGCGTGGCGGTAAATTTGACGCTGTTTTTGACCCATTTGACGGGCACAATTTCTCCTCTGCATCGACCTGCTATATGCTGCGGACTCTTTCGGCACCCATGCAGGGAGGAATCTGCGCCATACAGGAGGATATCCTGCGGGGACGGAACGTGGAGCACGAGGGGAGGCCCTTTTCCAGCACGGAGAATCTGGAAGCCATGATGCGGAAGGGAGCGTGGTTCAACCTGTTCTGTCTGGACATCTGTATGGCTGGCAAGAGCGGCATGGAGTTTGCCTGGGAGCTGCGGGCCTGGGACGAGAGGGCGGGAGTCTTTTTTATCACCACCGCAGCAACGCATATTTGAAGGCGGGCTATCAGGCCACCCCATTCAATATCTCTTTAAACCAGTGCGGCGGGAGGAGCTGGCCGAGGCCCCGGAGGCGGATCTGCGCCAGCGGCAAGTACCCCGGACATTGACGCTGCGCGGCAGCGGCCGTGCTCTGCGGAATGGAATTGATGGCGGAATGGCCCGTGTAAACTTGAGGGGCCAGCCAGGCCAGCCGTTCCCCATCTCCTCCCGCTGGCGCCGCTGCCCCCGGCCTACGCCGCGGTGGGGGCTGATTGATGCGCAACCGCATGCTGGAGTTCCATGGACTGGTGGACAGCCGGGGCAATCTCATCACAGATAAGAAGATCACCGTGGATGGGGGAACTACACTCCGGAGGAGCTGAAACTGGTCCTGAACATCGAAAAATACTTGGCCCATGTCCAGGCTGCCTACTTTACAGAGCGGGACATCGCATAGAAACAGCGGGACAGCTTTTATAATCCGGCCGACCCCTGGGACAATGGTGACATCTCCTTCACCGGCGGCATCCAGCCGCTGATGGTGAACGCCCTGACGGACGAGGGGCCTTCCGGCATCGACTACAGGGAGCGCGGGCCGATGTGGAGGTGGAGCAGACCGGAGCGAAAAGCAAAGCTCTCCATATCCATCAATCACCATCACACTGAACCGGCACAGAACGCGGACGTGGGATGTATGCCAGGGCTGCTCCTCCCGGCCGTGCCGGCATTGCCCTGGTGGCTCTCAACGGTGGCCAGAATGTGGAAAACGCGAATGGCCCTACCGTGGCGCGCCTTCCCGACGCAGAGAGCACCGCCCTCCGGTTTAACTTTGCTGTGGGACAGGCTCCCTTCCTGGTGATCCCACAGAGCGGTCGGACCATCACGCTCCGTCAGGGCGGCGCTGTGGCGGTGAACTGGTCCAGCAACCGGCGCCAGAAGAACGAGGGCACTGCGCCAAAGTACGCGGGCTTCAGGCCCCCACATCCCATGTGGCGGTATTGTATCCGGATCTCACTGGCGGAGGGATAAAAATGTGGATCTGCTCCCATGGGACCGGACACACTGACCACCACCAGGGAGAACCAGACCTTTTCCTCTGTCACTCCGCCCTGGGAGATGGTGCGGGCGCCCATCTATGAGAGCGGCGCCTGCAGCTTCCGGGTGGCAGGTGTACGCAGTGTGCTGGGAGCAGTATTACGGCAGCTGCAATCCGCCCTGCTGGTCTTTGGGAAGGTGGTTCTGGGAACGATTTCTCACCCGCTTGGGGAAAAAGAAAAGCGTCCGGCTTGCCGCAAGGCAGCTAAACGCTTTTCGGCGGGTATCTGAAATGGGGATAAAACCCATGAATAGCGCTGCATGGCGGGCCAGGGCACCGCCAACGGGCATGTGCCGACACCGGCGGGCAACTGCCGCGCCATGCAAAATTCCGCGGATGCCTTTCGTCCTGCAGCAAAAAATGCTGGATGGAGGAAAAAGGAGGTCTTTGTGCCACAAGTCTGACGCCGGTTTTCCATGGAAGTCAGTTGATGGTTCGCAGGCGCTGGAGAAATTCCTGGTTTTCCGTCTTTTCGCAGATCGCGTCAATGTTGGAGGAGATGACCCAAACCGCCATCCCGCGTTCTGCGCAGGCAACCAGCAGGTCGATAATCAGTTCATGATGCGCCGTCTCCTGCCCGGAAAAGGGAAAAAAGCAGACCAGCAGCTGCGGATTCAGCAGATACCATTTGAAATAGGAGAACCGGAGGCGCGCCGGTAAGGACCAAGTGCGCAGAGGCCGCAGCAGATCCTCTCGGGGAAACCATCTGGAGGCCTCCTCCAAAATATTCTCCGCGACCCGCCGGCGAACCAGACGGTATCCGGCCTTGGGAAGCAGGCAGGTCGTCAGGTTGTCCAGCGCGGTGAGGTTGTCAAACAATACACCGCCGGGACGGTCCGGCCGTTCGGTCTGAATCCCGATCTCCGTGCCGATCTGCTTTGTCATCTCTTCATGTGTCTGTGCCTGCCCGTTCAGCCACAGCATCCCACTCAGCCAGTTCCTGCCGCCCAGAAAGCACTCCCGGAGTCTGGCAGCAGCCGTGTAGTTCTCGTCCCGGAAGTAGGCGATCTCTCCGCTGTGAATCTGGCAGGTCAGCGGCGCCATTCCCGGAAAAGTGAGACCCTCCAGCCGCAGCACCTGCTTGTCTTCCCAGCGGCACTCTGTATGCTCCGCTCCGCGGTCCCGCGGCTTCCAGCCCAGAACTGCATAGAGCTGCTCCCCGTACTCCTCCGGGTAAAGCCGATAGCAGGTCCTGCGGTCCCGGATGACGTCGATCCGGTCACAGTAGCGGTACATGAATGTCTCGTCCAGATCCAGCAGGAATACCGCCGTCCCTTGGCGCAGCAGCAGCTGTACGCACTCCATCAGTTTTTCCACATCCCGCCGCCGCAGGATTTCTGTGATCCGGTCCAGGACCAGCAGCTCTCCCCGCCAGAACCACACCCGAAATACACAGAGGCGGTAATAATCCAGCAGGGAGAGGTCGGCAAGCCGGCTCTCCAGCGGCACACGCAGTTCCATCCGCTGCCGGATCTCCTGGCTCTCCGGACTGTGCAGGCGCCGGACCGCGCCCCATCTCTGCGGCCAGCCGGCCGGACGGTCCAGCGCCAGCAGGAAGTCCCGCACCGTCAGCTCCTGCGAATGGAACCGGTGCCAGTTCACGATCCTGGCGTTTTGCAGGATCCAGCGTTCCAGTTCCAGCGGGCCCACCCGACGGCCGCAGGAAAAGGCCCGTCCCCGCTCCAGGTGTGTGCCGCCCTTGAACAGGTCCAGATATGCGGTGCCGGAGGTAAAATGGTCGTCCACATAGACCCCGATGCACTCCCCCCGGGAAATGGAGATTTCAAAACGGTAGAATTCGTCCTCCCTGCGGAAGCAGCCGTTCTCCACCCGGATCAATTCCTCTCTCACGGTTCTACGCCTCCCGGAAACGCAGCGGCAGCGTCACGCAGCACTCCGTGCCAACGCCCGCGGCGCTGAACAAATGCAGGCCGTAGTCCTCTCCGAACATGAGCCGGATGCGGCTGTTGACATTCCGCAGGGCGATTCCTCCGCACGGCTGGGTCATATCCGCGCCCCCAACTCCGCCGAACTGCGCGTTGAGCCGCTCCACCTGTTCGTCCGGCATCCCTACGCCGTCGTCCCGCACCCGCAGGAAAAATGTCCGGTCGCTGTTTTCCACAATGATGCGGACCGTGCCGTGGCCCAGTTTGCCCTCCAGCCCATGTGATACTGCGTTCTCCACCAGCGGCTGCAGGATGAGCTTCGGCATCCGCACTTCCAAAAGCCGCTCGTTCTCCAGCTCCAGTTCCAGAGAGATTTTGTCACCGAATCGGCAGCGCTGGATGGTAAAGTAGTTTTCCGCATTGTCCAGCTCATCTGAAAAGGTCACATACTCCTGGACATTGGAGATGGTGTATCGGAAAAAGGTCGCCAGAGCCTCCGTGGTCTCGGCAATATCCGGACAGTTCGCCAGCAGGGCGTCTGTGCGGATGGCCTCCAGGGCGTTATAGAGGAAGTGGGGGTTGATCTGGTTTTGCAGCGCCAGATATTCCGCCTGTTTCTGCCGCAGTCTGGTGATCTCCTCTCCGTGAAGCCGCTCTTCCACATCTGTGAAAAATGCGCTCAGATCCAAATCCCGGTGCCAGTCCATCTGCAAAACGGCCTCCAGGTCCCGCTCCCGCCGGTAGCGCCGCAGCGCCCGCCGCAGTTTCCAGTCCGTCCACGGCCACATGGTATCACCTACTTATAAAGTTTCTTATAATCTGACGGGCTCACACCGGTAAGCTTTTTGAACAATCTGGAAAAGTATTTGAGATCCCGGTACCCCACCTGCTCTGCCACATCCTGCACAGACAGCTCCTCACCGCACAGCAGCTCCTTAGCTTTGCTGATGCGCAGCTCCGTCAGATAGTCCATGAAGTTCTGCCCGGTCTCTTTTTTGAACAGTGTGGAAAAATAGGTGGCGTTGAAGCCCACGGCGGTGCTGACATCCTCCAGCCGCAGGGCCTCCTGATAGTGCTGCTGGATATAGTGCTTTGCCTCTGTGATCGGCCGCATCTCCCGCAGGGCTTTCGCCTCCTTCAGCCGCTGGATCTCTGCCTGGATGCCCTGCCGCAGCAGCCGGTATACCGCCGCCATGTCCGTGCAGTGCCAGAACCGCTTATCCATCTCCTCCTCCAGGGGCGCTTCCGTCTCACCGCTTTGGCGCATTCCGTAGAGGCATGCCTCCAGAACCTGGCGGAACCAGTCCTCCACCATCTGCCCGTTCAGGTCCGGCAGCGCCTCCACCGTCCGGCAGCTCTCCTCCAGCTCCTGCACAAAGCGCACCTCATCCAGGCACTCGGCCGCCACCTGAAAGCTCTTTTTCCGGGACGCGTCCATCTGATACCGCCGGGCCAGATCCGGCATCTCCAGCGCGGCATCCCGCCAGGACTGCGGCCGGCACAGCCGATCCCTGCACAGCCAGAGCGCCTCCCGCATGGATTCCCCTGCCTGCTCCAGAGAGTCCCTCCGGCTGCCCAAGCAGACGGTGGCCTGGACATTCCAGAACAAGTCCCGCTGATTTTCGATCTCCTTGCGGATTTTGGTGAAGCACTGCGTCACTTCCACCGCATGATAGGCCCGCAGGTACAGCAACACTGCGATCCCGGCATGGCCCAGCGAAGCCGCGAACTCCTCCGTCAGCAGGCCGCTCTCCCGCCGCACGATTTCCAGCGCATGGCGCAGCAGGATCCGGTAGCCGTCCTGATAGGATTCCGCATCGGGCACATCCACCCGGATCACTGCGGCGGCGTAAGTGCCGCTCCCAAAGTGAAATCCATACTCCCCGTTGGCCTGCCCGGCGCTCAAAAAGGAGGTGCCACGCTCCGCCGTTCCCAGCAGGGCGTCCAGCAGCAGCTCCTGCTGGTGTTCTCCGCTCCTTTTCAGCTGGAATTCCAGCGCGGCTTCCTGCCCCATCTTCTCCTTGAGGCGCAGCAAAATGCCGGTGAGCTCCTCCTGCTTGAGGGGCTTGAGCAGATAGTCCTCCACGCCGTATTTCAGCGCGTTCTGGGCATATTCAAATTTCCGGTATCCGCTGATGACGATGAAATGCAGCTTGGGCTGGAGGGCCTTGGCCCTCTGGATCAGTTCGATGCCGTCGCAGCCGGGCATCCGGACGTCCGTGATCAGCAGATGCGGCTGCTTTTCCCGCACCAGCTCCAATGCCCGCAGTCCATCGTTGGCGGTGCCTGCGATCTCGTAGCCAAGCGCCTCCCAGTCGATCAGCTTCTGCATCAGCAGGATCACCTTGTTTTCGTCATCGGCCAAAACGACCCGCAGCATCCGCAGCACCTCCCACGCAGATTCTGATAAGGAAAGGGAAAACGAACCCGTTTTCCCTTTCCCTGTCATTATACGCTATTTCTCGGTATTTGCCAAGAATTTTTGGAGAATCAGCGGATCAATTTGTCGCTTTTGGCAGCTTACTCGTAATCCGCCACGTTGGAGGAGTCAATCCACACGCTGTCCGCGATGATGAGATTGTTCTCCAGCGTGCCGCCGTCCAGCAGGGTGACAGCAGCTTCCACGCCGCTGGAAGCCATCAGACCGCCGTCCTGCGCCACGGTGCCGGTGATGCGGCCGTCCTTGATGGCCTCATAGCCGTCGGGGGTGCCGTCCAGGCCGGTGATGACGATGCCGCTGTTGGCACCGGCGGCGTTGCCCGCGCCCACGGCCATGCCGTCGTTCTGGCAGACGATGGCGTCCAGATCATAGGCAGACAGCCAGCTCTCCACGGTGGACTGGGCCTTGGCGGTGTCCCATGCGCAGTCCGCGGGAGCAATCACTTCCGTCATGTCCGGATAGTTGGCCAGAATATTGCGATAGCCCTCCAGGCGTGCGGTCGTGTCGGTGGTGGAGGAGGGGCCGGTCAGGATGGCGATGTTGCCCTTGCCGCCCAGCAGATCCGCTACATGCTGCATCTCATTCTCGCCGGCCTTGACGTTGTCACCGCAGGACACGGCAGAGATGCCGGCGGACTCCCAGTCGGTGCAGGCGGATACGATGTTTATCATGATGACGCCGGCGTCGGCAGCGGCCTTAGCGGCGTCGCGCAGGCCATCGGGATCCACGGGCTCGAACAGGATGGCGTCATAGCCCTCGGACACGCACTGCTCGATCTGGCTGATCTGCTTGGCAGCGTCCTGATCGGCGCTCAGAATGTTCAACTCTACACCCAGCTCATCGGCCTTCGCCTGTGCGCCCTCGGTGACGCCGATCTGGAACGCGTTGGTCTGGTGCTGCTGGATGAGGGCAATCTTATAGGCGCCGTCTCCGCTCTCGGCGGACGCATCCCCACCAGTGCTCTCCTCGGTGGTCTCGGTGCCGCTGCTGCAGCCGGTGAGGGCGGCCAGCGCCATGGCGCCGGTCAGCAGCAGAGCCAGAAACTTCTTCTTTTTCATGTTCTTTCCTCCTTGAAATGTTTGGTTCATTTCGATATATATCAAGAGCAGGACGGGGAACGCCCCTCTCTCAATACCGTTCAGCGTTTCTTGCTCTTGCCCTTCACGTCGATCAGCACAGCCAGTACGATGATGGCGCCCTTGACGATCTTCTGCCAGTGGGAAGACACGCCCATGATGTCCAGACCGTTGGCAATGACCGTGATCAGCAGACAGCCAATCACCACGCCCCAAGGCTTGCCCACGCCGCCGGTCATAGAGACGCCGCCCACCACGCAGGCCGTGATGGCATCCATCTCATAGCTCTCAGCCGCTGTGGGCTGGGCAATGGTAACACGGGAGGTCATTAAAAAGCCGCTCAGACCTGCCAGAAGCCCCGCGATGGCAAAGGTGGAGATGCGGATCTTGGTGGTGTTGATGCCGGAGACCTGCGCTGCCAGCAGATTTCCGCCGCAGGCATATACCCGGCGGCCGTAGACTGTCTTCGACAGCACGAAGGAGCAGAGCAGAATGGTAATCACCAGAAAGACCGCCAGCATGGGAATGCCGAAGATCGAAGACGCCGCCACGGCCTTGTACGATTCGCTGATTCCGATGATGGGTTTGCCGTCGGAGATCAGGAGGGCAAGACCACGGACCGCCGTCATGGTTCCCAGTGTCATGATGAACGGAGGCAGGTTGCCCACGGCAACGCCCACGCCGTTGACAACGCCCACGGCCAGGCCGCCCAGCATGGCTACGATCAGCGGCACGAAGATCGGATACTGTCCCTGGCCCAGCATGGCGGCCAGGATGCCGGTGAACGCGACCGTTGAGCCCACTGACATATCAAAGCCGCCCGCGATGATGACGAACATCATGCCGAATGCCAGAATGCCGTTGATAGAGGCCTGCTTCAGAATATTGACCAGGTTGGCAGGCTGGATGAAGCTGGGCTTCAGGCAGGTCAGCACCACCACCAGCGCAATAAAAATCACGAAGATGAAGTATTCGCTGATCAGCGATTTTGCACGACTCTTTTCTTTCATAGTTCTTCCTCCCTTTACACCTTGATGGCAGAGGCCAGCGTCATGATCCGCTCCTGGGAGAATTCCTCCCGGCTGACCTCTCCGGAATAGTTGCCCTCGCACATGACCATAATCCGATCACAAATACCCATCAGTTCCGGGATCTCCGAAGAGATCATGATGACCGCCTTGCCCTGGCGCACCAGATTGCCCAGCAGCAGGTAGATATCCCGCTTGGCACCCACGTCGATGCCGCGGGTGGGCTCGTCCAGAATGATGATGTCCGGATCGTTCAAAAGCCACTTTGCAATGACGATTTTCTGCTGATTGCCGCCGGAGAGGTTTCCAACGATCTGGTCTGCGGAAGGAGTCTTGATGTTGAGCTTTTCGATATACTCCTCAGACGCGCGGCGGGCTTTTCCCTTGTTGTAGAGTCCGTGGGTCAGGAGCTTTTTGATGGCCACCATGGCAATGTTGTCGTTGACCGTGCCGCTGAGATTCAGTCCCGTGACCTTTCGGTCCTCGGTGATAAGCGCAACACCCTGTTTGATGATGTCCTCCGGAGAGGAGATCTTCACCCGCTTGCCGTGGACAAAAATCTCTCCCTGTGAAAGGGCGTGCATGCCAAAGATGCCTTCCACCAGCTCGCTGCGCCCAGCGCCCACCAGCCCGCCGATTCCCAGAATTTCACCGCGGCGGACGGACAGGCTCACGCCCTTGACCTTGTTGTCGGCCCGGACGATGTTTTTTGCCTCAAAGACGACCTCGCCGATGTCCGCCTCCAGCTTTGGATACACATCCGTGATCTCCCGTCCCACCATCATTTTAATGAGCTGGCCTTCGTCCAGCTCCGTTGTGGTGCCTGTCCCGATGTACTGTCCATCCCGGTAGACGCTGACCCGGTCGCAGATGGAAAAGATCTCCGCCATACGATGGGAGATGTAGATGATGGCAACGCCCTTCTCCTTCAGGCGGCGGATATGTCCAAACAGCAGCTCCACTTCCCGGTCGGTGATGGCGGCAGTGGGCTCATCCATGATGATAACCTTGGCGTTGACGGAGATCGCCTTGATGATCTCGATGAGCTGGCACTGGGCAACTGTCAGGTTCCGCAGCGTCTCCTTGGGCGAGACGTGCAGTCCGCACTCCTCAATCAGCTTCTGAGCCTGTTCAATCTCGGCCTTTTTGTCCACCAGACCGTTCTTGCGCGGTTCCCGTCCTACGAAGATGTTTTCGTATACGGTCATATCCAAGATGGGATTGAGCTCCTGGTGGATCATGGCCACGCCCATGTCCATGGCTTCCTTGGGGTTGGAAACCATATAGGGCTTGCCATCAAACAGGATCTCACCACCGGCATCCCTGGTGTAAATCCCCATCAGGATTTTCATCAGGGTCGATTTACCGGCTCCGTTTTCTCCCATCAACGCATGGACCTCTCCCGGCCGTACCTGCAGCTGGACATGGTCCAGCGCCTTGACGCCTGGGAAGGTTTTGCTGATATCCTTCATTTCCAAGATATACTCCATGCAGTTCTCCCCCCTCACATATACCTCTTTGTGATTATTTTATCGAACACCCGGCATTTTTGGAACGCCTGTTTTTCACATGACAGGGGAGGATTTTTGGCTTTTTTTCAAAAACGTCATTTTGTGTAAATGTGTAAGTGCTTTTTTGTTATATGTTTACAAAAACCTTCTGCATCTGCAGAGCAGGCGGCACTTATGCACGGTCAGACATTTTCACTGAACGTCTGGAAGTCCCTGTGACATATAAAAATAGCCACACCTAAGGGTGTGGCTATTTTAGTGTGGCTATTTTATATCAGGCGCTGAGAAAAGGTACATATCTCAAAGTCCTGCGGCATGGGGGTGTAGACAATGTGCGTGCTTTTTTAAAAGGCTGACACGCTGACAACGGAATCTGGTATATGAGGCATTGCATCCTTGATACCGGTACGGCAAAGCTCCAATAGAAATTTTTTGTTTTTATTTAGAAAGAACCTTATACAAAAGGCCAATAGTCTCTCATACATCCATCTGGCTTCACTTTTCTCCTGCACGCTATGAAATCCAGAAAGCGCAGGATTGCTGGAGACTGACGGACGCAGGCCGGCGGCCCCGTGCGTGAAAAAGAGGCCTGCGCTCATACCTGTTCCCGCTCTGCTGTGTGCTGTTATGTCGGGAAGGTACTGGCTCGGTATTCCGCCTGCCTCGTGACTTCTGCCTGTGACGTTTCTGTTCTGTGTCCGCCTGAAAGCGGAACGGCACATGTCAGGCTGAAACTATGCCGTATCGATCAAAGAAAGGTGCTCCTCAGCACAAAAAACCATGTGTACAGTGAGAGAATTGTAAAAGCACCAGGGATAGATCTTTTGCGGGATACCGTTTCGGCCTTCCGTCCAAAAGCTGCCCGACTGTTTGGAGCCGGGGACCCGGATATCCAGACAGCTTTTAAAATGCTCCTAAATGGGTTCATGATTATCCCCGGGCTAGGCTGAACACATGAAACGGGACTGGTTTGCCGCATGTTTTGCGCGGGAAAATCAGATTGTTCCCCGCCTCACACTGCCAAAAGGCAATGAAAATCAAATATAATTTGTCATAAATCTGTCATCGGAGAGGCACAAATCCCTTAGAAAACAGACGTTTTTCATGACATCTTATTGGAAAGGAGGGGAAATTCCGTAACAGAGAAGGAATGGCTCCAGCTTCGTCTGCAGCCGAAAACCCGGGAGAAAATCGAGCGCTGGCAGAGCGATGCCAGCTGCTGCAGCATGAGCAAGTCCGTGGAAAAGGCGGCGAACTTCTACACGGCCTACTTGACATCAGACGATAGTAGCGTGCTGCTCTCACCAGCGATCCAGTCAGCCATCGACGGTCAGCTGCAGGTGCTCAAAAAGCAGATCAGCTACAAGAGGTATATTGTGACGGAGATCATTCCGAATGACCGTCGGCCTACCCGCAAGCAGGACCAGCTTATCACAAAGCCGACGAAAGACTTCATGGATGTGAAAGAGCTGCTGGAGTATGAGGACTATGTGCAGAAGCCAACAAAAGCTCATGCGTCGTCACTCATCACCCTGATACTGGAGGAATACTGGAAACAGGTGCAGCAAACGGACGGCTATCTGAAGTACATCGCAATGCAGCCTCGCGCGGAGCGTCTCGGCTATAACAACGCACAGGCATGGCGGGCTTTGCTCCGTGCTCACCACAATGACATCGCAGCGGCTATGCACTTTCACGTGAGCTATATCTTCCAGCACAATGCGGCTGCCGTGACTGCACAGCCGAGGCTGCACATCGACTGCAAGCGGATGCAAGAGCTCCAGAAGCTGCGGATTGCTCTTGGCCATCAGCCAGACAATCATGAAGAAGAACAAACCCGGTCCCGGGGTGGCATGACCATGAAGGGGTGGTAAGGTTCTGCACTGCATAAAACTCAGATGCGAATTCTGAAAAGTATTCCTACTTTGAATAATTACAGATTCTTTCGTGATACTCCGTCTTTTTATTGCTGATTTAAAATTGCTCATGTTGCGGCGCGAAACTGTATAACTTTTCCAATCGGGAACCTGTATGTAGGAGGACTTGGTGCTTGCTTCATACAGGAGGCCTATTTACGACCGAAGAAAACTACAATTACCGAACCAGTCAGACGCTGCTTCACAATCAGTTTCCCGGTAACGGAAAGTCGAAAATCCCCATCATTCCAAAGTTCCAAGAAAAGCCCGGAGACTTTGACGATCTTTTGTTGATAGGCTTCGACAAGACCCATTTTGAGGATCAGAATCATCTTGACCGGACCATCTCAGATAAAAGTGACTTGTCTGCTGCTTGTAAAGCACCGGTATTACCGGCTTTCACGGGCCGTTTCATGATACGCGGATGATTGGAGTATCCTTCGGGGTACTCCGATTTTTTATTGTTAATTGGAAAGCGGAGCCGATTGCTCTGGCCATCGGCGTGGATGCCAAGACCCTCTCCGGCATCCGGGGCCACACCAAGGCCAGCTTCCCCCTGGACACCTACGCCCACGTCACCGACGATATACAGCGGCAGACGGCCCAGGTGATGGACACCTTCATGACCGAGATCTTCGGAAAGGGGCTGATACCATGGCAAAGCGGCGAAAGCCCGGCAGCGGCAATCAGATCGGCGATCACCTCTGGGAAGGGCGGTATTCACCCGGAGGGCCGGACGGCAAGCAGAGCTCCTGGAATGTCTACGGCCATACCCCGGAAGAGTGCGAGGAGAAGCTGAGAGTTCTGATTGCCGCCATGAAAGCGAAAAAAGAAACTCCCGCGGATGCGGGAGTTTTCCTGTCTGTGGTATTTCTGTAGTCAATCAAAAACACCAAAAAATCGGGGCACTGCAAATACGCAAAAAGCAAAGAAAAGAACCTGATTTCTCGTGAAATTAGGTTCTTTTTGGCAAAGACTACTGGACTCGAATCAGCGAGCTTCTGCGTGTGAAGATATGTCAGGCGCGGAAAGAACGGGCTATCCCGTCCTTTCCGCACCCTTTGACTCAAAATCATTTTCTGCCTGCTCCATTGGTTCCACCGCCTGCTGCCTGCTCCGATTCTAATCTGGGTCAGGGTTTGGGGTAGGGCGGCAGGTTCGCTCTTTTTCCAAGGGGGCTGACAGAGGCCATTGGATAATGTTTAATGGAAATCGTAAAATTGTGAATGAAAAGCAGGTTGCGGGAAATGGGGCAAAATGCTAAATTGATGTTAGATTTTGAGGGAGGAAGTTTCAAAATGCTGGATTGCCTTTTTATCGGTTCCGCGACGAAAGACACGCTCCTGATGGTAGAGGCACCGCCGGCCTCTGACCAGCGCATCGCGGCTTCAGCAGTGGTCCATGCCTGCGGCGGGGTGGCCTCTGTGGCGGCTTCCGCGTTTCAGAAACTGGGAGGCAGCGCGGGACTGATCACGGTGGTGGGAGATCCTTCGGATGTCACGGACTTTATCGCCTCCAATATCGCGGAAAGACAGCTTCCCTATGTGGATCTGATCCGGGTACCGGGGACGGATTCTCCTTTCAGTACGATCCAAGTGGAAGCAAGTGGAAAGCGCTGCATCACCCATTTCGGCGGGTGTATCCGGCAACTAACATTGGATATGCTGGACAAAAACGTCCTGGCTGACGCGAAGATGATCCACTTGGGCGGTCTGGAGGAGCATTTCTGTGGCGAGCTGGCCGCTTACTGCAAGCGGAATACCGGCGCCCTGGTTTCTGTGGACGGCGGCAACCTCTCCCGAGAGGCCACGGATCGAATGCTGCCCTATGTGGATGTGTTTATCCCGGATGACAAGACGGTGGCCAAGGTCCTAGGCTGTTCCCCGGAGGATGCCTGCCTCTATTATGCGGAGAGGGGCGTCCGCATCAGCTGCGTCACCATGGGCGACAAGGGTTCGGTGGCCTATGCAGGCGGCACGTTCCACTACGCGGAGCCTGTGCGGGTATCCGTCGTGGATACCACCGGTGCGGGCGACAATTTTCATGGCGCGTTTCTGTACTGCCTGGCGCAGAGATGGAACCTGGACTATACACTGCGGTTCTGCAACGCCTTTTCCGGCCTGACCTGTCAGGGCCTGGGCGGACTGGCGGCGGAGCCGACACTGAAAGAGACCTTACGAAAGATGGAGGAGTGAGCATATGTCTTTGGCAACACTGAAGGAAGTCCTGGAGATCGCCGAGCGGACCAACACCGCCATTCCGGGCTTCAACATCGACAACATCGAAATTCCGGAGGCGATCATGGAGGCCGCCGAGGTGGAGAACTGCCCGGTCATCCTGACCATCGGCCAGGGGGCCATCAACGCCGGTGGCCTGCGGCATTTGCCGGATGTGGTGCGGCGGATCGCGGAGAGCAGCAGCGTGCCGGTGGTCATGCATCTGGACCATAGCGAAAGCTACGAACAGGTCATCGCCTGCCTGCGGGCTGGATTTACCTCTGTCATGTACGACGGTTCCCACTATCCCTTTGAGGAAAATGTCCGGGAGAGCCAGGCGGTGGTACGTGCCGCTCACGCCGTGGGCGTGTCTGTGGAATGCGAGCTGGGCGCCATCTCCGGTGTGGAGGACGGGATTTCCCACAGCAACACAAATCTGGTGGACCTAGATGAGGTGAAGCGCTTTATTGCGGTGGTAGATTGCGATGCACTGGCTGTCGGCATCGGCAACGCCCACGGCATCTACAAGGGAACGCCCAATTTGGACTTCGGCCGGCTGGAGGCCTGCCGGAAGCTGGGGGCGCCGCCCCTGGTGCTCCATGGAGGCTCCGGTATTCCGGAGGAGATGATCAAAAAGGCCATCTCCCTGGGCATCCGTAAGATTAACGTAGCTACCGAGGTGCGGCTGGCTTTTATGGAGGGCCTAAAATCTGCTGTGGGCAGCCGGGATATTTACAAAATGTACCAAGCGGCCAAGGCCGGGACCATCGAACTGGCCCGCACGAAGATCAGGATGTTTCAGAATAAGGAGTGAGCGATATGGAGTACATGAAGGCAATCGCGGTTATGGGACCCAATGACATCCGGGTGGTGGATGACGTTCCCAAGCCGGTTCTGGGCGATTACGAGGCGCTGGTGAAGGTCCACGCTTGCGGATTCTGCAACGGCACCGATATGCAGATTATCACCGGCACCGGCGGCGACCTGGGCAACAGCGTCAGCATCTATCCCACAGTGCTGGGCCACGAGGGTGCCGGCGAGGTGGTGGCCGTGGGCAAAAAGGTCCGCCACATCCACGTGGGAGAGCGGTGGCTCCATCCCAATCTCTACCCGGATGTTGGCAACGGATACACCAAGACCCACGGCAGCATGGCGGAGTACGGCATGGTCAGCGACAACCAGGCCATGCTGGAGGACGGTTTTGCGGAGAAGGACTTCCCCTGGGTCAAGCAGCATAAATTCCCTAATACCATGAGCTATATTGACGCGGGCGTGCTGCTGTCCCTGGCAGAGAGCCACTCTGCCGCCAAGAACTTCGGCGTGACCGAGGGAACAGAGATCCTGATCTATGGCTCCGGCCCTATGGGCATGGCGCTGTCCCTGTTCTGTGGCCTGCGGGGCGGCCATGTCACGCAGATCGACAGGATCCAAGAGCGGCTGGAGATGTCCAAGCGTATTGCAAAAACGGAGCACACCATCAACTCCTCCGTGGAGGATGTGGACGCGGTGCTGAACGGCAAGAAGTTTGATGTGGCCATTGACATCGTGGGCTTTACCGACATCATCTACGAGGCCAGTCGCCATGTGAAGCCCGGCGGAAAAGTGGGATCCATGGGCGTTCTGCGGAGCAACGACCTGGTGGTGGATACCAGCCGCCTGCAAAATAACACTTCGCTGCATATGCTGAACTTTCCCTACGGGGAGTATGCGATCCTGGACGAGACCATCGCCCTGATCGAAGCCGGGAAGGTGAATCCAAAGGATTTCTATTCCCATGTTCTTCCCTATGAGAAGATCGAAGAGGCCGTCCAACTGACACTCAGCAAGCAGGCGCTGAAAGTCATTTTGGATTTCGACGCCTGAACATGGCTTCCAAGTGCCGCTCTTTTCGGGCGGCACCTTTTTGTGTATGGCGTTCTGTGTGATCCGCCAAAGATACCCCGCCCGTTTTGGACAAGCTGCGTCTACTTTTTACCGAAATTCTTCAAATTTTTACAATCATATAAAAGTGAATCCAAATGATAAAATTGTTGATTTTCAGGGGGAAATGGGTATGTTAAACTGGCCGCAGTAAAGAACACTGGCACATACAGACGAACAAAGGAGGAGATTCCATTGCGCAATTGGGAACTGTTGGCTCAGTTGATTGGCGGCGCAAAAGTCGTTGACCTGTCACCAACGATCGAACACAATATGCCCAAGTGGCCTACGCATCCGCAGATCATTGTTGACCCCACGATCACCCATGCCCACGACGGATATTATTGCCAGACACTGGTTATGGGCGAACACACCGGGGCCCATGTGGATTGCCCCGCACATATTCTGCCGGAAATGCAGGATAAGACCGTGGATACATACGAGCCGAATATGATTATGGGGCCAGCCGTCAAGTATGATATGTACCGTTTGAACGCACAGCCTGGCGACCGCATTACAAAAGAACAGATTTTGGAGCTGGAAGACCAGATGGACGACCGGGCAAGACCGGGTGACATTGTCCTCCTAGATTTTGGCTATCAGCAGTATTGGAAATTGGACAATACGTGGAAATATTACGCGCTGAATGAGCCGGGTCTTTCCCAAGAAGCATGCGCGCTGTTTGCCGAGCGGCAGATCCGTGCGATCGGTTCGGATACCATTGCCTGTGATACCCCGGTGAAAGATGGCTATGAGTATTTTTCCTATGGCCATCATGATAGCTTCCTGCCAAACGAAATCTTTATTATGGAAATGCTGATGAATCTGGAGAAGCTGCCCAGACGCTGCTATTTTATGGCGATCCCTCTGAAGATCAAGAACGGATCGGGCTCTCCCATTCGCCCTTTCGCAATTCTTGAATAAGTAAATTCACATCAGAAAATATACGGATAAGGAGAACAACTATGAAACTGAAAAAGCTATTCTCTGTGGCTCTGAGCGTCCTTTTAATCGTGGCCTTAGCCGGTTGCGGCGGAACCAAGGATGAGATAGCCTCTACTTCTGATAAAACCACTGAGACCGGCGCTTCCGAGCTGCTGAGCCTGTATGATTCCATCAGTACCGAGACAAAATATGTGGCTATGTCCGACCTCCCTGAGATCGCCGCGAAGGAATCATACACCATCGGGGTCGCAATGACCGATGTTTCTACCGGCTGGTTCAAGGCCCTGTATGACCATGTTAACGAGAAACTGACGGAGGCCGGCGTGACAGTCAATCTGGTTCAGTGCAACGATGACGCCGCCATGCAGGTCGATCAGATCAATACCTTTATCGCCCAGGGCGTTGATGCCATTATCATCAATCCCGCCAACCCCCAGGAGACTGTGACTTCCGCCCTTGACGACTGCGCTGCGAGCGGTATTCCCGTTGTTGCCGTGGACACCCCCCCTGAGACCGGCTCCGCTTACATGACCGCCTGTGTGACAGATGCCTATTCTCTGGGCAAGATGGTGGGCATGGAACTGGCCACCCGCCTGCTGGAGATGTATCCAGATATGGAGAGCATCCCCTACGGAATGATCGGCGGCACAGACGGAAACTCGATTGCCGCTGCCAGAAGCCAGGGAGCCCGTGACGGTATTGCCGAAGTCGATCAGGAGGGCAGGATCGAGGAGCGCACCTTCCTGTACGCTGGCGCCTATTCCGAGGAATCCGGTCTGACGACCGCTCAGAATATGCTGGCTGCCAATCCTGACCTGAAGTGCATTGTCGGTACCTGCGACGCCCATATCGTCGGCGCCACCTCCGCCGCTGAGCAGCTTGGCCTGGATGAAAACCTGATCATGGGCGCCGTTGACGGCTCTAAGTCTGCATATGAAATCATGCTAGATGACGGCCCCATCGTGGCGCTGGGCCTGAACTCTCCCTACGAAGTCGGTGAAGCTGCCGTGCGTGTGATTTTAGGGTATCTGAATGACGGTACGATCCCTGACTCCAAGACTTTGCAACTGGAGCCCACCTTAGTCACTCCCGAAAACGTTCAGGATTATTACGATCCCAACTCCGCGTTCTGATTTTGCAACCGGAAGGATCAGGGATGGCGGAAACCTTTTCCCGCCATCCCTGATCCTGGGAATTAGGGGGACGTCATGTCGAATATTATTGAGATGAAAAGCATCTGCAAATCATTCGGCGCGGTCAAAGCGCTGAAAAACATTGATTTTGCAGTGCGGGCCGGTGAAACGATGGCACTTGTCGGCGAAAACGGCGCCGGAAAAAGCACATTGATGAAAGTGCTCACAGGCGTTTATACGAAAGACACTGGAACGATCCTGATCGGCGGCGAGGAGATTCGGAAGAACAACCCTGTGGTCGCTAAGAACCTCGGCATTGCCCAGGTATATCAGCAGTTTGAAATGATGGATGAACTGTCCGTTACAGAGAACATCTGCCTTGGCGATAAGGGCTTTTCCAAGCACGGACTTGTACAGTTCAAAACCATGATGCGGCAGACCCAGGAACTGCTGGATCATTACCATATCCCCATTGATGCCAATGCAAAGGTCGGAACGTTGAGCGCTGCGATGAAGCAATTTATCTCCATCGCCCGTGTATTATACCGGAAACCCCGGGTAATCGTGTTTGATGAGCCAACAGCAGTTCTCTCCGACAGTGAAGTACATATCCTGATGGACATCATTGACTCTCTGAAACAGGAAAAGGTGACCATCATTTATATCTCCCACCGCATGGATGAGATTTTCCAGCTCAGTGACCGGATTACTATCATGCGGGATGGTGCGGTCATTACCGTGCTGGAGAACAAGAACCTGACCAAGGATAACCTGATCTCGCATATGCTGGGAAAGACTTTGGGCGCCATGTATGTTACACGAGGGAAGATCCGCAGTGAACGGTATGTGCTTGAGGTCGTGGGCCTGACAAACGATGCTATTAAAGATGTATCTTTCAAACTCCGCGAGGGCGAAATTCTGGGTATCGCCGGCCTTGTGAACAGTGGCCGGACGGAAACGGCCAGAGCCATCATGGGCGCTGACAAACTCAAAAGCGGTACGATCAAAATCAATGGGACCCCTGTCAAAATTAAAAATCCTACGGATGCGGTCCGCCATGGATTATTCCTTGCGCCGGAGGACCGGAAAAAGCAGGCCATGGTGCTCTGCCGGCCGATCCGTGAAAATATCTCGCTTTCCAAGCTTTCCTCGGTGACTAACAGACTTGGTATTTTGAATTCCAAAAAGGAAGCTGAGACGATAGACAATCTGGTACGTGCGCTGAAAGTGAAAATGGACACGATTGAAAGCCCCGTCCAGGACCTTAGCGGTGGCAACCAGCAGAAAATCGTCATAGCAAAAGCAATTACCGCCCGGCCGAATATTCTGATATTCGACGAACCCACACAGGGCATCGACGTGGGCGCACGAGCTGAAATCTATGGTTTACTTGAAAAGCTGCGGGCAGACGGGAAATCGATCATCCTGATTTCCTCGGAAACGGAAGAGATCCAAGGCACCTGCGACCGGACGATCGTGATGCGGAGCGGCCATGTGACTGGAGAACTGAACGCGGAAGAGATGAAGGATACGAAGCTCATGCTGCAGTATATGTACAAGGACGTTTAAGGAGAAGAGACCATGGAAAACAAAACATTAAATGCTTCAGGCGGCATTAGGAGCCACCTGAAAGGATATTTGAAGGAGCAAGCTATTCCCATTGGCGTACTGCTGTGCATGATTGTGATCGGTTCTCTTCTGACACCGATGTTCCTGACTTCTCTGAACCTGCAGAACCTCTTTATCCAGCAGTCCTCCAATATGGTAGCGGCACTTGGCATGTTTGTGGCGATCCTGTCCGGCGGTATTGACCTGAGCATTGGCTCCGTCATGGCTGTATCCAGTGTGTTCTGCGCGTCGCTTCTGGTGATGACAAACAATATTCCGGTAGCGGTCCTCGGGGCTCTGGTGATCTGCGCCGTTCTCGGAACGGTCAATGGCCTGATTGTCGCGAAGCTTCGTGTGGCGCCGTTTATCGTGACTTTGGGCATGATGGAGTTCGCACGCGGCATTGCCTACTGGTATACCAATTCTGCTCCGGTATCGTGGAAAAACGCGGAATGCGCCAGTGTCTTTTCCTTTATCGGCAAAGGCCGTCTTTTCGGCGCCATCCCGACCCTCAGCGTCATCATGATGGTCTGCATCGTCATTGTCTGGTTCATTGTAAAAAAGACTTCCCTCGGCAGGATCATCTATGCCATCGGCGGAAATGAAGAGGCTGTCAAGCTTTCCGGCATCAATGTGTCCAAATGGAAGATTGCTCCCTATATTTTCTGTGCGGTCTGTGCTGGTATCGCCGGAATTCTCTTGACAGCCCGGCTGGGCGTCGGCGCACCGACCAACGGTGAAGACCTGGCAAATGACTGCATTGCCGCCGTCGTTGTCGGCGGAACCAGTTTTACCGGCGGTAAGGGAAACATCAGCGGAGTGATTATTGGCGTGTTCATCTTGGGTATCATCAACAACCTGCTGGATTTGATGAATGTGTCCTCTTACCCGCAGATGATGCTGAAAGGCGCCATTATCGTTGCTGCGGTTGTATTCTCCACCATTAAAGACAAGAAATCCTAAGACCATCCCGTTTTCTTCTTTTCTCTGCACGGAGCCGACTCTTTTTTGAGTCGGCTTTGTGCGTAGGCAAACAGAGACAACCACATTTTCGGCGGAAAACAAGTGCACACAACTTCCTTTTCAAAAAGAACCCATGTTGATATAATGATATAAAATACAAAATACCACGGTGAAAGGAGAGCGGAATATGAGGATCCGGCAGTTTTTCAGCGAGTCACTCCACCATCGGCTCGTCTTGTACTTCATGCTGCTGATGATGATTCCCATCAGCGTTGCCGGAACGCTGATTTACCATGCGTCTGATGTCCGAATATCTGACGGCGCTTTGGCACTGGCGGAAGAAGTCATCGAAAAGACAGGCGAAAACATGGAAGAAGTGCTGCTGGATATGCAGTCGGCGGCCAAGCAGGTGGCCGAGGATCATACCATTCAGAGTCTCCTCGCTCAGCTGCAGGTTCCTGAGATATCGGAGGAGTCTGTGATTTCTGCTCTAGATGCGCGGTTGAAACAGATCGCCAGCATGTATGCTGGCCTGGACGGCGTATATATCTGTCTGGACGATTTCACTGTGGCGAAATCGCGCTATTATACAGCAAGAGACGAGCATGACACGCTTTTATTGACCGGAGACCAGTATATGGTGATCCGGAACCACGAGGATATCCAATGGATCGTTTCCGACGAAGGTTCTCTGGTCGCCGACAACATGGGAAACGCCATTTTGGGTGCGGCCAGACTGCTGCCGCTGAGCGTCACAGGCCAGCCCTGCGGGATTGTGGTGGTGGAGGTGCGGCAATCGTATTTGAAGAAAATCCTTGATAAAAAGCTGGGAGAAAGCGGAACAGTTTTCCTGATGTCCCAACGCCCGGACATTGCCCTGCAAACAGCAGCCGCGTCCGATGAAATGGTGGCAGATGCTGCGGAACAGGTAAAGCAGGCGGATAGAAAAATCACCTCTATTTCTTCCCATGACAGGGTCATCTTCTGCGAGCCGCTTTCCTTGTCTGAATGGCTTGTGGTGGGCGTTGTCATGAAGCAGAGCCTCCGCAGTGACAGCCAGGAGATCCTGATACTCTTTATTGTGACCGTGCTGTTGACACTTTTACTGACGATTCTTGTTTCAGGAGGCTTGGCTGATTATGAGCTGCGCCAGATCCGCCGGATTCAAACGTACATCAAGGATATGGAGAACGGAGAATTTGGCAAACCGCTTCCCCCTATGCGGCCTGATGAGATCGGCAGCCTGGCGGCAAACACACAGGAAATGAGCGGCAAGATCGGTGAATTGCTGGAGACCGTAAAAACCGAGCAGGAGCGGATGCGCACGGCGGAATTCAAGGCCCTCCAGGCCCAGATCAATCCCCATTTTTTATATAACTCTCTGGATTCCATTAACTGGCTGGTGCGCAAAGGAGATATGGAGAAGGCAACGGATACGATCTCGGCGCTGACCGCGTTTTTCCGCATCGGTCTTTCCAAGGGAAGAGACATGATCACGGTCCGGGAGGAAGTGGAGCATGTCCGCAGCTATCTCGTGATCCAGAAAATGCGCTATGAGAACCAGTTTGAGTATGCCTTCTATGTGGACCCGGAGACAGAGGACTACTTCGTCCCGAAGCTAATGCTGCAGCCGCTGGTGGAGAATGCGCTGTATCATGGCATCAAGCTGTGCGACCGCAAATGTATGCTGATGATCCAAGTACTCTCCTACGGCGACAGAATCGAGATGGAGGTGCTGGACAATGGCGCCGGCATGGACGCGGAGACACTGGCGTGTGTCCGGGAGGCCATGGAGCACAGGGGAGAGAACCGGACTAACAGCTACGGTGTCGTGAATGTCAACGACCGCATCCAGATCCTGGCAGGTCGGGAGTACGGCCTGAGCTTTACCAGTGAAAAAGGTGTGGGCACATCCGCGCGGATCGTGCTTCCAAAGACGCTGAAAGGAGCGTAAACGTGTATACTGTATATTTGGCGGATGACGAACAACTGATCCGGGAGGGCCTGGCGGAGACCATTCCCTGGGAATCTCTTAGAATGCGTTTGGTCGGGACCGCAGAAGATGGCAGACATGCGCTGAGAGGAATACGGGAGCACAAACCGGATATCGTTCTAACGGATATCCGGATGCCATATCTGGATGGCCTGGAGCTGATCGGCAAGATCCGGGAGGTCCACCCCTCCTGCCGCGTGGTGATCATCTCCGGCCACGGGGAGTTTACATACGCGCAGTCGGCCATCCAGCTTGGTGTTTCAGACTTTATCCTAAAACCCGTCGACGTTACAAGCCTGTGCCGGACGCTGGGGAAGTTGACGAGGGAACTGGATAGCGAGCGGCATCAGAAAAATGAAGTAGAAGAGATGCGCGTGCAGCTCCAGCGGGCGGATGAGTTCCGACTTCAGCGTCAGCTGAGGCGCTATATGATGGGCCGCACGCCCCGCCAGCAGTTTCTGGAGCAGATGCCGGAGCGGCTCCTCCGGGCACGAGCCGTAGTCCTGGTACTGCTGCAGATCGACAACTTTGACAATCTGACCGCCGCCATGGACGAGGAGACCATTTTCAGCATGACCCAGAAACTGGAGCAATCCATTGTCAATGCCGGCGAGAACACCAGTATGATCTCTATTGAGGAAACCAGCGGGCGGTACCTGCTGCTCTTCATCGGAACCTGGAAAGAGGAACTGAGCTTTGAGGTCCGCTCCTATATCCGCCGACTCCGGCTGGTGGAGCCGGATACGGAATTCACAACGGCGACGTCGCCGGTCTACGACCATATCGACCACTGTCAGGAGGCGTATGAGTTTGTGCGCCGGGGCTGTGAATATGCGTTCCAGCTGAGCAGCAACCGGGATGTGCAACCGGAGGAGGTAAAGAGCGGCGGCATGAATCCTCTGCCAGACATTCCCAATGTGGGCCGTGTGATCCGTTCCATCTCCACCTTCAACAAAAAGACCATCCGCGAGGATTTTGAACTGCTGGCTGAGGACATCCGGCAGACCGGGCATAACTCCTATCTTTATACCCACATGCTGGTCAGCGTAGTTTATGGCGAGATCGTCAAACTCCTGGTGGATATCAACTGCCCGATCGAGGCGATTCTGGATGACCCGCTGGAGGATTACCGCAAGATCCTGACGCGGACGACGCTGGACGATATGCTGCAGGAATTGTACCGCTTTGTCGCCCAAATCTGTGATTTCCTGGATAAAAATATTAATGCCAACCAGAGCGTGGCTGAGAGGGCCAAAACATATATTGAAGCGCATTACGCGGATTCGGGGCTGACACTGGATCAGGTGGCGGGGGAAATGGGCATCTCGCCTAATTATTTCAGCGCGCTGTTCAAGCAGAGCACCGGCAGTTCTTTTATCAACTATCTGACCAATGTGCGTATTTCTCATGCGAAAGAATTTTTGAAAAGCGGGAACTACAAGACCTACGAGGTCTCTATGCGTTGCGGCTATGAGAACCCTACTTATTTTTCCACCATCTTCAAACGTAGAACAGGCGTTTCCCCGTCGGAATACCGTGATGAATGAGAAAGATACCACGATATATCCATGGACAAATCCGGTTGGGCCATCCCGTCCGGGTTTGTCCGCAAAGAAATGGAATCATAATAGAGCCCTAAATCAAAATTTGCGATGCAGTAAACAAAGAGGGACCTTGTAAACTGCAGCATAGCACACTTCTCTTATCTGACCCGATTTTTTACTGGCTTTTTTCACGCGACACAGGTAAGGATGAACCCGGAGCGATTCCTGGTGGAAATGGTTCCTTCTGCTCCATTTCCACCTTTCTTCTTGGTGGGTTTGGGTATGGCTATGAAAATGAAAAGAACATGATCGACTACGAGGCGCGGACATCTGGAATCCTTCATATTCTCGCCAAGGAGGGAGACACTGTCAAAGTCGGCGATTCGATCGGTATTATGGCGGAAAGCCAGGAGGAATACGACGCGATCGTCGAGGG
>JABLTR010114233.1_pt1 | contig 47434 bp, 85 predicted proteins | sample 7160071 | NCBI WGS metagenome assembly JABLTR01 (sample SAMN14651230, study PRJNA627086) | human gut metagenome | isolation source: feces | host: Homo sapiens | reverse complement strand
GGCCTTTTCCAGCCTGGCGGCTGCCCTTGGCACCTGCGCCAATTTCCTGCTGGGGGGCTGGGATTTGATGGTCCAGGCCCTCATCGCCTTTATGGCCCTGGATTTTGTGCTGGGGTTTGCGGCCAGCGTCAAAAACCACACCACCGACAGCCAGGTGATGTTCTGGGGCGGGGTGAACAAAGTCTTGGTCCTGGGCCTGGTGGGGGTAGGTGTCCTCCTGGACAGCCTCCTGGGGGCCGGGGAGCCTTACATCCGCACAGCAGTGATCTGGTTTTACATAGCAAGGGAACTGCTCTCCATCCTGGAGAACTACGGCAAGCTGGGGAACAACATCCCGCCTATCCTCAAGACAGTGCTGGCCCAATTGCAGGAGAAAGGGGATATCACCCATGAGTAAAGTGTTCATCGGGGTGGGCCACGGGGGAAAAGACCCTGGGGCCGTCGCCAATGGATTGCGGGAAAAGGACATCAACCTGGTCATGGCCCTGGAGATGGCCCAAGTCCTCACCCGGCATGGGGTGGAGGTGGCCCTCTCCCGGACGGTGGATGAGGACGACACCCTACAAGAGGAACTTCGGGAAGCCAAAGCCTTTGCCCCGGATTTGGCGGTGGAGATCCACAACAACGCCGGGGGCGGGGATGGGTTTGAAGTGTATGTCCAGACCGGCGCATACAAGGAGCAGTCCCGGAAGCTGGCCCAGCTTATGGAGGCCCAGGTGAAGCAGATCGGTCAGAACAGCCGCGGGATTAAGACCCGCCTCATGGCAAACGGCCAGGATTACTTTGGATGGCTGCGGCTGAACCAGTGCCCGGCAGTGCTCTGTGAGGGGGCCTTTCTGGACAGCAAAGACCGTGAGATTATCTCCACCCAGGAGAGACAGCAAACCTTTGGACAAGCCTATGCCAAGGCGGTGTTGGAATACCTGGGCATCCCCTACCAGGGCAAAAAGCCCAACCCCGATTCCAAGACCATCTCCCTCCAAGAGCTGGGAGCTATGTTGAACCAATATGGCATTTACCACATTACTATTTAGGTAAATCCATCGAAAGGAGGGGGATTACACGAATTTATTAACTAAAAATATAAGAAGAAAATTGGTGGAAATGCCAAATGTTTCTGATTATAAGGAACTTATGAGTAAGATTAAATTAACTCCGGTAGAACGGCATGTGTGTGATCTCAAATATTTGGATGATAAGACCTTTATGGAAATTGGGGAAAGTATAGGTATTTCAGAAAGCGGAGCAATCAAGGCGCACAAGAGAGCACTTGAAAAGATTGCCAGGTCAAAACAGAACATATAAAAAAGACCGGTTTTAGACCGGTCTTTTTTTATGCCATAAAAGGTAGTATTCAGGGGTTTTAAAGGGATTTTTCTTGTAAGACTATACCAAAAATTTCCATTAAAATAAAGATAGAGGGAAAAGGGGCAATGGTACACGTCGCCAGGCCATAACGGCAAGCTCCTAATCCTTCTTTGATTGAAAGGACGTGTTTACATATGCCAATTTACCCAACTAATCCCTATGGAACGACTTATTCTCCGATGCAACCAATGTATTCCCCAATGTATCAGCCACGTCAAGAAATTTACAATCCGGTATCTACAATATCCACTCCACAGTCTCCTGTACAATCCCAGGGGCAACAGACTTTTATTGTTAGACCCGTTGCTTCTATTGAAGAAGCAAGAGCCATCCAGACTGATTTTAGTGGGGCAATAACCATCATGCCCGACACAGCTCATGGAGCCATGTATTCTAAACAATTGGATTTCCGTACAGGAGCAGCAGTGTTCAAGGTTTATCAAGAAACCATGTTGGTACATCCAGAATCGCAGTCGGGAAATATTCCTGTTTCTACACCTGTAGAATATGCCAGCCGAGCGGAATTGGAAGAAGTTAAGACACAGATGGCAAATTTGAAAGAAATGTTACAAGGTATTTCAATACCCACAGGAGAGCCGGAACGTTCAAGAGAAAGTAAAGGAAGGGAAAAATAATGAACCCATTACAGATGATGATGGGGCCTATGATGCAGAACATAGGCCAATTGAACCCAATTATGTATTTGATACAGCATATGCAGAGTGGCGGAAGCCCACAACAAATTATTCAGCAAATGGCCCAGCAAAATCCACAATTTAGGCAGGCTTTGCCATTTTTTGAAGGGAAAAACAGTAAACAAATTGAATCCACTGCAAGGAATATGCTTAAAGAAAGGGGACTAGACCCCGATGAAATCCGAGAGCAATTTGAAAAGCAATATCCATATCTGAAACCGCGAAAATAAGCGGTTCAAATAAATTTAAAAGGAGAATGTACTATGTCTGATGATTCTATGGCTTTGGGATATGCCCTTGGTCAGGACAGCGGTGGTAATCGAAATGACGGCATGTGGGGAGGAGATGGTTGGTGGGCTATCATCCTGTTTGCCATGATTTTTGGTTGGGGTCGTGGAGGCTTCGGTTTTGGTGGAGCCGGGGCTAGTAATGATCCCGGTTTGCAAGGATTGGCAACCCGTGCTGACGTAAATGAAGCAATTAGCTTCAACGGATTAGAGCGAGGAATTTCTAGTATTCAGCAAGGACTTTGTGATAGCACTTATGCCCTGAATAACGCGATTACCAATGGTTTCAATGGAACTAATATGGCTCTTTGCCAGGGATTTAATGGTGTAGAACGTAGTTTCAATACTTTGGGTTATGAAATGCAGAATTGTTGCTGCCAAACTCAGCGCGCCATTGATGGTGTAAACTACAATATGGCAACCAATTTCTGTGCTGTACAGAATACAGCAAATAATAACGCACGTGACATTATTCAGTCCAATCATAATGACACTGATCGCGTTTTGGCTAAATTGAATGAGATGGAATCTGCCAGACAGCAGGAAAAAATCCAGGCTCTTCAAGCAGAAAATCAAAACCTTCGTTTCCAGGCCAGCCAGACTAGCCAGAATTCCTACCTAACTGCAACCTTGGATGCTCAAACTGCGGAACTTTTGCGGCGTTGCTGCCCTACTCCTGTTCCTGCCTACACTGTTCCTGCGCCTTATCCCTATGGGTTAAATGGCGGTTGTTGCGGTTGTAACTGCTAGTAGCTCTGGTAAACTGTTCCCCACAATAGTGGGTTGATTATGGGGAGTGGTATGCAATAGTGTGCCACTCCCTTACATTTAAAAAGGAGAATGAACATGTCTTGTAAACCTGTCTGCAAATTATGTGATCATTTTATTGTATCCCAGGATGTTACTTATGCTTCTGGCGTGCTTACTATAAACATTCCCGCTGGTACTTATCAAAATGGAGAAAAATACTGTATTGTTATAGGTCAGAACATACCTGCTGATACCATTATTGGTGCTCCTGTAGTTATCACTATTGGAACTAGCTCCGTGCCTTATCCTCTTGTAAAACGAAATTGTTCGGTAGTAACTGCGTGTGGAATTCGTACACGCACCAAGTATTCTGTGATAGTATCCACTGGTACGTCAAACGCAGCTGGGGCGGTTTTCAAGATGCTTGGACAACCCTGTTGTGCACCAGATAATTCACTAGCTAGCATTGATGGTACATCTCCTACTCCATCACCCAGTGAAACACCTGCAAGACTAGTTAAGGAGGGAAAATAAATGAAAACAGCAGCTAAAATGATGATGTTATCCCGTAGAGGGAAAAACGACTATGAAAGAGATTATGGGAATAATAGATACCGAAATGAAAATGGGGAGTATAGAAGTTTTGATAGAGCAGGGGGATATGATGGCAGAGAAAGCCAGGTAAGAGGAAATTACCATAGTGGGCGAGATTACCGAGAATACGACAGTGGTAGACCTCGGGAAGGTTATTACAGTAATGGTCGTAGAGAATCCCGAAGCTACCAAGATGATGGTAATGACTACGATACTTTTAACGAAGATGATGAAAGCCGACACTCGCAAATTATGGGTAGTGGAGCGTTCTGGATGCGATCCCCTAGAAAAAACTATGAAAAGTTGACGAAGGAGAAAGCTAAGGAATGGGTAGAAAGTATGGAAAATGAAGATGAATCCCATCCTGACGGTGGAAAATGGACAATGGAAGAAGTAAAACCGTATGCCCAAAAAGTTGGTATTTCTGTTGAGGGACAAAAATTTATTGATTTCTATGCTATGATGAATGCCATGTACTCAGATTATTATAAGGTCGCTAAAGAATTTAATGTAGCCAACCCAGATTTTTTTGCAAAAATGGCAAAAGCATGGATTGATGATTCTGATGCAGTGAAAGGTAAAACCGCGATTTACTATGACTATATCGTGAAACATTAAATGTAAAAAAGGCCCTATCAGAAATGGATCTGATAGGGCCTTAGTGTTAATAAATAATTCTATTTGACAATAATTTTCCAAAATAACAAGGAGCCAACTGAATTATAAAATTAGAGCAGCTTTTAAAAAATTAAAAATATACACGATTGAAATTTGAGAAAAGATATCATACAATAATTATTGTATGATAAGTATAGTTGATGAAATGGATTTTTTATTAGCAAGTAAAGGTCAAGCTGTAAAATACTTGGCTTTTTACTTTGCTGGTTGATAAAAAATTGCTCATGTATTGTCTGGATTTTGCACCACACTTTGCACCACACTTTGCACCACACTTTGCAGTTTTTCGAGGCAAACTGACAGTTTTCATAAACAAACTATAATGGGAAAAATGGCTTTTTATTGCCTTTTTTCTTGTTTTCAATTTGTTTAAAGCAACTATTATTCTGGGTTCAATTCCCCCCGCCTCCACCACTTAAACCCGCATTAGAATGCGGGTTTTTCTTTTTGTAGAGTGGTTTGCACCACGGGTTGCACCACACTTTTTCAGAGCTATCGGATGCATTTTTATAAAATTTAGGGCGGTGCAGCTTTCTTTTTGTTTGGATAATTTCTGAAAAGATGGCATCCAGATTTTCAGCGGTTTTCGCCATTTCACCCTGCATTTCATGGCCGTATATCCCAAAGGTATCCATATTTTGGCTGTGTCCTACAATTGCCTTGACCTGCCCTTCTGGCAGTGATTTAGCCATGCTCACAAAGGTGTGGCGCAGCTCATATGGAGAGATGTAGGGGATTCCATTAGATTCACAATACTTTTCCCAACGATGGCGGAGGGTGCTTTGGCTTTGAATAGGAAAGACTTTTTTGCCTTTCGAAACGGCCAATTGATCTTCCAGAACTTTCTTTGCTAGTTCGGAAAGAACAAATGATCTCTGAGCGTTTTCATTCTTTCCTGTGGTTAGCTCTTTATCTTGGTTGATAGATCGTTGGAGATGGACGGTATTCCCAATGATATCCGTTTTTTCAAGCCCTATCAATTCACCAGGCCGAAGCCCTGTAAGTACCATAAAGCGATAGCAATAGATGTACTCATCCTTTACTCTCTTTCCAAACAGAATCGTTGTGTTAGTAGAGAAAAGAATAGATAGGTCATTGGGTTGGAGAATGTTTTTACGGCCTTTTTTGGCCCCCTTGGGGACAGATAAAAACTCTAGGGTCAATGTTGTCAATTTTTTACGGCGACAGAACTTGGCGAAATTTTTTATAAATCCCAGCAGGGAAGTAAGAGTTTTTTTGGAAAGAGGCTTTCCGGAAACTCCTGACACTGCCGCCTTTTCCAGAATGGTTTGAAACCGGTCATCTGTTAATGATGAAATTTTCTTGTTTCCAACGGCGGGAAGTATATATAACCTCCCATACTGTTCTGCCCGGCGCTTTTCTTCATTGGAAACGATGCTTTCTAAGAAAAGGGGATAAATTTGCTTGACACGAACATTTGAATCAATTTGTCCCTCATCCAACCATGCATCTGCTTTGGCATTGGCTTCCCGCTGGCCTGTTCGTCTTGGTTTAGAACTGTAAAAGGATCGTCGTTTACCGTCTCGCTGTACATTGATCTTCCAATATTTCTTTTTTTCATCCCAGACAGCAGAGTTAATCCTTTTCCCCATATAAAGACCTCCTTGGTGGTCAAATTATAACCCCCCTCTCTGGCTTATGCTAGTTGGGGGATTTTTCTCTAACTATCTTTCGAACAAACATTCTCATCTTCAAATTCTATGGCCTTTTGTAAAAATTCGATTTGTTGACGAAAAGGTAGTCCCTTATAAATACGAAGAATTTCCTCCTCTCTTACATCAAGGACAATATGGTTGGCACTATCCAAACCGACTTCTCCGTTGCATCCTACAATAACAGTGCTATTGCTGATCATTACTACGTTTTTGTCTTCAACATTTTTGTGTTGCTTTGATGTGCTTTTTTCCAGTCCCATATTTGCCTTGCCTCCTCTGTCATTTTTAAAAAATTAGAGACTAAATTTATTATAATGGAATATTTTAAAAGTTTGTTACAAAATTATGAATAACTGGAAAAATCTACATTTTAAGTCAAAGGTGTAGACAAAATTACAGCAATTCGACAGTTTGGTCACAGAATAATAACCAAATAACATCAATTAAATTTGACAAATGACCAACTAAGGGTAAAATTCCCTCAAGTTGGTCATTTTTTGTCGATTTTTAACGTATCAAAATTTATTTAAAAATACGTTTATCTAGGTACTGCTACTTGGTGGATTTGTCTTCCAAATCGAAAGCGGTTGCCATTAAAGTAATCTTATCTCGTAAGGAAAGCCTCCGAAATATCCTTAAAAGCTCAGTCTCTTGTTCAGTGAGATCGTTACCGGCCCCTTGAGAACCACTAATTATGTCCCCAATTTTGACGCTCCCAGTGTTGCCGTGAACTACTGTGGCATCAGAGATATGAACACAATTACTTGATAGATAAGATTCATTATCAGCTAACAAATATTCCAATGGAACATCAAAGTATACTGCTATTTTAGATAGCGTTTCTATTGACAAAGACTTTTTCCTTCCGTTTTTGAGATCAGTTAGCGAACCTCTATTTGCACCGCTTGATCTACACATTTCGGTAATATTTACGCCTTTTTGTTGACACAGGGCGTAAATACGATCATATAATTTTGACAAATTTGTCAACTCCTTTTTGGACAATTCGCTATTTATACGCGTTCGCTTAAAAATGGGTTGACTTTTACTTTTTTGAGTAATATACTGTAAATAAAGACGCGAACAAGTAATATATTAGATTGCAACTATAATATATTACATATCCGCGTAAAAGTCAACGAAGAAAGGAGCATTTATACAGTAATGCCTAAAATTTGTGAATTTGGCAAGCAGATCAAGAAAACACTTGTAGATATTGAACAAACACAAGAATGGCTTATTAGCCAAGTGAGAGAGGATACAGGTCTTTATGTCGATGGTTCTTATCTCTATAAGATCATGTCTGGAAAATTGTCTTCACCCAAGATTGTATCCAGTATTTGTAAAATCTTGGGGATTGACTTGCCCCGCGATGAATAATATCGGGAGGGAAAATCAGTGGGCACCGAGCGTTACCAAAAGCTTAAAATGGCATTGAAGCTAGAAGAAATGACCTACGATTCTCTAAAACGGATGATGGGGAAGAAGAGGAATTATCTAGCGAACCGGATGACAGGAAGGATTCCGTGGAATATGGATGATGTTTATTGGTTCTGCGACAACCTAAACATTCCCTATGAGCAGATCAGCGAGTATTTCCCCAAAAAGGGAATTGATTAGTGAATGTCCGGGTTATCGGTTCTACCGACCAGGTAGTCGATGCTGACGTTGAAATAATCGGCAAGGGCACATAAAATCTCAAAACTCGGAAGCCGTTTTCCTTTTTCCATCATCGTAATGGCAGCGTCAGATATGCCAAATTCGGAGGCAAGAGCCTTTTGAGAGATTCCCTTATTCTTTCGCAAGCTTAATAAACGTTCAGGGAAACAAATAGCATAATCCATTGAAATCACCTCTTGACATTAACTTTTAGTTAGTGTACAATAGGAGTACAAACTAACTTAAAGTTAGTTTTATATGGATGGAAAGGAGGATAAATGTATTTAAGAATGCGGCAGGAACGAAAAAGGCGGGAATGGTCACAGGAGTTCGTAGCACGGCAGATCGGCGTAACTCCCGAAACAGTCCATTATATCGAAACCGGACAACGCAAGCCCTCGTATGATGTTCTTGTCAAACTAGAAGACCTATTCCAAATGGGGCATAGAGAACTGTTCAGCGCAGAGACCCCGAACAAGTAGTAAAGTATGTCAACGCCTAGTAGGGTCGTCTGAACGGCCTACAAGATAGTCCAGGGATACATCAAAGTAGTCTGCAAGGGCGATGAAGGCGTCCATCGTGGGTTCGCGCTCGCCGTATTCGTATTTTTGGTATGCGTTTGGTGTCATACCTAACAGTGCCGCAAGCTGCTTTTGAGTAGCTCCGCGGGATATTCTCAGTTGTTTAATGCGCTCAAAATAATTTTTCAAATGTACCAACTCCCTAAAGTTTATGGAAAGGGTATTGACACATTCAAAATGAAGGTGTATAGTGACTATGGCACATTCAAAATGAAGGTGTTAATATAATAGGTGAAACGAGGTGAAAAATGTGATGTTACAGGCGGCCCGCGAGAAGTCCGGCAAGACACAGGCGCAGGTCGCAAAGGAAATCGGGATTACCGAAAATGCTTACCAGAAGTACGAGTATGGCGAACGTGAGCCGCGTGCTCGGATGGCAGTCCGAGTAGCACACGCAGTCAACAGCACAGTAGAACAACTATGGGGATTCGGGGCGGCAACCCCGGACAAGCAAGATTAGTGCCTAGTGGGGTCATCTGAGCGACCTACAAGATAGTCTAGGGACACATCGAAGTAGTCTGCAAGGGCGATCAAAATATCTGCCGATGCAGCCCGTTGCCCACTTTCTATCATACTTACTGCGGATTTCCCAATGCCGAGATACTGGGCTAGCGATTGCTGTGATTCAGATTTTTGTGATCGTAATAGAGAAACACGTTCTCCAAAAGATTTTTTGTCCAACATGAATAAGCCCCCTTGACAGTTCACTTTAAGTGTACTATACTAAGGGTAGTTCACATACAGTGAACAAATCAAGAGAAAGGAGGAAATATGAATTTAGTGCTTCGGCAGGAACGAATCAGCAGAGGGTGGACACAACATTTTGTTGCAGAACAGATAGGAACAACAAAAACTACTGTCCAAATGCTTGAAACAGGACAGCGCAAACCCTCTTATGATGTTCTTATCAAATTACTTGACTTGTTCGGCTATAGTGACCCTAGAGCATTGTTCGGGGCGGCAACCCCAAACAAACCGGACGGCAATCCGGCAAAGTAGTACACTCAAAGCATATCATACCGGGAAAGCCCGGTCAAGGAAAAAGAAAAGGAGTTCAAAGAATGGATATTACACACTTCATCCCAATTGGGAAAGAAAACGCCATCAGCCGGGAAGAACTCCAACGCAAAACTGGAAGAAGTGACCGGGTAAACCGGCAGCAGATTGAAAATGCCCGTAGCCGTGGTGTGAGGATCATTAGTTCTAGTGGCTATAAAGGGTATTACATAGCAAGGGATGACAAAGAGTGGGTAGAGTTCTTGGCGGAACATCGCCGCCGGGCGAACACCGAAATGAATCTATATTTGAAAGGTATGACCTTATTAAACAGAGAAATACCAGCGGATCAAATTATTGTTCACGTTAGGGAACACACAAGGGTGTTAGGCCCAAAAGAGATCAGGGGCCAAACCAAATTTGAGGAGGGTTAAAAATGGCAAATAATATTGCAGATTTTGTAGTGGCTTATTGGGTACCTATGACTGCAACCTTAATTTGCCTAATTCCGGCGATGATTTTAGAAGAACTCGAAATTCACCGGACTAAGACAAAAAGGAGGCGGCGCAGATGATTTATCCTTGCTTTCAATGTCAGAGGAGAGTTCTGGGATGTCATGCCACCTGTGCAGAATATCAAAAAACTGCTTCTGAACAACTAGAAATTGCAAAGAGAAAAAAAGAGGATTTCCAATTGAAGCGTTTTGCCGATGATGTACATTTTGCAGGTAAAGCTTATGACCGTCAACTACGTCAAAACGAAAGGAGACGTAGCTAATGGAAATGGATGAAACTGAAATTTTGTGGAATTATCGAAACGCAGCTAATCCGAAAAAAATGATTAAGATTCTTGCTGAGCTTAATGATTGCAGCAAGAAAAAAATACGGGAAATATTGGAGAAAAATGGAGCTATTCCAGTTAAAGAACCAAAAAATACAAATGCTCAACGTTGGACAAAACAAGAAGATAAAATTTTAATTGATGGTTTAGCTGCTGGAATGAATTCATCACAAGTAAAAGAATTGCTCCCCAAAAGGAGTGTTAGGGCTATACGATCCAGAGTATCAGTTTTGGGGATGCATTGGAGGAAAGAAATAAAACCAGAGAATATCAAATATTTGGAATTCCAAAGAACGTTTAAATATCTTATGAAGTCTAGAAATTTGGAAGATAAGGATATAGCGTTTTCTTTGGACGTAGGAATGACAACGGTCTCAAATTGGAAAAGAGGCGTTAAATTGCCATCAGATAAAAATATGGAGAAATTGGCCGAATATTTTGGCGTTTCTATTGATTATCTTTTGGGAAAAGATGTAGAAGGGAAGTGATTGAATGGATAATGTTAAAATCAGATTACATGGTGTAGGAAACATTGAAATAGGGCAATATCTTATTTTCTTGGATGGAGATAATATCATAAATTCGCTATCTAAACACCTTGGATTAGGAGAGGGAGAATATAAAACTTTTTTTGGAGAAGTTGATTTGATTATTCGAAATTTAAATGAGCCAATAAGAATTGAATGTGAGGGAGAGATAAAATGATGGATTTATCTTTGGAGCTAGATAGAATTTTGAGTGTCCCGCCCATTGAAACTAATACAGAATATGATCCATTTGCAGTGCCACAGACATGTAAAGAAGAACAAGAAAAATTTTCTATTGATAGTGTGGAAAAAGCCAATTGGGCTATTAGAAAGCTAAAGGAAGCTAAACAGAGAAGAGATTTATACAATGAAGCCGCAAAAGACGAAATTGAAAGAATAAAATTTAATATGGAAAGATGGAATGAAAAGTGTGATCAAGAATCGTTGCCACTTCTTAGTGCCTTGGATCAGTTTCTTGATACTGTTCCAGCTAAAAAAGGGAAGACACAAATCTCTTTAGAACTTCCAGCGGGAAAAATTGTTCGAAAATTGCCAACACAAGAGTATGTGCGGGATGAATTGGCGTTGGTACAATGGCTCCAAGAAAATGCACCGGATAAGGTGAAGACTGAGGCAAAGGCTAAATGGTCGGAATTGAAGAAGGAATTAGAAATCCAAAATGGTCAAGTTGTTTGGGTTACTACAGGCGAGGTATTGACCTGTGTAAAAGTAGAGGAAAGGCCAGGAACAGTCGAGGTGAAGTAGATGGAGACGAAAAAGAACATTTATCAAAAGATTCTTGCTATCATGCAGGAAATCAAATATCTACAGAAAGATGATAAGGTAGAATTTGGCAACACCAAATATAAAGCTTTGTCCGAGGAAAAGGTTACTGTTATCATGCGGGAACAATTGGTTAAGCATGGATTGGTAGTATATCCTATCCGACAAGAAAGCAGCCGAACAGGTCAAATAACCCATGTAGATGTAGTGTATCGGATGGTCAATGCTGAAAATCCAGAAGAATACATAGAAATTGTTTCCTGCGGAGATGGGGCAGATAGCCAAGATAAAGGCGCAGGAAAGGCAATGACATATGCATTTAAATATATGTGGCTTAGAACTTTTGCAATTCCTACAGGGGATGACCCCGACAAAACGAGTTCCGAGGAACTTGACCAACAAGAGAAGTATTGTGAATTGTGCGGAGAAGAAATTAAAGGTGTAAAGACGAAAGAAAAATTGATTTACCCAGAGGAAATCAAAACAAAATCGTTGGAGGAATTTGGGCAGAGGTTGTGTTTTAATTGCTATCGAGCCCAACGCAAAGCAAGGGGAGAAGAATGATTCTTCAAGGAAAAGTAGTTGGGTATGATGGAGAAACAATTACTATTAAAGCTCATTGTAATAAAAAACCAAAAAATATTAAATGCGAAATCAGATTAGATGATGGAAGGAAAATTTCAACCGATCAAAGAATGATGATATATGCTACTTTAAAGGATATTGCAAAGTGGAGCGGCCATACATTGGAAGAAGTAAAAAATATTTGTAAAAACGACTTTGCTGAAATGAATGGGGCTGAGCTTTTTAGTTTATCAGATGTTGACATGACTACTGCTTGGAAATTTCAAAATTATCTAATTGAGTTTTGCATTGAAAATGGAGTACAAACCAGTATCAATTTAGCGGAACGATGCCCTGACATTTCTCAATATGTTTACCTATGTCTGCGCCATAGAAAATGTTGTGTATCTGGTGAAGATGCGGAATTGCACAATGTAGATGCTGTAGGGATGGGACGAGACCGGGAAGATATTATTCATAAAGGGATGAGGGTTCTTCCATTAAATAGATACTATCATACAGAAGCCCACACTATTGGGAAGAAAACATTTGAAGAAAAATACCATTTATACCCCGTGGAACTCAATGATGAACTCTGCGAGATTTGGGGAGTGAAAGGATAAAATTATGATTAATAAAGCGATTTTAGTAGGACGTTTAACCGCTGATCCTGAATTGAAACAAACCCCTAATGGGGTATCGATTTGCACTTTTTCTATCGCTGTAAACCGTCCCTATTCTGGTAAAGGTGGGGAGAAGCAGACCGATTTCATCACCATTGTAACCTGGCGATCTACAGCAGAGTTTGTAGCGAAATATTTTCGTAAGGGAAACGCTATTGGAGTAGATGGTTCCATCCAAACCCGTAGCTACACCGACAAACAGGGAAATAAACGTACAAGCTTTGAGGTAGTAGCAGAACAGGTTTCTTTTGTAGAGGGGAAACAATTAGCTGGAACCAGTGAAAAGCCACTACAGGCCAACACAGCCACCTCACAGAGCGGGTTTGAAGAAATCAGTATAGATGAGGATGACGATCTACCATTTTAGTGAGGTGGCAAGATGTTGGAAACAGGGTATATCCGGCTGTACCGGTCGCTCTTAGGTTGGGAATGGTACCAGGATCAAAACACCAAGGCGGTTTTCCTACATCTACTATTGACCGCCAACTATGAACCTCAGAAATGGCAAGGGGTTATGGTAGAACGAGGTCAGAAAATCACCTCATATAACGCTTTAGCTAGTGAAATTGGTATCTCAGTACAGAGCATAAGAACAGCTATAAAGCATCTTATATCAACAGGCGAGATAACATACAAAACAACTTCAAAATATGGCTTAGTAACTGTAAAAAACTATGATTTGTACCAACAGCCAACAGACAAATTAACAGTCGACCAACAGTCGGCTAACAGTCGACCAACAGTCGACCAACAGTCGGCTAACAACAATGAAAGAAAGAATAATAAAGCTAAGAAAGAAAAAGAAAGCAATAATATAGGGGGTGTGGGGGATGTTCCCACAGAACCGCCCCCAAAACAGAAACCAGAGAAACAAAGCTTTGGGGAATTTGGCAGGGTGAAACTTACCGTGGAGGAATATAACAAACTGGCCCAGCGATTGGGTAAAGGTCAGTTAGCGGAATACATTGTCCGCCTAGATGGATACTTAGAATCCTCCGGCAAGCGGTATAAGAGCCACTATGCTACTATCCTCAACTGGTGGAGAAAGGACGGTGGGAAGGATGCAATCTGTCTGGGAAATAGTGATGGAGATTTGTGCTCAGAAAATCCCTGGGGGTATGGAAGCCATTAAAAAAATCAGCCCAGAAGAATATGAGCAAATGAAGGTAGACAGCTTCAACACCCAGGAAGGGAAACCGGTACGAACGGTAGATGGAGAGGTTCCGTTAACTTTCTCTTGCTATGATTGTCCCATTTGCAAAAACAAAGAGACAGTAGCTTTTCTCAAAGATGGCTACTATGCAGAAAGACCTTGTGAGTGTATCTCTATTCGAAAAGCTAGAATACGAGCTATTCATTCAGGGATGGAAAGTTATTTGGATAAACGATTAAACAACTACGAAGCAAAAGAGACATGGCAAAAAGAAGCCCGTGATATGGCTAAAGCATTTATTCTGGATCGGGAAAACAATCGCCGGTGGATTGCTATTTTAGGACAGAGTGGCGCGGGAAAAACCCATCTATGTGCAGCCATATGTAACCAGCTAATGGCCGAGGGGATGGAAGTGATGTATTTTGCATGGCTCACTGATGGGAGGCGGTTAATAGCAAACCGATTTGACAATGGAGCCTATAGCACTGAACTAGAGAGATTCCGTAAATCTCAGGTAGTCTACATAGATGATTTGCTCAAAACCGAAGATGGAACGAAAGTCACGCCTACTGAACTAAAAACAGCAAGGGAACTGTTAGACCAGAGAGCGGGAAAAATTACTATAGTTTCATCAGAGTTTTTAGCAGATGAATTAGCAAAAATTGATGAATCTTTGGCTGGTAGATTGATAGAATACAGTGGAAAATACTTGTATCAAATTAAAAAAGATATAAGTCGAAATTATCGTTTGAAAATGATTGGGAAAGAAAATTGATACTCAAATGAAAAAAAACAATACCGAAAAACCAAAGAAAAAAATAAATACAACAGAGTTTTTGATATCCTATCCACCTACGAAAGCTGGAAAAACAGCTTGGGCCAAGCAATATGGCCTAAATGCTTACTGGGCTGGAAAGCACTGGGCACAGAGGAAAAAAGACGCGGACTATTGGCATGCCCTTGTAAGGTCAGAACTGCGGAGGCAAGGAGTAAAACCTCGGATAGCCAAAAATCCTGTATATGTCGCCTTCTACCACAATGACCGGCTGGATATTGATAACCACGCCGCTATAGGCAAGATGATCGTTGACGCTCTTAAAGGGGTACTAATCGCCGATGACAGCCGTCAGTATGTGGCCGGAGTATATCATTTGTTCTGGGACGGAGACGGCATATTGGTGGAAGTGAAAGAAGTGCAATAGGAGAAATAAGATATGCAGCACAAACGAAAACAGGAAACCTCGCGGCGGCAGATAAACAGGCTGTTGGGAGGTGTGGTTCGGGCGAAGGATCGAAGCAAAAGTAGGAAGAAGAAAGAAAGGTAAATCGATGAAGGATTTAAACAGCTTAAATCAGCGCAGATTGACGGCGGAGGAAAAAGCCATTTATGGCACAGAGGGAGACGGCAAAAATGGGGTTTTCAAGGTATTTGTGGATGGACGTTCATTCTTTTGCATTGCCTCGAATGGTGGAGGCTGGGAGCATGTCAGCGTGTCCCCATGTAGCCAGAAACGGAAGACCTGCCCAACGTGGGAAGAAATGTGCGCCATCAAAAACATGTTTTTTGAGAATGACGAGGCGGTTGTGCAGTACCATCCCCAAAAAAGCGACTACGTCAATAACCATCCATACTGCCTCCACTTGTGGAGACCTACAGACCAAGAGATTCCCAAACCACCGAAGCTGTTTGTTTAAAAAGGAGAAATCTAAATGCAAATTTCGGGAAATGGGAAGGAGCAAATGACAGCTTTAGGCAATGCGGTGGTGCCCCAGCAGTTTTACCCCATCTTCCAGGTGATCTCAGAAAAAAGAGGTACAACCATGAAAATTAAGGCTATTGACGTGGCTAATATAATGCTTTCAATCGCAGAGAAAGAAGGACTTACGATTTCTAATTTACACCTTCAAAAGCTTCTTTATTATTCCCAGGGGTTTTCTTATGTCTTTGAGAATCGCAAATTGTTTGAAGACGACTTTGAAGCATGGAAATATGGGCCATCAATCCCAAGAGTATACAACAATTTTCGCGTATATGGAGCTTCGCCTGTCAAGCCAGATAGGAAAATTCCTTTTGTTCAGCTTTCGGCAGAATCCCAAGAGACATTGAAAGCGGTCGTCCAGGTCGTAGGGAGAAAAGACCCGTGGGCGCTTGTAGAAAAAGTACAATCAGAACCGCCGTGGAAAAACAACTACAGGAGTTACGAAGACAGAATAATTCCCAAGGAAGATATAAGGGACTATTTCCAAAAAGCTATGAATAGGAGGACTAACCATGAGTGAGTGGATCAGCGTCCGGGAGAGGTTGCCGGAATTACCCTATGGGAAATGGGTAAGTAGAATGGTGATCGCCTGTTATGACAATGGCAGAGTATCACCAATGATCTACGAAAGGACTTTTGTTCGGGGAAAAAGCGTTGAGAGGTGGAAATATCATTGGGACAGGATTGCAGATGTAGAAGTTACCCACTGGATGCCGCTGCCAGAGCCGCCGGAGGAAGGAGAAGCCGATGAATAAGGCGACAATGCAAGTAATGACATCGACAGGGAAAGACGATTGGGAAACCCCTTCTACACTATTCCAGAGGTTGGACAGTGAATTTGGATTTACCATTGACGTCTGTGCAACCCATCAAAATACAAAATGCCCTAGGTATTACACAGAGGAAGATGACGGTCTCGCCCAGGATTGGGGAGGGGAAACCGTTTGGTGCAACCCGCCCTATTCCAGGGATGGGAAGCAAGATCTCTGGGTCAAGAAAGCTTTTGAAGAATCCCAAAAGCCAGGGACAATTGTGGTCATGCTGATCCCAGCGCGGACGGATACGGCCCGGTTCCACGAGTACATCAAGGGCAAGGCAGAAATCCGGTTTATCCGTGGTAGACTGGTTTTTGAAATAGATGGGAAGCCGGTACTGGATAAAAACGGGAGGCCACAAGGGGCCCCGTTCCCGTCAATGTTGGTGATTTGGGGAGGTAAGAACCGATGAATAACGACCTGATTAGCCGGGATGAATTGTTAGAGGCACTCAGAACCGATGTGGCCCCACTCACTTTGAGCATAGTGTTTCGGCATATTCATAGCGCCCCCGCCGTGGACGCGGTGGAAGTGGTGAGGTGCAAAGACTGTCGATACGGCGAAGATTTTGGCGAAGAGTGTTTTTGTCATTATTGTGGCAGTGATTGGAACTTGCCAGACCATTATTGTTCCTATGGAGAACGGAGGGAAAACAATGGATGAATTAAAACCGTGCCCGTTTTGTGGGGGAAAAGTCACTTTAAAAACTCAAAAGGCACAATATGGATTAAGTGGGACTATTATAAAATGCGAAAAGTGTTTGGTTACTCTTTATAGTCCTGATGTAAGAGCAGTTACAGAGAATAATATATTGGTAAATAAACCGATAGATAATCACATAGAGAAAGCTATCAAAGCATGGAACAGGAGGGCCGACAATGGCTAAGGAGTACATCGAGCGGAAAGCGGTAATAGACTTGCTTAAAAACAAGTATCAAGATATGTCGGCAATGCCAGCAAGTTACTATGCGGGATTCCAGTATGCTCTAAAAATGGTGGAGGCAATGAAACCTACCGCCGACGTTGCCCCGGTGAGGCATGGGAAATGGATTGATCTTCGGGAAGATGATATGGACTATGAGTGGAAATGTTCCTCTTGTGGCGAAACCTTTGGAATGGCTCATGAAGATGTTTCCCCATACGATGTGGGATTAAACTGCTGCCCCAACTGCGGATGCCGTATGGATTTGGAGGGATGAATAGTGAAAATTGAAGATTCGAAATTACCAGATAGATTGAAAAATGTATTAAGAAGAAACGGGTATTTTGAATATGAAGAAATTAAAGAATTGGATTTTGAAAAGTTAATGAGTTTACGGGGTGTTGGAAAAAGAATGGCGGAAGATATTTTAACAATTACAAAATCAAAAGAGATGGAGAGATAAAAGAATTGGCAAGAAAAAAGAAGGAAGAAGGAAGCCATTTAGCTTTGGCAAAACAAAAATTTGATATTAAGGAAGCAAAAAAGAAACTGGAAGAATATGATCAAAAACGGACATCCAGCAAAGCGAAAAGTGAAAGTTTTAATATTACAGCAGAAAAATATCGCATTTTTACCCAAAAAGCAATTGAGCAAAAAGGGAAATATTGTACTAAAGCATGGGATGATCCAAAACAGTTAGAAAATGCCTTGATGGAGTATCAGCTTTTTATTCTGGATGAAAAAATGTATCCTACAGTAGAAAATGTTTGTATATGGCTGGGGATTTCCAAAGAGACTTATTATAGTATTTTAAATGTCGGAGATGAAAGAACACCAGTTTTAAAACAATTTAGGTTGTGGCTAGAAGATTTCTCTGCACAAATGATCGCTGGGACAGAGGGAAACCCTGGTGGAAATATTTATTTAGACAAAAGTCGCATGGGATTTACAGATCAACCTTTGGAGAAAACTCTTAATCTTAATATTGGGGGAGGAGGAATGATGCCTATTTCAATCACAGATGATTTTGCGGGAGGATTCCCAATTGATGCAGAATTTGAAGAAATAGACGAAACGGGGGAAGAAAATGAAAGTCTCTGAATTAGTAAAAACCGCTCACCAAAACGCTTTGGATCATGGATTTTGGGATAATCCTCATGAATTTGGTACATATATAGCACTAATTACAAGTGAACTTTCAGAAGCTTTGGAAGAAGAAAGAGAAGGAAAACCGACTGTATATTATAGCGGGAGGATTGCAAACAGAACTGTAGAATCTTTAACTCTCACTGATGTTTGTAAAAAGCCAGAAGGCATAGCAGTAGAATTAGTGGATGCCATTCTTAGAATTTGTGATTTATTAGGGTTTTTGCAAGTAGACGTTGATGATGTATTGAAAATAAAAATGGAATATAACAAAACTAGAGAATATAAACATGGGAAATATTTTTAATATAGATACATCTTGCTTTTCTACTATTATGAATTTTTTCATGATTTTTATAGAGCAAGAAAATTAAAAATTTGAGGTTATAAAGATGAAAGAAGTGTATGAAATGAAGAAAATACCCGAGAACTGTTCTACTTGACTCTATGGAAATGGATTGTCATGTAGCCACGCAGATCGACAAAAAGATTGGATGCTTTATGCCATTTTTGGGGGAAAGTGCCCATCATATTGGCTTGACCAGAATAGATTTTCACCTATAGATGGGAGGTATTGGTAGTAATGAGACTGATTGATGCGGATGAGCTATTGAAAAGAAAATGCCAAGAACCAAGCAAAGGAGATTGCAAGAATTGTGAATGGGAAGGGGATTCTTGGTGCAGGTGTAAAGTTTTTGGGGTAGAAATAGCCGCTGTCCAGACCATTGACCCGGTTCACGCGGCGGGCGGGTGCTATTGTTGGGAGTGTGGATATTGGAGACCGACACATGACGATGAAGGAAAGTGTTATCAAACCGGTTGTATGACACTTGAAAATGGTTTCTGTAGCTATGGGGAAGCAGTATACAATGGTAATCTTTTCACTTGTCCTTCATGTAATCACCAATATATTGAAAGTGTAGACACACGTGAAACAACTTTTTTAGGTGAGAAATTATCTGTTTCTGTTTGCCCGAAATGTGGAAAAAGAACTCCGGTTTTCCGTTTTTATGATGAACCAACAGACGATGAAAAAGAAGAAATGACCCAGGAAGCGTTGAATATAGCCGGGGAGGTGGACGCATGAAAGCGTATTTTGAAGGAGATAAAAATGTTTTGGTATTTAAACCACTCAAAAGGGGACAGCGCTTTGTTGTCACGAACGAGGAACGGCTTAAATCTCTATCCGTAGCTGACCTCGCCAAAGAGCTTGCACTAATTGCTGAGTGGGATAGGAAGCAACTCCAGAAAGCTAAAGATGGCCCTGGACTGGTGCAGTTTATGGAGCATTGGCTTCGCCAGCCGACAAATAAGAAATGATAATGTTCCTATGGAAGGTGGAAGAAGAAATAACATGAAAAAACTTTTTATCAGTCAACCGATGAGAGGGAAAACAGATGAGGAAATTTTAAGCGAGCGCGACTATGCGATCAATAGAGCAGAATTTATGCTGGGCGAAAAGGTTGAGATAATTGATACTTTCTTCCAAGACTTTAACGGGAAGCCATTGGAGGCTTTGGGAAAAAGTATTTCCATGCTGGCGGATGCAGATATTGCGTATTTTGCGCCTGGCTGGTCGGCCGCCCGTGGCTGTCGGATTGAGCATGAATGTGCTGTGGAGTATGGAATTAGAACCATAGAATCAAATGCTTAGGAGGGCTGACAATGAGCGAATGAAAATCTCAAATTGGTGGGGGGAAGTATGCCATACAGTTTGAAACGAACAGTTATGACCTTTACAGGGAGATAGAAAAAGCTTGTCAGAAGGCTGTGGATAAAGAAACAAAGCGGCGTGACAAGTGGAGGATTAAAAACTGGGCTTGTATGAGATAAGGGAGGGCTGACAATGGCTAAGGAGTACATAGAGCGGGAAAAAATATGGAATCATCTGCAAGAGCAAAAGCAGTTCTTCATCAAAGAACGAGATGGAGAAACGGACTTGGAAAAACTTTTCCTTTTGTGGGGTGCTGATAATGCAATTACCATCATTGAGGACTGGTTAAGTGATATTCCGTCCGCCGATGTTGCCCCGGTGAGGCATGGAAAGTGGAAAGTTCCGGTCTTTACGGAAATGGACGAGTGGTTTGATTCACGTGTGAAATGCTCAGTATGTGGTAGTATCGAAGCCGCATTTGCAAGATGGAAGTTCTGCCCCAACTGTGGCGCTCGAATGGATTTGGAGGGATAGGCCATGCCAGAAAAAACGTTGCGAATTCTGAAAAACTGCATAGATGAAATTGATAACATGACACAAGAGGAATTTAAAAGGCGGGAGAAAGAAAGCGGTATAGAAAAGTATTATAAAACCGCCATGAAGCCAGAAGAAAAGGCTATCCAGATTCTACAGGAGAGCAACAGAATTTTGGCACAACGTATGCAAGAAATGGAAATCCTTCTGGAAGATTGCCAAAAAGAATATGATGCTGTTGAATTGGCCTGCAAGGCCCTTCGCCAAATGGAACAGGAGGAGGGGAGAATAATCAAAACCTATATACCAGAAAGTTTGAAGCGTGAGGCTGAATCCCGCCCCGAATGGCCTGAGTTTGAGAAGATGATGAAAACAGCATATGGTGAAGATTGGGAACTTGTCATTTATAACACTAGTGGGAGAAAAGACAATGATTAAAGATTCGGGCGAAAGGTCAACATTTGAAACCGGCGCAGTACGAGATATGCACAGCGGAAAAGGCCGCATGGATTTGTTACCCTGGGAAGCCCTAATTGAGGTTTCCAAACACTGTGAAGAAGGGGCGTTGAAGTATGGGGAGCGCAACTGTGAAAAAGGTATTCCCATTCACAGCTTGATTGATTCGGCTTTTCGACACCTTGCAAAATACACAATGGGAATGGATGATGAAAGCCACCTTAGAGCGGCTTGTTGGAACTGCCTATTTGCCCTGTATATGGAGATTAAGCACCCGGAAATGCAGGATATTCCCGCCAGAATTGAAAAAAAGGATTCCAATAGCAAACAAGCCCGGAAATGTGATGGTTGCAAGCATCGTTTCTTATTTGGGGATGAATTTCCATGTGACGAATGCGTTCATAGGGGAAACGGGGTGGAAGATATGTTTGTACCATATGACCGTGCGGAGGAAAAAGAATAATGAAAATTATCAATGCGGATGTGGAACTCATTACCCCAATTAACGGGGAAGTTGTTTTAAAGCGTTTAGAGGAATGCGGACGGGTATGTTATAAATCGGAGAATAAAACCACAGAGGATAGCGCAAGAAAATTTATGGCTAATATCATTAGAAAAGGCCATGAGGCGGTTTTAGAACACTGTTCTTTTACAGTGAAGTTCATTTGTGATCGTGGGGTTTCGCATGAAATCGTGCGCCATAGGATGGCTTCTTACTGCCAGGAGAGCAGCCGCTACTGCAATTACAGCAAGGATGGGTTTGGGAATGAAATCACTGTGATTAAACCGTTGTTTCTGGAAGTAGGGACAGATAAATGGGAAATGTGGCGTGATGCTTGTAATATCGCCGAACGATTTTATTTTGAATTGCTGGACTGTGGATGTTCCCCGCAGGAAGCTCGGTCTGTTCTTCCAAACAGCCTGAAAACAGAAGTGGTCATGACTGCAAACATTAGAGAGTGGCGGCATTTTTTGAAATTGCGTTGTTCCCCAGCCGCACACCCCCAGATGCGGGAGGTTGCGTTGATCTTGTTAGACAAGGTTCACGACTTAATCCCCGTTTGTTTTGACGATATTTGGACAGAATACTGTGAAGGAAATTACTAAAAACTAAGTGGCTTTTCGAAAATAAATGGCCATTTGTTCGCAAGTATGTGACCATATACATGTTAACGGCTCTGAGAAATGAAAAGGATGTGGTAAATTTGTATGTAAATCCATTTTGGTTTGGTGTATTTTGCACAATTTTGGCGGAAGTAGTAGCGGTAATTTTGCTGTGTATTCGCATAAGCATGAAAAATTAGAGGTATAGGGTTCGACTTTGAATTAAAAAGAATATAAGAATGTCCGAATTGAAGCAGAAAAGGCCCTCGATTTAGCTCGAAGGGCCTTGTTTTTTGTATATATTGTATAGTGATGTGTTTTAAAACTCGGGGAAACATTTAGGTGAATTGTGCAAATTCAACAAATAAAATAATGATAAACGACTTTTCAAATAAAAACCTCTCGACTTTGAAAAACAGAATCGACTACAAAATCGACTTTGTTAAGTAGGAATAGCAACCGACTTTCCTGCTATATCGGTTAATTATCGCGGCAGAGCAGCGCCCAGGCAAAAGGAAAAGAATTGAGCGCACAGGGAGAGGGCGGGACAATAGTTGCCTTCCTAGAGAGAATAACAGCAAGGGCTTTATAATTGATTGACACAGAGCCAATACAAGGGCGTTTAAATGGTGTTGTCATTATAATATGTAGGGTCATACGGGGAATAAAAGAGAGTTATATACGCGCTGTAGCGGGTTGTAGGCGCAAGTGAAGAAAGGGAAAAAGAAAGCCCCCGGAGGATTTCCGGGGGAGTATTAACTTACTGGAAAAATATGCTCTGTGCTTATCCTATGAGAGATTCAAAATAACTGGATAGAGTTTTTTCTTGTTCGGCGGCTTCGCGTTTTGCTTTTTCCATTTTTTCTTTGGCGATTGAAATTGTGGTTATTACCTTGGTTTCATCTTCTTCGATCGCTCCGAAGATGCCCTCATATTCATTCGCGGACAGTTTGGCTTTTGCCCATTTTTCTGCTTGGGAATAGGTGAGGGGGATAATTCTTGCCCCACCTTTTGAGCCGTTTTCTGTGGGGGTCGAATAAATGGTTCTCGCTCCGCCTTCGCCAGCCAGGAAAAATTCTCCTGTTCTTTTTTGGTATAAGGTTTCTTCGATGGAATCGAAGCTACCATAGATTTCATTGTCCCAGTTAGCCAGTTTTTTTGCGGTTTCGGTGTTGTAGGTTTTCCCATTGATGATCTTTTTCATATATTTCTCCCTTTCTAGCCTTTGTGGTTTCCCTTTTCTTTGTCTTTATTATACCATAGAGTTTATATAAAGTCAAGAGTTTTTATAGTTTATTTAAATTATTTTTTAGGATAGTGGAGTTGGAGTAAAATAAAAGCCAAGCATTTTACAGCCTGGCTTTTATTTGCCAGCAGGAAAGAGCGTGCCAGCAATTATTTTTTTTTCACAAGTTCTGCCAAAACCATGATGGGAAAAAGAAGAATAGAAAGGATAAATTTCATATTATGCCCCCCCTAAGCGATCATGAAGCGCCGAAATTCGGCTTGTTTGGTATATTGTTGGGCAAGGTCGGCGTGATCGGCCCGAAACGCTTTTGAATCAAATCGGGATTGTAAAATGGGCTTATAGGTTGCCCGGAATGCACCGGCGGATAATGTGTCGATGTGCTGGTCATCCATCAAAGCTTTGATTTGGTGCTCTAGCTCTGCTCTTGCCTCTGCTGCCTCTTCTTCCAGTCGTTTTAACTCTTGGATTTCCTTTAAAGTTTTCTCAATCTCTTTAAAATCCATTATAAGACCTCCTTACTAATTTGTAAACCCACATAACTGGCTAAAGTTTGGGCGTCTTCTGCTGATATATGGTATTTTTCAATAATTTTTCTCAATGTATTTGCGTTTTTATTGGTTAAATTTTCCAAAAACGAATAAGGGGGAGAAAGGGAATCGGAAACATAACTTGCAGCAGCGCGGAGGATGTCGGATAATTGCTCGCTGGTCACCGTTTCCCCATGCCAACAAGCAAAAGGAATTTTATCCTTGTTTAAATAGGTACTGACGAATTCACCATCACTGTTGATGCGTAAAGCAAAAAGATTTTTTTTCATGGCTATACTCCTATCTTAAAATATTATGAATCCATGTAGAGCAGTCAGAAGCGTCTACCATTTTCACATAAAATTTCCCTGTGGCCTTATCGTGTGCATATTGATCTGTATAAGTGCCGGTAAACATTTCGCACATACAAAACATTTCAACACCCTCATATGTTACCCAATTAAGAGGGGGGAGAACGTTTAACATCTCCTGAAACCGATCCTTTGTTATCTCTGTCAGTGGCCCGGAAAGAAGTTTGTCCCTTTCTAGGGATAGGAAATCTCCATAGGTCATAACGTCAAAGGATCTTTCTTTCTCCTGCTTTAGATAGGCTACAAAATCCGTCCGATCTGGATAGTTATCAATATGCTGGGCCCATGTTTTAATGGATTTATCACGGCTTTGATTAGCAGCAGTCAATTTTTCTTGGGGGTTTTCCCATTCTTCAATAAAATCATAAATGCTGGGCTGGCTAATGTCTACGACGCATAAAGTGCTGTTGGTGATCTCCATTTTAAAATCCCTCTTTCTTTTTTAGCGGGGCTGTGCTATACTGAAATAGCCCCTCTTTCATAATTGTTTTTACTTGGGGTTGCCCTGGCGGGATCGTTTGCAGCGTTCGCCGGGGCTTTTATTTTGTGTTGGGGCCGGGAGGCTTTGCGGTGTCTGCGCTCTGCGCTGCAACTTCCGCATCCTGTCCCGGTCTTACGTAGCGTTCTTGGTTCCCTTTCGGTACTTCGTCCGCTTTCCCTCAATCACTGTCTATATTATAATATATATAGGACATATATTCAATTGTCAAACTTGCCAAATATATAGCGGACATATTAGGAGATATGTATATAGAGTACATATAGCAAATGTGGTATCATTATAGATAACCAGCTCAATGGAGGTGAAGAAATGGGAAGTCGATACACTGAAGCTCAGAAAGCGGCCTCTCTCAAATATTTGAAGGAGAAAACAGACGATATAAGAATTAGAACCCCCAAAGGGAAAAAAGATAAAATTGCGGCCTATGCGAAAGAGCACGGGGAATCTTTAAACGCTTTTATCAATCGGGCTATAGATGAAGCGATGGAACGGCAAGTATAGTTTGTGGGCTGGTGCCGTCGCTTTGTGCCGGTACGGCGGCTCCAAGGTGTCCGGGTATCATTTTCGTGGGATCAAGAAAATGGTTGTCAATCAAGGCCCAAGGCGCGGCGGGCGGCTTGATATTCCGGCGTTGCCTTGTTTCGCTCCACGGCAGCGGAAAGATGAGAGATAAGGCCGGGATCATCAGTAACGAGCCGGAAGGCGTGGGAGTGGGAGAGAAAGTTCCCAAAGATGCTTGTACATCCGGCGTATTTTTCGGATACTTCCGCAGACTGCCATTCTGGGGCGGGGTTGATGAAGTTCCCGTAAAGTTCAAAGATGGGATCAAGGGTGTATTGTTCCAGGTCGTGAAGTATATTTTCTTCGGTGTCGGCCATGAAAGACCAAGGCGCATCGGGGTTGGTGACTTTGTTTTGGTATTCGGTCATGGTGAAAGCCTCCTATATCAGCTCTATGATGGTTTCTAGACAGTCTTCCATAGCAGCCATAATAAATATTTTGTCAGGTTTACTACTTGCCCAGCCTCCAATAATAGGGCCATATGAATTCTGGGGTTTTAATTCAATGCTATCCCCATATGTGATAAGTCTAAGGCCATTACAATAGACAGTGGCCTCTCCCTGGGTTACACTCCCCCGCTCTCTCTTTACTTCAAAGCTAAAATTGGTCATGGAGTTGTTCTCCCTTCCTGTGGCTTCCCACGACCGCCTCTGTGGCGGTTTCGACCGGTTACCGTCCGGTTCTCGTCAGGTGGGTATTTATTTTACAGTCAGGACGTCGAGGCCCAGTGTGCCGGTGTAATGAAAGTTGTCCGGGAAATTGACGCTCAATCCGTAGAACCACCCTTGAATTTTGTTCCAGTTGACCTCTGTCAAGATGTCCGCCCACTCGGAATCGCTTTCAGCAAACCACGCTTTTGCTATCTCGTAGCCTCTGTACTGGCCCTTGCGGATCGTGGCCGCTTTCGCAAGAAAGCACTCGCTGTCTCTCATCCATTCGCCCATCTTGCAGCCGTGCTGGTATCCGTACTCAGTAACTCCGATTTTCTTCTGTCGGTTGGTCATTTTCATTTCCTCCGTATCTTTGTTTTCCCTTACCTTATGTCTTTATTATACACTATTTTTTATATATTGTCAACTCTTTTTTATAAATAAGTTTATATTTTTTCCACTTTAAAATTGACATTATATAAAATATCATGTATTATATAGAAAAAGGAGGTCATAGAATGGATGTTAGAGAGTATATAAACCTCTGCCGTGTGAAGCGCGGGAATATCAGCGAAGCCGAGTTAGCCCGCCGCACCGGCCAAACGCCGCAGAACATGAACAACAAATATAAGAGAAACACATTTAAAGTATCTGAGTTGGAGAAAGTCGCCGATGCCCTTGACGCTGATCTAAAGATCCTATTCATCGACCGACAAACTGGGGAGCCTATCATATGACTTGCATTTCGTTTTGATTTCTGCTAAAATATGGTGTAGCAAGGGGACTAATAAATCTAGTTGTTTGTGGTTCTTGCTTTAACGGTTAAGCGGTCGGACGCTTGGCCGTTTCTTTTTGCAATTTTTCCAGGAATTTTGATCTTGCCTGTTCCCAGTAGATTTCTTGCTGTTCTTTCGACAGCTTCACAAAATCTTTGTGTTTCATGGGGCGTTCTCCTTTCTGCCCCCTTGCTACAATCTTATTATACTTCATGTTAACATGAATTTCAATTGGCAGTATTCATAAACATGTAAACATGAATTTAGCTATATTTTCATGTTTACATGAACCTCGAAAAAAGATATAATTTTTGTGAGGTGATAATATGGCAACGAAAGCCAAGCTAGAAGGAAATAAGAGGCACATTGAAAAGCTAGATCAAATTATGATCCGGCCCAGCAAAGAAAAGGGGGCGGAAATCCGCGCTGCTGCTGCTGTGGCTGGTCAAAGTTTACAGGCTTACATATTACAAGCGGTAGCGGAAAGGATGGAACGAGAAGCGAGAAACCCTTGCACCAATGACCAATAGCGGGTATAATATGGGTAGGAATTGAAAGGGGATGGAAATATGACCAATGAAGAAAAGATTTTAGAAATGCTGTCGGCTATGCAATCCAGTATTACAACCATGCAAGCTAATATCTCAACCATGCAGGCTGACATTACAACCATTAAACAGGACATTAAAGCCTTAGATCACAAGTTAGAGGAAGGGTTCAGGAATACCAGATCGGAATTGGTGGACGCTATAGAGGCAGTGGGGCAGAAAGTGGAACGTTTGGAAAGCACTGTCAAGGATGTGGAGACAGTAACGGCCCGGAATACATTTGAATTGCAGCTGATCAGGGGAAGAGCGCAATAAAAGCCAAATCATAATATGGCGGGATTAGAGGTACTCTCTGCATTGTCTCGCGCTTGATTGAGGGCACCCGGCCCCACTATACAAAATCGCCCCCCGAGGGTGTAGGTCAACCCCTCACGGAACCAAAAAAATAAAAAAGCAAATTTAAAAAAAGGAGTAGGAAGAGATGGAAGGAAGAAAACCACGCACAACAAGAACTAAAGAGGAGCGGGCCGCAGCAATTGATGAAAAAATTGCTTACCACACAAAATGCATTACAAAATTGAAAAAGCAGAAAGAAGATATTTTGAAGCCCAAGGACAAAGACACCTATAAAGAACTTATCAAAGCAATTAAAGCATCCGGGAAAAAGCCAGAAGAGATTATTTTGCTACTAAATGGATCCAATAAGGAGTAGAACAGTGAAAAGCTTTACAGAATTGACCTGGGAAGAAAAAGACGGAGGGTTTTTTACTGAATCGGAAAATGTTATAGCAAAAGAAATTGAAGGTCGTATAGTGTATACAGGCCCAGCAATTGAAGCACTAGCTAATTATGAAGCTAATAGTAAAAAGGTAGAGGAAGTTTTAGAAATTTTAGATTCATGTTGTGAAAGCCAGGAAGGAAGTGAAACATGGATTGGTGCATTCCAAGTGAAGGATGCGGAAAAACTAATAATTCAAATTGCAAAAATTTTTGGTTATGAAATATAGATCATTGGCTGGGGAAACCCAGCCTTTTTTATAGAAATAAAAAGGAAAATATTGACTATTATATTTAACAGTGTTATACTATATATTGTGGAATTATATTTTAATATACAATATTTAGTGATTCCGCATAATCCCCTCTCCTTTCTCTTCATACGGAAACCGGACATCCAACCGATTATCGGGAAACCGGAAAATGGCTTTGTAAGTCACCTCCTAAAAACGGACCCGCAGCCGTTCCCGAAAGGGAGAAAGACGGGATATGCGAAAATAGTTTAATGGTAGAACCTCAGCCTTCCAAGCTGATAGTGCGAGTTCGATTCTCGTTTTTCGCTCCAAAAAGGAGAATAATACATGCTAAATAGAGTGGAAATATTGGGCACTGCTTATGAAATTTCTGAACTTACCCCTCAAATGCCAAGCTTTGAAATAGCAGATGGGCTATGTGAAAGATTTTCAAAGCGAATTTATATTAAAAAGCAATTCAAAAAGGAACAGGAAGAAATTGAATCGCTTTATGACGAATATTACAAAAAAACTTTAAGGCATGAAATTATTCACGCATTTCTTTATGAAAGTGGATTAGCAGAAAATAGTGAATGGGGAATGGATGAAACACTTATTGACTGGATTGCAATACAATTTCCTAAATTAACACAGGCTTTTAGGAAAGTAGATGCAATATAGGAAGGGTGGCTTATGGCTAGAAGAAGATCACAACCTTGCGAAGAAGCTGAAATGAAGCGTTATCGAGAAGAAGCCGCAAGGAAAAACATTGAAAAATACCGTGAAATTCTTCGTCTAGACTATACTGGAATAAAGAGAAAACCCTATGGGCTATATAAAGCTAGTATATATTTTGATGCATTAGCGGAGAGCTACCGTACTCTTGGTGATATTGAAAATGTAAAATGGTGTGCCCATCAAATAATCGACATAGTACAAAAAAAAAGCCAAAATTTGCGTGAGATGGTGGACGAAAAAGAGCAGCGCATTACCATTCAGCATTATCAAAATGCTCATTTTCTCTTAGCTCCGTATGAATTTGAGATGTTCCTCAAATGTTTGGAGGTAGCAGTACCAGAAGACGGAAAATTCTATGCCTCGCGCAGCAATATTATCCGAAAGGATGTTCTTCTATTACAGGACTTAGAAGAAGGAAAGCTAAAGGGGCTTTCGATCAGTGCTCCTCCTAGAACCTACAAAACTGCACTTGGAATTCGATTTCTTACCTGGTGTGCCCTTCGACATCCCGAAGAAAGCTGTATGTTTGTAAGTCACACCAATAAAATGTGCAGGGACGTTTTTCGAAAAGTTCTTGATATGCTGAATTCCGCAGAAGTACAGAGGATTTTCCCTGGGATGACTATAAATCAATCTGCCGAAGATTTATGGATTGATATTTACCCCAAATCATCTGAAAATGGCTATCATTCTATTTATTTTGCAGGTATTGATAGTAATATGGCAGGTGTAATTAACTGCTCCTGGCTTCTTTATTGTGATGACCTATTGACTGAGCAAGACGCACGGAACCCTGATTTAGTGGAAGCATCGTGGGATAAATATGCTACCGGTATTCTCCAACGAGTGAGCAGCCGAAATTATAGGGAGCTAAATATTGCTACAAGATGGTCAACAAAAGATGTTGTTACCACTCTAGAAAACAAAAAGCAAAATGATCCAACATGGAAGTTTGTAAAGAGGCCAGCACAAGACCCTATAACACGAGAAAGTAATTTTTTGTTCCGAAAAAATCCATTAACAAAAGAACATTTTGAAGAAATTCGTCAATATATGAATAATATTGACTATGAATGCATCTACCAACAGAATCCAATGGACAAACAAGGGCTTTTGTTCCCAGAAAATGAACTTCAAACTTTTAAAGAATTACCAAATCAGCCTCCGGATGAAATATTTGGTGCCTGTGATGTAGCTTTTTCTGGTGCAGATCACTTGTCTTTACCGATAGTGTACCGATATGGAGATGAATTCTATATTGCAGATGTAGTGTTCGACAGTAGAGGTTATACACAGACTGAACCTGTTGTGGCCAACTTTATCATTCAACATCATCCCAATAGAATTCAGTTTGAAGCAAATAATGGCGGAGAGTTTTATGCAAATGACATAAAGAATATGATTAAAGGAAAAAGTGTTTGTAGAATTGATACAAAAAGAACTCCTTCAAGTATTGGAAAGGGAGCAAGAATAGAACAATTTGAACCTATCATAAAAAAATTTAAATTCTTGGATAAAAAACTTTATAAATTTGATAGTCCATATGGATTGTTTATAAAAGAGCTTTGTTCTTACAATATGAATGGAAAAAATAAACATGATGATGCGCCGGACAGTCTCGCAATGGCGGCTTCTATGATAAGAACGAATAATAGTGGGAAAGTAGCTTTTTTCAACCGCCGAGATTTTGGACTTTAGGGGGAACGAATGGAGTATCTTATAATGAATGGTTTGAAAAATAAAGTGTTCACGGGCCGAACAAAGCTTGTTACCGACCTTTTACCGGAAGCGGAAACAGAAAAAAATTATGGGTCAGTGCCGCTTACGGAAGAAAACCTCATAAAAGATTTACTAAGAATTCTGCCATATCATGAGCGCAATAGCCAAGAATGCAGATATCTTTTAGATTATTATAGAGGAGATCAACCTATTCTTTATAGGCAAGACCCAAATCGAACTAATGATGTACATACCGTAGTCAATTTTGCACATGCTATCTCACGGAATATGTCGTCTTTTACTTATTCAGGTGGAATTCAATATGTAGCCTCTAATCCTCAATATTTTGAGGCGGTAAAAACAATAAACGATTTTATGAGGAGAGAGAATAAAGAAACGATATCAAAAGAAGTTCAAGATTATCAATCTATTTGTGGAACAGCTTTTTTGGCAATTATTCCAGATAGTACAGAAAAGAATGATGTACCTTTTGAACTTCGTTTTCTTTCCCCTGAAAATACATTTGTAGTATATTCTTCTTTTAACACAAATGTTCCTGTTTATGGATGCACTCATTATAAAACATGCAGAGATGGAAAAACAAAATATGTTTTTCAGGTAGAAACTGCAAACGAAATTTTTGTATTTGAGGGAAATGGATTTTCAATCCGAAAATTGCAGCGAGTAAGAGATGTAGTTAAAAATCCAATGGGATATGTACCGATTATTGAATATCCTAACAATGCATTTCGACTTGGAGATTTTGAAGTCGCTCTTTCGTTGCTTGATAGTATTAACGCGTTATCTAGTGATTGCTTATATAACATCAATTCTGTAGTTACCTCATATTTGGTACTTTTGGGCGTGGATAAAGATGATATAAATACAGAAGATGCTAGTAAAAGCAGAATAATGGTTTTTCCCAATCCTCGTGGTATAAATCAGGATGCAAAATTCATTTATACCCAGTTAGATGGAACTTCTACACAATTTTTGCGAAACTATTTAGAAAGCGCTCTTAAATTGGTTGTGGGAATGCCAGACCGGGATGCTGGTCAAACCGGTTCAGATACGGGTATTGCAGCAGAGTTACGAACTGGGCAAGGAGATCAAGAGACCGTTGCCAAGACCAAGGCGCTTTACTCTATTATGGCAGAAAGGAGGCTTTTGGATATTGCGATCAGTATCCTAGCTCCCGAATATATTCCGCAAAATATAAAATCTAGTGACATTAATATTGAAATTAGCCGCATAAATCGTGCGGATATCTTAACCAAAACCCAAGCAATGAATAATATGTATAACATGAAATTCCCAGAAGAAGATATCGTTTCATTTGCTAATATTACAAACGATGTTGTAGGTGTTGCTAACCGTTGGAAAGAAAATCAAGAAAAGGTCACTGCGGCAGAGAAAGGTCAGCTTGAAAGTCAGCAAAATGAGATAAGAGACAAAGTATCTACCGAAGAAATTGTTGTGGTGGAGGGGCTGCGTGTCTCAGATTAAAAATCCTAATGTGAAAATACCCAAAGAGGCTATCAAAATTGCAGAAAGGATTTTAGAACGTGGTGATGATGTCCGCCTTCGATATTCGAAACAAGGTCTTGTGATTTTAAAAGAGATTTGTACAAAAGAATTTGTACAAAATCCCTAAAACTAAATAGCAGCACAGCAAGCGGGCTGTGCTAAAGGCTTAATGGGGCCGATGATCTGTTTAAAAGCAGGTTGTCGGCCCCTTTTTGATTATTAGCTGTGAGGCTTATAATGGCGCGGAGATGCGCCTTAACAAGCGCAAAGGCAGAGAAGCCGTAAAACGCAAAAATCGGAGAGAACCGTAAACGCAAAGGAGAATTTTTATGAACCTGAAAGAAATGCTTGGAGAAAACTACAAGGAAGGAATGACGCTAGAGGAAATCGAAAGCGCATTGGAAGGATTGAATTTAGTAGACCCTACTAAATTGCCGCTATCCGTAGAAAAATCTCTTTTTGATCGTACAGCGTCAGAGCTGGCGGAATATAAGCGTAAACAAAAAGAGAGTATGACAGAAGAACAAAAGGCATCTGCAAAAATTCAAGAGCAGATGGAACAGATGAAATCTTTGCAGATGGAAAATCACCGTCTCAAATTTATTGCAGGTGGCTATGATCAGGAAACGGCAGCCGCTATGGTTAACCAGTTATCTCAGGGCAATATGGATGAGTTCATCAAAATTCAGACATCTTGGCTAAAGAAAGCTCAGGAAAATATTCGAAGCGAAATCAAGAAAGACATGATGGGAAAAGTTCCCAAAATAAATACCGGTATAGAGGGATCGCAATCCTCAGAGGATCAAAGCGTCATCTATGCAACAAATTTAGCAAAAAAAAATGCAGAACAAATCAGTCAGTCAGAAAAGACAATGCAATCTTATTTAAAATGATCGAGGGGGAAACAGTACATGAAATTTTCAACAGCCGCATTTGGGGGAGGCCCTACCATTCTTGCGAATGACGATTGGGCAGGTGTGCCCCATAAATTTGAATCTAATGCAAAAGCAGGTGATATTGTAGAGGGAAAAGGAGTATGCCTCTATGATGTTATTGTAAATGAAAATCCAAATGGTACTGTGATTTATCGTGGTGTCATTGATGAAAAAAAGCTGACAGAAGATCAGAAACCAACTACAGCACAGGTAACAGCTTTCCCACAGATTAAATGGCTAAAAGATGATGGAACATTTGATGCTGGGAAATAGGAGGTATTAAAATGGATTTAAGAGAAATCTTTACACCAAAGGCAATTGCTGCAAATTGGACAGAAGTAAATTCTAACCGAATTCCTTATCTTGGGAGTGGACTGTTCCCCAACCGTAAAAAGGCGGGGCTAGATTTGTCTTGGATTAAAGGGCATAGAGGACTGCCTATCTCATTGGCTCCTAGCACCTTTGACGCTAAAGCTCGTTTTCGTGATCCTATCAAAGCTGAAAAGACAGAAACAGAAATGCCTTTTTTCCGAGAAGGTTATTTGATTAAGGAGAAGGATCGGCAGGAAATCTTAAGAGTGCAAGATTCTAATGACCCTTACGCTATTACTGTGGTTGACCAAATCTTTGATAGGGCAAGAGACCTTTTAGATGGTGCTCTGGTTGTGCCAGAACGTATGATTTGGCAATTGCTTGCCCCCACCAATGGTACCCCTGGAATTTCTATTGTAGCTAACGGTGTCGATTACACCTATAATTACGACCCTAACGGCGAATGGAAAAGCAATAACTATATTACAGTAACAAACAAGTGGAATGTTGCGGCAAGTGCTGATCCTCTGGGAGATTTGCAAGCAGCTATTTCTGCGGCCCAAGAAGCTAGAGGAACCGAACTAGCTTATGCTGTTATGAGCCGCAAAACTTTTAACTACATGATGAAAGCAGATAGTGTAAAAAGTGCAATCCTTGCCCAAAATCAGACTGCCAATATCATCATGACAGATTCCGTATTGAAAAATGTAGTTAGCTCCCTTCTTGGTATCAATATTGTAGTTTATGATAAGCAGTATAAAGATGAAAGTGGAACTGCCAAAAAATTTATGCCGGATGATACTGTGGTATTGATCCCTAGAGGGCCCTTGGGAAGCACTTGGCGCGGAACAACTCCCGAAGAAGCAGATTTGCTTAATAGTAATACAGCAGATGTGGCAATTGTAAACGATGGTATTGCAATTGCTCGAATTATTACACCGCACCCAGTAAATGCGGAAATTTATGCCTCTGAAATTGTTTTACCTTCCTTTGAACGCATGGATGAGGTTATGGTTTTGAAGGTGGTGTAATCATGCCATTCATAACATTACCAATTGCTACAATTTTTGAAGGTGAAGTTTACACAGCAGGACAGAAAATCAAAGTAGAACCCAAAGATATGGAATTGTTTCGAAACATGGGAGCAATAGAAGTGGATGGCAGGAGCGGAAAACCTAAAGGGAAAGAACAGAAGGGATTGTAGGTGGCATAATGGAAGAGCTTCGTGAACTAAAGGTATTGGTATCTAGAATCGACGACCTTAAAAGGTATGAAGAAGATGACGATATTTTAAACCTAGCCCTTTGCTATGCTATTTCAGAAATCAACAAACGGCGTGGATACACAGGGGAAGGATACGAAGCAAAATATCATATGAATGCTCTACAAGGCGCTGTAGATTGGTTGGGGAGGCTAGGAGGGAATGAATACACAAGCTTTTCTGAAAATGGAGTAAGTGCAACTTATAATGAAATCCCCAGCTGGCTTGCCAGTGTAATCCCTCCTGCTTACTTCCTATAGGGAGGAGCTTATGCTAAATCGTTACAAATTGCCTATCTGGTATTGTCGTCGCCTACAACCAACTGATGAGGGATATGTTAAAGACATAGAGCGATTTCGCGAACCGATACAGCGGTACTTAAATCTGAATCCCATCAGCGGCGAATTGATGCTTATGAGTGGGGGAGAACTAAATGTTCAGACCATCACGATACGCCTACCAAAAGGCCACCCAGACAAATATTTTGAAGGAGATAGAATGTTTGTATATCGAAAGCCGGAAGGGCAATTTAACCCGATAGAACCGGGCTGTGATTACAAAATCCTATCTGTTCTTCCCATGCACACATTTACCGAAATCTTGGCTCGGAAGCTGGTGTGAATAATGAAAATGAAAGCCCAACTATCAGAAAGCAGTTTAGAACAATTGATCCAGCAGATAGAACAATATAAAGAAAAAGTAGATTTGCTTCCCCAAAAACTGGTTCAATCTTTGACTGGAAAGGCAAAAAAATATATTGAACAAAATCTTGCTTCCATCACCGATACAGACGGTAATATTGATGTTTATACGGGAAAAGAAAATTTGGGTAATGTAGGCAGGGCATTTCTAGGTGGCTCTCAGGCAAGATTTCTAGAATTTGGAACTGGTATAGCCGGAGGAGCTTCTTCACATCCTTTAGCTATAGATGTGGGGTGGCAATATAATAATCAAGACAGGGAAGGTTCTAAAATCTATCAAGCTGAGGATGGTAGGATTGGATGGGTATACTTTGATCGTTCAACTAGACAGTTTCGATTTAGTGAAGGTATTGCCGCTCAAATGACAGTTTATAGGGCCGCCCAACAAGTGCGCCGTGAAACAGTTAAAACAGCAAAGGAGTTGATGAAATGATTCTTATCGGGGATCAAATCATCTCCTATTTGAAAGAGAACCTAACCTTTCCAGTGGCGGATGTACGGGATTTTTATTCAATTTCCAAGGTATCACCACCGTTGGTTACCCTTAATGAGATGCCGGGGGAAGGGTACCTATTTCCTGATGGAAAGCCTAAAATTGTCACTAATACCTATCAAATGGAAGTGTATTGTAAATCTATGATCCTAGGTGGTCAAGCAGTACCAGCCATTACAGCTTGCAAAATGCTTATGGAAGAATCCTGCCAATTATTAGAAGATTATTTCGGATTAACCCAAGTAGGAGATGCATTATTCCAACCATATATACAAGATGACAGCATTTTACGAGGTATTGTTCGATTCCGTGGAAGAATCGACAAAAAAACAGAGATCATTTATAGATAAGCTTTGCTACAGTCGGGTAGCAAAAAGAGCCAAAAGGGGCTAGACCACATTTTAGTGGTCTAGCCCCTTTTTCATTTTAAGAAAGGAAGAAAAAATATGGCCCAAATTACTGCCGGAGTAGATTTTTCCTGGGGAACCGGTACCTCTTCTGATACCAAGCCTAATTCTTGGACACATATTCCTGATATCACAGAGATTCCAGAGGTAGGAGGAGAAGCAGAGACCTACGAATCTACTTCTTTGGATAACAAAGAATATAAGACTTATATATCCGGGCTTAAAGATCTTGGAGGATCACTTGGATTGACTGCAAATGACACGCCAGAATTCCGAACAGCTTGGAAAGCTTTTGTTACAGCCTCTAAAGGAGAAAATGGAGCATGGGCAGCTATCACTATTCCTGCTCCAATTAATGAGAGAATGGTATTCAAAGCGGAAGCAACACCTCTTGGATTTGGTGGGGCAAGTATCAATGGAATCCTAACAACAACCGCTTATGTAACACCTATTAGTGAACCCGAGTGGGTTACTGTTGAATAAAAGGAGGATTAAATATGAGTTTTACACCTGAAATTTATGAGTTTTCCATTGCAGGATATGATTACGTTGTCGAGTTTAATCGGGAAGCATTGAAGGAAGCAGACAGCATGGGAGCTATTACAGATGAAGGTATGGGGGCTTTTAAACGGACATGTGTAATTTTGTATGCAGGTTTAAAAAAACACCATCCTAACATTACTTACAATCGTGTTACAAAGATTGTCGATGCTGCTATTGATGAAGGTTATGGACTGGATGGCTTTTCGGACATTGTCGATGATTTTACACGGTGTTATAAGGCGGTTTTTACTCCATCGACGGACAATCTGACGCTAGTCAAGAAAAGGGGAGTAGAAAAGAAGAAATAAGTTTTTCGGATTGCCTAAATAACCAATGTGCATTTGCTCTGAGTGTAGGAATGCCCTACGACCTGTTTTGGAAAGGGAATTTAAACGCTTTTGATCATTATATGGAAAAAGCGCGTCTTGATATGCTGAATGATGATCGCAAGGCATGGCTCTATGGACTGTATGTTCAAAATGCTATTGCTTCGGTTTTAAACTTTCGTAAAAATCAGAAAGGGAATTCTTATCCTGAAAAACCGTATTTAGTGAAAGCAGAAGAAGATAGGAAAAAGACCGAAGAAGACAAAAATATTCTGCTGTACAAAAAACTGAAAAGCTGGTCAGCAGGATTTCAAAAAAACAAAAACGGGCCGTCGCAATAGTTGCGACGGCTCTTTTGGAAAGGAGCAAGATATGGCAGATACCACAATAGATCGTCTCCAAATTGAGATTGAAGCGAATGCACAATCTGCGGGTTCGGGGATTGACAAATTGGCCGCTAGCCTCCAAAAACTTAAAGATATCACTTCTTCAAGCACGGGTCAACTTACTGGTATTCAGAAAAGCCTTCAAAATTTAAAAAATACAATATCTGGTATGGGCCAGGATGCTGAGGGCATTTCTCGTCTTGCCAACAGCATGATGAGGTTAAATAAGGTTAATCTAGACGGAATCAACGGAAAGTTGGGGACAATTTCTAAAGAACTAGGAAATTTGAGTATTACTTCTGAAATACCTGAATCAATGTCAATGCTGAATAAAGGAATGAGTAAACTAGTAAATTCTTTCAATAAGCTTGACAAAATTTCTTTAGAGGGAAATACGGAAAAAATCAAGAGGATGGCCGAAGCATTAAAACCGCTTACAGATGAAATGCTTAGGGCTGGCCCTGCGGCGGCAAGCTATGGATCAGCTATTAGAGATTTAAGCCAAGCATTGCGAACTGCTAATAATGCAGGTGTGTTAACCCAAAAATTGAGTGATAGCACAGAACGGTTAAATAGCTCTTTTGGGAAAGGATTCAAATTTGCCGGTTTTGCCGTATGGTTAAGGCTCCTTAAACAAGGCACGGCTATTATAGCCAGCTTCATTAAAAATACAAATTCCTACATCGAAGACATGAACTTGTTTTCAGTAGCATTAAAAGACGCATCAAAAGAGGCAGAAATATTTACCCAAAGGATGGAAGATTTATTAGGTATTGATGCAGGGGAAGCTAGACGAAATATGGGATTGTTTCAAAATCTTGTTACATCCTTTGGTGTTGCAAGAGATCAAGCCTATATTCTCTCAAAAAATTTGACACAGCTTGGATATGATATTAGTTCTTTCTATAATATTAGTTCAGAAGATGCTTTTCAAAAGCTACAATCTGGAATAGCCGGAGAAATAGAACCTTTGCGCCGTTTAGGTGTTGATCTTTCCCAAGCAAGGCTACAACAAGAGCTGTTCAATCTAGGAATTAATCAAAGCGTCAATAATCTTACTCAGGCGGATAAGTCTCTTCTCCGCTACATAGCTATCATTAAACAAACCGGTGATGCACAAACGGACTTCGCGCGGACATTGAATACACCAGCTAACCAATTGCGAATTTTACAGGCACAGCTTTCCCTGGCAGCGAGGGCGATTGGCTCTGTCTTTATTCCAGCACTGAATGCAATTCTTCCGCCTGTAATCGCTGTTGTAAAAATTTTCCGGGAACTAATTTCTACATTGGCAAGCTTAGTGGGATTTGAAATGCCTACGATTGAGTTTCCGCAACCCGGTTCTGATCTTGGTGGAATTTCTGGTGGCTTAGAAGATGTTGCAGGAGCAGCAAAAGATGCCAAGAAAGAGATAAATTATCTGATTGGCGGATTTGATGAGCTTAATGTACTTAATAAGCAGAATGAAGTATCAGGAAACGTACCTGGGGGAGGAGTTGGAAATAGTAATATTCTCGACCAAATCAAATTGCCCGAATATGATATGTTTGAAGGGCTTGCATTGAATAAAGTTGATGAGTGGGTACAAAAAATTAGACCATTGTTGATTGGTATTCTCGCAGTAGCTACAGCAATTGGAACTGCTATTTTGGGTTGGAAATTGGCAAATGGATTTATAGATGGTTTAAATTTGGTAATGGGTACATTTAGATTTATCACTGGAAAAACAGGAGGATTGCTTCAAATTCAGGCTGTTTCCGAAAAATTAGCTGAATCTTTTCAAAAATTAGGGCCAGATACGCTAGGATGGATTGGTACGATAGCCCTTGGGGTGACCCACTTTGTTACACTTTATGCTACTAGTGAAAATTTTAGAGTAGGATTATCAAGATTATGGGAAATAGCAAAAGGATGGGGGAAAGCGATTGCAGACACTATAGGATTATTAGTTTCTGGATTTTCTTCACTTATTCCACAATCTGTAAAAGATGCTTTTTCATCTGTTTCTAATTTTGTATCAGAGTTCTTAGGCTTATTTGATATAAAAATTACAGATGCTATTGTAGCTGTAGCTTCTTTCTTTTTGCCAGGCGGAAAATTTCTTCTGGCATTTGAGGGAATTACTCTTGCTTTAAGAGGACTAGGAGCAATATCAGATGAAACATGGGAAGGTATTAAACAGGGAGCCATTGATTGGTGGAATGGTGTAACTTCATTCTTCACTGAGCAAATACCTAATTGGTGGACAAATGATATTATGCCCTGGTTCACCTTTGAAAGGTGGAAAGAACTTTTTTATAATATTGGCCATGCCTTTGGCGATTCATTAAAATGGGTAGTTCAAACTTGGACAACAACAATACCAAATTGGTGGGAAACATCTGTAAAGCCTTGGTTTACCCTTCAAAAATGGATTGATCTTTTTTCTACAATTAGCTCAGGGATTGTATCCGCTATTTCAAATTTAGTAAACAATTGGAAAGACGGAATTTCCAGATGGTGGGAAAATGAAGTTAAACCTTGGTTTACTTTAGAAAAATGGAAAGAACTAGGAAAAAGTGCTATTGACGGTCTTATGGAAGGAGTTTCAGGAATTTGGGATGGAGCTAAGGAACTAGGAGGCGAATTTTTAAGGGGTATTCAAGATTCTCTTGACATAAATAGTCCATCAAAAGTAATGAGAGATGAAGTAGGCGTAAATGTGGTTTTGGGTATGTTAGAAGGAATTCAAGTTGCATTTTCAACATTAACTTCTTGGTTCAATATATCAATTCAAAACTGGATTTATAGTATAAATGAAACTTATTTTTCTAAAGTCGTTTGGCTAAACACATTCCAAAACATTAATGCTGCTGCGAAAGAAAAAACAAATGAAGCTTTAAATTGGTGGAAACTTGAAATAAATAAATGGTGGGAGGGATATGTTATTCCAATGTTCCAGAAATCCAAATGGATTGGAGTATTGGGCGGGGTAACAGAAGCTTTCAAGGAAATCAATCAGGAAATTCTTTCGGATTTTAGAAAAACTTCGGATGAATTGCTTGGATATTTGAAATCCGTCATAAATGATATGCAAGAATATGCAGATCGTCATCCCATCATTATAGAAGTAAAAACCGTTGGTCGGGAATTGTCAGGTTATTCGTTAGATGATTCTGATTTTTACACTACAAAATCTATCCGTGAATTTGCTGGTGGTGGCGTTGTAAAATCTCCGACAGTTGGCCTAATCGGGGAATATGCAGGAGCAAGAACTAATCCGGAAATTGTTGCCCCCCAGAGTATTATTCGTGACACGATGGAAGAGGCAAATGCAGACGTTATTGATGTGCTTTATCAAATACTCGCAGCTGCCCAAGAAATTGCTCAAAAAGATACAACCATTGAGCTTGATGGGGAGGAATTGGCAAAATCTGTAAATAAAAACAATCGTTCTAGGGGATATAATCTAGGAATTTTATAAAGTTAAAAGGAACCTCTTATCAAATAAGGGGTTCCTTTTTGATTGTGAATATGATAATATAAAAACAGGAGGGGATAATTTTGAAAAAACAATCAAAAAAGAAAGAAAAAGGGAAATTATCGACAAGAATTGGGAAAAATGTATGCCGAATTTTTTTTGGTTTTTTTCTAATGATTTCAATTCCGGCAACTATTATAGCTCCACCAGAGGGGATTCCACTTTTATTGATATCAATTGTTTCTTTGTTTGGATTTGAACTTTCTTTCAAAAAGGATGAAAGAAAGTATATAGAAGAAGTACATAAAAAAGAAAATAGCGAAATTCCATTAGAGGTGGTTGAAAAGCTTCATTTTTCTGGATTACCGATCCCAGAAAATATGAGGTGTCAAATTCAAGTCTTTGTAAATCGTATAGAAATTATAGCTGGGAAGCAAACATTTTCAATTCCTATGGAAAGAATTTGCGGTGCAGAAATTTCATTCAAACTTGATCAGACTTACAAAATTAAAACAAGCTTGGGGAAAGCTGCTATTGGCGGGATGGTTTTAGGCCCAGTTGGTGCTATTGTGATGGGCGGGCCACAGTCAAAAAAGGATTACAAATCACAGAATTATTTGATAATATCATATATTAATACTAATCAAGAAAATGCGTATCTTGTATTTGATGGAGAATTTACTCAAAAGATTTGCAAAGCAATTCAGAACAATGCTAAAGGTAATCCAGCTGTTGTGGAGATATAATTGGAAAAATGAGAATTAAAGAAATATATTGTAATTTGTGTTGTTGTATGGTATAATTAACCTATAATATTGGTGCAGAGCATGGAATGCACTAAAGGCTAAGGGGCCGATGACCTATAATTCTAGGTTGTCGGCCCTTATTGCATTTTGTGGGCGGGAGTAAAACCACACGATCAGCGAGGCGGGGCGCTGGTGGTTTATCGGTAAGAAAGGGGTGTTCTCTATGGCAATCAAAACGGGAAATCGAAAGGGTTTCAATTTTATTACCATCAATGGAAAGAAATTCCCTTCTCCGGCGCATGGATTAAATTTTGAAGTAGCTACTACCGTGGATAGCGCGCGTAATGCCAATGCAGAAGTAATTGCACAGCGAGTAGGGCGAGATAGTCAAAAAATCAATAATTTGAAATGGAATGTTCTTGATGCTGAAACTTGGGCCGAGATGCTACAGGAATTTGAAAAGTTTGAGCTTAAAGTTCGCTATCCTGATATGGTTCACAACCGCTGGACTACTCGAAAAATGTATCCTGGCAACCGAAGTGCGATTCCTTTTAGATTTGCTGATGATGGGTTGCCAACCATGTATCGCGAATGCCAATGTAATGTGATTGATATGGGAATTTTGGAGGATGAATAGTGTATCCGGTATCAGCTGCTTACAAAGAGCAGATTGAGAAGCAAATCCGAAACCACTCTTTTGTACGCATTCGTTATGGAATTTATAATTTACCAGCTGGGGAACAGGCAGAACTATTAGACAATGGTCATGAGCCCTTCAGCGGTTTATCCCTTAAAGACGATATTCTCCCAGATAATAGTTATATTACCTTTGAGAAAGACAGGATGAAGGTAGGAAGCCCCACACAGATCATTTTGCCTAAAGAGAATGATTATGTAGAACAGGGATTTGTTTCTACATCAGTGAGTGGAGCGGATGGCAAATTTGCAGAGCAACCCATTATTAGAGTTACCTTTTTGGAACCCCAAGATATTTATGGCCTTACTTTACAGTTTGATACCGTGGAAGGTACCTATCCACTAGAAATCTCTATAAATGGAACTTCCTATTATCCGGATAATTCTCAATTTGTTATATTTGATCGGTTATTTGGGGTAGAGGCTTTAGAAATTAAATTTATACAATCCTATAAGCCATTTTGGAGAGCAAGATTAGACCAAATTCTTTTTGGACAGACTGTACAGTTTACCAATAAAGAATTGATATCAGTAAAGCACACTAGCAGTATTGATTTTGTAAGTGGATCGCTCTCTAAAAAAACATTAACTTTCACTATTGATAATAGCAATCAGCTATATAATCCATTGAACCCTAAAGGGGTTACAGAATTTATTGATGAACGCCAGCCAATAAAGATAGAGTATGGATATGAATTAGATAATGGTACTGTTGAATGGATTGTAGGAGACAATTTAGTTTTAGATGGAACTCCTAAAACTAATAAAAACGAGGCAACATTTTCAGCAATTGACAATCTTTCCAATATGGAAGACACTTTTTACAAGGGAAAATTCAGACAAGAAGGAATAGACCTCTATACGCTAGCCGAAGAGGTGTTGATAGATGCAGAGGTAGAAGACTATGTTTTGGACGAAAGGCTTCGATCCATCAAAACGACGGGAGCACTTCCAATCGCATCCCATCGTGAATGCTTACAGATCATCGCTAATGCAGCGCAATGTACGCTGTATACCAATAGGGATGGAGCAATTGAGATTGAAACAGCCCTTGATCCAATAATTCGTGTATCAGATAATGGACACCTTTTTTACAGTGATACGGAAAGTGCTTTTAATGATATGCACTTGCCAGATCAAAAATATATTGAGCTTTTGCCAAATTCTCTTAAATTAGGACATGAAAAAGAAATTATATTACCAGAAAGCAATACAGCTTATATACGCCGTGGATTCATATCTGATGTATATAGTGATGAAAACGGAATTTTTTTGAAAAAACATCCAACATATACAATGACTTACTCTTTTCCGTATACCGTTTATGAAATACCAATAGTGTTTGACAATGTGGATAATGAGTTTGCCGTGAATTTTAATGTAAATTACTTTTTGAATGGCAATATGGTTTCGCAAAAACAAATACGCGATAATTCTCTTGTGAACTATTCAATAAAGCATGATGCAGGTAAAATTGATCAAGTGGATATTGAAATTCTTACTTGGTCTATTCCTTACCATAGGGCTGTAATCAACCAAGTTGGACATGGCCGAGTTAATAACATGCGGATTGATTTTAATTCTGCACTAGAACGTCCTTCTATTACTAAGCAAGCTCTCACTAAATCTGTAGAAGTTTATAGTTATAACTATACCCCAGAAGCAGAGGTAAATGAGATAGATCGACAAAAGCTAACCGTAAATGGAAGTATTACTTTAAATATTCAACATGATGCAGCCTATAATATTGTATCTGAAATTACTGGTGGAACTATTCAAAATGAAGAACACTACTCACGGTATTCGGTTATCACCTTGGTAGGGGAAGGAGACGTGGAGTTAGCATTAAAAGGGAATCGAGTTCTTACAAGTCAAATTGGCGTTAGCAAAAAATTCAATGTCAAAGGAATTTCCCAACCAGCAGTACAAAACCCCCTAATTACTGATATCACAAATGCGGCAGCCGAAGCGGATTGGATTGCCGATTATTATAACAAACGGAACAAATTAAAAATCGAGTACCGTGGGAACCCAGAAATTGATCCTTATGACATTGTGTATGCTGAAAGTGAGTTTAAACCATTATTTCCAGTGCGAGTTCAGAATAATACAATTTCCTTTAATGGGTCGCTTTCTGGTTCAATGGAGGTGGTAGTAATATGAATCAATGGATAACTCCTAAAACAGATTGGGTAGATGGAGAATTTTTTAATCTCACACCAGATTATGAAAGAATTCGTGGAAATATCCTTTTTGCTCAGGAATATGCTAAAAGGCTATATGAATCATTTTCTCTCCAACAGATGAAGGATTTCACAATAGAAGACATTCCCTTTGCTGATTTTTTTAACAATATTGTTGAAAATGTTAGGGCGTTGGAAAATTATCTCTTTGTTCCGCCTGGTATAGAGCCGCTTAAAAACTACACTGAAAATCAACCAGCTTGGAACGCAGAGCAACTAAACAATATTGAACGTAACCTTCTACTACTTTATAATGCTATGCAAGATCAGTGGGAGCACTTGAAAGTATTGAGTTTTACTCTAGGAGGTGAAGATTTTGAGTAAAGGCTATGTAGATGAAATTGTGGGAGGAGATGGAAAACGTCGATACACCCTTATCAAGTCCGATGGAACTCGTGAAAATGGGGTAGTCATTGAAAAAGATTATATTCCTCAGCAGGAGGGAAGTAAATTTGGGTCAAAAGAAGTAAATGGCGGTGTGTATCTTGAAGCTATCGCATCATATTCTGAGGGAATAGTTGCCATTGATGCCCCGGAAGGGGCAAAAATGATTGTTTTCACAGCTCCCAGTGATTTCAATGATACCGATACTTATACCCTTAATGGATCACCAGTTACATTACTTGACATGAATAAAGAACAATTATCAGATGCGTGGAAAGCCGGGGTGCCGGTGAGCCTCACCGTGAGCGGGGGGAGCTGTTTTTTTAAGGGGGGCGGGCAGGGCTTCCCGCCAGGGTGGAACGAGAAGGGCCAGGGTATTGCCTGGGATGCCATCACCAAGAACAGCCCCATTGTGCAGCGGGAGTATGGGAAGATCGAGGACGGGCTGCAGGCCCTGCCCGGGCCGGATGTGCTGCCGACAGGAAATGTAACATTCTGTGCTTTCAGTCCAAATGAACTATACCTGGCTGTAACACATCAAGAACCTCCTTGTTTGTCTGTCTATAAACGGGATGGGGATGTTTTTACAAAACTTCCTAATCTGTCAGTGCTACCGACAGGTTCCGGGCGTTGCTGTTCTTTCAGCCCAGACAGCAATTATTTGGCGGTAGGATACTCTTCTTCCCCTTTTATCATCATCTATAAACGTAATGGAGATACTTTTTCCAAACTGGCAAATCCCAGTAATTTACCAGCGAACCAAGCGTATGGCTGTGCCTTTAGCCCGGACGGGGTGTATTTGGCAATAGCATATACCTTGAGCCCTGGTCTTATCATCTATAAACGAAGCGGGGATACCTTTACTAAGTTGCCAGATCCACCAGGCTTGCCGCAAGAAACAGGGTGGAGCTGTACTTTCAGCGCGGACAGTAATTATTTGGTGGTAGGCCAGGGAGAATCCCCCTATATAACAATTTATAAACGGAACAGGGATACCTTTACCAAGCTGCCAAATCCATCGGCGTTACCGACAGGGACGGCACGAGGCGTCGCTTTCAGCCCGGACAGTAATTATTTGGCAGTAGCGCATAACAATTCCCCCTTCATAACCATCTACAAACGAGATGGGGATGTCTTCACAAAACTAGCGAATCCAGATATATTGCCGGGAAATATAGGGTTTTGTTGCGCGTTCAGCCCAGATGGAAATTACTTGGCAGTGGGAGACGCCAAAACCCCCTTTATAATTATTTATAAACGCAATGGGGACACTTTTGCTAAAGTAAAAAATCCAGAGAGTTTACCGCCGGGAAATGTTTGGGCTTGTATGTTCAGCTTAAGTGGATTGTATTTAGCAGTGGGGCATCTATATTCCCCCTATCTCACCATCTACCTCAACAAGCAAAAGACCTACATCCACACTATAGACGAAATAAACAAGGAATATTTCGCCTACGCGCCCAAGGGGAAGATCGGGGTGGCGAAGGAGAGCAAAGCCGCCGGTGAGCTGGTGAAAGCCACCCTGTTCCCGGCGCTGTACAACCTGACAAACCAAGGGGAGGGATAACATGACCAAGCAATTCTATGTGCAAACCGATGCCCAAAACCGGATCACCGATGTGATCACCATGCCCCACGAGGGGTACCAGCCGGTGGAGCTGGCGGTGCCGCTGCCCCCTGGCATCCTGGGCGGGGCCTATGAGCTGGTGGGGGGAAGCCCCATCTACCGCATCCAGTGGGACACAAAAGAGCAGGAGCGGGAAAAGCGGCTGGAAGCGGCAGAATCCGCCATCCTGGGCCTGATGCAGATGCAGTTAAACCAACCGATGTAACCAATTAAGGAGGAATTATATGTTTTACAGCTTTGTACTCAACATGTGGATGATGGGCCGCCTGACCGAGGATCAGGTCAACGCCTATGTGCCCAAATTTATCAGCGCCGAGGAGGCCAAGATGATCCTCATTACCCCCACCCAGAACCAGCAGTAAAGGAGGGATGCAGATGGCATATCTGCGGGTAAACAGCTACGGCCCCTTTGGGCGGGCCTTTTCCAGCCTGGCGGCTGCCCTTGGCACCTGCGCCAATTTCCTGCTGGGGGGCTGGGATTTGATGGTCCAGGCCCTCATCGCCTTTATGG